>Ga0209344_10000201_pt1 | contig 123688 bp, 110 predicted proteins | sample Cruoilmetagenom6_FD_187293 | JGI IMG/M metagenome (GOLD analysis project Ga0209344, IMG submission 187293) | Oil polluted marine microbial communities from Coal Oil Point, Santa Barbara, California, USA - Santa Barbara Oil Seep Sample 6 (SPAdes)... | ecosystem: Environmental > Aquatic >... | reverse complement strand
CGGCGGGGTTCCGCGCCGTCTCTGGCATTGCATCAGTCCCGTATTGCGCCTTCATCAACGGATTGACGAAGCGCCAGCCGATCGTTGTATTGTGCATCGTGCTTTCACGACCCGAATGCGCCGCTTGCCCGAAACTTGTCCCGTGTCTGTGTGTCGAACCCCCAAGCATTCAGGATAGCGTCCGTATCGGCCCCGTCGGGGGATGGGCTTCCCTGGATCGCGGAAGGCGTCCGCGAAAATCGTGGCGCGGGTGCCGGTTGAGCTACTCCGTCGGACTCCACCACGACAGATCGTGATTTCATATGGGGATGGTGACGGGCTTCTTCGAATGACAGCACCTGGCCGAAGCAGGCTTCGCGGTCTTTCATGATGCTGTCCCATTCTGCCGCGGTTTTCGTCGCAAAGACAGATTCAAACCGGCGGCGCATCTCTGGCCAGCCTTCTCTATCGTACTGCTCCGGCATGTCGGAAGGATCGATCTCCAGCCCGTCGCACAGCGCGGAGAAGAATTTTGGTTCAATGGCGGCGATGCTGATGTATCGCCCATCCGCTGTTTCATACAGGCCGTAGAATGGCGCACCGCCATCAAGCACGTTACTTTCGCGCTGATGGACCCACTGACCAGCAGCCGATGATCCGTAATAGCTCGCCAAAAGCGACGTTATTCCGTCAATCATCGCACAATCCACGACCTGCCCCTTGCCGGATTTCCCACTTTCCAACAAAGCTCCAAGAACCCCGACAGCAAGGTATAAAGCACCGCCGCCCAGATCGGCGACCAGGTTCAGCGGAATCGAAGGCGCGGCGTCCTTTGGCCCAATCATCGAAAGGGCTCCGGTCAGGCCAAGATAGTTCAAGTCATGGCCAACGGTCTGGGACATCGGGCCGGTCTGGCCCAATCCGGTCATGCGGCCAAAAACCAGTTGGGGATTGACGGCAAGCGTCTCCTTTGGACCAATACCAAGGCGTTCCATGACACCGGGACGGAACCCTTCGATGAGCGCGTCCGCCTTGACGACAAGTTCGAGAAACACCTCTCGCCCTTCCGGCGATTTCAGGTCTACAGCAATGCTTGGACGGCCACGGCCCGTAATGTTGAATCTGGTTTCCCGCGGCATACCCAACCCGCTGGGTGTGAGGCGGTCCACCCGGATCACATCGGCGCCCATGTCGGAAAGAAGCATTCCTGCAAAGGGAACCGGACCAATCGCCCCCACTTCGATTATTCTAATTCCATCCAGGACACCCAAGGTCATCCTCCTTCTAATGTTTGCATCAATGGGTCAGACCCCCCGCGCGGGCCAGGTGCCGGTCGCAGTACAGCCAAGGTTTGCAGCCCGAAACCAGCCCTGCCCCGTCGCGCATCATCTGAGACCAATCCGTTTGCTGACAACGTTGCGAAGAATTTCGTTGGTACCGCCGCCAATCGGGCCTACGCGAGAATCGCGCCAGAACATCTGCATGAGATGATCCATGCTGTATCCGGCCCCGCCCATGACCTGGATGCCCATATCCGCGCACCGGACGTTATTCTCGGTGGCAAAAATCTTGGCGATGGCCGAGGCGCTTGAGCAGTCTTCATCGTGATCCAGCAGCGACGTACACCGATACAGCAGGCCCCGCGCCGCATCGGTCATGATCTGCATATCGACCAGCTTGTGCGCGACGGCCTGATAGGAGGCGATTGGCTTGCCAAACTGGATGCGATCACGGGCATAGGAAGACGCATAATCGACGATCCGCTGCATGTTTCCGATGGCCGAAGCCGCGAGACAGATCCGCTCCAGATTCAACCCGTGCATCAGCTGTCCCCAACCATTGTTCAGGGTGCCGAGCATGCGCGATTCCGGCACGCGCACATTGTCAAAGAAGACGATGTTGGTGTGAATTGTCCGGCGTCCGACCGTTTTCATCGGGGTAATGGATATGCCCGGCGCATCCGCGTCGACCACGAACATGGTGATGCCCCGATGACCGGCCTCGGGATCGGTTTTTGTCACCACCACCAGATGATCCGCAACATGCGCGCATGTGATGAACATCTTGGTGCCGTTGATCACGAAATCATCGCCATCGCTTTTGGCGCGGGTCACAATGCTGGCGGCATCCGAACCGGTCTCCGCCTCGGTCAGGCAGAAGGCCATCTTGCGCGAACCATCGATGACGCGCGGCAGCAACTCTTTCTTGAGCTCGGGGCGCGCTGCAACCTGAAGGTGACGACCACCGTACAGAACAGTCGTCAGATAGGCGGACGCTAGCTGTGCATTGTGGTAGGCAACGGTTTCGATGAAGAACGCGAAGTCTTCCATCGACGCCCCCAAGCCGCCGTCTTCTACGGGATAGAGCAGTCCCATATACCCAGCGTCGGCCAGGGCCTGATAGCCCTCTTGCGGGAATTCCCGTGCTTCGTCCAGGCGCAGGGCTTCTTCTGGCGGCAGTATATTTTCGAGCAATTTCGAAAGGGAATCCTGGATGAGTCGTTGCTCCTCGGTGACCCCGAATTGCTTTGGTGCCTGTGACATTTTCATTTACCTCTGTTGATTACGAACGCGGAGAGCTTGCGCGAGACCGTGCAATTGCGATGCCACTCGCCAGGAAAAGCGACCGTCCTGCGCACGCGGACCACAGATTTTGAAATGAAGGACGTGGCGCTGCCCCTAAAGCAGGAGCAAGCAGCCCCCGATCACCAAAGCCGCGACAACAGAAATAAAGCCGAGATTCCAACGCGGCCCCACCTTGATCGGGTCCACCCCGACGGCTAGCGCAGTGAGACGCACATTTGAAGTGAAGGGCGATATCGTCACCGTCGTCGCCCAGGCGCACAAAACGACCATCGCGATATCTATGTGCAGAAAATCAAACGTGTCCATCCGGGTGAGGATGCCGATGGACAGCGTCACCGAGACGATGGGATTCAAGCCCAGAATCCCGGTCAGGACGACAAAGACATAGGTCAGCGCCAGCGCCGCGCCACCGCTTGACGTGTAGGGCAAGATGGCCTGCCCCAGCGCCTTGGCATCAACAAGCGGTATGATGAGAACGCCCAAGGCACCGGACACCGCAAAGATCGTGAACTCAGAGCGCATGTCTCTGAGGGAAGGAAGGATTTTATCGGACATGATCTGCAGCGCTTCGCGCGTTGGCTTTGGAGCGCCTCGTCCGTGCTGCTGCACGATTTGCCACAGCAGGGAAACTCCGGGTGCCAACAGGATATTTGCACTGACGATACTGAGGTCCAGGGCTTCCGACGCGGCGATCACCGCCAGGAGCAACGATGCCAGCAAGACTAAAAACGGAGCGAGCGCCGTCAGTCCCGGCGCGGCGGTCGCGGTGCTGGCCGGAACAAATCGCGGATTGGTTAGCCGGTCCAGGAGCCAACCCAGACTTAGAAACGAGACCGCCAGAATACCGCCATGGGACAGTATCTTCAGCCAGGTGAGGTCGGGCATGCTCAACAATATGATGGGGATCGAAATGGATGTGGGGGACCACAATGGGACGGAGGCAACCCCTCGCAGCAAAGCGGTTGTCATGCGCCGCAGCCGGATGGCCGCCACCCGTTCGCTCGGGTCTCCGACACCATGTTTGATCATGGTTCCGAGTAAACCAACCGTGCCGACGCTCAACGGCAATCCGAACAAAGCCCCTCCGAATGTGAGCGCGGCATAGCGGCGCCCCGGCTTCTGGGAAACAAGGACGCGTCCCGAGCGATGGACCAACGGAGAACTTGCCGCGGTCGCCTGAAGTACTCCCATCGCCAAGACGAAATATCCCAGATAGAGAGCCCTCTCTGTTGCCAGATTCACCAGTACAATCGGATCTGGTACGGTTAACGAGACCGTCACGGTCACACCGACCAGGGCCACGAACAGGACACGCGCGGCGCGGGCAAGCCGTCCCCATTCCAGAATGATGAAGAAAAGCGCCGCCAGACCTCCCGAAGTCAACGTCCATTCGGCGTTTGTTACCAGATTGATCATTGCGCTCAGACCAATCACGATCAACGCTAGGATTGCAAATGTCGCTTTCATTCGGTGGTCAATTTCACCTCATCCATGTTGGGCTCCGACGGCATCGGATCGGAAAGCCACGAGGGTAGGGGCCGGTAATGCAATTCTTATGACCCCCAAGCCTTTCATCATTTCTCCAGTAGTTTGTAAGCCCCGGACGCCGTCGCAAGCAGAGTGCCGTCCTGATCGCGCAACTCCGCGTCGGCGAATTTCAAACTTCTCCCGCCGCCCGAGATACGGGCCGTTGCGGTGACTTCATCAGATTTGGCGGCGGAAATGTAATTGACCGTCATTGAAACGGTTACTGTCGGGGTTTCCTTTTCCCGTGAAAAGCTCCGCACAGCAATTCCGGCTGCAGTGTCCAGAAGCATCGCGACCAGGCCGCCATGCAAAAGACCCAAGCGATTTAAGTGCTGTGGCCCGAGACTCAGCACGCAGGCCGCGATGCCATCGCCAGCAATGTAGGACTGGTATCCAATCAAGCCCCGCGCGCCCGATTGATCAATCGAAAGAGGGTCGTCTGGAGCCACAGGGTTGGACGGACTCCCGTGGAGACTTTTTGCCGAACTGTTCATCAAACGCCTCCAGATGCGTTTGGAGCCGCCAGCACTTGGCGGATCCGCTTGTTGTGAGTGTCGGCGTGACAGACGGTCAGACATCTCGTTGACCAGCGCGTCATCGCCAAAGACGTGCACATCCCTGCCGGGAATGCGATCCCGGCGACCATTTTCCAGCCCGCGCGCAACCGCCTTCCGGCACGTTAACGCGCCCATCGCTCACGCTCGCAGCCATATGCCTATCGCGCATTTCGGTTTCGTCCTCTTGATCAGGAAACAGGCTGACAATCAGGGACGGCGGCGATAGAGAAGCGTCGCTTCCATTTCCTGAACGACCTCACCGCGCTGATTGCGGCATTTTCGTTGAAGTGTGATGACACCCTTTTCGGGTTTGCTGGTCTCTTTTTTGTCGACCACGGTCTGCTCCAGCCGGATGGTGTCACCGTGCAGCACAGGTTTGAGCATCCGCCAGTTGTTGATCTGAAGAAGAGCGAGGAGTGTACCATCATTGACGCCACTGGCGTATTGAAGACCACCCATGAGCGCGTAAACCAGCGGCCCGTGCGCAATGGGTTCGCCGAACTGGGTCGTTTTGCAGTACTCAAAATTCGTGTGCACCTCATTGAAGTCGCCGCTGAGACAGGCGAAATTGACGATGTCGGTCGATGTGACCGTGCGCGCGGGGCTTACCATCGTCTCGCCGACCTCGAAGTCTTCGAAATATTTGCCGCGCGGTTTTGCTTCGGTAGTCATGTGGGTAATCCTTATAATGGGAGTGTGTAGGTTATCAGCGCGGCTCGCGGCCGAGGATGAGCGTGCAGTGCGATGACAGAATGCCACCTTCGTTGTGGACAATGCCGACTTCTGCATCCTTGACCTGACGTTTTTCGAGACCGCCGCGCAGTTGGCGCACCGCCTCGACAATGCCGAACAGACCGCCCGCCGCACCGGCATGTGCGTGCGACAGCATCCCGCCATGAGTATTGATCGGCAGCGACCCGCCGACCTTGGCCTTACCGGAAATCCAGTGCTCAATGCCCTCGCCGTCCTTGCCAAGGCCCAGCTCTTCGAATTCCAGAAGCGGCACGATGCTGAAGCAATCATAAAGCTCGGCAAAATCCATATCCTGCGGGCCCAAACCGGCCATGTCATAGGCGATGCGGCTGGATTCCCTGGCCCCGAATTCGGTCAGGCTGGGCGCGCACATCAGGTGTTCATGGGTGTGATGTTCACCGATACCATGGAGGTAAATCGGCTGGCCCTTGAGGTCTTTCGCGCGTTCCGGCGAGGTTACGATCATCGCACCGCCTGCGTCCGAGATCAGGCAGCAATCCAGCATGTTCAGCGGATCGGCAATCGGCTTGGAGGCCAGCACGTCTTCCGGCGTTATCGGCTTTTTCATGTGCGCGTTCGGGTGCAGCAGCGCGTTGGAGCGCGTAACTGCGGGAATATGCGCCAGTTCCTCGCGGCTAAGGCCGTATTTATGCATGTAGCGCTGCGCGATCATCGCGTAAAAGGCCGGGATCGAGAACCCGTAGGGCTGTTCATAATAGGGATGTCCGACCGCCAGCAAGGCGGCGATGGCAGCGTCCCGGCTGGTTCCCGTGGCGCGGTTCTCGCCTGCGCAGATCAGCACCGTCTCCGCCTGCCCCATGGCGATGGCTTCGGCCGCATGTTTGAGCATCACAGCGGGCGATCCGCCCCCCACGATGACCGAGGCGTTGAACCGCGGTGTGATGCCGAGATATTCGCACATCACACTGCCCAGCATGAAATAGGGTTCGGTAAAGGAATAGGCGGTCAGCAGACCGTCGATGTCCGATGGTTTCAGCCCGGTTTCTTCCAGAGCCCGCATTGCGGCCTGCGCGTTGAGGCCAAGCCCGGTCATGCCGGGCACCTTGCCGATGTCGGACTCGCCAACCCCGACAATTGCCACTGAGTTTCTCAGAGTGCCTTCAGGCATGTGTCAATTCCTTCCTGTCAATTCGAACACGGCCAAGCGGCCGGCAATCAGCTGGCCCAACGGTCGAGATCCCGGCCGATGAGTTCCTTCTGGATTTGAGAGGTGCCGCCCCCGACCGTCCCGTTGCGCGCATCGCGCCAATGACGCTGCATGTCGTGGTCGTAGGTGTAGGCGGCGCCGCCGAGGATCTGCATGCCCTGCGTCGTCACCCGAGCCAGCATCTCGGAGACGAAGAGCTTGGCCATGCTCGCCTCGGTCGCGCAGGGGAAACCCTGATCGTAGCGCCAGGCAGCGTTCTGGGTGAGCCAACGGCCGGCTTCGACATCCGTGGTCATTTCGGACAGCATGTGCTTGATTGCCTGAAAGTCGCGGATCGGACGCCCAAACTGGTTCCGCTCGCCCGCATAGGTGATCGCATCGCCAAGCGCGCACAGCGCGCAGCCCATGTAATTGGCCGCCAGCATGATCCGCTCGCGTTCCAGATGTGCGGTGATCGCGGCCCAGCCTTTGTTCACACCACCAACGACTGCATCCGCCGGGACGCGTACGTCGGACAGAAAGACTTCGTTGGTGCCGATGATGTGGCGGCCCACGGTCTTCATCCGGGTCACGGTCACGCCGGGCGCGTCACTGGGCACAAGGAACAGCGAAATACCATCGCGTTTCTTGGCCTCAGGGTCGGTACGGGCGGCCAGGATCATCACGTTGTCCTTGGCTTTGGCGCCAGTCGAATACACTTTCTGTCCGTTCAGCACCCAGTCGTCGCCGTCGCGCCGCGCGCGGGTCTTGAGGCCGGCAGCATCCGATCCGGTCTCCGGCTCGGTCAGCGAGAAAGACAGCTTGGTCTCGCCGCGGACCACGCGCGGCAGGATGCTCTCGCACTGCTCTTTGCTGCCGGAGTTGGCAAGAATCGCGGCGCCCCAGGCCTGAAGTGCCAGACGGGTCGGCAGGTCGACGGACATGCGACCGAATTCCTGCAGGACAAGAATACATTCGGACATCGGGTTGCCGGTACCGCCAAAGGCTTCGGGAACGAACATCCCGACATAGCCTGCGCGGGCCATTTCCTGGTACAGCTCTTCGGGAAAGACTCCGTCTTCGTCCCACTTGCGAACCTGATCGCGCGGACAGTGCCGCGCAACAAAGGCGGCGGTCTGTTCTTGTATCAGACGTTCGGTGTCACTCTGAGAAAAATCCATCTCGTCCTCACTTCGCCAATTGAAAGACTGCGAGCTTCTCTTCGCCGCGTTCTTCGAAAGTCATTGTCACCGGGTCACCGATCGCGACCGACAGGGCGTCGTCGCCGATCAGCGCGGTTGGCATCCGGGGCCCTTCAGCGAGATCGACCAGGGCCACGACATAGGGCGTTCGCGGCGCGAAGGCGGGCGAAGAGGCGCGGCGGACGATCGAAAAGGAATGCACCGTCCCCTCGCCCGACGCCTCGCGCCACTTGCGGTTTGGCGACCAGCAGACCGGGCACATGTGGCGCGGCATGAAATCCAGCGCGCCGCAGTCCCCGCATTCCTGCAACAGCAGTTTTTCCTGCTGCATCCCGTCCCAGAGTTCCTGGGAGTCGGCGTTGCGAACGGGTTCAGGCAAAGCAGTCATCACGAGTGTCCTTTCTTGGAGGTGTCAGGCGAAATCGATGGCGGCAGGCCGTTGGAAACCGGGTCGGCCGCTGCGGCGCTGATGAAGTCAGGCTTGCGCTTCTCGACCAGCGCGCTGAGGCCTTCGTTGAATTCAACGCTGGACATGGCCATGGCCTGCCCGAGCTCTTCATAGAGGTACATGTCGTCCAGGCCATTCTCGAAGGTGCGCAGCATGATCTGTTTGGCCAGCCCCATAACCTCAGCGGGGCCTTCAGCAAGCTTGCGCGCCATCGCCAGGCCACGGTCGTGCAACTCGGCGTCGGGGACGACTTCGACGGCAAGGCCGAGGTCATGCGCTTGTTTTGCATCCATCGTCTGGTTGCCGAACAGGAAGTTGCGCGCACGCGCCATCCCGATCAGACGCGGCAGCGAATACATCGTCATGATGTCCGGCACTGCACCAAGGCGGAAGAAACCGGCCATGAACTTGGCGCTTTCCGCCGCAACGATGACATCGGCGGTGAGAGCAAGCCCCATGCCGCCGCCGACCGCGTAGCCCTGCACGCCGCAGACCACAGGCCGCTCAAGCGTCATGAGCGGGAGCAAGATTGTGTTTAGGTGGCGGAACCTGCGGCGCACGGCCCAAGGGCTAGAAGCAACCTGAAGCATATTCAGATCACCTCCGGCACAGAAGCTCTCGCCCTTGCCGCAAAGATAGACCGACCGGATTGACCGGTCGTCCCCGATGTCGCGCAGCACAGATTGCAATGACTGGCGCATTTCCGCAGTCAGGGAATTGCGGCCCTTTTCATAGGCCAGCCGGATGATCAGAACAGGGCCGTCGCGTTCGGTTTCCAGATGTATGAGTTCGCTCATTCTTCTCTCCTCCTCAGGCCATGGCCGGTGCGTTCTGCGCCACGACGACCCGTTTACGGTCACGTCCGCCGTCTACGACGAGGTCGGTGCCGGTGATGTAGTCTCCCCCCGACCCGGCAAGGTAGATGATCGCATTGGCGATATCGGAAACCAGCCCCAATCGGCCCAATGGAACCGATGCGATTTCGGTCGCAAGGCGGCCCTTTTCCTCATAGATCCGGCGCACGCCTTCGGTGCCGTCAATCGGGCCGGGCGCAACCGTATTGCAGCGGATACCATCCGGGCCCCACTCGGTGGCAAGGCTGCGCATCAGCGACATGATCCCGGCCTTGGCGGCCCCGGCATGGGCGCAGCCCGGCCAGCCTTCCAAAGCGCGCATTGTCGAAATGGCAATGACCCGACCGCCGTGGTCGGACGCCTTCAGCGCGGAATAGGCTGCGCGGCAGCAATGGAACGTGCCGTTCAGGTCGATGTCGATCACCGTGCGCCAGGCATTCGCCGACATTTCAGCGGTTGGCACAACAAAGTTGCCGGCCGCATTGGCGATCATGATGTCCAGCCCGCCGAATTCTTCAACGGTCTTTGCAACGGCTCGCGACACGCTTTCGTAATCGCGGACATCCAGTTGAATGGCGATGGCCTCGCCGCCCGCCGCGCGAATCTCGTCGCGGGCGGCCTCGATCTTGGTCTTGTCACGGCTGGCCACCACAACTTTGGCCCCCGCCGCAGCGAGCGCGTGAGAAATGCCAAGCCCGATGCCCGACCCGCCTCCGGTCACGAAGGCCACACGCCCGGCCAGGCATTTTTCCGCGAACAGCGGTTTGGTCCTGTCCGTTTCCATTATTCCGCACTCCTGTTTTTGTGTTCCTGCGACGACTTGCGTCTTGGTTTCGTCGCGGCGGCCAGCGCGCGCGCATGTCCAGGCAGGCCGGCGGCCACAGCCATTGCGTCGACCTCGTGATCGAAGCTGGTTTGCAACTGGTCGGCCCATGTTCCGCGTATCAGGTTCTTGGTGAGGGCAAGGGCACCCTCAGGGATAACAGCCAGATCCGCCGCCAGCGTTTCGGCCGCTGTGGCGAGGCCGTCATCAGGCACAACCCGCCGTGTCAGCCCGGCGGCCTTTGCCTCGGGGGCGGTAAGGGTGCCGCCGCTCAGCAACAGGTCGGTGGACAATGCCGGGCCGAGCTTGGCGGTCAACAGGGCCGATGCGCCACCGTCGGGCACCAGGCCAAGCTTGACGAAGGGAAAGACGATCTTTGCGCCTTCGGCCATCACCAGGATGTCCGCGGCCAGCGCCAGCGACGCGCCGCCGCCCGCTGCCGCGCCCTGTACCGCGGCAATGAAAATTTTGTCAGAGCGCACCATGCGGGCGTGATGATCCTGCGCGATCCGCAGGCGTGCACGCCACCCGAAGGCGGTGGAAGGAAAACTGTCAAGATCGCCCCCGGCACAAAACGCCCGCCCCTCGCCGCGGATCAAAACGACGCGGACCCCGGCGTCCGCCTCCACCTCGCACAGTGCCCGGTCAAAAGCAGCCCGCATGTGGCCCGACAAGGCATTGAGGCGATCCGGACGGCGCAGGGTCAGCGTTGCGATGGCACCGGATACCTCGCAGGTCACGGTTCCGTCCTCGGTTGTGGGTGTCACCTCTGGAGACATTTGATACGGTTCCTAGGTTCAGTTCTGTCAAGCTCAATTGCAGCAATTTCCGTGCCAAAGCCCGGTGTTGGAGATGCGAGAAAGTGGGTCGCCGGGGGCTGCATGGCGCAATCCGCACAGACACGGGTACTGGCCGCGCCGCGAGCGCGCGCTCGGGTTTCATGGTTTGGGGGATGCGCCGGTGAGGCGCGGATCAAGGACTACGGAAAGCTCAACTTTCAGACCTGTCCAGCTCCTGCACCACACCGTCCGCGATCAGCTTTTCCACGGTATCTTCGGACATATCGAAGCCTTTGAGGATCTCTCTCGAATGCTGGCCGGGGTCTGGCGCTTTCACACGGTCCTGTGTGTCGCGCAGCGGAAGTAAGCCAGGGATATTGGCGACGGGCAGGCGACCGAAATCGGGATGATCGACCCATTCGTAGGCGTTCACGGCCCTGGCGTGTTCGTCATCCAGCCAATCACCATAATCGTTCACCTTTTCCGCCATCACGCCGACGTCCAATAGCCGCTTGATCCAGTATCCGGTGTCTTGTTTTGTAAACTCCGCCTTCAACTCGATCACAAGGCTCTTGGCGTTTTCATTGCGGGACGGAATATCAGTGTAAAGTGGCGAGCTACCAAGGTCCGGGCGGTCGATGACACCGCAGAGCGCACTGAAATGCGCATCCCGCATGGCGCTGACCAGCATATATCCATCCTTCGTCTCGAAGATGCCCGAAGGTGTGTAAAGTGGCGGGGGGTTTCCACCTTCGTCAACGAATTCCATGATCTTTGACGCCTGAAAAGCTGCGGCCGTCTGCATCAGATTGACGTCCAGATTTGCGCCTTTTCCGGTCTTTGCACGGCGCATCAGAGCGGTGCAGACGGCGGTAAATCCGTAAACGCCGGTCATGATGTCGATCGCGATTATGTTTTGACGGAACGGGGGACCATCGCCTCCGTTCATGACCATCATTCCCGAATAAGCCTGTAAGAGCCCATCCACACCGGACCGTTCACGATAGGGTCCGACCTGACCAAAACCGGACACCGACAGATAAACCAGGCCGGGATTGATCTTGGAAAGCGCGTCATAGCCAAGACCGATGCGCGCGGCAACGCCTGGGCGGAAGCTTTCGACAAAGACATCGCAATTGCCCGCGATCCGTTCGCTCAACTCCCGCCCTTGAGGCTTGCTCATGTCGATCACGATGGATCGCTTGGCACGGTTGAATGCGTAGAAATGGATGGTCTGGTAGTTCTCACGACGACCAAGTACGCGGCCCCAATCCCCACCGGGAGGTTCGACTTTGATAACATCGGCACCATTCAGCGCCATCAACATCGCCGCATGGGGGCCTGCAACGCCCTGACTGGCGTCATAGATCCTGATGTCACTCAAAGCTTCTTGTGTTGTCATGGTTGTTTCCTTCCCTTTCAGGACCGCGTGAGGACGGCTGCGGATACTGTCTGTGCAGTCCGGGCGAACTCGGTTCGCCCGGTTTGGTTATCGAATTGATCGTCCAAAGATTATTGCTGATCTATTTTGGAATAGATTTCGCGGCGCAGCGCGGCCTCAAGTTTATCGACATCAGTGCCGACTTCGGCCGAAATCTTTTTCCACTTTTCGAGGTTTTTCAGAAAGGCCTCTGCAAGCTGTTCGGGGTTTTCGGCACCGCGCTTCTTGGCAGTGGCAATCGAATTTTCCACCTCGCTCTTTTGATACGCGGCCAGAACACGCGCGACCTCGGGGTCTTCCTTGTTGATCGTCACACCGTGTTCGGCGGCCATGTCGAGAACCTCCTGATCTTCCTGCGTGTAACCGACGGCAAGCCGGGCCAGTGCCGCGGGAACGTGATCAACGATCAGACGACGCGATTCGTCGCTAAGACTGGCCCATGTATCGGTGTTGAAGGCAAAAAGCGCGCCGCCGCCAAAGGCACCCATACCCTGATTCAGGACATGTTTCGCAGAATCCCACAGTGAGAGAGACTTGAGCCAACCGAGCGATCCATAGACGCAATCCAATTGCCCACGCTGCATGGCCTCATAGGCCTCGGCATTCGGAATGGTCACCGGAACACCCCCGATGTGATCGATCCATTTTCCATAGACACCACCAGCCGAACGGATTTTCCGACCCTTCACGTCGGACAAGGTCGCAATAGGTTCCTTGCACATCAGCAGGTAAGGCGTGGTGGCATATGCGCCGAGGTAAACAACGTTGTGTCCCTCGTACTCTTCCAGACAAGACGGACAGTCCAGCAGAACGGTTTCGTTCAAGGCCCCGATCATGGTGACGGGATCCGGCATCAGCAGCGCCATGTCAGATATCGTCGTGTTCAGCGGGATCTCGTTGGGCACATAGACTGACACGATGAACCCGCCATCGACCAAATTGGTTTCAATCGCTGATAGGGTGTCTTTGCCTGCGACCAACGCGCCGCCGGGATGCAGGTTTATCCTGAGTTTACCGTCGCTGGCTTCTGCGATCTGATTGAACATGGGTTCAAGGGCAAAGACGTTGGTCGGATGGGTTGGTGGCAGGTAATTGCCGTATTCAAGGACTTGCGCCACGGATGGTGCCGCCGCAAGAGAGCAGGCCAATATCGTGGCCGCAGCTGAAATTTGTTGGACTTTGGTCTTCATTTTGATTTCCTCCAGGGTTATGCAGCAGCGCTGCGAATGGTGACGGTCGTTGCCCGGCTAGTTCCGGGGTCGATCGTTCAATTCATGATCATGCTGGGCAGCCAAAGGCTGATGGCGGGAAAGCTGATAAGCAGGGTAAGCACGACAACTTCGGCGAGCAGGAACCAAATGACCCCCTTGAAAATCGCACCGATGGAGATCCTGTCCCCGGCCACCCCTTTGACAACATAGACATTCAGGCCGACAGGCGGCGTCAGAAGGCCGATTTCAAGGTACTTGATGACCAGAATACCAACCCAGATCAGATCCATGTTCATCGCCTTGAAAAGCGGATAGAGCACAGGCAGCGTCACCAACATCAGACCGATCGGGTCTAGAAACATTCCCAATATCAGATAGATGACGGACACGCCCAGAATGAATACGAGCGGCTCGATTTCGGACGCATTGAGTTGTTCGACCATCCAGTACGGCATGCCGCTAAGCGCAAGGAGCCGCGTCAGCAGGATTGCCCCCATGGCCACGAAAAAGATCGACCCCGTCGAGGACACCGCTTCCATCACGCTTCGATACAGTGCAACGCGACTGAGGCGGCGCTGAAAGATGGCAATCAGCAATGCGACGAATGCACCGACAGCGGCGGCTTCGGTTGCGGTGGCGATGCCGGCGTAGATGCTCACGACCACCGCAAGGAACAGGACCGGCACCGGCCAGACCTGACGCAGCGACAGCCATTTGGTCGACCACGGGACATTTTCGTGGAGTCGTGGGGCGAGTTTTGGGTTTGCGATGCAGCGCGCCAGGATCAGCACCGTGTAAACAGCGGCGGTTAACAGGCCGGGCAGGATACCCGCGATAAGAAGAACGCCGATCGGCTGTTCTGTGAAGGTGCCGTAGATGACCAGAAGGATGCTTGGTGGAATCAGGGATCCGATTGTGCCGCTCGCCGCGACGACCGCTGCCGTAAGGCCGGGATCGTACTTTGCCTTGAGCATCTCGGGGATCGCTATTCGTCCGATCGCCGCGGCGGTTGCGAGGCTCGATCCGGAAACGGCGGCAAACCCTGCGCCGGCAGCGTTCGTTGCGATGGCCAGACCACCGGGCAGGAAGTTCAGCCAGTTGCGCGCTGCCGCATAAAGGCTGCCCGTCAAACCTGTGTGAAAGACGATCGCCCCCATCAGCAGGAACAGTGGCACCGCGCTGAGTGTCCAATGCGCGACGAATTGATAGGGCAGGTCCGCGACTGCGGCGATGGCGGCATTGGGACCGCGGATCGCGGCCATGCCAAGCAGCGAAACGGCGCCGAGGGCGATCCCGACATGCACCCGCAGGGCCAGCAGAACCAGCAACCCCCCAAGCGACAGGAATCCGATGGCCAGTGGTGTCATCGCGTTTGCTCCTCGCTGTGTTTCCTGAATGTGCCGTGGACGATTTGGATCGCCAAAAGGACAAAGGCGATCGGTACCAGCCAGCGCGGCGGCCAGATGCGGAGATCGAAATAGATCACATTGACGCCATCGCCCGATTGTGTGAGGGCGAGAGCCTTCTGGCCGCAGGCCCAGGCGACGACCAGAAGATACCCCGCGCTCATGAATGCGACGAGAAGGGCCAACGCCCTGCGGACACGATCCGGCAACCGTTCGGTCACCAGCGGCACCGAGATATGCTCACCCGAGCGCTCGACGTAGGGGAGCGCCAGGTAGACGACAATCGGCATGAAATAGTAGGACACGATCTCAAGTGTGCCGGTGATCGGCAGGTCCATCAGGTATTTCAAAGTAACATCGGCCATGATCAACAAGAGCATGAGCATCAGGGAAATACCGCCGATGACCCCGCCTGCGGTGCTGACTCCGGTCAATAAGCGATCCAGCGTCCTCATTGGGACGTTCCTTCGGCCCGAAACCGCACCAATGACCCTCTTGGGTCAGCAGTCATGTCGCGGCGCACCATCATTCTTCGCGGCATATCATTTCCATCCGTGTACAGCGCGTTCACCTATTCGGATGCAAACGACAGGCCAAAAAGTCGACTTGGTGAAAAAACTGGCTCAGCAATTGAATTGATTTGGCTGTGCCGAACTGTCGGCATGAAAAGGCCAACCACACGCAGTGCCGCCGGCCTTCTCATTGCGTCTGGTTTACTTGTCCAGCTTCGAGTAGATCTCGCGGTTCAAGGCTTCTTCGTATTTTTCGACGTCATAGCCAATCTCGGCGATGATACTTTCCCATTTCTCGAGATTTCTGAGGAAGGCATGAACAACCTCTTCCGCCCCTTCGAGACCGGCCTCCTCGGACATCTTGATCACCAGATCGGCCTCGGTTTTGCGGTACTCGGCAAGCAGTTTGAGCTCTTCGTCCGACGGCTGAATGACGGTGATCCCGGCAGCGTCGATGCCGCTTTCGATATACCTCTTATCGTCGCCCACATACCCCATGACCGTTGCGCCGGAAACGGCTTTTGGCGCTGCAGAAATCAGGGCCTGCTTTTCAAGGTCCGAAAGAGCTTTCCATTTGTCGAGGTTGATATTGGCCAGGGTACCGCCGAAATAGGCGCCGCTCGGCATGTCGTAAACGTATTTCGCAACATCCTCGAGCGAGAAAGTCTTGAGCCAACTCAGCGATCCGACCGTGCATTCGATTTGCCCACGCTGAAGCGCCTCGTAAGTGTCCGTGACCGGAATATTCACCGTGGTTGCGCCGAGATGATTGACCCAACGGCCGGTGGCCCCGGCAGCGCGAATTCTCCAATCCTTGAAGTCATCGAGGCTTTTCACTTCCTCACGGCAAAGAAACTTGTACCCCGAGGTGGAATAGGCACCCAGGTGCTTGATATTCCAGCTTTCCCACTCCTCCATGCACTTGGGGCAATTGAGGAGCGTGGTTTCGTTTGTTGCCCCGGCCAACACCGCCGCATCGCCGCCAAAGGCCGTCATATTGGTGATGATCGTGTTATAGGGCAGATCTGATGTGTGATAGAGCGAGACAACGATGCCATTGTCGACGATGCCGTCTCCGATTGCGGACAACGTGGTCTTGGCGCCGACAAGCGCCCCACCGGGAATGTACTGAAATTTGAGAGATCCTTCGGAGGCACGTTCCGCTTCTTCGATGAACCTGACCACACCGTATTTGTTATTTCCGTGTTCCGGTGACAGATAGCTGCCATAGATCAGGTCCGTGGCCTGCGCGGTGGTACCGAGTGCGGCAAGGGCAAGCGGCACGGCTAAAGCGTAAATCATGTGTGGTTTCATTTTCTTTCCTCCGTTGATTGATGGCCCGCCAGGCGGGATGGTCTAGTTCATGAATGTAACAAGGATGGTGCTGATGGACGGGAAGGCGATGAGCAGGGCCATGATGACGATCTCGGCCCCCAGGAACCAGGCGACCCCTCGGAACAGCTTGTCCAGCGTCACGGTGTTTCCCATCACGCCCTTGACGACATAGACGTTGAGCCCGACCGGCGGAGTCATCAGCCCGATCTCGACCAGCTTCACGACAAGGACGCCGATCCAGATGATGTCCATGTCGTAGGAGCGGAAGATCGGCAACATCACCGGCAAGGTCAGCAGCATCAGCCCGATGGCATCGAGGAACATCCCGAGGACGAGAAAAACGAGGCAGGCCAGCAACACGAGGGTCAGCGGGTCTGGGCCCCAATCGTCGATCCACCCGGAAATATGGAATGGCAGACCACTGAGCGCGAGGAACCGGGTCAGGAACATGGCCCCGACAGCGATAAAAAAGATCGCAGCTGTGCTTTCCAGGGTTTCGACCACGCTGTTCCACAACCCTTTGAGGGTCAGCGATCGCTGAACCATCGTCACCAGCAGGGTAAAGAACGCACCGAAAGCCGCCGCCTCGGTCGAGGTGAAAAACCCACCGTAGATGCCGCCGAGGACAAGGATTGAAATCACCGGCAGTGGCCAGACACGCCGCGCGGCGGCCTTGTATTCAGCATCTGGTGTGTCCAGTTCGGTACGGGGCGCGATGCTCGGATCAAGCCAGCAGCGCAGCGACACCATGCCAACGTAGACTGCGAGGGTCAGCAGACCTGGCAGAATCCCCGCGATCAACATCTGGCCAACAGACACCTGCGCGAAAACAGCGAACAGCACCATCAGGATGCTGGGCGGAATTAGCGCCCCCAGCGTCCCGGTTGCGGCGATGGCCCCGCCCGCCAGGGCTGGCTGATAGCCGACCTTGATCATTTCTGGCGCTGCAATCCGGCCAAGCGCCGCCGCAGTCGCCATGCTGGAGCCGGACACGGCTGCAAAGCCGGCCCCTGCGAGGTTGGTGGCGATCACGAGACCCCCGGGCAGCTTTCGGACCAGCCGTCGCATCACGACAAAAAGCGCTTCAGTGATGCCGGTGTTATAGGCGATGTTTCCCATCAACAGAAACAGCGGGATTGCCGACAGCGACCAGTGCGCGACGAAATCGTAGGGCATCGACTTGACCATGCCGATGGCCGCGTTGGTGTCGCGGATCGCCTGAACTCCGAAGAATGAGACCAGGGCGAGCGAGAGGCCGACGGGGATACGTACCGCCAGCAGCACGATCAGGCTGGCAAGACCGAGTAGGCCGATGGTCATGGCGCTCATGTTCAGGCCCCGCTTTCTTCGTTGTGGTTTTCCGGACCGCCCTGACCCCCGCGCGGGCCGGCCAGCCCGGCGATCTGGCAAAGCAGCACGATGGCAAGCGCCACGGCACTGATTGGCAACAACCACCGCGAGACCCAGACCAGGACGAACCCGTCCGGCGTGACAATTTTTTCCTGGATAATCGTCTTGTCGATCGCGGCTTCAGCGGTCACGTAGGCGAATCCGATCGCGGCCAACGCAAAGACAATGCGGACCAGGGTATCAAGCCGATGGACGGCGCGCGGCGACATCCATTCGGTAAAAAGGCTGACCATGATGTGGGCGTGCCGCCGTTGAACCATCGCCAGCGGCAGGAACACGGCCATGACCATGTAATAGGAAGACACGACCTCGATCGTACCGGGCAACGCGACCCGAAACAGGGCCCGCGCCAGCACGTCCAGGACAACGTGCAGCATCATCAGGAAAAGACCCGCGCCTGCGATCAGGATGAACACATCCGTCAGCCGTTTGGTCACCTTCCAGATGACGCCGTCCACTTGGTCATCGCTTGTCTGTTGCATAACACTCCCCCTGCTCTGCAATCAATTACGTCGCAGCAAACCGCATGCCACTCGGCGCGCCTCGCCCCGGATGTCATTCTCGGGCCGCGCCGTTTTCAGCTTGCTGCACGCTGCCATCCGCGAGCAGTCGCTCGATCTTTTCGTCGTCGTATCCCAGCCCCTTGAGGACCTCGATCGAATGCGCGCCGCGGCGTCCTGCCGGTTCGCCAAGTCGGGTCGGGGTGGCCGAGAAATTGACGCTCTGCCGCGCGGCGAGGATCTTGCCGCTGTCTGGGTGATCGACCTCGGCAAAGAAATTGACCGCATTCAAATGTTCGTCGTGGAACAGATCGTCGAGATCCTGCACTGGCGCGACCGGGATATTATGTGCGGTCAGTTTCTCCAGCCAGAACGCTGAAGGACGTTCCGCCACGAAATCCGACAACATGGTATAGAGCACTTCGTAATTCGCGCTGCGGGCTGCATGGCTGCAAAAGCGCGGATCCTCAATCAGGTCCGGCCGCTCGACGATGCGGAAAAAGTCTGCCCAGTTCTTGTCATGATAGGGCAGCACGCAGAGATACCCGTCCTTCGTCTTGTGCGGTTTGCGGTGCTGCGACAGGACGCGGGCGTAGCCGGGCGGCTCGTCCGGCCCAAAGGTACGGTCGCCAAGGTGTTCGACCAGCATGAATTGCACCGAGGATTCGAACATTGGCACCTCGACGGACTGGCCCTCGCCCGTGGCCTGCCGATGATAGGCGGCGGCAAGGATCGAATAGGTCAGCACCAGTGCGCAGATCTTGTCATTGATTATTGTCGGAAAGAACATCGGCTGACCCGCCAGACGACCTGCCAGGGCCGCATAACCGGAATAGCCTTGAATGACATCGTCGTAAGCGGGCTTTGCCGCATAGGGGCCCTCGGCGGAATAACCATAGGCGCCACAATAGATCAGGGACGGGTTGATGGCGCGCAGATCCTCATACCCGATCTTGAGGCGTGCCGCCGCGGCCGGCCGCATGGTGTGCACTAAAACATCGGCATCGCGGATCAGGTCATGTAAAACGGCCAGCCCTTCGGGCTTCTTGAGATCGAGGGTGATGATCTTCTTGCCCCGGTTCACATTCAGATGAATAGGCCCCATGCCCTTGTCGCCATGTTTTCCGACAAATCGCATGATGTCCCCGGCCGGAGATTCGACCTTGGTTACGTCTGCCCCGAAGTCAGACAGAATCTGTGTCGCGTAAGGCCCAAAGACCACGGCTGTCAAATCGATGATCTTCAAGCCCTTGAGGGGACCGTTTGGCGCGGCAGTCTGTGTCATTTCAGATCCTTTTTGTGTGCTCCGCAAAATGCTGTTCGGTCGCGTGACCTGTCACCTAAATTCAGCAATAAGTGTGCCAAAACTTTCAATAAGGATGTGCGCCGCTCACTTGGTTAGGCGCATCAATGGGTAATAAGAAAAGAGCAATGACATCAGCGCCAACCGCGCGCCCAGCTAACTTCCAAAGCTCAATCGTCTTCAGCCTCCACCGTAAGCCGCAGGCGAAGCCAAGCGCGATAGCGCGGATCGCCCGTAGCCTCACGCAGCGCGTCGAGCACGGCCAGGATGCGCGTTCATCGTCGCCCCAAAACCGGGCCCGCTGCAGTTTGTCATCCACATTCATCAGTGATTGACCCCTTGCGCACCGTCGATATAGATCGTCTCGCCGGTCATGTAGCCGATGTTTTCGGCAAAGACGGTCGCCACCAGGTGAGAGACGTCATCCACTTTTCCCGCGGCAGAAAATCTCGGTTCAGGTCGGTCTCGATATAGCCCGGTGCAACGTTCATCACCTTGATCCCGTCGCGCGGCCATCCAGTTCAGTTGCGATGGCGACCTCGATACCCTGGGAAGCGCCGGTGACGATGATCTGCGCTTTATCCATCTCTGAACTCCGCTTTGCGTTTCTCTTCAAAGGCGGCCATGCCTACCTCGGTATCCGCTGTCCGGAAGGCGAGCGTCGAGAGATCAGCCTCGATGCGCAAACCTTCGGTAAGCGTCACGTCCCCGCCCCGCAGTTCCTTTATGTAGGCACCTGCGCAGAATGCCTTGTCGACAACGCGTTCAGGGCTTCGGATCGGTTCAGTGTGAGGACGGCAAAAGCACCCTCATTTTTCAACTCAACAGCCATGAGCTGTTATGTCCTCGCCATTTTGTAGCGGACAGGAAGCGGAGTCAGTTCGCCGCGATCAACCATGTCGATCATCTCTCGTTTCAGTATTTTGCCGCTGGCCGTGAGCGGCATCGCGTCGACATCAAGAAACCACTCGGGCATGTCGTATTTCGAAAGACCTCCGCGCGCGAGATGCGCCAACATCTCTTCGGGCGAGACGTCGCCGATCACTGCAAGGCAGACCCTTTCACCCAGCCGGTCCTCGGGCAGGCCAAACACTGCCGCCTTCTCCACGCGTTTGTGCTCCAGCGTGAGCGATTCGATACGCGAGGGGTTGATATTATGCCCCCCCCGGATAATGACGTCCTTGATCCGCCCCTCGATTCGCAGGTTGCCGTTGATATCGAATGACCCGAGATCGCCGGACAGCAGATATCCGTGCCGGTTCATGGTATTCTCGGTTGCGGTCTGGTTGGCGAAATAGCCCAGCATCATCGCCGCGCCTTTACCACCGATGTTGCCGGTCTGACCGCGCGGCAATTCAACGTCCGGATTTGTCGCGTCCCAGATTTTGACCTCATAGGCCGGCCCACCGCGTCCACAGGTCTGGATCCAGACCTCCTTTGGATCGCCCGGATGGGTGTATTGATGCGAGGAGCATTCGGTCATGCCGTAGATGTTCTGCGGCGTGATGCCCTGATCCACGAAGGCCTGAGCCACGACCTCGGGGATCGACGAACCTGCCATGTAGAAGGTTTGCACCTGTCCCAGCCGCTCCATCCCCTGCTGCTTCTGATCGGCGAGAATATCCATCGCATGTGTCGGCACGCCAAGGACATAGGTGGCACCGGATTCCACGATCCACGCCAGCCGGTCTGTGCCTTCGGGCGGATGGTCGGTGACGAAACGGCCCCCCGAAACCAGCCATTGCCCGCAGGCCACCCAGGCGATGTGATGTGACAACGGGCTGAGCGTCAAAAGCACAGTCTGCTCTGACAGCGCCCAGTCCCGCGCGAGATCGCGGGCGTTGGACAGGAGTGTGTTGCTCGAGTGCATGACGCACTTGGGCTTGCCCGTCGTGCCCGACGTGAAGGCAAGGTAGATGACGCTGTCCGGGTTGGTGTGGGGCGGGCGGTCGACGCCGGTAATGTACTGGGGGAATGCGTCGGGGGTGTAGACCTTCTTGAGAAACGGTAATTCCTTGAGCAGAGCATAAAGATCGACGGTATCGCGGTCCGCGCCCCAGCCGTCCTCTGTCACCAGCGCGCTGGCCGAAAGTTCGCTCAACAGTTCGACAATTTCGCCGCAAGTATAGGTGCGGTGAAGGGAGGGATTACAGGCAATCCCTTCGCGCGAACAGGCAAGAAAGGCAATCACCGCCTCGATCCGGTTCGACATCCAGATCGCAACCCGGTCGCCCGCTCCGATGCCCTGCGAAAGAAGGCTGTCGGACATGGCGTCTACCCTCGCTTTCAGCGCACACCACGACAACGAGGTGAGCCCGTCCAAAAGGGCGATATCGTCCGGTCGACGGTCCGCGTGATCGCTCATCAGTGAATAGAACGTGTCGTCCTTCCAGAGCCCTTTGGCATAGAATTCTCGTGCCGTCTGGGGATCATGAAGCGTGAGGAATGGTTTCATGGGTTTGCCTCAATGTCCGAACCTGGTGGCATTCGGTTGACGCCGTTCGGCGAAGCTCTCCATCCGTTCCATCGACTCCTCGGTGCCGAGGTCCTGGCTGAGCAGCAGGTCATGTGTCACCCGGGACAGACCGATCTCACTGGCCTGCGCCGCGGTCATTTTGGGGTTCGCATACCGGTATTCCTTGGCGCGCTTCTTGCCGATGAGGTCCTCAAGATACCACGTTCCGTGCCCTGCATTGAACGATCCCATCATCGGCCCGTCTTCCTCGTAGGTAATTTCCTTGAAAGCCATCGTTTGTCCTTTCTTATTGATTTGGTCCGGCTCTGTTATTCGGATGCCTTCAGTTCCCGCAGAACATCCTGCGTGTCCGCGCCCAGACGGGGAGGGGCGCGGCGCGCTATGCTCGACTGTCCGTTGATCCGGATGCCGAGACCGATTTGTGGCATGATCCGGCCCTCGTCGTCCTTGATCGCATAAAACAGATCGCGGGCCTGGAGCAGGTCGTCCGAGGCGACCTCGTCGACCCGGTTGATCGGACCCGCAGGCACACGGGCAACGCGGAAAATGTCCAGCCAATGCGCACGGGTTTCCTGCTGCAGGATGCCCTGGATACGCTCCACGATCTCATGCCGATTCTCGCGCCGTAGGGCGTTGGTGCGGAACGCGTCGCGGGCCGCAAACTCGGGATCGCCGACAGCGGTCCAGAAGCGGCTCCAGATCGCATCGGATCCAAGCCCCAGCGTGATCGGTTGATCCGCCGTGTCAAACGGTTGGTAAATCGCGATGACACTGTCCCGTCCGCCGGTCCGTGCGGGGATTTCGCCGGCTCCAAGATAAGGAGAAATCCGGCAGGACAGGAAGCGCGTCATGCTCTCGACCAGGCTGACGTCTATACACTGGCCCTGGCCGCCGTTGTGGTGCCGCCCGGCCAGAGCAGCCATCGTCGCCATGGCCGCATCCTGCCCGGCCAGCATATCCGCTGCCGGCGCGCCGATTTTCTGCGGCTCTGCATCGGCGGCGCCGGTGATGTCCATGATGCCCGAATAGCCCTCGGCAATCAGGTCATAACAGGTCAGGTTTGCCCGCTCACCATCAAGGCCAAAACCGGTGATGGCGACAAAGATCAGCCCCTCGCGCTCTTGCTTGAGCGCCTCATAATCCAGGCCCAGCTTTTTCTGGACCGACGGCGGCTGGTTCGTCACCACGACGTCGCTGGTGCGGACAAGCGCCAGGAGGTCGGCGCGGCCCTGTTCGGTCTGGGCGTCGATCACGACGCTCCGCTTGTTGCGATTGACCGCCGCGAACCACAGCGCCTGGTCATTGAGGAACGGCGGGCCCCATTTTCGGGCATCATCGCCGGAGGGACGCTCGACCTTTATGATCTCCGCCCCGAAGTCGGAAAGCAGCATCGTAGCATAAGGTCCGGCGACCGACGTGGTAAGATCCAGAACGCGGACCCCCTCGAGATATCCGAAGGTTTGCCCCGACGCTTTGATCGGGAGGGTCTCATACGGCAAACAGGTCGATTTCGACCGCGCTTCTCTCGGCTGGCTTGTCATAACCCATATCTCCTGTCTGTCATCACGATAAATAAGCAATCTCCGCGCCAAATACGGGCGGCGACCTCAATGCGGGTGGCAAAGCTTTCGCAGCCAAGGCCGCCAATCGGCCTTTCGGGACCGCGCCAACCGGCGGTAAGAACGGCAATCGGTAAGGTCAATCTGCCTGCGCCATGGCGCAGGCACTGGTCAAACTGGCCACAAGCGGGGCCTTGAGCCGCTTGCGCTTGCGTGAGGTCGGGATGTCCATCAATTCCCTATACTTTGCGACGGTGCGTCGGGCGATGTCGATGCCTTCAGACCGTAGCGTGTCCATGATCGCCTGGTCCGACAGAATATTTGTCGGCGACTCGGCGTCGATCAACTGGCGCAGGCGATGGCGGACAGTATCCACCGAGAGGCTGGACTCGCCGTCCATAACGCTGACTGAATTGGCAAAGAAGAACTTGAGTTCGAACATGCCGCGCGGGGTCATCATGTACTTGTCGGCCACGGCACGGCAGACGGTCGACTCATGCAGGTTTACCTCGGTCGCAATGTCCTTGAGTGACAGCGGTTTGAGACTACCCGTTCCGTTGTGGAAGAAATCGCTCTGACGGGTAACAATTTCGGTCGCGACGCGCAGGATTGTCCTCGCCCGCTGGTCGATGCTCCGCGCCAGCCAGTTCGCGTTGCTCATGGAATCAATCATGAACCGCTGGTCGGCTGTGCCGTCGATCCCTGCGCTTACCTCGGCATAGTATTCCCTGTCGATCAGGATGCGCGGCATGACGCTGGTGTTCAGTTCAACTGACAACTTGCCGTCGCCTGCCATCTCGACAAATATATCTGGCAACGCCGGGGCCACCGGATCGGTGTCGAACTGTCGGCCCGGTCGGGGATCGAGTTCCCGTATCCGCCTCACGAGATCCAACACCTCGCTTGTGTCGATGCCGCAAATCCGCGCCAACGCGTCGATTTTGTAGTCGCCCAGCAGGTTCAGGTTTTCCAGCAGCGCACGCATCGGGCCAGTTAGACCGCCGCGTTCCGCAAGTTGGAGGGACAGGCATTCGCGCAAGTCGCGTGCCCCGACACCGGTCGGTTCGCATTCCTGCACCGCCTCCAGCGCGGTCTGGACTCGCGATACCGGGATACCCATCAGCTCAGCCATTTCATCGGGATCGCGGCGGAAATAACCGTCCGAATCAAGGGAATCCACGACTTCTCGGGCGATCAGCCGATCCACGGGCGTATCCAAAGCCAGCGAAATCTGCGCGTTGAGATGGTCACGCAGGGATACGCGGGCCTCAAGGTACTGGTCCGGGCTTGGTATGTCCGCCGCCGTGCCCTTTGCGGGCAGGCGCGGTGCTCCGCCACGGTCCTGAGCGGGTGCGCTTGCGGCACTGTCTTGCGATTGCACGTCCGGGGGCCCGACCGATACCGTGATCAGCGGATTGTCGTCCGCTTGTTCGCGTAAAAAGTCCTCAAGCTCTTGGTTGCCAAGTTGTAACAGACGAATGGACTGGATCATCTGACCGGTGATCGACAGCGACTGCTTCTGCTGTTGAAACTGTTGCGGTCTCAATTCCATTGTTCCCCCCTTCCTCTAGTCCCTCCGGCTGGCCCGCGCCTGATGGCGCTGCGCCGCCTCCTCCGCCGACGGTGTACTAAAGGTCCCTGCTCGCAATTGCCGTGCCAAACAGTGGTTCCAACAAATGTATTTTTCAAAGTCACAAATAAGACGTAGCTGCACGACAGTTCTGTTTGACATCTGTCTACATTGGCGACACTTCTTGTACTTAGGCAAGGAAAGATGTTGCGGAAGGAGGTCTAGATGAGTTCGGAACATGTGGACGATATCGGTCTCAGGGGCGTGCTTGTTACTGACACTAAAGGGAAATGTCTGCTCGCTTCGGGCATTGCGGAGGATGTGCGGATTCGGGCGATCATCTCGGACGCCGCATGGTTGAAGAATGCCGCCGAGCGCCGCTTCTTCCCGATTCTGCTGAACAACGGCCAGTTTATCAGCCTGGTTTCGCCTTTTCCTAAGGGCTATGTCGTCCTGATTTCGTCGCCCCCTGCGGACACTGTCCTGCAGTTTGTCATGCGGGTCGATTTTGCCTTCGACATCCTCAATCACATCCTCAACGACCCCTACGATGCAATGACCATCGTCGATGAAAACGCCAAGATGGCGTATATCTCACCGGTGCACGAAAAATTCTTTGGGCTGAAACCGGGCGGCGGTGTGGGTAAAAATGTCCGGGACGTTATCGAGAATACACGCCTTCACTTGACGCTGAAAACGGGCGTCGCCGAGGTCGGACAGGTTCAGCGGATGAAAGGCTTCGACCGCGTGGTTTCGAGATATCCGATCCGGCATGGCAAGAAAATTGTCGGCGCCTTCGGGCGGGTCATGTTCAAGGGTCCGCAGCAACTCGAAGCGATGGCGCGCAAGATCAGAGATCTGGAAGGTCAGATCGAGACCTACAAATCGAACGCGAGCAAGAACAATAAAAACGACCCGCCCGACGTTCTCGATGCCATCATCGGCAACAGCCTTGCCATGCGCTCGGTCCGTGATCAAATCCGCAAGATCGCGCCTTTGGACATTCCCGTGCTGATTCAGGGCGAGAGTGGCACCGGCAAGGAGCTGGTCGCCCGGGCGTTGCATCACCTCAGCGCGCGCAAGGATAAACGGCTGGTCACAGTGAATGCCGCCGCCCTGCCCGCCTCGTTGGTGGAAAGCGAGCTGTTCGGCTACGAGGCCGGGTCCTTTACCGGCGCCGACAAGAAGGGGCGTGCCGGCAAGTTCGAACAGGCGGACCAGGGCACGATCTTTCTTGATGAGATCGGCGACATGCCGTTGGAAGTGCAGACAAAACTGCTGCGCGTGCTGCAGGACAGGATGGTCGAACGGGTGGGCGGCGACAAACCGAAACGCGTTGATTTCAGGCTTTGCAGCGCGACAAACCGGGATCTTGAGGCGTTCGTTGGGCAGGAGAAATTCAGACTGGACCTGTTTTATCGAATTAGCCCGGTTTGCATCCACATCCCGCCTCTTGATGAGCGCAGAGAGGACATTCCATTGCTGCTGAACCATTTCGTCTCGGAACTCGCCAAACAGTACGGCCGCGACGTTCCGGAGGTCGAAATGAAAGTCGCCCACCACCTGATGGAGCGGTCCTGGCCGGGCAATGCTCGGCAATTGCGGCATGTTGTGGAACGCGCTTTTGTCTTCGCCGAGGGGTCGAAGCTCACGCTCGCCAATTTCGAAGACGGGACCGGGGCCGGCTTCAAGGCCAATGCGACCCATCGGGGCGGCTCAACCTCGTCGTCGGTTCAGGGTCGCACGCTGAAAGACGCGCTGGAAGAACTGGAGTTGCAGCTGATCAACGATGCGGTCATCCGCTCCAAGGGCAATAAGAAAAAGGCGGCCGAACACCTTGGTGTGTCGCGCTCATATCTTTACAAGAAACTGGAAGCATCCTGAGGGCATTGGCCTCAATGCCGATGAAGCGGAACCCCGTGCACCAGGTATCCCCACCCCCCGGGGAGTAGGCGATGTTCTCCGGATCGCGGCGGTCGAGGAAATCAGCCAGACCCGCCGCCGGTTCTGTCAACGTCGGAGCAAAAGTAGGCCAGCTGGCGCTGCAAGCGGGGAACGTCGGAAGTGCATAGCCCGACCAGAATTTCCGGCTTGCAGCCTCGGCGATCTTGTTGGTTTGGGTTCGCGGCGGCAAATATTATGGCCGGGTACTTGCCGCTATGACCGCCGCCGACCGCGATGTATCTTCAGTCCTGTTGGCTGACGGATTGGTTCGACCCTATTCCGGGATAAGCGCGAAAAACCAACCTGCCATCGACAAGACCCCTGACAAGTCCTGACAGATGGTATGATCAGACCTGACCATCAATTTGAAAAAATGCACCGCCACAAAGCAAAAAGACCGCTCACCAGGAGCGGTCTTTTCGCAATTCCGGTTACCGGCCGGTCTAAAACCTGCGGGTCTGCGGAAAGGCAGGCCCATCACCGGTTTGGCGGATAGTATCAACCGTCAGAGGCTGCTCCGACGGAGATCGATCCAATTAGACCGAACCGGAACCTGGGAACCACTCGACATCGGATCACCTCCTTTCAATACGTTAATGATGAAAGGAGTTTCAGGTGATTCCCTAAGCATTGCAAGGAAAAATCGATCAGACCGAAATTTGGGCACCCACGACAAATCTATCGGCAGTCCATTAGGCGTGGCGCAAGAGCCGTCAATCCCACATCAAACCGGGTAGCATTGGCAGTAAAAAGCCGCCCCGAATTCGGGACGGGTCAATACATGATCCAGACTGCGGACTACTTTTTGTTCTGGCGGTTTTCGATAAGATCATCAACCACACCCGGATCGGCCAAAGTCGATGTATCGCCCAGTGAACCGAAATCATCCTCGGCGATCTTGCGCAGAATGCGACGCATGATCTTTCCGGATCTGGTTTTTGGCAGACCCGGTGAAAACTGGATCTTGTCTGGCGAAGCAATCGGGCCAATTTCCTCGCGCACATGCTTGACAAGTTCTTTCTTCAGCGCGTCGGTTCCCTCAGTTCCGGCCATGAGGGTTACGTAGCAATAGATGCCCTGCCCCTTGACGTCATGCGGATATCCGACGACCGCAGCCTCCGACACCGCATCGTGCGACACAAGTGCACTTTCCACTTCCGCTGTGCCCATTCGGTGGCCTGATACATTTATAACATCATCCACACGACCGGTGATCCAGTAATAGCCGTCCTTGTCACGACGGCAGCCGTCACCGGTGAAATATTTCCCCTTATAGGTAGCGAAATAAGTCTGGATGAAGCGCTCATGATCTCCATAAACCGTGCGCATCTGACCTGGCCAAGAATCTGCGATACACAAATTGCCGTCTGTCGCACCTTCCAGAACGGTTCCTTCCTGATCCACCAGTTCTGGCTGAACACCAAAGAATGGACGGGTGGCAGATCCGGGTTTCAGTTCGGTGGCACCCGGTAGCGGCGATATCATGATACCGCCAGTTTCCGTTTGCCACCAGGTATCAACGATTGGACACTTCTTGTCGCCAACCACATTGTAATACCATTCCCAAGCCTCAGGATTGATCGGCTCACCAACCGAACCCAACGTTCGCAGAGATTTGCGGGATGAACCGGTTACATAGCTGTCGCCAGCCCCCATCAGCGCGCGAATGGCTGTGGGTGCCGTGTAGAAGATATTGACCTGGTGCTTATCGACCACATCCCAGAACCGTGAAGGGCTTGGATAGTTGGGAACACCCTCGAACATCAGGGTCGTGGCCGCATTCGCAAGGGGCCCGTAGATAATGTAGGAATGCCCGGTCACCCAGCCGACATCGGCGGTGCACCAATAAATATCGCCCTCATGATAATCAAAAACATATTCATGGGTCATTGACGCATAGACAAGATAGCCACCGGTGGTGTGAACCACACCCTTTGGTTTGCCAGTCGAACCGGATGTATAAAGCAGAAACAAGGGATCTTCGGCTTTCATCTTGGCAGGTTCGCAATGGGACTTAGCCTTGGCGACTGCCTCATGATACCAGATATCGCGATCTTCAAACCAGCTTACTTTGCCCGCTGTGCGCCGAACAACCAGCACATTCTTCACAGTAACATCGCTGCGCTTGGCAATATCGATTGCCTTGTCGGTATTCTCTTTAAGCGGGATCTTGCGACCGCCCCGCAGACCTTCATCTGCAGTGATCACAAAACTTGATTCGCAATCGATAATTCGCCCGGCCAGAGCATCGGGCGAAAACCCGCCAAAAACGATAGAATGCACAGCCCCAATACGCGCGCAAGCCAGCATCGCATAAGCCGCTTCGGGAACCATCGGCAAATAGATGGTCACCCGATCGCCCTTTTTCACACCATTCTTTTTCAGAACATTGGAAAGTCGGCAAACCTGATCATAAAGCTCGTTATAGGTGATTTTTTTGTCATCATAAGGATTGTCGCCTTCCCAGATGATCGCAACCTGGTCGCCATGCTTTTTGAGATGCCGGTCAATGCAATTATAGGCAACGTTGGTTATTCCGTCTTCAAACCATTTGATGGAGACCTTGCCGTCGAAAGTCGTATTCTTGACCTTGGTATAGGGTTTGAACCAGTCGATTCGCTTGCCGTGCTTTTTCCAGAATTTTTCCGGATTTTTGACACTCTGATCATACCAATCCTGATAAGTGTCATTATTGATCAAAGCACGCTTTTTCGCATCTTTGAGCACCTTGTGCTTTACAACCGACATTCATTCCTCCTCAACAGACGCCGCGGAAATCTTATCGCGGCGGAACCAAAAATCGCGCTACTCATATCAGTCTTGGTTGAACACGAAAATTAGACGATGGACCGGTGCGTTGACTTAAATGCACCTAAGCCATCAATACCTGCCTCCCGCGCAACCCTTTGACGATCATGCAGTACTATTGGCGTTTCAATGGTGAATTGCAATTGTGCGCTGAAAGGTTTATACGGCTGCAATTCCCGGAATCAGTAGTGGTAGTTATCCACGGCCCGCACCACCGGAGTGGGCGGACAGGAGGATTGTATTTATGGCTCAGCAGCTTCTTATGCCCAAGGCGACCGCCGTTTGGCTGGTTGACAATACCGCGCTCAGCTTTGAGCAGATCGCGACATTCTGCAAACTGCACCCGCTTGAAGTCAAGGCGATCGCCGACGGCGAATCAGCTCAGGGCATCAAAGGTCTCGACCCGGTATCCACCGGCCAGTTAAGCCGCGAAGAAATTTCCAAGGGCGAGGGAGACTCCAACCACAAGATCAAATTATCCGAGCCGAAAGTGCATGTGCCTGAAACCAAGCGCAAGGGACCGCGTTACACGCCGGTTTCCAAACGTCAGGACCGCCCGAACGCCATTTTGTGGCTGGTTCGCAACCATCCGGAACTCAAGGATGCGCAAGTTTCCCGGCTCGTTGGCACAACCAAGAACACCATTGAGCAAATCCGCAACCGCAGTCACTGGAATTCGGCCAATCTGTCGCCGATGGATCCGGTAACGCTTGGACTGTGCACCCAGATCGATCTTGACATGGAAGTTGAGAAGGCTGCCAAAAACCGCGGACCGCTACCCGAAGGCGAAACCGACAGCACACTGGTTCCTGCCAGCGAAACAGAGAACATCTATTCCGGAGCTGATTCTTCCGAGGAAAAGGAAATTGACGCAGATGCCGTCTTTGCGAAGCTCTCTTCGATGAAAAGCGCTCCCGTAGACGAAGACGACAATTAGGCGAGCTGCGGTTACCCAATCGTTGGAATATCTGCCAATAATCAAAAAAGCCGGGCACTGAGCCCGGCTTTTTCTTTCTGTCCATGGAAATTGGTTTGACTGCCTGATTACACATCCTTGACCGCAACTGTGTAGTTGAGCGGCAAACGACCACCATCCACATAGAGAACCTGACCGGTCATGTAACTCGAATCGTCGGAAGCCAGAAAAGCGGCAACTGACGCTATTTCATCGACCTCGCCAACCCGCCCGAGCGGTGTCCGCGAGAGCACCTTGTGCCGCGCCGAGGCATCATTGTTCACTGAAGCCAACATTTCGGTCATGATTGAACCAGGACCGATAGCGTTGACCCGAATTCCATGGGGCGCCAACGATAGAGCCATGACGCGGGTCAACTGCTTCACACCACCTTTGGAAACCGAATAGGGGATCTGGTTGGGGATCGCCACCGTGTCATTGATAGACGACATGTTGATGATACGGCCGGGTTTACCACCTGCCTCAACCACTTCAACCATATGTCGCGCCACGGCTTGGCCGCACAGAAAGCCGCTTTTCAAATTGACCCGCAAAACCCGGTCAAAATCCTCTTCTTCAAGCTCAAGAAAATCGGCAGCATGAACAATACCGGCATTGTTGACCAAAATATCTATCTTGCTATGCCGGGAGATGACTTTGGCAACCAGATTATGGACATCCAACCGCTCGGAGACATCAGCTTCCACAAATTCGACCGTGCCGATTGATGTCAGATCTTCGACTGCCTTTTTCCCGGCTTCCTGATCAACGTCAGCTATGACAACTGTCGCGCCTTCTTTCAGTAGACGTCGTGCGACCGCCAGACCAATCCCCTTGGCTCCGCCGGTCACGATCGCGATTTCACCATCCAGTCGCATCATTCCTACTCCTTCGAACGCGAATCGCTGGCACATTGACGCCGGAAATGGTCGGGGTCAATTCGTCCCTTGGCCGCGTTCAATCCGCTAATCACAAACGTCGAAACTGCGCCTGTATTACTGGCTTGGAACCTTTAGAATTCCTCGCTCCTGCAAAACATCCTTGATCTCGTCCAGAACCACAGGATCGTCGATTGTTGCGGGCATTTTCCACGCTTCACCATCGGCAATCTTCTGCATGGTTGCCCGAAGAATTTTTCCCGAACGGGTTTTTGGCAGTCGTTGAACGGTAAGCGCGATCTTGAAGGCAGCAACGGGACCGATTCTGTCACGTACTAGAGCCACGATTTCCTTCTCGATATCGCCGGTGTCGCGATCAACCCCTGAATTTAGGACCACAAATCCGGTGGGCAGTTGCCCTTTCATCGCATCGGCAATTCCCACGACAGCGCATTCAGCTACATCGGGATGACTTGCAATTGCTTCCTCCATGCCGCCTGTCGAAAGCCGATGACCTGCTACATTAATGATGTCATCGGTCCGCGCCATGATGAAGATGTAGCCATCATCATCGATGAATCCAGCGTCGGCCGTTTTGTAGTAACCGGGAAATTCGGCAAGATAGGCGTCTTGAAAGCGTGTTTCCGCGTTCCACAATGTCGGAAGATTTCCTGGTGGCAGGGGCAGTTTGACAACTATGTTGCCCAACGTGTTGGCGCCGACCGGGTGGCCCGCATCATCAAGCACCCGAATGTCGTATCCGGGCATGGGCACCGCTGGCGAACCGTGCTTGATCGGAAGCAATTCAATCCCCATCGGATTGCCGGCAATCGTCCAACCTGTTTCAGTCTGCCACCAATGGTCGATCACCGGAACTCCAAGCTGGGTTTCTGCCCACTTGAGCGTGTCGGGATCAGCGCGTTCTCCGGCCAGATACAACGCACGCAGCGAAGAGAGGTCGTATTGCTTCAATAACGCAGCCTTCGGGTCTTCTTTCCGGATCGCTCGGAAAGCTGTCGGAGCAGTGAAAAAGGCAGCCACTTTATGCTCATCGATAACCCGCCAGAATGTTCCCGCATCAGGGGTGCCTACTGGTTTACCCTCAAAAACAATGCTGGCGTTTCCGTGCAAGAGCGGGCCGTAAACAATGTAGGAATGCCCGACCACCCAGCCGATATCTGAAGCGGCCCAATAAACCTCGCCGGGTTTAACTCCGTAAATTGCATGCATAGACCAATGAAGGGCAACCATATGCCCGCCGTTGTCCCGCACCACACCTTTGGGCTGACCGGTCGTCCCGGACGTGTAGAGAATATAGAGCGGATCTGTGCCGGCTACCTCAACACAGGCAATCTCGCGACCACGGTTACGCGTGAGCAATTCAGCGTAATCATGATCACGTCCCTGTATGAGTTCGCAAGTTTGCTCTTCCCTTTGGTAAATAATCGTGTTTTCCGGCTTGGATTTGACCATATCTATGGCCCTGTCGAGCAGAGGCTTATAAGCCACGACCCGGCCCGGTTCGATCCCGCATGACGCTGAGATAATCAGCTTGGCTTGGCAATCTTCAATTCGGGTCGCCAGCTCTGATGCTGCAAACCCGCCAAACACCACAGAATGAACAGCACCAAGGCGCGCGCAGGCAAGCATCGCAACAATCGCTTCCGGAATCATTGGCATGTAGATGATCACCCGATCACCTTTGCCAACACCCAGATCGACCATCGATGCCGCAATCGCAGTAACTTCTGCCAAAAGCTCGGAATAGGAGATGGTTCGTTTTTTACCGGTGATCGGGCTATCGTAGATGAGTGCTGCTTGATCACCGCGCCCGCCCGCCACATGCCGATCAACACAGTTATGGCAAGTATTTGTTGTTGATTCAGGAAACCAGCGGCCATAGGCGCCGGCGTCTGCATCAAACGCCCGGGTGGGAGCTTCAAACCAGTCGATGGCTTTGCTCGCCTCCATCCAGAACCCGTTCGGATCGGTTTTCCAATCCTGATAAACCTTGCTAAATGCGCCCTTCATACCAAACCTCCCGATAGACCAATTCGACGGCCCCGCCTCCGACCAATTAAGTTAGCCACAAATTAAGTCGGATGCACACAAAACGAAACAGGACCTTGGACTCAGGCAGCAACGACCAATTGCCGCACTTGGAATGCGCTTTCGGCGAGGGAGCGATTCTTTGCAGGTAATCACTGGAACAACAAGTCGCAAAGCTGCCCGCTCAGGCCGGATAATCGCGCTGGCCGAAAATGGCGCTGCCGACACGGACATCTGTCGCACCAAAGCTTACAGCGATTTCAAAGTCGCTCGACATGCCCATTGATAACCGGGCCAGTCCAGAAGTATCGGCAAGCTTCTTGAGCAGCATGAAATGTGGGCCAGGATTTTCATCAGCGGGTGGTATGCACATCAATCCCTCGATCACCAAGCCAAGTTCGTTTTGACAAAAACTGATGAATGCGCCTGTCTCGGGCGGTGAAATCCCCGCCTTTTGCGGCTCGTCTCCCGTGTTGACCTGAACATAGAGCTTTGGCTTTTTGTCCTGTGTTTTCATTTCCTTGGCAATGGACCGGGCAATTTTTTCACGATCCACTGTTTCTATGACATCAAAGAGTGCAACCGCTTCCGCTGTCTTGTTTGATTGCAACGGTCCAATCAGATGCAATTCGATATCAGGATATTCCTGCTTCAGTGCGGGCCATTTCATCTGTGCTTCCTGCACCCTGTTTTCGCCAAAAACACGCTGACCAGCTTCGATAACGGGACGGATGGCATTCTCGTCATGGGTCTTGGACACTGCCACCAGTCGAACCGAGCCCGCGGCGCGACCTGCATGTTCTTCGACCTGTCTCACCGCACCCAACACATGCTTGAGATTATCTTTGATCGACATTTCTAACCCTCACTATTCATTGCCTCATACCCCAACACGAGCTTCAGACCAAATGACTATTCCTGCCCTTCCACTGCAGTAATTCTTCCGCGAGAGCCTCAACCTGACCAGTTAGATGGCTCTGGTGCCTCCTGACTGTTGACGCTCGCCGGGTTTCATGGTGAAGGTCCGGGCAGTCAATGACCCACCCGGAAGAACTCAATGGCAGTTGAACGCTACAACCCGCGCGAAACCGAACCCCGCTGGCGCAAAGCCTGGGACGAGGCCAAGTTGTTTGAAACCCAGAACGACGACCCGCGTCCGAAATACTATGTCCTTGAGATGTTCCCCTATCCTTCCGGCCGGATACATATGGGTCACGTCCGGAACTACACGATGGGTGACGTTGTTGCGCGTTGGCGCAGGGCCATGGGATACAATGTATTGCACCCCATGGGCTGGGACGCCTTTGGTCTGCCTGCTGAAAATGCTGCGCGAGACAACAAGGTCAATCCGCGTGATTGGACCTATGCCAATATCGATACCATGAAGCGCCAGCTCAAGACGATGGGTCTTTCGCTTGATTGGGCCCGTGAATTTGCGACCTGCGATCCATCCTATTATCGCCATCAACAGAAAATGTTCCTCGACTTCTGGCGCTCTGGCCTGGTTGAACGCAAGTCAGCCAAGGTCAACTGGGATCCCGTCGACATGACGGTTCTCGCCAATGAACAGGTTATCGACGGCAGGGGCTGGCGTTCCGATGCGCCTGTCGAACAACGCGACCTGACACAGTGGTTCTTCAAGATCACCAAGATGAGCCAAGACCTGCTCGACGGGCTCGACACTCTCGATCGCTGGCCAGAAAAAGTCCGCGTGATGCAGCAGAACTGGATCGGCAAATCTGAAGGTCTGCAGATCCGCTGGGAGCTCGATCCTGAGACTGCACCAGATGGCGAGACCGAGCTTGAGGTATATACAACCCGGCCCGATACGCTGTTCGGCGCGTCCTTCATGGCTATTGCCGCCGACCATCCATTGGCAAAAAAGATTTCGGCGCATAATCCCGAACTCGCGGCCTTCTGCGACGAGGTTCGCAAAGTAGGGACCTCAGCTGCGGCTCTGGAAACTACTGAGAAGCGCGGCTTTGACACAGGCATTCGCGTGATCCATCCATTTGATCCGTCTTGGTCACTGCCCGTCTATGTCGCCAACTTTGTGCTGATGGATTACGGCACCGGAGCGATTTTCGGCTGCCCGTCGGGCGATCAGCGCGACTTGGATTTCGCCAGAAAATATGGCCTTCCGGTGGTTCCCGTTGTTATGCCGAAAGACGGTGATGCAACCGCTTTCCAAATCTCAGATGAAGCGTTTGTCGATGATGGTATCATGATCAATTCCCGCTTTCTGGATGGGATGACACCGGCCAATGCATTCGCGGAAATTGCCGATCGGCTGGAAGCAACTGATCTCGCAGGCCGCCCGCAGGCGACACGCAAGACCCAGTTCCGGCTGCGCGATTGGTTGATCTCACGCCAACGTTATTGGGGTTGCCCGATCCCTGTCATTCACTGTGAGGAATGTGGCGCTGTACCTGTTCCCGATAGCCAGTTGCCGGTAGAATTGCCCATGGATGTCACTTTTGACAAGCCGGGAAATCCGCTCGATCACCACCCGAACTGGAAACACGTCAATTGCCCGGAATGCGGCAAGCCGTCCCGCCGTGACACCGACACAATGGATACATTCGTTGATTCATCGTGGTATTTCGCCCGCTTTACCGATCCCTGGAATGAAATATCACCGACAACACCGGCCTATGCCGATGGCAAACAGGGTTGGTTGCCGGTCAATCAATATATCGGTGGTATCGAGCATGCGATCTTGCACTTGCTCTATTCGCGCTTCTTTACCCGCGCGATGAAGGAAACCGGCCATCTCACTACTGCAGCCGAGCCATTCGAGGGCCTCTTTACCCAAGGCATGGTCGTCCATGAGACCTACAAAGCCTCAAACAACGAATTCATTACGCCAGCAGAGATCAGAATTGAGGAAACCGAAGGCAATCGTCAGGCATTCCGGACTTCTGATAATTCGCTGGTCATGATCGGCGATATCGAGAAAATGTCCAAGTCGAAGAAAAATGTCGTCGACCCTGATGATATAATCGCTTCCTTTGGCGCTGATACGGCCCGCTGGTTCATGTTGTCAGATTCGCCACCCGAGCGGGATGTAATCTGGACGGAGGCTGGCGTTGAGGGATCACACCGGTTCGTCCAGCGAATTTGGCGGCTGGTCAACGAAGCAGCTCCCCGGCTTGAAGGCGTCACAGCGGGTTCTGCTGCTTCTGGTTCATCGGCACCGCTGAGCAAGGTCGCCCATAAAACGCTCAAAGCTGTGGGTGAAGATATTGGCCGACTTCATTTCAACAAGGCTGTTGCCCGCATTTATGAGCTGACCAATACTCTTGCTCCAGGCATTGCTGACTTGTCTGGTGAGAATGTAACAGACGAGCAAAAAGCAGCGCTTCGCCAGGGACTTGAGTTCCTTATTGCCATGATTGCACCGATGATGCCCCATTTGGCGGAGGAATGTTGGAAAACTTTGGGTGGCAAGGGTCTGGCGGCGGAACAAAACTGGCCTGAATACAACCCCGCGCTGGTTGTTGACGATGAAATTACTTTACCAGTGCAAATCAACGGTAAAAAGCGCTCCGAATTGACGATTGCTGCAACCGCCAGCAGTGAAGAGATTGAAGCTGCAGTGCTGGCTCTTGAACCGGTGCGGGTTGCGCTTGATGGAAAACCGCCTAAAAAGGTGATCGTGGTTCCGAAGAGGATCGTCAATGTCGTCGTTTAGGCCTGTTTATCGATTTTTACGGTGCGCGTGCTTTGCATTCGTTGCCGGACTTGCAATTACTGCCTGTCAGGTGCGGCCACTCTACAGTGATGTAGCTGGTGGAAGCGTCCAATCAATTGGCATATCGGCTCCCGCCAGCCGTGTAGCGCAGGTCGTGCGGAATGAACTAATATTTGGTTTTTCCGGCGGCGGTGGGGAGCCGACCAATCCGCAATACGACATGGATCTCAATGTTTCCGTGACAAATCAGGGCGTGCTTCCGGCAGGCAATGCAGATGAATTCGCCGCCGCCCGCATTGTTGTGGCCGTCAGTTACACCTTGCGCGATTCGGCTTCAGGTGAGCGATTGTTTTCCGGTGAACGGCATGCTGTCGCCTCTCTCGACAACCCCGACCAGGAATATGGTCGTACCCGTGCCGTTCTCGACGCAGAGAACCGTGCTGCCCGTGAAGCCGCAGCCTTCATCCGCCTTGACGTAGTTGGTAAGCTTGCCGGTCGGGCACGCTGATGGTTGAGATCAAAGCGCATGAATATGCGTCTCTGATCCGCCGCGAAGCACTTCCATATCCGATAATAGTGGTTTTCGGTCCAGATCGCGGACTGGTTTCCGAACGGGCTGCCGAATTGGCGGCTCGAACGAACGTGGACCTGAAGGACGATTTCTCGGTAGTAAGACTCGATGCCAATGAGATCGCCAGCGAACCTGCAGCGCTGCTGGATGAAGCCAATTCTGTCAGTCTTTTCGGGGGGGATCGACTGATCTGGATTCGAAATGCCACCAATGAAAAAGGGTTGGTTGAAGGTTTGCGTCTGTTGGCCAAACACGAACTGATGGCCACAAAGATTGTCATCGAAGCAGGTGATTTGAAGAAATCCTCTTCCCTGCGCAAGGCTGCCGCCGAAATCAAACTGGCGATATCAATTCCCTGCTACGCCGATGACGGCCGGGCAATTCAGGGATTGATTGACGAGGAATTGGGATCGGCGGGTCTGCCCATAGACAGAGACGCTCGGCTGCGGTTGGCGACAATGTTGGGCGGCGATCGCATCGCCAGCCGTGCCGAACTGCGAAAATTGGCGCTCTATTGTCACGGCGCTGAAATGATTCATGAGGAAGACGTGATCAACGCAATCGGCGATGTCGCTGCGCTTTCTGTTGACGACGCCGTCGATGCTGCGCTGGGCGGTGATCTGAAGAAACTGAATCTTGCGCTGGACCGAATTGAAAGTTCAAAAATATCAGTCTTTGTAGTTCTACGCGGACTGATCCAGCAATTTACCTTGATGGATATAATGCGTGCAGACATGGAAAATGATGGGCGGCAGCTTGCTACCGTTATGTCAGGACGCGGTCGGGCTATCCATTTCAAGCGCAAACCTGTTTTCGAAAAAGCGCTCCGAAATTGGCATCTATCATTGATTCGGGACGAGTTGAAACGCTTGGAAGAGTCTGTATTTCAGACGCGTAGCAAGCCGTCTATTGAAATGCCAACAGCACGCAATGCGTTGATGCGAACAGCCTTGGTGTCCGCACGGTTGGCAAATGGGCGCCGTTGATTAATTAGTGAAACGCTGTCTTTATTGAAACTGTAAATATCTGAATTTATTCAGAAATCAGCACCCAGCGTGCGGCAAAGTGCTTCCAGTTGGTCAAGGTTTTTATAGTTGATCTTCAATTGACCTCCCTGGCCTTTGTGATTGACGACAACACTCAATCCCAACTTGTCCGTGAGATTACGTTCCAACGCCAAAGTGTCGGTATCTTTATCCTGGGATTTCTTTTCGAGTTGACCGGGTGCGTCACCGTTTTGGTTGTCACTCGCATTTTGCGCAAGCCTTTCTGCATCCCGTACAGAAAGACCTTTCTCGACGATCTGCAATGCAAGACTAATTGGATCCGGAACCGAAACGATTGCCCGCGCATGCCCGGCTGACAGACTTCCGGCAGCCAACATGTCTCGTACTTCCTTCGGCAGTTTTAAGAGCCGAAGGCTATTGGCAACGTGGCTTCGGCTCTTACCGATCACTTCACCAAGGTCGTTCTGGGTATACTGGTATTGCGCAATCAGTTGTTCATAGCCCATCGCTTCGTCAAGAGGATTGAGATCTGAGCGCTGGACGTTTTCAACGATCGCGATCTCAAGCGCCGTGCGGTCATCAACATCTCTGACCAACACCGGAATTTCTATCAGTCCGGCCATTTGCGCGGAGCGCCAGCGGCGTTCGCCAGCTATGATCTCATAACGATCAACGCCAATAGTCCGCACCACCACAGGCTGAACAATGCCATGCTTCCGGATGGACGCTGCCAGTTCTTCGAGCTCCGCCTTCTCAAAGCTCCGCCGTGGATTGTTGGCGTTACGTGAAACGTGCTCGATGGGGACAGTCCTGTCCGGGCGATGCAAAGTTTGATCTGCATTATTGCCGGCTGGTTGATCAATTTCACCAATCAGAGCTGCGAGACCCCGTCCCAGCCGCTTTTTTGAGTTGTCATCTGCCATGGTATTTATCCAAAACTTGGTTTGCCTGGTTATGCGGCCTTGCGGCTTCGTTCACGTTGGATGACCTCGGAAGCAAGCTGTAAGTATGCCTGACTTCCAGTGCATTTGAGATCATAGAGAATGGCGGGCTTCCCGTAAGAGGGCGCTTCGGATACACGGACATTTCGCGGGATCAGAGTTTGGTAAACTTTCTCACCGAGATGGGCGCGGACATCCTCAACCACCTGCTGCGCAAGATTATTACGCGCATCATACATCGTCATGACGATACCCTGGATATCGAGATCAGGATTGAGGTTCTCTCGAACCTGGCTTACCGTCTCAAGAAGCTGACTGAGACCTTCCAATGCAAAAAACTCGCACTGCAACGGAACCAGAATTGAATGTGCGGCAGCCATCGCATTCATTGTCAAAAGGTTCAATGAAGGCGGACAATCGATCAGAATATAGGAATATTTTCTTGCATCATCTGCCCGAACTGCATTTTTCAGGCGATAGATCCGATCTTTCTCATTGGCAATTTCCAATTCCACACCCAGAAGGTCCATGGTAGACGGTACGATCGAGAGATGCGGAACAACCGTAGACGTGGCTGTATCGGATACCGAAGCACCGTTCGTCAGAATATCGTACGAAGACGAACTCCTGTCCCGTCGGTCGATTCCCAAACCTGTACTGGCGTTACCCTGTGGGTCGATGTCGATAATAAGAACCTCTTCGCCAATCGCTGCGAGGGCAGTGGCAAGATTAATCGCTGTCGTTGTCTTTCCAACGCCACCTTTTTGGTTCGCGATGGTGATAATCCGGTTCGCGGCCATAATCATATCCTGCCCACGCCTATTTTTTCCGAAGTTTCTGGATCTGCAAAATAATGGAACCATCCATCACCCTGGAAGGATGTTCTACCAGATCAAACTGCCAATTCCCACGTGCGATTCGAACTTCTTCACGATATCCAAAGCCTTTGTGAAACCAGCACTCCAAATTGGGATTTTTTTCAGCCCAAGGCATTGCAAACCCCAGCAATCTGTCCAACGAAGCCAGAGCGCGGGCCGATACCGCATCTGGCGCAGCGGTATCGTTGTGGGCGGTTTCTATGCGAACTGGGTGAACGGTCGCGCGCGCACCCGTTTCAATAATGACTGTTCTCAGGAACGCGGCCTTTTTATTGTTGCTCTCGACAAGATGCACCATGCCCTCTCCGACTTCTGCCAGACATATCGCAGTAACCAGGCCCGGAAACCCAGCGCCGCTGCCAATATCAACCCACGTTCGTGGCGCGGGCGCCAGCTCATAAAGCTGCAATGAGTCTTCGAAGTGCCGCTCCCAGATATCTTCAACAGTGTTCGGTGCAATCAGATTGATCGATTCTTGCCATTTGAGTGTCAGTCTCTTATAGGTCTTCAACCGTCCGAGTGTTTCACGTGAAACAAACCGAGAATCTTTCTTGATGGTCATACAAACGATCTCTTCACGCTGTTTTATTGATATCCATTGATCCGCCAGTCCGCCGCAGATTCGCCAGGATCAGACCAATGGCTGCAGGTGTCATACCCTCGATCCGCTCGAGCTGGCCTATCGACACCGGACGTATCAAACGAAGTTTGACTTTCAGCTCGTTGGAAAGGCCGCTCAATTTTTCATAGTCGAAATCCGTCGGAATAGCCCGGTTTTCTTCCCGACGACGACTGGCAACATCTCCTGCCTGGCGCTCCAGATACACCGCATATACGGCATCAATCGACATAGCATCCAGCACCTTCGGCTCAAATTGATTGAACTCGGGCCACAAACGAACGACCAAATCGAGATCAATGTCAGGATAAGCCAATAAGGTAAAAACAGATCGCCTGACACCGTCTTTGTTTATCGATAACCCTTTGGTTGCTGCTTCATTGGGTGAAACCACGATTGACTTCGCCAGTTCGACGCAGGCTGAAACTGATTGGGAATACTGCGCAAACTTATCCGCACGTAAAGCCGATACACACCCAAGCCCGACTGCTTTTGGAGTTAACCGCATATCGGCGTTATCAGCACGCAGCGACAATCGATACTCGGCGCGAGAAGTAAACATGCGGTAGGGCTCTGTCACGCCCTGTGTCGTCAAATCATCTATCATTACACCGATGTAGGAATCCAAGCGGCTGAACAAAACCGCCTCGTTTCCACGCGATAACTGCGCAGCATTCAAACCCGCGACCAGACCTTGAGCTGCTGCTTCTTCATATCCTGTTGTACCGTTAATTTGCCCCGCCAGGAAAAATCCACCAATACGCTTGGTCTCGAGAGTAAGACCAAGCTCTCTCGGATCAACAAGATCATACTCAATGGCGTAGCCATACTGCTGTATCTTTACGTTCTCGAGCCCGGGCAATGTCTTCATAAATGCGTCCTGCACATCCTCAGGTAACGAAGTCGACAGGCCATTGGGGTAAATAGTGTCGTCGTCCAACCCCTCCGGCTCCAAAAATACCTGATGACCATCGCGTTCACCAAATCGGACAATCTTGTCTTCAATTGACGGACAATAACGTGGACCCACACCTTCAATATTACCGGAATACATGGCAGACTTGCCGATATTTTCCTCTATGATCTTGTGCGTCTCCGGAGTCGTACGTGTAATTCCGCACTTGATCTGATGCTGGGGCACTTTGCTTGTCAGAAAGGAAAATGGTACCGGCTCCGAATCGGCCTCTTGCCACTCTACCTTGGACCAATCAATTGTAGATCCATCAAGGCGTGCCGGCGTCCCGGTTTTCAATCGGCGCAATTTGAACCCATGTCGTTCAAGAGTGTCTGAGAGCCCTAAAGAGGGAGCTTCTCCAACGCGTCCGGCCGGTATCATCTTGTTACCAATATGAATAACCCCCCGCAGAAATGTACCGGTGGTCAATACAACAGCCGCAGAACTGCAAGCGCGCCCGTCTTTCAAAAAAACACCAGAGGTTCGCCCGTCCTGTACCGATATATCCCAAACTTCCCCTTCTATGAGATCCAAATCGGGTTGCTCATTAAGAGCGCGATGGATTGCTTCCCGATATAGTTTCCGGTCGGCCTGCGTGCGAGGTCCCCGAACAGCCGGACCCTTCTTTCTATTGAGCATTCGAAACTGGATGCCGGCATAATCTGCCGCCACACCCATGATTCCATCAAAGGCGTCGATCTCCCGAACCAGATGGCCCTTGCCAAGACCGCCAATTGCCGGATTGCAAGACATCACTCCGATACTTTCTATCCGGTTCGTAATGAGCGCTGTTCGTGCGCCCATACGTGCAGACGCTGCCGCCGCTTCCGCACCAGCGTGGCCACCACCTACCACAATGACATCATAATCCATCACCATTCTCCGCCGGTATCGATTCGCTATCTGTTTAGCTATAAAGTCAGGTTTCACGTGAAACACAAGGTTGAAGAAACGACCGGACTGGTCCAGTCACTCAATGTTTCACGTGAATCATTTTCCTACACAAAATTCGGAAAATATAACACCAAGCAAATCTTCAACGCCAATTTGACCAGTAATACGACCGAGCGATTCTGCAGCTTTCTTTAAATCCGCTGCTGCAAGCTCACCACCAGCATGGCGGGAAACGAGACCTTGCTCGATATGCCGTCGGCATTCAATAAGCAAGTCTCTATGTCGAGCACGATTGGGCAAACGTGTGGAAGATGGCTCAAGCTTGGCAATCTCCAACCCGATGCGCCCAACCAATCGATCGATACCATCTCCGGTTATGGCGGACACTCCCAATCGACCGGAATGAACCATGTCATCGGCCCGATCCCAAAGATCCTGTTTAGTATCGACCCGGAGAACATTCGTCATATCTGACAGAAAATCCTCTACACCAGCCGGAACATTCAAATCGGAGGAACCGTCCTCGAGGTAAAGAACCAGATCAGATGAACGAGCTGCATCGTATGTTCTGCGAATACCTTCAGACTCGATTTCATCTTCCGTCTCGCGCAAACCGGCAGTATCGCGGATCAGAACCAGAAATCCACCAATATCAAGACGCACTTCTATCGTATCTCGGGTGGTTCCAGGTATTGCAGAAACGATTGCCACGTCTCGATCAGCAAGCTTGTTCAACAGGGTTGATTTTCCGGCATTGGGAGCACCAATTAGAGCAATACGAAATCCGTCTCGCACTACCTCTCCCCAATGATGACCGGTAATATGTTCGGTAATTTCAGCAACCAATGCGTCAAGATCAGGCCATATTTGTTGGGATACTGTACCTGGAATATCCTCTTCATCCGAAAAATCGAACTCGGCTTCAAGCATCGCGCGTCCATGGGTAAGCCGCGACATCCACCCGTCATAAAGCTGTCGGAGCGATCCGCCTGCCTGATCAATGGCAGCCCGCCTTTGCGCCTCTGTTTCAGCGGCCAACAAATCGGAAAGACCTTCGACTTCTGTCAGATCAAGTTTGCCATTTGCAAAGGCCTGTCGGGTGAATTCACCAGCTTCAGCCTGGCGAACACCATCAAATTCACCAAGCAATGAGAGCATCGCTGCGACAACAGCACGGCTACCATGGAGATGAAATTCAGCACAGTCCTCACCAGTAAAGGAGTGCGGTGCAGCAAAACGGATGATTAATCCACGATCGATCACATTTCCGTCGGTATCACGGAAACTACGATAGCTCGCTGTGCGGACATCAGGCAGAAATCCACATATCGTTTCGACTACGAATCGAACCTGAGGTCCCGACACGCGGATCACAGCTATTCCGGAGGGAAGCCCGCCCGTCGACAAAGAGAAAATCGTTTCGCTCACGAATCGCTTCCTCTCCTGATTACCCGAAACAAATCTCCGCTATCAGGTATTCATCGAATCAAAGAAATCAGAATTGCTCTTCGTCTGCTTCAATTTGTCGATAAGGAACTCAATCGCATCGGTGGTTCCCATCGGCGCAAGAATACGGCGCAACACAAAGATTTTCTGCAGATCCTGCTTGGGAATGAGCAAGTCTTCTTTGCGGGTACCTGATTTGAGAATATCCATTGATGGGAAAATGCGCTTATCGGCAACCTTGCGGTCGAGAACCAATTCCGAGTTTCCTGTTCCCTTGAACTCTTCGAAGATTACCTCATCCATACGCGAACCGGTATCGATCAATGCAGTCGCTATAATTGTCAGCGAACCACCTTCCTCGATGTTACGCGCGGCACCAAAAAAGCGTTTAGGGCGCTGCAGGGCATTGGCGTCAACGCCACCAGTCAACACTTTGCCTGATGACGGGACAACCGTATTGTAGGCTCTTCCAAGACGGGTAATCGAATCCAGCAGGATGACAACATCCCGGCCATGCTCCACCAGGCGCTTGGCCTTCTCGATCACCATCTCAGCTACTTGAACGTGACGGACGGCAGGTTCATCAAAGGTTGAAGCAATCACTTCACCCTTTACCGAACGTTGCATGTCCGTGACTTCTTCAGGCCGTTCATCAATCAGCAAAACCAGCAAATAACATTCAGGATGGTTTGCCGTTATCGAGTGTGCAATGTTCTGCAACAGCACAGTTTTACCGGTCCGTGGAGGTGCCACGATCAGGCCGCGCTGGCCTTTACCGAGTGGTGCGACGAGATCAATCACCCGTGCCGAGAGGTCCTTGGTGGTCGGATTGGCCAGTTCCATATTGAACCGCTCGTCAGGATAAAGCGGCGTCAGATTATCAAAATGGACCTTGTGGCGTATATTTTCCGGGTCTTCAAAGTTTATGGTGTTGACTTTCAGAAGGGCAAAATAACGCTCACCTTCTTTCGGTCCCCGGATCGGCCCTTCGACAGTGTCACCAGTTTTCAGCGAAAACTTGCGTATCTGGGAGGGCGAAATATAGATGTCATCAGGCCCCGGCAAATAGTTTGCATTGGCCGAACGCATGAATCCAAAGCCATCCTGAAGGAGCTCTACAACACCTTCACCGATAATTTCGACTTCCTGAGCGGCCAGATTCTTCAGGATCGCAAACATCAATTCCTGTTTGCGCAGAACACTGGCATTTTCAACTTCAACCGATTCTGCAAATTCGAGAAGTTCGGTCGGGGTTTTGTTCTTGAGCTCTTGGAGCTTCATTTCCTGCATGGAAAATCCAATAAATAGGGAAGGGGAATGAAAGCGGTTGCGTACGAAATTGGCGGCAGAGAGCCGAACGTGTACGAGCATCCGCAAAGGAGTTGATGTCTTGATAGCGATTCACGTGAAACGCTTCAAGCCCTGAATGGTGTCAGAACCCGCACAAACCGATCTATTTTTACCTTTAAGCAGAAAACGGCTTGATGACGACCAGAATAACGGCCGCAATCATCAAAATGGTCGGGATTTCATTGAGCATACGCCACTGCCGTGACGTTCCAGGATTTTCACCTCGGGCAAACTTCTTTGCAGCCCCAGCCAGGTAACCATGAAACCCGCTCAATCCAAGAACCAAGATGATTTTCAACCAGAGCCAATACCCAGTAAATCCAAAACCTGACCAAGCGAGGTAGAGGCCTGCACCCCAACTAACCAACATTGCCGGTCGCATGATCACCTTCAACAGCCGGTCTTCCATCACCACGAATGTTCGGGCCGTTTCAGATCCCGGATCGCAATCAGAGTGATATACGAAGAGCCTTGGAAGATAAAACAGCCCCGCCATCCAGGATATAACAGCGCCGATATGAAGCACTTTGAGCCAGTCATACAGCCATGGCGGCTGAAAAATGATTGCACCAGCTGCAAAAGCGACAGTCAGCAATACCCAGATCATCGCTTTGCGTGACGCCAGACGCCCCTCACTCCCCGATATGGCTTTCTCCGTACTCATTTAGGGCTCCAGCTGCGAACACGCTCTACGAGCTGTGTCACGTGATCAGGATTAGCCTCGGGGGTGATCCCGTGACCCAGATTGAAAACAAACGGTCCTTCACTCAAATCAGTCATCACCCGTTCAATGCCCTCATCAAGCACCGCACCGCCAGCCACCATCAAAAGCGGATCAAGATTACCCTGAACGGCGCCCCCCTCCTGGATCTTGCGGGCAAGCCGCCGAGGTACTGTCCAGTCCAAACCGACACAATCAATCCCGGTTCTCTCACGATAATCTTCCAGTAGAGCGCCAGCACCCTTGGCAAAACCGATAATCGGAGTTCCTGGACGCGCCTTCTTTACCGCCTCTACGATTTTTCTCATAGGTTTGACGCAGAACGTGTCGAAATCATTTTCTCCCAAAACTCCAGCCCATGAATCAAATATCTGAACGGCATCCGCACCTGCATCCACCTGAGCTATCAGATATTCCACTGAAAGGTCAGCCAATACATTCAACAACAAGGCAAATTCTTCAGGATGGCGCATGGCGAACAAACGGGCAGGCGCCTGATCCGGGGTCCCACGCCCGGCAATCATATAGGTTGCAACTGTCCAGGGAGCACCGCAAAAACCAAGCAGTGCCGTTTCATCAGGTAATTCAGCTCTTAACCGCCGAACCGTCTCAAACACCGGCCCGAGTTTTTGCAGAAGATCAGGCCTGTCCAACTGACAAATCTCTTCAGCCGAAATTGGCGTCATCCGTGGCCCTTGGCCTTCTACAAAATGCACACCTCTCTCAAGCGCATCAGGAATGACCAGTATATCAGAAAACAAAATTGAAGCATCCAGTCCAAAGCGTCTCATCGGCTGCATGGTCACCTCGACTGCCAAGTCCGGCGTATAGCAGAGATCGAGAAATCCCTTGGCTGTCGCTCGGGTGGCTCGGTACTCCGGTAAATAGCGACCAGCTTGTCTCATAAGCCAAATTGGTGGCGGCATAACGGATTTGCCCGCTAATACATCGAGGAGTTTCCGTCTTGTCGCCATCCCATTCTCCCTTAACTTAAATCTTGTTGAATGGATTCTGATTCTTAGAGTCTGTGAGTTCCCGGGATTAATGCCAATCCGCGCCGAAGTCACAGGAAATCCACAGACCAACAAGTTATACCAAGCTGACGACAGAACTCGATGCTTTTAATACAGGATTTAAATAATTGTTTTAATTGATGAATTCTCAGGTTTTCCCACCCAATGCGACTTTTCCCCGCAATTAACAGAGGTCACCGCAGAGGATACCGGAATCTATTCCCAATACCGTGTTGTGTGGAAAAACTTGGTCATTCACCTTGCCAAACGGCACAGACAAACCGTACCTCGGTACTCTCCCGCTTTATCAACAGACGCGGATGTATGCTGTGGATCAGGTTAAAAACTATTTTCATCTTCACCTGATCTCCGATTCGACAGGTGAAACGCTAATGGCCGCAGGCCGAGCTGCTGCTGCGCAATTTCAGGATGCGCAGGCTCTTGAGCATGTCTATCCGCTAGTACGGAACCGCAAACAGCTTCTGTCTGTGCTCGATGCCATCGATGGCGCACCGGGTATTGTTCTCTATACCATCATAGATGTTGATCTCGCCGCTATCATAGAGCTGAAATGTCGCGATATGGGTCTACCTTGCGTATCGGTGCTTGAGCCAGTGATGCAGATATTTCAGAGCTATCTGGGTGCCCCAACCCGCCGTCGGGTAGGTGCTCAACACGCCATGAATGAGGAATATTTCCGCAGGATTGATGCGCTCAACTTCACAATGGACCACGATGACGGCCAGCTTCCCGCAGATTTCGAGGAGGCCGAAGTTGTCATCGTCGGTATTTCGCGCACATCCAAAACCCCTACCAGTATTTATCTGGCCAATCGTGGGGTAAAAACAGCGAATATTCCATTGGTTCTAGGTATACAGTTGCCCCAGCGCTTGCTGAAAGCCAAAAAACCTCTTGTCGTCGGCCTCATAGCATCGGTCGATAGAATCACCCATGTGCGCCAGAACAGGGTTCTCGGAAAAACCGAAGGGTATCAAGGCGAACAATATACCGATCGCTCGTTGATCGCCGAAGAGATCAAATACGCCCGTATGTTATGCGAGAAACACAATTACCCGCTGATCGATGTCACCCGTCGTTCCATTGAAGAAACCGCCGCCGCCATTCTTGCACTGCTGTCCAAATGGCGGACCGGCCATTCAGGAGCAGTATCATGAACTCAATCATGTTGGCGTCATCTAGCCCGTTCCGTAAAGCGCTGCTGCATAATGCCGGCATTCGCTTCGAAGCCGAATCGGCTCGAATAGATGAACGGGAAATTGAAAATACGATCAAAGGAACCGGCGTCACCCCGGATGAACTTGCGATGATCCTGGCACAAGCCAAAGCCGAAGATGTGGCTGATCGTCATAGGGAAGCATGGGTCATAGGCTCGGATCAAACCCTGTCCCTGGGCGAGAAAATCTTGCATAAGCCCAAAGATGGCGACGAAGCACGCGCCCGTTTACTTGAGCTTTCGGGCCAAACGCATGAGCTCAACAGCGCGATTGTTATTGCGCAGGGAGCAAAGATTGTCTGGCGCCATGTGTCTGTGGCGAGAATGACAATGCGTAAACTTGATCCCCGCTTTATTGGGCGGCATCTGGCTGAAGTGGGCGATAATGTCCTTTCCAGCGTGGGTGGTTATCAGCTCGAAGGTCCAGGCATTCAGCTGTTCGAAAAAATTGAGGGTGACTATTTTACAATTATTGGTTTGCCAATGTTGCCGCTCTTGGCGCAGTTGCGCAAGTTGGGAGCCATAGATGGTTGAGGATGTTCAGACAGCTGGCGAGAAAATCAAGGCATTTGTCATCGGGGATCCGGTCAGCCATTCCCGCTCACCAATTATCCATACTCATTGGCTCAGGTCGCTGGATATTACTGGCAGCTATGAAGCGATCACCGTCAAATCCGGCAATTTGCCCAGTTTTGCCGAAGCCCTGAAATCCGGGCAAAACGGCTATATTGGTGGAAATGTCACCATTCCCCACAAGGAGACCGTTTTCGAACTTGTCGATCATGTTGATGAAACTGCCCGCAAAATTGGGGCGGTTAATACAATCTGGATGGAAGACGGCAGGTTAAAGGCCACCAATACGGATGCTTTCGGTTTTGCCGCCAATCTTGATGCACGATCTCCGGGATGGGACGCCTGCGGAAAAGCTGTGGTACTGGGTGCGGGTGGAGCCAGCCGGGCAATACTCTATGCTTTGACGGAGCGCGGGATCACCGATATCCATCTGATCAACAGGACTGCTTCGCGGGCCGAAGCTCTTGCCGCGCGATTTGGTCCAACCATCAAGCCGGGCGGAATGGAAGTTTTGCCTGCCGCGCTGGAAGGTGCCGGACTTTTCGTAAACACCTCATCCCTTGGAATGGATGGTACAACTGCGCCTGATTTGGACTTTTCCACCATGACATCTGGCGCTTTGGTGACGGACATCGTTTACGTACCTTTAATCACCCCATTTTTGGCTAAGGCGCAGACGCAAGGAATGAAGACCGTCGATGGGTTGGGTATGTTGTTGCATCAAGCGGTTCCTGGTTTCGCCATCTGGTTTGGAACCCGTCCGGAAGTTACCGACGAACTGCGGCAAACCATCATCAACGATCTGGAGCTTCACACATGATCATTCTTGGACTGACCGGATCAATAGGGATGGGAAAATCAACGACAGCGGCGATGTTTGCGGCTGAAGGTGTCCCGGTCAATGATGCTGATAAAGTGGTGCATGATCTTTATACCGACGAAGCTGTTAGACCCATTGAAGCGGCCTTTCCGGGAACAACCGAAAACGGACGGGTTGATCGCATAAAACTCGGGGCATGGCTTATGTCCAATCCGCGAGACTTCAAGAAGCTCGAAGCCATAGTGCACCCCCTGGTTCGCCAAAAAGAAGTTCAATTTCTTGCGTTTCACCGGGAGCAGGGCACACCCGCGGTATTGCTTGATATTCCGCTTCTTTTTGAAACAGGTGGGCAGGGCAGGGTTGATCATGTCATCGTGGTGAGTTGCAGCGAAGAAACTCAAACAGCACGGGTGATGGCCCGACCCGGAATGACGGAAGAAAAATTCCGATCAATATTGGCCAAACAGGTGCCGGATGCAGAAAAACGGCAAAAAGCGGATTTTATCATCGATACTGAAGCTGGAATCGACTCCGCTCAAAAGCAAGTTGCTGGAATACTTCATCAACTTGGCTTGAAGGGAGGTTGAACGGTCATGCGTGAGATCATCTTTGATACTGAAACAACTGGTCTTGACAACAAGGCTGACCGGATCATTGAAATCGGTGGCGTGGAGCTGGAAAACCAGTTTCCGACAGGCCGCACAATCCATATCTATATCAATCCGGATGGTCGCGAAATTCACCCTGATGCACAAGCCGTCCATGGAATCACTGCTGAATCGTTGGCCGACAAACCGATATTCTCTGCGGTAGCTGAAGAAATAGTCACATTTTTCGAAGGCGCCAAATTTGTCGCCCACAATGCCAACTTCGACATGGGTTTTCTCAATCAGGAATTTACCCGGATCGGGATGCCGGCAATTGATCCTGACCGGGTCATCGATACTTTGGCGATTGCGCGGCGTCGTCACCCGATGGGACCAAACAGTCTCGATGCGCTCTGTCGTCGTTATGGTATCGACAATTCTCATCGAACGCGACATGGCGCGTTGCTTGATGCCGAGCTTCTGGCGGATGTCTATATAGAAATGCTTGGCGGCCGGCAGGCAGCGCTGGTACTGGACTCAAAGTCCGAGAAGTCTGACCGGGTGGAAATTGTTCAGGCCGAGGTTGTCGAGATCGGATCGCGTCCCAACCCTTTACCTCGCCGGATCACGGAAGCTGATCTGGCCGCCCATGAGCGATTGATCAATCGTATTGGCGAGAAGGCCATTTGGAACAAGAGCTAGTTGGTCACCGGCAAGCGGTAACCGAGACCCCAAATGAAAACGGCGCCCGGTAATTCGGACGCCGTAAACTCCAGCAAAAACCGCCTTCTCCGAGGGTCAGTTGGTTTTCTCGGTATTGGTAGCAACCTGCTGCTTGGCTTGTTCGGCGGCCATGCGCTGTTGGAACATTTGTGCAAAGTCGATTGGATCGATCATCAGGGGCGGGAAGCCGCCATTGCGTGTCGCATCGGCCACAACCTGACGGGCGAACGGGAACAGCAGGCGCGGGCACTCGATGAACAAGAGCGGCAACATGTGTTCCTGCGGGAAATTGGAGATGCGGAAAATACCGCCATAAACCAGTTCCACGCTGAAAATGACCTTGTCACCTTCCTTGGCTTCTCCGTTGATCGTCAGAACAACATCAAAATCGTTCTGATTCAAAGGATTTGCGTTCACATTGACGTTGATGGAGATGTCTGGCGCTTTTTCGCGATTACCGAGCGATTGAGGTGCTCCAGGATTTTCAAAAGACAAATCCTTTACATATTGGCCCAACACGTTCAGCGAAGGCTGTTCGCCTGTTGCGGAGGCGCCATTGCTGGCTGCGGGATCTGCGGTTTTCTTGGTGTCTTTCGCCATCAGGCTGTCCTCGTTTAATCGTTTCCGGCACGCGGAATCTGGTCAATCCATCGCGGTGGCTAGCATTTCATCTGTCTGCTTACAACCCATCTTCATTATCACGATCTTTACCACGGTTGTCTTTGATGGCTTTGTTTTCTGAAGACCACGGTGAATCGGGGTCCCGCTTGCGGGTGAATTCTCCTTCATCCAAATCAACAACCGGTCCATTGTTGGCGCCGCCGTTGGGGCCGGTTGGTCCCGCGCCGGTTGAAAATGTGGTGTTCGAAGCAACGACAGTGATCTTGCTCTTAAGGTGCTTCCACGCCCAGTCGCGAACAGCAGGCACAAACAACAAGAACCCCAGCGTATCAGTGACAAAACCCGGCGTCAGCAACAAGACGCCGGCAATCATGATCATCACACCATGCACCAGATCACGCCCCGGCAGGCGACCTGCTTCTGTTTCACTCCTGATCCGGTTGATCAGACCCAAACCTTGCCAGCGTAACAGCGCCGTACCCACAATGGCAGTAACCAGAACCAATCCAAGCGTCGGAAAAACACCAATTTCACCGCCGATGAGAATAAAGGCGGCTATTTCGGAGATTGGAACAACAATCAGGAGAAGCGGAATGAGGCTGAATGGCATGATCTGATCCTGTTTTGACCGAATTTGGAAGAAAGATGACTGTAATAGCGCATTTCCGGCCTATGAAATTTGATTGACGCGCATAGCGCGATTATATGCAACACAGAACTATGCAAAACCAGCGAGATCGGAGTGCCGATAGCGTCTCTGTCGAGCTGGCCACATAATGCGGGATGCCAAATGGCACCGCTGACAAACTGAAAGTAGGCGGGAATGGGTTCGTTCGACATCGTAACCTTCATCTTTTTTATCGCAGCGGTGGTGATTTTCATCCAGCTGCGCTCTGTGCTTGGTCGCAAGAGTGACAGTGACCGAACAAGGATCGAGCGTCGACGTACACAGATCCAGGCTCCTCCATTGCCAAGTGATGATCCAAAGGTGGTGACGCTTCCAACCCGTGGCAAGGACCGGGACACGGAAAACGAGGGCGCGATGTCGGTCATTGATGCTTATGCGAAGCCCGATACCGACCTCAACAAGGCGTTGCGTACCATCAAACAAAACGATCCATCATTTGACCCCAGAGAGTTCGTCAAAGGCGCGGGTATTGCCTATGAAATGATTGTGACCGCCTATGCCGAAGGTGACCGCAAGACATTGCGCAATTTGCTTGCGCGTGAAGTATACGAGGGCTTTGTACAAGCGATTGATGAGCGTGAATCTCGCGGTGAGATCATCCAATCGAATTTTGTCGGGATCGACAGATCAGAGATCATTTACGCGGAAACCAAGGGGTCGGAAGCGAATCTTACGGTCCGCATTATCAGTCAGTTGGTGTCTGCGACGATCGATCAGAATGGCAAGGTGGTCGACGGAGATATTGAGGAGGTCTCCGAAGTCAATGATGTCTGGACATTTTCTCGCGACATGCGATCACGCGATCCGAACTGGCGTTTGATTGCAACCGAAGCCGATCAGTAGGGCGGTGACGGAAACAAGACTAAAGCCGGTCGAATATGCTTCACTTCAAGGATGGGGCGATGATGATATGCGACGGGCTTTTGCCGCGTTCCGCCGCTCGGCTGTTTATGCGCTCGATACAAAGCCTTACCGTCAGGGCGCATTGGCGCCACCTCAAGAAAAATATGCTGCAGCGTTTGGTGCGGCTCGTGACATTGATCCCGAAGGTCTGGGTCACGACGCGGCACGATTGTTTTTTGAAAACTGGTTTCGCCCGTTTGATGTACTTGCCGACGGACCCGATACCGACCCGCTGTCGGGGAAGGTAACCGCCTTCTATGAGCCAATCATCCAAGCTGGCAGAACATCGTCCGCGCGCTATCGCTACCCGTTTTTAAGAAAACCTGCGCAACTGTGCAAAATAGAAGACCCTGACAATCCACCCAATGGAATAGAGCCGGGTTTCGCATTTGCCGTGGATGCCGGAAATGATTCACGTGAAACCTGCCCGGACAGGCGCGCCATCGAGAACGGTGCGTTTGATGGACTGGGATTGGAAATTGCCTGGGTTGAAGACAAGGCCGATGCGTTTTTTGCTCACGTTCAAGGTTCGGCTCGGCTTGATTTTGGCAGTGGAGAAGTGGCTCGCATTACCTACGCGGCCAAGAGCGGTCACCCATTTACCGGTATTGGCCGTTTGCTGGTCGCCAGGGGCGAAATTCCGGCCAGCGAAATCTCCATGCAGTCGATCCGGCGTTGGCTGCAAGATCACCCCCTTCAGTCAGATGAACTGATATGGGAAAATCAGTCCTATATCTTTTTTGATGAAGTGCCGGTGCCAGATCACAACCTCGGCCCGGTCGCGGCTGCAAAAGTACCACTTGAACCTGGTCGCTCGATGGCGGTTGATCGCCTGCTCCACAGTTTCGGAACACCGTTCTTTGTCCATGCGCCCCAGCTTAAGGATTTTGATGATGACAAGCCATTTGCCCGGTTGATGATTGCACAAGACACAGGGTCAGCAATTGTGGGATCTGCGCGTGGTGATTTGTTCACCGGAAGCGGAGATTACGCGGGCGAGCTTGCGGGGGCAGTCAATGCCGTGGCAAGATTTACCGTGCTTTTGCCCCGTTAGAACCGGATCAATATGCCTGACAAGGATGAAAACCTGTCCCACGAGGACCGCATAGTCTGGGAGAAAGTCACCCGGACGGTGACGGCCTATGACGGACGGACACCGAGTCGGGCTATTCCAGAATCCATGGCTGATCTCATGGCCCAACCAGAACCGCCAGTGAGAAAAAAGCGGATTGAAACTGTTGGTCCTGCGGCTCCGCCGCCAAAAAAGGCTAGTAATCCGCAGATCCATTCAATTGAACGTCCGACCTGGCGCAAGATCAAGAAGGGGCGCATCACGATTGATGCCCGGATCGATTTGCACGGGCTGATACGCGCTGAGGCGCATAATCTTCTCCATGGTTTTCTGGTGCAGGCTCGTGAGCGGGGTATGCGCCATGTCCTTGTCATCACCGGCAAGGGGCGGTCGGGAAGCAGTGAAGGTGTTTTGCGCCGCGATGTGCCGCAATGGTTGGAGAAAGCGGAATTTCGGCTACTGGTTTCGGGAGTTGAAACTTCAGCACCCGGCCATGGTGGAGATGGAGCGCTTTATGTCCGCTTGCGACGACAGAGCGATATGCAGCGAGATAACGGATGACCCCATTCGGCCAAGCGGTTCGAAAACTAAGGAGCGAACGCAAATTATCTCAAAAACAGATGGCCGCCGATCTGGGTGTGTCAGCCGCTTATCTTTCCGCATTGGAACACGGAAATCGCTCAGAGCCGAGCTGGCAGATGGTTCAACGGATTATAGGCTATTTCAATATCATATGGGATGAGGCCGAGGAGCTTCAGAGATTGGCACTGTTGTCCAAGCCGCGTGTCATCATCCAGACCCGTAGCCTTGATCCGCGCGCCACAATAGTAGCCAACCGGGTAGCAGAGAATTTTGACCGCCTCACCGCTGAGGATATCGATCGATTGGACGCCATGATGAATGACGTGGAGAGCCGCTGAGGTCGATGGAAAAATCTAGTTGGAGATGATTTCGGTCAATTCATCGAGCTTGTCATTGACCAGCCATCCATAATAATTCTCCTCTGGCAGCTTAGCCCGTAGTCCACGGGCAGCGCGCGATTTGTTTTCGGAGGCCAATTCCTGCGCACGTCTGGCTGCTCCGCCCAGATTGTAGAGCGTGGCGGTAATGCCCGGATTTGTCGAAATATCGAATTTGGCGATCTTGCGGTAGTCATCGATATCGCCCTGAATGGAGGCAGCCATGATTGCCAGAGTTGAATCGGGATCCATGATTGCTTTATAAACCTCCGCCGCCCGGTCGGCCGACACTTTGCGCATACCGGAAACGCGCGCAGCTTGATCGGCATTTTTCAGCGCTGTAAGTGGGCTTAATTGACCAAGACCAAATGTCTGCCCGGCGTAAAAGGGTTCAAAGAAAACAGCGTTGAACCTGTTGGCTGGAAATTTTTCACCGTCCACGGTCTTGCCGAGGAATTTTGAATTCCAAACAGCCTCCCGGCAATCCCACAATTCACGTGAATCGTCAGCATCTTTGCATTCCGCAAATTCGGGCCGCTGCACGAAATCGGTAACTTTCTCACCATTATATTCGAAGCGAAAACGTTCACCTGCATAGGAGACTGCTTTGACATAGTAGGATTGCAAGTGGTCATAAGCGTCGACATTATAGGTATGTTCGCCAACGAGAGCGCCAACAATATGGATCGGGTCGATCTTGAACTGATCGGCAGTCTTGACGATCTTCTGCCTTAGTTTCGTATCGTTGATGAGTAAATCGCGAATTTTCTCGTATTTCTCTTCAAAACTGGATTTTGTGGCGCTGGTTCGCCGAACCGATGCCCCGGGAATGGCTGGTTGCTTGGCATTGCGATTTCCGGGAGGCACGGCAGTTGCTGCGGCTTTTGCCTCAGTTGTCAGGCTACTGAAAGCAAACATCATTGGCGCTGTACCGGCGACCATGGAACCGTTGATCACGGGCCCAGAAATCAAAGACCCGGGAAACAAGGTCAAAGCGAGCAAGATTCTGCCGGTGCCCAATGCCAATCCACTAATTCCCTGTTGCGGCCGCTTTTTGTTGCCGTTTTGTCGCTGGTTTCATCATGGTTACGGAACAGGTATTCCGAAAAACAAAATTGATGAGCCGTGCGACCGATCAAAGGATAAACCGCGATAAATCGGTATCCTGCGCAAGATCGCCAACATGGGTACGGACATAGTCCGAATCGATTGTCATTGTCGAGCCCGCTTTGTCGGGCGCCTCAAAGGATATCTCGTCGAGCACCCTTTCCATCACCGTCTGTAACCTTCTTGCACCAATGTTTTCCAGTGTGCCGTTAAGGTGCACTGCGACCTCGGCGAGCGATTCGATGGCGTCTTCGGTGAAATCCAGGGTCACACCCTCTGTTTGCATGAGTGCTATATACTGCTTGATCAAACTTGCCTCGGTCTCCGTCAGAATGCGCCGAAAGTCATCTTTTTCCAAAGCGCGCAGTTCCACCCGAATTGGCAATCGGCCTTGTAATTCGGGAAGCAGGTCGGAAGGTTTGGCAACATGAAATGCGCCTGAAGCAATGAACAGGACATGATCGGTTTTCATCTGGCCGTATTTGGTGGCAACGGTTGATCCTTCGATAAGCGGCAACAGGTCGCGTTGGACACCTTCGCGGGAAACACCTGCGCCCGAAGCACCGTCGCGCGTTGCGATCTTGTCGATCTCGTCGATGAAAACGATACCTTCGTTTTCAGCAAGTGCAAGCGCTTCGAGCTGAACTTGCTCCATGTCGAGCAGCTTGTCTGATTCATCGGCAACCAGCGTGTCGTGGGATTCCTTCACGGTGGTTTTGATCTTGCGGGTGCGCCCGCCCATGGCCTTGCCCAGAAGATCGCTGATGTTGAGGACGCCGATATTGGCACCGGGCATTCCCGGCATTTCAAAATTCGGCATGCCGCCGCCAGTATCATTGATTTCAATTTCAATTTCTTTGGCGTCAAGCTCGCCACTGCGAAGCTTCTTGCGAAAGGAATCGCGCGTGGCAGGCGACGAGGTTGCCCCGACCAGTGCATCAAGCACCCGTTCTTCCGCATTGACATGCGCCTTGGCCTTGACTTCTTCGCGTCGTTTGTCGCGAACCAGACCGATGGAAACTTCCACCAGATCCCGGATAATCTGTTCGACATCGCGGCCCACATAGCCAACTTCGGTAAATTTGGTCGCTTCAACCTTGATGAAGGGCGCGCCGGCAAGTTTGGCCAACCGGCGCGAGATTTCGGTTTTACCGACACCGGTGGGTCCGATCATGAGGATGTTCTTTGGCGTAACCTCTTCTTTCAAGGGCCCGTCGAGTTGTTGTCGGCGCCAGCGGTTTCTCAAAGCGATTGCGACTGCGCGCTTGGCGTCTTTCTGGCCGATAATGTAGCGGTCCAGTTCGGTAACGGTTTCGCGGGGTGAGAAAGTGGTCATATTCGATACTCGTTTTTGTCTGTATTGATGCCCGAATTCGGGTCGAATTTCATGATCAGCGTATCGCCGGTTTGCCCAAGCAGTGCTTCTATCCGGCGAAAGCCCGCTTTTTCGTAGGAACGAATGGCGCGGGCGTTGGTACTATCCGGATCGATGATCAGTGGTCCACGCCCCGTCGCAATCAATCGTTCAGTCATCAGACTAAGCGCTTCGGTGCCGATGCCCTGGCCCAGAAAGTCCATTTCGCCCAAAAATATATCAAGCCCGAGACTTTCCGTCGGCAATTCAAGTAACCAGGGATGATCTTCAACCCATTTGTCGTTCTGATGATCACCGATGCACCAGTATTGGATATACCCGATTGGTCTGCCATTCAGCAGAATGAGAAAAGGCCGGGTGGTATCGCGTCCTTCCACCATCTCGCGGATATATCCCAGTTCAGTTTCCGGCTCGCCCCACCATTCCCGCATGTGCGGTGATTCCAGCCAGCCTCGCAGCAAAGGGTAATCTTCATCACCAACAGCCCGAAAGTCGATTTCATCTGAATCAGAGTTTTCGATGATGCAGTCAGGCGCCATCGAGCGTTTCCATCACGATATTGCCATTGGTGTAGACGCAGATTTCCCCGGCAATCTCCATCGCACGCCGGGCAATCTCTTCGGCTGTTTTATCGGTATCCATCAGCGCTCGCGCTGCAGCAAAGGCATAATTGCCACCCGAACCAATCGCCATGGTACCGTGCTCAGGCTCCAGCACATCGCCGGTTCCGGTTAACGCCAATGTCACGCTTTTGTCTGCAACCAGCATCATCGCTTCCAACCGGCGCAGATATCGGTCAGTGCGCCAATCCTTGGCAAGCTCCACCGCAGCGCGTGTCAACTGTCCCGGATATTGTTCAAGTTTTGCTTCCAGCCGCTCCAAAAGTGTGAATGCATCAGCGGTCGCCCCGGCGAAACCGGCGATAACCGCGCCATCCTTGCCAATTCGGCGAACTTTCTTTGCGTTGCCCTTCATCACGGTTTGGCCAAGGCTGACTTGACCGTCGCCAGCCATGACGATCTGGTTGTTTTTGCGCACCGTGATGATTGTTGTGGCATGCATAGTGCCAAAGGGATTGTCTTCGGCCATGGTCATTCCTTTGCTGTGCGGCTGTAATCAGCCTTTGAGTTATCGCTTGATGCAATATGTAAGCGGCATCCGGATGATTGCAAACATAAGGCTGCCCTGAAATTAACCAAATGCAGATTCCGGAAGTGATCCGAAAGGCGTAACTCCGTCATCTCTCTGGCATTTTTTCAATCAGCCTGATATTGAGCGGCAAGACTAGGGTCATGACTCATTAATTTGACTGAAATGGCGTTCGAGATGACAGAAAATACAAGGAGAACCTTGCCAGGTGGGGCCACTCCGCCGGCCAAGGAGTTTGACGATGAAATTCGATGTCCTATCGACCGCCCTGTGGATCGGGCGCATTTCCGCGGACTACTTCGCCGCAAGCCCTCGTAAGGCTGAAGCCTTATTTCGGACTTGTCCCTCAATATCCGCACTAATGCGAACCGACCATTCCGGCCGACTTAATAAGTCCTGACCCTACACCGGAGAGACCGATGCCTGAACAAATAAACGCACGCGCGGCCTGTATTGCCCGCAAAACCAACGAGACCGATATTTCGGTTTCGGTGTCCATTGATGGTACCGGAAAATCATCAATCGAAACTGGAATCGGCTTTTTTGATCATATGCTTGAGCAGCTCTCCAGGCACTCGCTCATCGACATGGATATCAAGGCAGACGGTGATCTTCACATCGATGACCACCATACGGTTGAAGATGTGGGAATTGCGCTGGGTCAGGCAATCAACAAGGCTTTGGCTGATCGCAAGGGTATTTGCCGCTATGCGTCAATCGACCTTCCGATGGATGAAACACTTTCCCGTGCAGCCATTGATGTTTCAGGTCGTCCGTTTCTGGTTTGGCAAGTGGAATTTACGGCACCCAAGATTGGTACTTTTGACACAGAATTGGTGCGTGAATTCTTCCAGGCACTATCCCAGCATGGCGGTATTACGTTGCACGTGGCCAATCTCTATGGAGCCAACAGCCACCATATTGCGGAATCCTGCTTCAAGGCAGTGGCACGGGTTTTGCGGGCTGCCTGCGAAATTGATCAGCGGATGGCTGACGCCATCCCATCGACCAAGGGCACACTGGTCTAGGCCGCAAGCAAGAAAGGACAGCGCTGATGGCGTCCTATACAATCCTGTCTGCAGTCAAATCCGATCGCCCGGATGCTGATATAGCCGATGCAATTGTCATTGATGACCGCTTTTCATGGTTTGCATTTTTCTTGGGCGGATTGTGGTTCTTCTGGCATCGGTCCTGGTTTGTGGGTGTTTTGGTCGTGTTGGCCGATTTGGCGCTCGCCTATGCAGCATTTGCGACTGGGCAATGGGTGTTGGGCTATGCGTGTGATCTAGCGCTGGCTCTGCTTGTAGGTCTGGAAGCCCAGAACTGGCGGCTTGAAGCAGCGATGAACAAGGGTTTCCGCGTGGTTGATATTGTTGAGGCGGACAATACTGAAACCGCTTTCGAGAAATTTGCATTGCGGTTATCTCTTTCAGAAAATGCTTTGCTCAATCGGAAAACTCCACCAAAGTTGCCTTCCACAACTGCCAATGCTGCGCAATCCTCGGCCGCGTCATCAGAAATGATCGGGCTGGTTCCGTCGGGTCAGGGTCGTTGACCATGAAAGTTGCCATTATCGATTACGGATCGGGCAACTTGCGCTCGGCCACTAAAGCTTTCGAACGTGCGGCACGTGAAAACGGGTTGGATGCTGAGATCATCCTGACGGACAAGGCCGAAATCGTTGCCGCCGCTGATCGTGTGGTTTTGCCAGGTGTCGGTGCCTATGCCGATTGCCGAGCCGGTCTGGATGCGGTCGATGGGATGGTTGACGCGCTCCATGAAGCGGTGGACGCCAAGGCCAGGCCATTTCTCGGAATTTGCGTCGGCATGCAGCTCATGTCGACACGCGGATTGGAAAAATCCATCACTCAGGGATTGGGATGGATTGCAGGCGATGTGGTAAAGATGGAGCTTGATGATCCATCTTTGAAAATTCCTCAGATAGGGTGGAACACCATCGATCTCGCGCAATCACACCCGGTATTTGATGGCATCCCTACAGGGCCGGATGGTCTGCACGCCTATTTTGTCCACTCCTATCATATGGCGGTACAAAAACCCGAACATCTTGTTGCGACCACCGGCTATGGTGGTGTGGTCACCGCTGCGGTAGGACGTGACAATGTTTTGGGAACCCAGTTCCACCCGGAAAAGAGCCAGATGCTTGGTCTGGTCTTGATCGGCAATTTCTTGAAATGGAAGCCTTGAGATGATCCTGTTCCCAGCTATCGATCTGAAAGACGGCGAGTGCGTTCGCCTCAAATTGGGCGAGATGAACAGTGCCACGGTTTATAATGAAGATCCGGCGGCTCAGGCTTTGGCCTTTGAACAAGCTGGGTTTGAGTGGTTGCATGTGGTTGATCTCAATGGTGCGTTTGAAGGCCAATCGGTCAATGGCGAAGCTGTTGAAGCGATCCTGAAGGCGACCAGAAACCCGGTCCAGCTTGGTGGTGGCATAAGAACCCTCCAGCATATTGAGAGCTGGTTGGAGAAGGGGTTGTCGCGGGTCATTCTGGGCACAGTCGCGGTTCGCAATCCTGAACTCGTTGTCGAGGCCTGCAAATTGTTTCCGGGCAAAGTCGCCGTTGGTATTGACGCCAAGGGTGGCAAGGTCGCCGTTGAGGGTTGGGCAGAAGCCAGCGAACTTGGTGTAATCGAGCTTGCCGAACGTTTCGAAGGTGCGGGAGTTTCGGCAATCATTTATACCGACATCGACAGGGACGGAGTGCTGTCCGGCATCAACTGGAGTTCGACAATCGAGCTGGCCAACGCGGTATCCATTCCGGTGATTGCGTCAGGTGGCTTGGCCTCCATTGATGATATTGCGCGCATGTGCGAGCCAGATGCTGCCAAACTTGAAGGCGCCATTTCCGGGCGTGCGCTTTATGATGGACGGATTGATGTGAAAGAGGCGTTGTCGTTGCTTCGTGCGCGCGAGATTTCTGCATGACCCGGAAAATTCGCACCATCTCTTGTCTGGACGTGAAGGATCATCTGCCCGCGGCGCAGAAAGCTGCACAGCCGCTTGAGCGCGTAATCCAGAGAATCGACGCGCGATGGGAGTGCGCCGAATGACCCTGAAAGCCCGTGTTATTCCATGTCTGGACGTGAAGGATGGTCGCGTCGTCAAAGGAGTTAACTTCGTCGATCTCATTGATGCCGGTGACCCGGTTCAAGCCGCTCAAGCCTATGATGCTGCAGGTGCTGACGAACTTTGCTTTCTCGACATCACGGCTTCATCGGAAAATCGCGAAACCATTTTTGACGTAGTGGCCCGCACGGCGGAACATTGCTTCATGCCGCTGACGGTCGGTGGGGGCGTCCGCGCCACCGCTGATATTCGCAAACTTCTGCTGGCTGGTGCCGACAAGGTCTCCATCAATACGGCGGCCGTGAACAATCCGGATTTCGTGGCTGAAGCGGCTGATAAGTTTGGCAACCAGTGCATTGTGGTTGCCATTGACGCCAAGAAGGTATCCAAACCAGGAGAGATCGACCGTTGGGAGATTTTTACCCACGGCGGGCGGAATCCAACGGGAATTGATGCTGTCGAATTCGCCCGGAAGGTGGTCGATCTCGGCGCAGGTGAGATACTCCTGACCTCGATGGATCGCGATGGTACAAAATCCGGCTACGACATTGCGCTGACGCGGGTGATTGCCGATGCGGTGTCTGCTCCCGTTATCGCTTCTGGCGGAGTAGGAACGCTTGATCACCTTGTTGATGGTATTCGCAACGGCCACGCAACGGCGGTGCTAGCTGCATCCATCTTTCACTTTGGTACTTATTCAATTGGCGAGGCCAAACGATATATGGCCAATGCCGGTCTGCCGATGCGGCTTAACTGAAAAGGCGGCTTCCCATGAGCAATTTCAGTCTCAAGGACCTCGAAAAAATCATAGCTGAACGCGCTGGCGCTTCACCTGAGGAGTCCTGGACGTCCCGGCTGGTGGCATCCGGCATCGACAAGGCTGCCAAGAAACTTGGCGAGGAAGCGGTCGAAACCGTTATCGCCGCCATGGGCGGCAAAAAAGATGACATCATTGGTGAAAGTGCTGACCTTCTCTTTCACCTCCTCGTCGTGCTAAAAATGCATGACATCCCGTTGTCCAGCGTCCTTGCGGAGTTGGAGCGACGGACCGGCCAAAGCGGTATCGCTGAAAAAGCGGCCCGTGACACACAGTAAAATCGCTAGGCGTAGCAATTTATGACCCAGACAGATGAGGCCACCCGCGCGTTAGACCATTTCCGGCCAGATGATTTTTCGCCTTTCCGGTTTTTTTCCGCCGAGCAGTGGTCCCGATTTCGGGCTGATACCCCGTTGACCTTGACCGAAGATGAGGTCAGGCGGTTGCGTTCACTCAACGATCCAGTTGATCTGGGTGAGATCAGGCGGATCTATCTGTCATTGTCGCGCCTGCTTTCGGCCCATGTGGAATCTTCGCAATTGTTGTTTAATCAGCGCAAGAGCTTCCTCAACATTGATCAGGCGTTCAAGACCCCCTACATCATCGGGATCGCCGGTTCAGTGGCGGTTGGCAAGTCGACCACTGCGCGCGTCCTGGCCGAGTTGCTGAAGCGCTGGCCCTCAAGTCCGAAGGTTGATCTGATTACAACCGACGGCTTTCTTTTACCCAATGAAGTGCTCCGCCGAGACAACCTGATGGACAGGAAAGGTTTTCCGGATAGCTATGATATCGGCGCGGTTTTGCGTTTTCTGTCAGATATTAAGGCCGGGCAGCCAAATGTCCGCGCCCCAAGCTATTCCCATATGACCTATGATGTTTTGCCCGGTGAATACACAATCGTTGATCGACCTGACATTCTGATTTTTGAGGGCATCAACGTATTGCAGGTTCGACCATTGCCGGAAGACGGAAAGATCGTACCTTTCGTTTCCGACTTCTTTGATTTCTCCATCTACATCGATGCCGAAGAGTCCGACATTCACGAATGGTATGTTGATCGTTTCATGCGACTGCGGGAAACAGCGTTCAAGAAACCCGAATCTTTCTTTCATCGCTATGCCACCATCAAAACTGATGCGGCCCGCGCGGTGGCCGAGAGCCTGTGGGAAAATATCAACCTGAAAAACCTCAATCAGAACATTCTACCCACCCGACCGCGCGCCGACCTTATCCTGCGCAAAGGACCTGATCATCTGATTGAGCAAGTGGCACTGAGGAAACTCTAAAGCGATGTGAACGGGTTTGCGTACCACCGTCATGTCATGGGGTCGCAATTTGATATTCAGCTGATGTGCCGGATCAGGTGACTGGGAACGGATATGATGCGAAAATTTGCCCAATTTGACATCATTTTACGCGTTCTCAGCGTGGTGACGCCTGTTTGCATGTTTGCCTTGATCATTCATTATCTCGGAAGCACTTTTGACAACCCTATTGCGTTGATGTTTTCGAACAAAGATTTTGCCAATTACTGGATCGCGGGGAAGCTGATCCTGGCCGGCGAAACCGCTGATCTGTTTGGTCCGCAAGCGCAATACTTTCGCCATATGACGGACGCGTTCGGCCTGGATTATTCTTGGCACAATTGGAGCTATCCACCTCATTATCTTTTGCTCATTTGGTGGACTGGTTACTTCAGTTATGGCGTCGCACTGTGGCTTTTTATGGTTGCCACGTTCATACCATTTGTTTGCGCCACCAAGGCTTTCGCTGGACGGCTGGATGGGTACGTTATCGCGATGATGGCGCCGTTCGTGGTCCTCAATTTCTGGGTCGCCCAAAACGGCTTTTTGACAGCCGCTCTTGCTTTGGGTGGCCTGTCTCTGCGTTCCACGCGGCCGGTCGTGGCGGGTGTCTTAATAGGCTTGCTGACAATCAAGCCGCAGCTTGGATTTTTGTTTCCGCTGCTCTTGTTGGCGGAACGCCGCTGGACAGTAATCCTGTCTGCGATATTCACAACACTGGTTTTGATTGCCTTATCTATTGTGTTCTATGGCGTTGAAGCCTGGCAAGGATATTTCTACAATGTCCTGCCCTACCAGTCAGTTGTAATGCAGGACCTCAAGGGTGCGTTCTTGCTGATGCTGGCATCGGTTTATGGCGGACTGCGCAGCTGGGGGGTTGAGTATTCTGATGCAATGATGGTGCACGCCGTGATTGCCATTCCGGCGGCATTGGCAACGATTTACGGGTTTTATACTGCCAAAAGCACTGAACAGCGCTCGATACTTCTGGTGCTCGGTACGTTCCTGATTACACCCTATGCGCTGATCTACGACATGGGGATGGTTTCAGCTGCGGCTGCCATGATCGGGATAAGCGGTGGGTATAACAAGTCTTCACAAGACCCCAGGAGATACTTGGTGACTATTGCTGCCGCTATTCCTTTTTTTGCCATTTACGTTTCCGGGTACGGATTGCCAATAGCACCATTGGTACTATTTGCCCTTTTCATACTGGTTCTCGGTCAAAGCGGAGCAATGGGTCGTTTCATCGACCGGGCTAGTTGAGTGCTTTTAGGGTTTATTCACCCGCCTGAGCGTCAAGTTGATCCGACCGCGATCTTTCAACAGTACTGATGTATCAGGATAGACGCGGTCAACGCCGTGATACACCAGTCGGCCTTCACCACCCATGACAACGACATCGCCACTTTCAAGCCGAAATGATTTTGATGGCGAGGGGCTGTTGATTTGGCCGACGCGAAACAGGGCGGTGTCTCCCAGTGAAATGGAAAGCACTGGCGCAGCGAAATCCAGCTCATCCTTGTCTTGATGCAGGCCCATTTTGGCCGTCTCTGAATAGAAATTGACCAGACAGGCTTCTGGTTGGTGGCCATAGCCTGACAAATCTTCCCACAACGTCATCAAGCACTGAGGAATCTTCGGCCAGTTCAATCCAGTAACTGGGTGCTGGCTCTGGTAGCGATAGCCATTTTTGTCTGCGACCCAACCAAGCGAGCCACAATTTGTCATGCGTACGGAAAACGGCTTTCCGGTGCGTGGCATCACCGGAACAAACAAAGGTGCCGCCCGAACGACATCACGGATGTCTTCAAGCAGCGCCTGTTGAGCGGCTCTGTCGAGATAACCGGGGATGTGGCGCACACCTTTCGGCAGGACCATCATGGATTGAACCGCTCGCCCTTTGGTTGATGTCGATCAGGCTTTGTCGAGTGCCGGAATACGCAGTACCTGACCAGGATAGATCTTATCTGGATGGCTCAGCATCGGCTTGTTGGCTTCGAAAATCACGTTGTAGTGTTTGCCGTTACCGTAGGCCTTGTCGGAGACAGCCCAAAGCGTGTCACCTTTTTCCACTGTATGGAACTTCGGTTCTTCAGCTGAAGTGGATGCCTTGACCAGTTCGGTCATGTCAGCGCTAGCCAGCGACAGGCCGGAATCCGGAGCGACAATCTTCAACTCGCTGGCTTCGACCTTCGAAATACCCAATGTATTGCCTACTGCCACAATGGCTTTTTCGAAGATTGATTGATCTTCAACCACGCCTTTGAGCACTACCTTGTCCCCGTCAACTTCAACGTCGACATTGTCGGTACCAATTCCAAAGGAGTCGAGTTCCTTCTTGATGGCTGCTGATTCCGGTTTGTCGTCATCACCGCCGATGCCGAGCTTTTTGCCTGCACTCTTGATGAAATTGAAAAGACCCATGACTGTCCTCCTATAGGTGCCAAGGGTGAGATAACCATGCAGATGCTGACTTGCCAACCGGAGAGGTGCGCTTTTCATCATCCTATGGTGGTATTTCTATTCGTCGGAAGCTGACCCTCGGGTTTTTTTGACGTTGGAACGAATGGATTTGGCCTTTAACCGGCGCTCGACTGAACCTTTCGTCGGTCTGGTTTTCCGACGTGGGGGTGGCGGTGGTTCGGAAGCTTTGTTGATAAAATCCACCAATCTTTCCCGCGCGTCCGCTCGATTGCGATCCTGACTGCGGAAACGGCTGGCCTCAATCACCAAAACCCCGTCCTTGGTCATCCGACTTCCGACTACTCTTGCAAGCCGGTTTTTGATGAAATCAGAAAGCGATGGTGAATTGCGTACGTCAAAGCGCAATTGGACAGCGGTCGCGACCTTGTTGACGTTTTGTCCGCCCGGTCCAGCCGATGTTATGAAACTCTCGGTGAGTTCCCAGCCTTGAATGACGATGTTTCGGGCGGCATGAAGCGATTGTTGAACCATGCCCGGATTTTGCCTTTTCACTGAATTTGAAGCAAGGGAGGTATGACGGTCAGCGAAAAGTCTCTCGCCGACCCGGTATGGGCCTGTCGAGTCGGCAAGAAAATGCTGCCATGGATTTCCCCACAGCAGCATAAATGGTCAGTTCAGTTTGATTGGGCAAGAGCCCTGTCTGACCGGCTTCTATTCAGCAGCATCACGGATGCCGGGGGCCGCATCACGAATCGAACCGTCAACATATGGCTCGAATTTGGCAAAATTTTCAACGAACATGCCAACCAACCGGCTTGCCATGGCGTCATAACCTTCCTTGTCAGCCCAAGTGGAGCGGGGATCCAGGATCCCTGCTTCAACATCGTCTGCTGTCACTGGAACCTGAAAACCGAAATTTGGGTCTTGCCGGAACTTGGTTTTACTGAGCGAACCGTTAAGTGCAGCCGTCAGCAATGCCCGGGTTGCCTTGATCGGCATGCGATTGCCGACTCCGTAGGCACCGCCAGTCCAACCGGTATTGACCAGCCAGCAGTTTACACCGTGATGGGCAATCAGTTCACGCAACAGATTTCCATATTCCGACGGGTGGCGCGGCATGAAAGGTGCGCCAAAACAGGTGGAGAAGGTCGCTTCCGGTTCAACCACGCCCTTTTCGGTTCCAGCCACTTTGGCGGTGTAACCGGAAAGGAAGTGATACATCGCCTGTTCAGCTGTCAGTTTGGCAATTGGCGGCATGACACCAAATGCATCAGCAGTCAGCATGATGATGTTTTTCGGATGACTGGTCTTGCCCGTTGCACTGGCATTGGGAATGAAATGCAGCGGATAGGCGCAGCGGGTGTTTTCAGTCAATGAACCATCGTTGAAGTCCGGAACCTGGTTTTCATCCAGAACCACATTTTCAAGAACCGTGCCAAATCGTTCGGTGGTGCTGAAGATCTCTGGCTCGGCCTCGCGCGAAAGACGAATGGTCTTCGCATAGCAACCACCTTCAAAATTGAAGATGCCATCCGGCCCCCAACCATGTTCATCATCGCCGATCAGGGTACGATTCGGATCTGCCGACAATGTTGTCTTTCCGGTTCCGGACAATCCGAAGAATACGGCGGAATCGCCAGCTGGACCAACATTGGCCGAGCAGTGCATTGGCATAACCTTCTTCTCGGGCAACAGATAATTGAGGACCGAGAAGACTGATTTTTTCATTTCGCCCGCATAGGAAGTGCCACCGATCAACACCAGACCCTTGCTCAGATTGAGCGCAATAACCGTGCCTGACCGGCAGCCGTGACGCTCCGGGTCAGCGGTAAAGCTGGGCAGATCGATGATCGTGAGTTCCGGAACGTAATCTTTGAGCGATTTCTTTTCGGGCCGGATCAACAGATTACGGATAAACAGCGAATGCCAAGCGAACTCGGTGACGACCCTTGACTTCAGCGAATGGCTGTCATCAGCCCCGCCAACCAGATCCTGAACAAACAGGTCTTTTCCGGCCGCATGCGCAACCATGTCTGCGTGAAGACGATCAAATGCAGCCGGATCCATCGGGGCGTTGTTATCCCACCAGATCGTGTCTTCTGTTTTTTCGTCGCGAACAACGAATTTGTCTTTTGGGGAACGGCCGGTGTGCTGACCAGTCAATGCCCTGAGCGCGCCATGTGCGGTCAATCGGGCCTCACCGCGTGATACGGCCAATTCCACAAGCTCTGCTTCACGCAGGTTGTAACGTATTTTGGCCGCATCTTTGATACCAACCAGATCCAGGCCGGCCTTCGGGTTGCGGGTTCCAAACTCCTCAAGCATTTTCGATACCTTTGTTCAGGGCGTGTCTTCACATCGGATGACAGGAAAAGAGCAAACTTTTAAATTCGCGCGAGTCTTAGAGTGCAGAATTTAAAATTTCAACATACCCTTTGTCGAATGCCTAATGAAATCAATATATTAATCGATTTAAAAATTTAGTCTCAATATTCAATCGTTTTAAATCAAAGGTTTATCCACCTGCTTGCATATCGTTAAATGACACTTACGTTATTCTGTGCCACATTTTGTTCCTAGTTTATCCTCATGGACACCACTGGCGCACGTCATTTCAAGACATCAAACGACGTGTTGTGGCGGGGCTTCCAAGAGGGTAGCCGAAATATGACGGAGAATGATCAGATGCAGACCATCGCGCTCGTCGACGACGACCGCAATATCCTGACCTCGGTGTCAATTGCACTTGAGGCTGAAGGGTATCGCGTGGAAACCTATACCGATGGTGCTTCGGCACTTGACGGATTATCGGCACGACCGCCCAATCTGGCCATATTCGATATCAAGATGCCGCGGATGGACGGCATGGAGCTGTTGCGCCGTTTCCGGCAGAAATCGGATGTTCCAGTCATCTTCCTGACATCCAAGGATGAAGAGATCGACGAACTGTTCGGTCTGAAGATGGGTGCGGATGATTTCATCACCAAGCCATTTTCCCAGCGATTGCTGGTCGAACGCGTCAAAGCAGTATTGCGCCGGGCTGCAAGTCGCGAAGTCGGCGGACAAGGTCGGACCCCGGCAACGCCAACCAAAACACTTGAACGCGGTCATTTGGTGATGGATCAGGAGCGGCACAATTGCAATTGGAAGGATCAACCGGTCACATTGACTGTTACCGAGTTCCTGATCCTGCAGTCGTTGGCTCAACGTCCCGGTGTTGTCAAAAGCCGTGACGCGCTTATGGACGCCGCTTATGATGAGCAGGTCTATGTCGATGACCGTACCATCGACAGCCATATCAAGCGCCTGCGCAAGAAGTTCAAAATCGTCGATCAGGAATTTGATATGATCGAGACACTTTACGGGGTTGGTTACAGGTTCCGCGAATCCGCCTGATTTGGAAAGCGGCAACGGGCGCACAAGTTGCGACTGGGCAAATGCAAACATGACGGTTGAAGCAGACCAAACCGGAGAAAAAGCCAGGGAAGAGAGTGTTCAAGCTGACGACTTGGCACAGCTGTCCCCGTTGGGAGGTTCTCCGGGTCGAATTCATCCGGTCACGATGATTCGCCGGATTTTTGGCAATGTGCTGTTCTCCAGTCTGACCCGGCGTATTCTTTCGCTTAATCTGCTGGCGCTGTTTGTGTTGGTTTCGGGCATCCTGTACCTCAACCAGTTCCGCGAAGGGTTGATTGATGCCCGGGTGGAAAGTCTGTTGACGCAAGGCGAAATCATTGCCGGAGCGGTGGCGGCTTCAGCTTCTGTCGATACCAATTCGATCACCATCGACCCCGAAAAATTGCTTGAACTCCAGGCCGGCGAAACAATTACGCCGAGCAACAACACCAATCTCGATTTCCCGATTAATCCTGAGAGGGTTGCGCCGGTTCTCAGACGGTTGATTTCGCCGACACGCACCCGGGCCCGCATATATGATGAGGAATCAAGTCTGTTGCTGGATTCCCGCTTTCTTTATTCCAGTGGTCAGGTACTCCGGTTCAGCCTGCCGCCCACTGAGCCAGAAGCGATGGGTATCGGCGATCGATTGTCCGCTTGGTTCAATCGCTTCTTTCAGCGGCGCGATTTGCCGCTCTATCGTGAACCTCCGGGTGCAGATGGATCGATTTATCCCGAAGTGATGAATGCGTTGACCGGCAGCCGGGGCGCGGTTGTACGGGTGACGGAAAAAGGCGAGCTCATTGTCTCGGTCGCCGTGCCGATCCAGCGGTTTCGAGCGGTTCTCGGTGTGCTTTTACTGTCTACGCAAGCTGGCGATATCGATAAGATCGTTCATGCGGAGCGGATGGCGATCTTCCGGGTGTTCGGCGTTGCGGCCACCGTTAACGTAATCCTGTCGCTCCTGTTGGCGAGTACGATTGCCACCCCGTTGCGACGGTTGGCTGCGGCTGCCATCCGGGTTCGCCGTGGAGTGCGGTCACGCGAAGAGATCCCGGATTTTTCTGCCAGACAGGATGAAATCGGCAACTTGTCTGTCGCACTTCGCGACATGACCAATGCACTTTATGCCCGTATTGATGCCATCGATAGCTTTGCTGCCGATGTCAGTCACGAGCTGAAAAACCCACTGACATCGCTTAGAAGCGCGGTTGAGACGCTGCCTATTGCCAAAACCGCTGAATCACGCAAACGGTTGCTTGATGTCATTGAACACGATGTTCGCCGGATGGACCGCTTGATCAGTGATATTTCCGATGCATCCCGGTTGGACGCTGAGTTGGCGCGAGAAGACAGTGCAATTGTTGATATGCACCGGTTGATGACCAATCTTGTTGATTTTGCCCAACAAGTGGAGAAAACCAGAGCGCGTTCGGTTGCAATCGTCTTCCGCACCGGCGGCAGAGCCACTGACAAGAAGAATTATATGGTCGCTGGTCATGATTTGCGCCTCGGCCAAGTCGTCACAAATCTTATCGAAAATGCGCGCTCTTTTGTTCCCGAAGGAACCGGACGCATAGAAGTTGAGCTTCGTCGAAGTCGCGACAAGGTTGTTGTCTGGGTTTCCGATAACGGCCCCGGCATCCGTGCCGAGACTATCGAGCGGGTCTTTGAGCGTTTTTACACAGACCGCCCAGACGCCGAAGATTTTGGACAAAATTCCGGACTGGGTCTGTCGATCAGTCGCCAGATCATCGAGGCGCACGGCGGCAGGCTTTATGCCGAGAATATTCCCCTTGGCACCAGCAAACTTGCCAGCAGCTCCAACAAAGAGCCGGCTCAATGGGCCGGTGCGCGCTTCATCGTTGAACTGCCGGCGGTCGATTCATGAACCAGCCAGTGTCATTCTCAATTGAGATCAAGCCTGGTCAGCCGGTTCACGCAACTGCTGTTGTTATTGCTGAAAGGGGCTTTCTGTTTTTCGGTCCATCAGGCAGCGGTAAAACACAGGCCGCATTGAGTTGTCTGGCCGATGCATGTCGGCGTGGACAATTCGCCGCACTTGTTGCAGATGACCGCGTTATGCTGGAAATCGTTTCCGGCAGGGTGGTTGCCCGTTGTCCGCAACCCATTTCGGGCAAGGCCGAAATCCGTGGCAGCGGAATATTTGATTTCGATTCTCGCGCTTCAGCAGTAATTTCTTGCCTGATCGCGCCCGGACAGGCCACTGGCGCACAGCGAATCCCTGATCAAGATGAACAATATACCCTCCAGACTGTCTGTTTGCCGGTCTTGCGAATGGACTATAAGTCTGTCCTGCGTCCCTATGAAATTCTCGTGTCTGCGGGCCGTTTGGCGGATCGCGAACTGAACCCGTCATTGCTGGCATAGGTTGCTGTGACCAAAAAAGTACGGGCTTGGAGAGATTTTGGCTTGAATATCGCGTCGAGGTAGCCAAGATGGCGTCCCAATTGAGCCGTCCGGACGGACATTAGAAAACAAGATTTCAAATCCGGTGACGGCAGGGACGCAAGTGGAGGCACAATGATCGGTCTGGTGCTTGTCACCCACGGCAAGCTGGCTGAAGAGTTTCGGCATGCGCTTGAACATGTTGTCGGGCCGCAAACCTCTTTCGAGACGGTTTGTATCGGTCCTGAAGATGATATGGATCAGCGCAGATTGGATATTGTCGAGGCGGTTTCCCGCGCGGAAGACGGCCACGGGGTAATAATATTGACCGATATGTTTGGCGGCACTCCGTCCAACTTATCGATATCGGTCATGGATGACGGACGGGTCGAGGTTATCGCCGGCGTTAATCTTCCAATGTTGATCAAGCTTGCTGGCATTCGGACCAGCGACGATTTGCAGCGTGCATTGGAAGAAGCCCAGGAGGCCGGTCGCAAATACATCAATGTTGCCAGCCGTCTTTTGACGGGGAAGTGATGATCCAATCATCCATGAGCCGTGTGCTCAAGATCATCAACAAGCGTGGCTTGCATGCCCGTGCGTCTGCGCGGTTTGTTCAGGTAACTGAAGATTTTGATGCCGAAGTCCGCGTTTCGCGTGATGGAACCACGGTTGGCGGAACATCGATCATGGGGTTGATGCTATTGGCTGCGTCGCTTGGTTCCACCATTCATGTTGAAGCGAGCGGCACCGAAGCTGAAGCGGTGCTTGATGCGCTCGACGAACTTGTCAGTACCAAGTTTGGCGAAGATGAATAGGTCGACAGGGAAAGTGCACATCAAGATATAAAGACATCTTTATGTCTTCTTGCCAATCTTTTGAAATCTTGATATGTCACCGGCCAGATATCCTGCCGGATTCACCGGACGGGTCCCACAGATTTGCCGGAGATACCCATGGCTGCAAGCAACGACTACAAGGTCGCCGATATCGCACTTGCCGATTACGGGCGTAAAGAAATCACCATTGCCGAAACTGAAATGCCGGGTTTGATGTCCTGCCGTACCGAACTTGGTGGCAAGAAGCCGCTCAAGGGTGCGCGGATTTCCGGTTCGCTGCACATGACAATTCAGACAGCGGTTCTCATTGAAACACTGGTTGCACTTGGAGCGGAAGTTCGCTGGGCATCGTGCAACATCTTTTCAACACAGGATCACGCGGCTGCTGCCATCGCAGCTACCGGAGTTCCTGTTTATGCCGTCAAGGGCGAAACGCTTGAAGAATACTGGACTTACACCGACCAAATCTTCCAGTGGACCGACGGTGGTCAATCCAACATGATCCTTGACGATGGCGGCGATGCCACGATGTACATCCTTCTGGGTGCTCGCGCTGAGGCTGGCGAAGATATCTTTGCGAATCCGGGCTCGGAAGAAGAAGAAGTACTTTTCGCCCAGATCAAGAAGCGTATGCAGGCTTCGCCGGGTTGGTTCACCAAACAGCGCGATGCCATTCAGGGTGTCACCGAGGAAACCACCACCGGTGTTAACCGGCTCTACCAGTTGCAGCAGAAAGATCTGCTTCCTTTCCCTGCGATCAACGTCAATGATTCGGTGACAAAATCGAAATTCGACAACAAGTATGGCTGCAAGGAATCACTGGTTGACGGTATTCGCCGCGCTACCGATGTGATGATGGCCGGCAAGGTTGCTGTTGTTTGCGGTTATGGCGACGTTGGCAAGGGCTCCGCTGCGTCGCTCAGCGGTGCCGGCGCGCGCGTCAAAGTTACTGAAGCAGACCCAATCTGCGCACTTCAGGCGGCAATGGACGGATTTGAAGTTGTGCGTCTGGAAGATGTTGCGGACTCTGCGGACATTTTCATTACCACCACTGGCAACAAAGACGTTATTCGCATCGACCATATGCGGGCAATGAAGGATATGGCAATTGTCGGTAATATCGGCCATTTCGACAACGAAATCGAAATCGCATCTCTGCGCAATTACAAGTGGGACAACATCAAGCCCCAGGTTGATATGATCGCCTTCCCGGATGGCAAGCGCATTATTCTTCTTTCTGAAGGTCGTTTGCTTAATCTTGGCAATGCCACAGGGCACCCGTCATTTGTCATGAGTGCTTCCTTCACCAACCAGGTGTTGGCGCAGATCGAGCTTTTCACCAAGGGTGACGAGTATTCCAACAAGGTGTTTGTGCTGCCCAAGCATCTCGATGAACACGTTGCTCGTCTGCATCTGGACAAGCTTGGCGTCAAACTCACAGAGCTTTCCGAAGAGCAGGCAGCATATATTGGCGTCAGTCCCAAGGGTCCATTCAAGCCTGAACACTATCGCTATTAATTTCAGGTACATTGCCCACAATATCTTGTATCCGCGCTCTTGACAAAAGGGCGCGGATTTCTTTTTGGCGGTTTCCCCTTCACCGTGATTCTACAAACCGGTATGTTTTCTGGGCAGTGATTCGCGCGCAGGTTTAAGGTCCTATCGGGAGGTCCGTTGCGTTTGCATTCACGCAGCCAGGGGACCAGTGCGGATGGTGGCGAAATACGAAGCAGGCCGGAAGTTAAATCTGGCATCTGGCCGGGCCGGAAAGCCGTATCATTTACGGCGTCTCAGGCAATGGCTCATTGGCGGTATATCGCTGCTGACCCTGTCGAAAGCAGAGGCCGCTGAGGAAACCGCGAATCTTTCCCTTTCTTCCCTCGATGTCATTATTTTTGCCATGGTGATCGGCGCCGTATCGGCTGCCATGATTTCGGCAATCTGGCTCATCCGTGAACGCGGCAAGATAGACATTGAAAATCGCCAACTACGCGCCTCACTTGCAGACGCGAATGCGCGGGCCTCGCGTTACCAGTCGCTGGTCATTGATCGCAATCGCCGCATCGTGATTTGGGAGGGCGTCGGCGTGCCAGCCGAAATTCTGGGCAATTTGCCACCGGAAATCGGTGCGCCTGAAGGCAATGGCGAATTTCTTGATTTTCAGCGCTGGCTGAGCGCGAAGTCCGCCAATGGTATTCAGACGCGTATTGATGCGTTGCGTTCGCATGCAGAGACGTTTGATCTCACGATCGAGACTATTCGCGGGCAGGTCCTTGAAGCACAGGGACGTGTCGCAGGCGGCCGGGCTTTTGTGCGCTTTGTGGCGCTGTCCAATATGCGCGCCGAGTTTGCGGAACTGCAAACAGAGCGTGACCGGTTGCTGGCATCTTTCGACATGTTGCAAAACCTGCTTGATGTCATTGATATTCCGGTCTGGTTGAGAGACCAATCAGGTGATCTGGCTTGGGTCAACAACGCGTATGCCGAAGCGGTGGAAGCCGCAACGCGTGAACTTGCCATTGAGGGCAAGCAGGAACTTCTGGGCACAGCGACGCGAGAACGCATCAGGATGACACTGACTCCGGAACGCCCCTTCCTCGAGAAAGTGTCAACAGTCATTCAAGGCCATCGCCGTTTCCTTGAAGTGGTCGATGTCAAGACCGCGGCTGGACAGGCCGGGATGGCTATTGATGTTTCCCAGATCGAAGATGTACGCGAGGAGCTCAAGCGCACCCTTGCCAGCCATTCGGAAATGCTCGACCAGCTGGCCACACCGGTAGCCATATTCGACCGCGACCAACGGCTACAATTTTACAATCAGGCTTTCCTTGAGCTCTGGGATATCGATTTGGCTTTCCTCGAACGCCGACCGGACAATGGCGAGTTTCTCGAACGGTTGCGCACTGATGGCAAATTGCCCGAACCTCACGCATGGCGTGAATGGAAGGAAGAAGCCCTTTCCGTTTATCGTTCAATGGAAACCGAGCCCCAACTGTGGCATCTGCCAGATGGTCAGACCCTGAACGTGATCGCCAATGCACATCCGCTCGGCGGAGCAACCTGGATCTTTGAAAACTTGACTGAAAAGGTCGATCTGGAAGCGCGGTACAACACGCTTGTGCGGGTTCAGGGCGAAACCATTGATCATCTTGCCGAAGGCGTCTGCGTTTTTGGTCCTGACGGCAAATTGAAACTGGTCAACACCGCTTTCCGTTCTCTTTGGGGCCTGTCAGAAGAAGAAACAATTCCCGGCACGCATATCCGCACAGTCGCCGGTTATTGTGAACCTTCCCATGATGGCGCAGATGGTTGGCAGTTATTCATCAACGCAATTACCGGGTTTGATGACGACCGGAAAACCCGCGAAGGCCGTTTGGAACTCAAGACCGGGCTGATCCTCGATCATGCAGTGGTGCCGTTGCCTGATGCCCAAACCATGATCTGCTTCGTCAACGTCTCCGACAGTGTTGGCGCTGAACGCATGCTGACTGAAAAGAACGAGGCCTTGCGCAAGGCCGATATGTTGAAGAATGATTTCGTTCAGCATGTTTCTTACGAGTTGCGGTCTCCGCTGACCAATATCATCGGCTTTACCGATCTCTTGCTGACACCTGGTACCGGCGATCTCAATGACCGGCAGTGTGAGTATATCGATCACATTTCAACATCGTCCTCGGTCCTTCTGACCATCGTCAACGATATCCTCGATTTGGCAACGGTTGACGCCGGAATCATGGAACTCGAACTGGGCGAGGTTGATATTCACGAACTCCTTGCTGAAGCCAGCGATCACATTGCCAATCGCCTGAAGGAAAATGGCTTGCGGGTGGAAATTGACGCTGACAATGCGCCTCAATTCATGATTGGCGATCACCAGCGCCTCAAGCAGATCTTGTTCAAGTTGCTTTTGAATGCAGCCAATTATGCACCGCCCGATACTGCGATCGAACTTACCTGCCTGCGTGATGGTGATGATGTGGTTTTGACAGTTTCCGATTCCGGGCCGGGCATTCCCACTGACATGCAGGAGACCATATTCTCCCGCTTTGCCACCGGTTTTGCACAGGGACGCAAGAGTGGTGCCGGCTTGGGGCTGTCGATTGTCGAGAGCTTTGTTGGACTTCACAAGGGGTCCGTCCGCATTGAGGATCGGAAGGGCGGTGGCACGACAGTTATCTGCCGATTCCCCATGGAACCTTCGGCGAACCGCGACGCAGCCGAATAGGCGGTGACGGGTGGCGCAGTCAGTCATGAAATTCCACCTTGAAAATGAAGTCGCAACCGCCAATCTCGCGGCTGATTTTGCCTTGGCTCTGGCCAGAGGTGATTGCATCGCTCTGGAGGGAGACCTTGGTACCGGCAAATCGACATTCGCACGGGCATTGATCCGGGCACTGGCCGGTGATGACACCCTCGAGGTGCCAAGTCCTACTTTTACACTTGTGCAGTCCTATGACTCGCGCATTCCTGTCAATCATTTTGATCTCTACCGGGTGACCAGTGAGGATGAACTCGATGAACTGGGACTTGATGATGCTCTGGAAAACGGAGCCGCCCTTATTGAGTGGCCAACCCGTGCTAATGACCGCTTGCCTCTTGACCGGATCACGCTTTCTCTGACCGGTTCCGGTGAATCGCGCGATGTTGAAGTGACAGGTCCATCGAAGTTTATGGATCGGTTGGCCCGGTCACGCGCCGCACGCCAGTTTCTCGATGACAATGGCCACTTGGCCACTCGACGGCAATTCCTGATGGGTGATGCATCATCGCGACGTTATGAACTGATCGGCGATGGTAAGGTCATCCTAATGGATGCTCCCAAAACACCGGACGGTCCTCCTGTTCGCGACGGCCTGCCTTATTCGCAGATTGCCCATCTCGCGGAAGACGTATCTGCCTTTATGGCCATTGCCGGATGGTTGCGCGCCAATGGTTTTTCCGCCCCTGATATTCCTGCCGCTGATCTTACCCGCGGTTTGCTGCTTGTCGAACATTTGGGCGACGGTTGCATCGTAGATGAAAAGGGTATTCCGGTACCGGAACGATATGAAGTTGCGATTGATTGCCTTGCGGAACTTCATGCAATCAGTCCGCCGGAAGCGATAGCCCTGCCCAATGATGAATTGTATCACGTGCCACCCTATGATGCCCGTGCCATGCAAATCGAAGTTGAGCTTCTGACCGATTGGTATCTACCATCGAAACTCAAAGGACTGGTCGATGATGGTGTCCGAGCGGCATATATCGGGCATTGGCAGCAGTTGTTTGAACACCTGAAAGCCGCGCCGAAGTCCCTGGTGCTTCGGGATTATCATTCGCCAAATCTGATTTGGCGGCCAGATCAATCAGGACTGGACCGGATTGGCATTATTGATTTTCAGGATGCCTTGATAGGCCCTCAAGCCTATGACGTGGCCTCACTCGTGCAAGATGCGCGGGTCACGGTTCCGGATCACCTGGCACGACGCCTGCTGGGTCGATATGAGGAGAAACGCCGCGCTGCGGACCCGGAATTTGATAGCGCTGGTTTTCAAAAATTTTATGCCATCATGGCCGCACAACGGGCCTGCAAAATTCTCGGTATTTTCATCCGCCTCAATGAACGTGATGGCAAGCCGGGTTATCTCAAACACCTGCCGCGGATGGAAACTTATCTGGCCGGTGTATTAACCCATGATGCCTTGGCGCCCTTGCGTTCCTGGTTTGCAGGCGTAGGAATTGGTACAAGCGATTCTTAACCGGGAGTTGTCCAGTATGACCATCCAATCTGCCCTGGTTTTAGCGGCCGGTCTTGGCACACGTATGCGTCCGATAACCGAAACAATACCAAAGCCCTTGGTTTCGGTCGCAGGTCGCCCGCTCATAGACTACGGCTTGACGGCTCTTGCACAAGCTGGGGTGCGCAATATCGTCGTCAATGTGCATTACCTTGCCGATCAGTTGGAAAGCTGGTTGCGGGATTCGCCCCACACTGCGGTCATATCTGATGAGCGTGAGATGTTGCTTGATTCAGGTGGTGGACTTGTTCGAGCTTTGCCGAAATTGGGATCAAATCCCTTTGTTGTCCTCAATGCTGATACTTTCTGGATCGAGGATGACACGGTTGAAACAACGAATATTAGTCGGCTGATTACGGCATTTGATCGTGAGAAGATGGATATCCTGCTGATGACCGCACGACCTGACCAAGCGACAGGTTTTGATGGTGCTGGCGATTTTGCTGCAGATTCAAATGGTCGGCTTGATCGCTATCATGGCGGTGCTGTGCCGTTGATTTACGCTGGCGTGCTTGTCATTAACCCGACTGTTTTGGTCGGCGACTTTCCGGAAAAATTTTCACTCAACCAGTGTTTTGACCGGGCGATCGCTGCCGGCCGTCTTTATGGCATGCCGATGAAGGGTCATTGGTTGACAGTCGGCACGCCACAAGCCATCTCCCAGGTCGAAGCTGCCATTTCGGCTTTCAAGTCGCAATTGGCTGAATAAGGATGGTGGAACGCACGCTGGATCGCATTTTTACAATTCCACCCGGCGTGAATTTCCTGCGCACCCTGGCCGATGCACTTGTGTCAGACCGTTTTGGTCTCGGCTTGGATGATCCGGTCAAAAATCCTTTGGCATTGGCCAAGACAACCATTTTTCTGCCAACCCGCCGTGCAGCCCGTGTTTTGCGTTCTGAAATTGCAGACCGCCTCGGCGGCAAGAGCACGTTGCTACCCGTGATCCGGCCTTTGGGCGAAACCGACGACGACAGCGGCTTTTTCGATGAAGCCACCCCATTGTCTCTACAACTTGCCCCCGCCGCCGGCGGAATTGAAGCGGTTCTGGCGCTTGCCGAACTGGTGCTCGCCTGGAAGGCGAAATTGCCCGAAGCATTGATGGCGCATCTGCAAGGTGCGCCAATGTCTGCTCCCGCCAACCCGGCTGATGCGATCTGGTTGGGTAAAAGCCTTTTCGAGCTGGTGCAGGCCGTTGAAGCGGAAGAAGCGGATTTTACAAGACTGGATGCAGCTGTTGAGGTCGATCTGCAACAGTGGTGGCAGCTGACCGCTGAATTTCTGAAGGTGGCCTGGACCTATTGGCCGCAAAGGTTGGAAGAAATTAAGCGGATGAGCCCAGCTCTCCGTCACAATGTGCTGATAGACGCCGAAAGCCAACGTATATCACAGGGTCGATTTGACGGTCCGGTGATTGTTGCCGGCTCGACCGGTACGCGTCCCTCTACGGCGCGTCTGATTGCAGCCATATCGGGTTGTCAAAAAGGTGCTGTGGTCTTGCCCGGCCTTGATCAGCAAATTGCAACCCACCATTGGTCACTCCTTGCTGAACTTGCTGAGCCGCAACAGACGAAATCCGGAACTTTCTTTGGCGGTTTGGAATCGGTCACCATACGAAGCCATCCCCAATACAGCCTTTTTCGATTGGTGGAAAATCTCGGTCTGAAAACCGGTGATATATCTTCGATAGCACCCTTGGACACCCCTGCCCGTCCAATTGATGCGCGCAACAAATTGGTCTCGTTGGCACTTCTGCCTTCGCTCGCCACCACTGTTTGGTCGGATCCATCTGTCCTGCCCGGAGAACGGGAAATTGGCATCGCGCTCGAAAATGTAACTTTGATTGAGGCCACAAACGAGCGTGAAGAGGCCGAAGCTCTTGCCGCAGCAATGCGGGCGGCTCTTGAGCCAACACAGGAGACACAAGAACCGACCGTTGCATTGGTGACGCCGGACCGAAATCTCGCCCGCCGGGTTGTCATCGAGTTGCGACGTCACGGCATAGACGCTGATGATTCCGGAGGCCGGGTGCTCTCTGCAACCCCGCAAGGCACTTTGGCGAATTTGGTCGCGGGCGTAGCTTTTGCATCTGGTGATCCCGTAGGGCTGGCAACTCTGATCAAACACCCATTGGCGCGGTTTGGACAAACTGGCTCGAAGGCGCGCGGATTGGCCGAATTGGTTGAGCTTCTCGGTCTGCGCGGTGGGATTGGTGCCGCAGATGTTGAAGAATTGCCCGAGCTGGTGCTGGCCGGTGCAGACCGTCGGCGTGAGAAACACGCTGCCAGCTGGTTGGCATCTATCAGTGATGCAGAGGTGGCCGCCGCTCATGAGCATGCGTTGGCAATTCGCGACGCATTTGCGCCACTCATGGCGCTGTTTCCTCAAATCGATGCGACCTCTTTCGGGCAGGATGGATCGGTACGTGCCGTCTCTGATCTGGCGGTCGCAACAGCGGAAGTCCTAGAGCGGATTGCCAATGATGGATCTGATGGTCTTGAAGATCTTTGGAGAGATGAAGCCGGCAAATCACTGGCGAAACTGTTGGTTGAATGCAGGGAAAGCGAGACCGGGCTTTCCATCAACGGGTTTGAATGGATTGGAACGCTGGAAGCTCTCTTGTCGGGCGAGTTGGTCAAGCCCGAAGCAGGCGGCCATCCGCGTGTTCAGGTCTGGGGCACACTGGAAGCCCGCCTTCAACATGTCGATACGATCCTGCTGGCGGGGCTCAACGAGGGTGGTTGGCCCGCGCCGGGTACCGAAGATCCGTTTCTCTCACGATCGATGAAAACAGCGATAGGTCTGGAGCCACCGGAACGGCGGATCGGGCAAGCTGCACATGATTTCCAGATGGCAATGGCGATGGAGAACGTCGTTTTGTCGCGTTCACTCCGCTCTGGACGCGCGCCCACTGTTGCATCACGTTGGTTGCAACGGCTGATAGCCACTGCCGGCCCCAAGGCTGCAGCGGACATACAACATCGTGGTAATGCGATACTCAACCTTGTTCGCACCCGCGCGTTGGGCACCTCAATGACCGAACCCCTGCGCCCTGAGCCACGTCCAGCCGCAGGTCTTCAGCCGTCGAGCTTTTCCTTCTCCGAGGTCAAGACGCTGCGCCGTGATCCTTATGCGATTTATGCGAAGCGAATTCTCAACCTCGATCCGGTTGAACCATTCATGACAGATCCCGGACCACGCGAACGTGGCACCATCTATCACAGAATTCTCGAACGCTTTGTTCGCGACGCTCCCGCCGATGAGTTGACCGCGACACGGCTGCTTGAGCTTGTTGATCAATGTCTGTCAGAAGAAAATCTTCCCCAGGAGATCCGGGTTGTCTGGCGCAACCGTATGGCGCGCGCAGCACCCTACATCGTCGAGTGGGAAGCTGCCCGCGCAGGTCTCAGCAAAAAGCGATATGTCGAGATTTACGGTCTGTTGGATTTGCCGTCACAAACCCGATTGCGTGGTATCGCCGACCGGATCGATATCGATCTGGAAGGCAATGCGAGCGTCATCGATTACAAGACCGGCGGTTCACCGACCAATCCGGAAGCCCGGACGCTGCTGGACCCTCAATTGGCGCTTGAAGCCTATGTGGCCATGCAGGGCGGGTTTAAGGAGCTGGGCAAGGTGCCGGTTTCCGAACTGCTTTATCTTCGGCTGACCGGAAATGAAAAATTTGCCGATCGGGTCGATGATCCGAAGATCAAGGAAGGTAAGCCTGATTACACGGTCGTTGCTTTGGCTGAAAGGGCAGCAAGTGAGTTCGAAGGGCTGGTTTTGGCGCTGCGAGATCGCAGCCGCGGTTATAAATCAAGAGTAATTCCGAAAAGCGCACGCGATTTCTCTGGCGAATTCGACCATCTGGCCCGTGTGGCAGAATGGCAGATCGCTGCCGAAGGTGGAGGCGGTAATGACGACGAATGACCGCCTGATGACTGAAGCGACGCACGATCCCGTCAGTGAGACAACGCTGCGCCAGCGCCGCGCGGCCACGCCGGGTCTTTCGGCCTGGGTTGCTGCAAATGCTGGCTCCGGCAAGACCCATGTGTTGGCCAATCGGGTGATCAGGCTGTTGCTGGCGGGTGCCCGGCCTTCGGCCATTCTGTGTCTGACCTATACAAAGGCCGCAGCCGCTGAAATGTCCAACCGCGTGTTTCGCATTCTCGCCGATTGGACACGTTTGCCCCAGGTGGAACTGGGTGCTGCAATCGCGGCACTTGAAGACCGCCAACCGACGGATAGTGATATCTCCCGCGCACGGCAGTTGTTTGCCTTGGCTTTGGAAACGCCAGGCGGGCTGAAAATCCAGACCATCCACGCCTTCTGTGAGGCAGTGCTGCATCGATTTCCACTTGAAGCCAATATTGCGGGGCGGTTTCAAGTTCTCGCTGATTCGGAAGCCGCCAACCTGTTGGCTGAAGCGCGAAGGCTTTTATTCTCTACCGGGAGCACGGAAGAAAGCGCTGGGATCGTAGAAGCCATCGAAGTCGTCCTTGATCTTTCCGGAGAGAGCGGTCTGGATGCTCTTCTGAGTGAAATATATGCCAAACGGCGCGATATTGCCGCATTCCTCGCCCGCGCCGACGGCGAAGGCGGAGTTGAACCCGCACTGCGGGCAGCGCTGGGACTACATCCCGGTGAGAGCGTCGACGATGTCTGCAGAATGTTTTGGCCTCTTCACGCACTTCCGGTCGCCTATCTGCGCGAATTGAGTGCTTCGGCAGCAACTCCATCTACCAAAAAATTTGCCGACGTCCTGTTATTGGCTGGATCATCTGATGACATTGCAGAAAGGCGAAAAATCGTCTCGGAGGCGTTTTTAACCGGCAAAAATGAACCCCGTAAGCTGAGCAATGTCACGGCAAAAACAACAGTGACCTTGTTTCCTGATATTGAAGATCGACTTGCACTTGCAATGTCCCAGATTCTTGAGGCTCTCGACAGGCAAAATGCCTTTGCTGTCCTCGAGGCCAACCGTGCCGCACTGGCAATTGCACAGCGGTATATTTCCGAGTTTGAGCGGCTCAAGCGGCGTCAGGCCTTTCTGGATTTTGATGATCTCGTCGCTGCTACCGACAGTCTTTTATCCCGGTCAGGTGCGGGTGCCTGGGTCCACTACAAACTTGATCAGGGCATTGACCATATTCTCGTCGATGAAGCGCAGGATACGGCACCTTTGCAGTGGAGTGTCATCCGGGCTTTGGCCGCAGAGTTCTTTGCCGGCGAAGGTGCGCGCGGGGGCGTGCGAACGCTCTTCACCGTGGGCGATGAAAAGCAGTCCATCTATTCCTTCCAGGGTGCCCAACCAGAAAGTTTTTCCAGTGAGCGCGCTGCAACCAAGAAGCGGGCACTGAAGGCAGGGCTGGCTTTTGATGAAATCAGTCTTCGTGTTTCGTTTCGTTCGACCGGAGAAGTTCTGAAACTGGTTGATCTTGTCTATTCAGCAAATGATGCCCAGCGGGGTATGGGGCAAGACAAAGCAGCCATCATTCACGAATCAGCCCGCGCAAAAGCGCCGGGAAGTGTTGAAATTTGGGAGAAAATTCAAGCAGAGAAAGGCGAGGAATCTGAAAGCTGGACTGATCCGTTTGATGCAAATCCCGAATCAGCGCCTGCTGCGCGGTTGGCCAGTCGCATCGCTGACCGGATTGGTGAAATGGTGGGTCGCGAAACCCTGATTGATGCGAAAACCAGGAAGTCCCGGAAAATCCGTCCCGGAGATATTCTTGTGCTTGTGCGCAAGCGCGACGGGTTTGTGCCCACGCTGTTGCGGATGCTCAAGGCGCGTGGCGGAATTCCGGTTGCCGGTGCTGACCGCCTTAAATTGACAGATCACATAGCGATACAGGACCTGATGGCACTCGGGCGGCATGTTTTGCTATCGGCAGATGATCTCTCGTTGGCGGCGCTTGTCAAAAGCCCTTTGGTTGATCTGGATGAAGATGCCCTGTTCCGGCTCGCCGCAAACCGGCCACACGATAGCTCAGTCTTTCAGCACCTTGAAAGCCTTGCCGCGTCAGACCCGGATTTTGAGCGGTTCCTGATTCTTTCAAATCACTGGCGTCAATTGGCGCGCGATCATTCCGTCCACGATTTCTTTGCATCCATACTTGGTCCCGGCGAAGGTCGCGCTCGATACCTCGCCCGGCTTGGCACGGAAGTGAGTGATGTGCTCGACGAATTTTTGAACATCGCTCTTGAGCATGATGAAGCAGGCATTCCGGGTCTGCAATCTTTCATCGCCATGCTTGAAACAGAGACCCCCGAGATCAAGCGCGAAATGGAGAAAGAGGGCGATGCTGTCCGGGTCATGACCGTGCATGCGTCTAAGGGCCTGGAAGCGCCGGTGGTTTTCCTGATTGATTCTGGCGGTGCGGCCTGGCAGACGCGCCATATGCCCAAGTTCTGGTGGATCGATACATCTACCGGAAATGCGCCGCTTTGGTTGCCCAACAAGCAGTTTCAGTCGCTCAAACTTGTCACGCAGGCGATTGAAGACAAGAAGGAGCAGGCGGAAGAGGAATATCGCCGATTGCTCTATGTCGGTTTGACCCGCGCCGCAGATCATCTTGTTGTGTGTGGCTATTGCGGTGTGAGGCCCCCCAAGACACCCACTTGGTACAGTCTGGTGGAAGATGGTTTTGAGGCTGCGACTGGTGAACCCGCCACCAAGCTTACTGTTGTTTCCGGTGAGCGCGATTTGGGCAATGAGAAATTTGCGGTCAGGACTCTTCGGTTGGTTCGGAACCATGATAGTGCGTCCGCCGAAGATGAGAACGCGACAGAGGCAATATCACCTCAACCGCAAACAGGTTTTGTCTGTCCAGATCGACCACTGCCCAAGCCAACCCGTTTGCCCAGACCGCTGGTGCCGTCTGCATCAGGTGCATCCCTGTCGCGTGACAAGGAAGACAATGGCTTCATCTCGCCATTTGCAGAACGGGCGCGCGGAGATGGCAAAGCTGCAGAGCGGGGTAAAGCTGCTCACCGGTTGCTGCAGGTTTTGCCCGGGTTGGCCAAGCCTGACCGCCATGAAGCTGCAAAGAGATATGTCGAGCGCGCATTGCCGACCGCAACTGCTGAAAATCAGAACGCACTGGTTTCCGAGTGCTTGACCATCCTTGAAGATTCTCGCTTTACGATGCTTTTTGACGGCGAGAGCGGCACGGAAATCTCAGTCATGGGTACAATTGACGTGGGTGGAATTGAGCGGGTGGTTTCCGGCCGTATCGACCGCATGACGGTAACCAAAGATGCCGTGCTCATTCTTGATTACAAGACAGGTGCGATGGCGCCTGATGGCGGGCACCACAGTGAACATATGGCCCAACTGGCTATCTATCGTGCGTTGCTCGCGCCTCTCTACCCGAATCATGAAATCAAGGCCGGATTGCTTTATACCTCGGTTCCGAAACTCGTGGTTTTGGCGAGTGATGAGATGGACGCTGCATTGGCCAAATTAATGCGCTCAGATCTGAATTGATGGCTGCAACACAAGCTTAGAATTAAAAACTCTTGAATATGCGGTCGCGAATCATCACATTGGCCGTAACTTGATTTCGAACGCGAAGGAGTGCCCCAGATGGCAACCGTGAAAGTCGACAATGGTAATTTTCAGACTGAAGTTCTTGATTCCGACATTCCGGTCGTGGTCGATTTTTGGGCTGAATGGTGCGGACCGTGCAAGATGATTGCTCCGAGCCTTGACGAGATCTCAGCTGAAATGGAAGGCAAGGTAAAAATCGTCAAACTGAATATTGACGAAAACCCTGACCTTGCAGCTCAGTTTGGCGTTCGCTCCATTCCAACACTTGCGATGTTCAAGGACGGCGCTGTTGCCGACGTCAAGGTTGGCGCATCACCGAAAACAGCTCTTTCGAGCTGGATCTCCGGCGCCGCCTGATCTGTCCCAACGGACGATTTACATCAAACCCGCCGGATCGCTCCGGCGGGTTTTTTCATGCCGGATTGGGCGTAGTAGTCCCGGTTCAACCAGGTGGCGTACCGTTGAGCCGCAACACTTCACCAATCAGATAAAGGGATCCGCAAATCAGAATGCGTGGGGGACTGTCGGGGTCACTCCAGTTTTCGGATATTGCGGCAATCGCTTCTTCCACTGAAGCTGCAGGCTCCGCTGAAAGTCCGGCGTCCTCGGCGTCACCTGCCAGCGCAACTGGGTCGAGTCCCGCATCGCTGGTGGTAATGGCCACCGTAAAAACATGTCGCGCCATATCTGAAAAGGCCTCAAAAAAACCATGCGGCTCTTTGGTATTCAGCATTCCTGTTATCAGAAACAGCGGTCGGGGGTGTTGTTCCTCACGGTTGGCCATTGCCTCCGCGATGACCCTGCCAGCACCAGGGTTGTGACCGGCATCGATCCAGATTTCTGTACCCTGCCGGGCAAGATCATGAATGTATCCGGTGGTCAGTTTTTGCAGTCGGCCAGGCCAATTGACCTGCTCAAGCCCTTTGGCAACTGACGCATCAGACACGTTGAGCCCGGCGGATTTTATGCCGCGGATTGCTGCGGCTGCATTGGCAAATTGATGGCGTCCTTTCAAGCGAGGCAACGGCAAATCAAGGAGCCCGTCATCATCTTGATACACCAACCGGCCATGCTCGGAAAACGCCATGAAATCCTGACCGTATATTTTCATCGGTACGTTCAGCCTCTCAGCAGTAGAGACCAACACATCCAATGCGCCGTCTTCGGTTTGCTCACCAATGACAACCGGGCATCCGGGTTTGATAATCCCGGCTTTCTCAGCCGCAATCAATTCCACCCGATCTCCCAGATAGGCTTGATGATCAAGCGAAATCGAACTGATGATAGCAACTGCCGGGTGCGCGATGACATTGGTGGAATCAAAGCGACCACCAAGACCAACCTCGACAATTGCCACATCGGCTGGATGCTCGGAGAAAAGCAGGAACATGGCAGCAGTCAGCAATTCAAAAACAGTTATGAATTGACCGTCGTTGGTTTTCGCAACCCGTCGAATGGTGGCCGCCAATAGCGCATCATCGACAAATTTTCCGCCGCCTTCTTGACCCAGCCGGAAACGTTCATGCCAATGCACCAGATGTGGCGATGTATGCACATGCACCCGGTAGCCCTCTGCTTCCAACATGGCACGGCAGAATGCCACCGTTGAGCCCTTGCCATTGGTCCCGGCCACATGGATGACCGGTGGCAACGCCTTTTCAGGATGACCAAGTGCGGCAAGCAGACGGCTTATCCGGTCGAGCGATAGGTCATTGCCCTTGGGATGAAGCGCCTCCAGTGCGTGAATTTCCTTCTCCGCCAAAGACATGACGTTGCACACTCCATGGCTCACATGAGACTTCTGGCTGTTCTGGACAGCCTAGTCAGCATTCTCTGTGATGGTTTCGGCGGTTTCTTGAATCTCTGCTTGCGCTTCGAGTGCTGGTGCCTTCATGAGAATTCGTAGCAGCCGGGCAAGCAGATCTGGCAAGTCATGACGATGGGAGACCATGTCAATCATCCCATGCTCAAGAAGATACTCGGCCGTCTGAAATCCCTCAGGTAGTTTTTCGCGGATGGTCTGTTCAATCACCCGCTTTCCGGCAAAGCCGATTTCCGCACCCGGTTCCGCGATATGGATGTCTCCCAGCATGGCGTAGGAGGCTGAAACCCCGCCAGTTGTCGGGTTGGTGAGGACCACAATATAAGGCAGACCGGCTTCCTTGAGCATTTCAACTGCCACCGTCGTGCGCGGCAATTGCATCAATGACAAAATTCCTTCCTGCATACGGGCACCACCTGAAGCAGGGAACATCACCAGCGGGCATTTCCGCTCGATAGCTGCCAAAAACGCCAGAACAATTGCTTCGCCTGCAGCAATTCCAAGAGAACCACCCATAAAGGCAAAATCATGCACGCAGGCAACCAGCGGAACACCTTTGATCTGACCGTATCCGGCAAGGATGGAATCCTCATGGCCGGTCTTGTTACGGTTTTCTCGCAGTCGGTCGGAATATTTCTTCGAATCACGGAATTTCAGCGGATCATGCACAACCTTTGGGGCCGGCAACAATTCATATTCGCCGCCATCAAAGAGAAACTCCATCCGTTCGGTGGCCGACATTTTCATGTGGTAGCCGGACGCCGGAATCACATAATGGTTTTCCACCAGATCCTTGTGAAAGACCATCTCACCGGTCTCAGGACATTTGATCCAGAGATTTTCCGGGACTTCGCGACGGCCAAGCATCGAAGTGATTTTCGGCCTGACGAAATTGGTAATCCAGTTCACTTTGCCAACTCCGGTTGTTTCTTACAATGTGGGCTTATTGATCTGTCAGGGCAAGGCGCGCTGTACGCACACCGCCTGAAAGTTCGCTGACCAGTGCTTTGACGGCCTCTACTGTGTCAGATGTTGCATGGTCTTGATCATCAAGGCTGCCGGCTATTGCATTGACGATTGCCGTGCCAACAACAACGCCATCGGCATTGCGCCCGATGGCGCGAGCGTGCTCTGCGGTTTTGACGCCAAATCCAACACAGACCGGCAAATCTGTATGGGCTTGAATGCGATCGACAGCGACACTTACCTTGGAAAAATCAGCGATCGCCGAGCCGGTGATCCCGGTCATCGAGACATAATAGACAAAGCCGGAAGTATTTTTCAAAACCTTCGGCAGGCGCTTTTCATCGGTGGTCGGTGTGGCCAGCCGAATGAAATTGATGCCCGCTTTCAGCGCTGGAATGCAAAGTTCTTCATCCATTTCCGGAGGCAGATCGACAACGATCAACCCATCAATGCCCGCCTTCAGCGCATCCTGCAAAAAGCGGTCGACGCCATAGATATAGATCGGGTTGTAATATCCCATCAGCACGATCGGCGTTTCATCGTCGCTTTGGCGGAATTTCTCAGCGAGCTCAAGAGTCCGCTTGAGCGACTGACCAGATTTGAGAGCCCGCTGACCCGCCATCTGAATGCTTGGACCGTCAGCCATCGGGTCGGAAAAAGGCATACCCAGTTCAATGATATCGGAGCCTGCACCAGGCAACGCCTTCATGATTTCCAGCGAAGTGTCGAAATCGGGATCGCCGCCCATGAAATAGGTCACCAAAGCCGGGCGGTTTTCCGTCTTGAGGTTTTTCATGCGGGTATCGATGCGGGTGGTCATGATTTGGATCCGATTTCAGGATGGTCGAAACGTTCGCCGGCGTTCCAGGCTTTAATGTCGTTGCCCTGCTTGGGAATGCCGCCACTTTTCTTGAGCATGTGGGCCATGTGCATGAGATTCCAGCTCATGATTGTGGTGTTCTTTTTGGTGAAGTCATTGTCGAGGCCAGCGCCGTCGTCGCCATAGGAGCTGCCCGGACCCACTTCACCGATCCAGCCACAATCGGCCTGCGGTGGAATGGTGTAACCAACGTGCTGAAGCGCATAAAGGCAGGTCATCGCCGCGTGCTTCACACCGTCTTCGTTGCCGGTGATCATGGCGCCGCCCACGCGACCGTAGTAAATATACTGGCCCTTGTCGTTGCGCTGTCCTGAATGGGCATAAAGGCGTTCAATGATAACACGGCAAATTGAAGATTCTTCGCCCAGCCAGAGAGGTGTGCCCAGAACCAGAATATCGGCATCGCGAACCTTCGGCCAGAAAACCCCCGGCCAATCATCGTGGCGCGCGCCGTGCTCGCGCATGTCCGGATAAACACCAAAGGCGATCTCGTAGTCCGCTGCACGCAGATAGTCGACCTTCACACCCTGTCGTTCCATGATGGTCATGGAGTTCTTCATCAACAATTCCGTGTGGCTTTCGCCTTGGGCAGACGATTTGAGCGTCGTGTTGATAAAGACGGCTTTCAGGTCGGAATAATCAATCAGTCCCGTCACAACTCAAACCCCAGCATCTTGCCCACGGTGAAGACGTCTTTGTCGCCGCGGCCGCACAAGTTCATCACGATGATCTGGTCTTTGCCCATCTTTGGAGCCCGTTTGACAACTTCGGCCAGCGCATGGGATGGCTCGAGCGCCGGGATAATGCCTTCGATCCGTGTCAGCAGCTGGAAAGCATCCAGCGCTTCGGTATCCATGATCGGCACGTACTCAACCCGACCGGATTCTTTCAGCCACGAGTGCTCTGGCCCAATGCCGGGATAATCGAGTCCGGCGGAAATTGAGTGGCCTTCCTTGATCTGACCGTCACCGTCTTGCAACAGATAGGTACGATTGCCGTGCAACACGCCCGGTGATCCAGCGGTCAGTGAAGCACAATGCTCTTCGCCGTCCAGACCCTTGCCACCGGCTTCCACGCCAACAATCTCAACTGACTTGTCATCAAGGAACGGGTGAAACAGCCCGATGGAGTTAGAGCCACCGCCAACCGCCGCCACCAGCAAGTCGGGCAAACGGCCTTCAGCGGCCATCAACTGTTCTTTGGTCTCTTTGCCGATGACTTCCTGAAACATGCGCACCATTTCCGGGTACGGATGTGGCCCGGCGGCCGTTCCGATCAGATAATAAGTGTCGTCAACATTGGTCACCCAGTCGCGCAGCGCCTCGTTCATGGCGTCTTTCAGAGTGCCATTTCCTGCAGAAACCGGGTGTACCTTTGCACCCAACAACTTCATGCGGAAGACATTGGGTGCCTGACGTTCAACATCGGTCGCACCCATATAGACTTCGCAAGGAAAGCCAAAACGTGCGGCCACGGTGGCAGTTGCAACGCCATGCTGACCGGCGCCGGTTTCGGCAATAATTCGGGTCTTGCCCATGCGTTTGGCGAGAAGAATCTGGCCCAGACAATTGTTGATCTTGTGCGAACCCGTGTGATTGAGTTCGTCACGCTTGAAATAGATTTTTGCCCCACCAAGATGCGCGGTCAGCCGCTCGGCGAAATAAAGTGGAGATGGCCGCCCGGTATAGTGGGTGTTGAGGTTGTCCAACTCAGCCCTGAAACCAGGGTCGGTCTTGGCCTTTTCCCATTCCGCTTCAAGTTCAAGAATGAGCGGCATCAGCGTCTCGGCGACAAAACGTCCGCCGAAAATACCAAACATTCCTTGTTCGTCCGGCCCGTTCCGGAATGAATTCGGGTTGGAGGCTTGGTTCACGAAACAGTCTCCTTGCTCAATTCTGTTTGGGCAGCTTCCTGGCGAAGCACCGCCTCTGCGAAGCTGATCATTCTGGCTGGATCCTTGATCCCCGGTGCCGATTCAATCCCCGAGGAAATATCCAGATATGTCGCCCCTGTCGCCAAAAGCGCTGCACCGACCGTTTCAGCAGACAGCCCACCTGAGAGCACATAGTTCATCTTTTCTGCAAGTCCATCAAGCAACTGCCAATCAAAACTGACACCGTTGCCGCCGGGAAGTTCTGCACCCTTTGGCGGTTTGGCATCGAAAAGGAGAAAGTCCGCAACATCCCGGTAAAGAGCGATTGCTGCCAGATCATCGACTTCACGCAGGGAAATCGCTTTCATGGCAGGCAAACTGAAACGTTGTTTCATGGCGGTTATATGGTCGGGACTTTCTGAACCATGGAACTGCAGCATGTCAGGGCGGACCTGTTCGACGATCTTGTCGAGCGTTTCACTATCGGCATCAACAGTTACTGCGACTGTTTCCAGTTTCAATGAACGCGCGAGTTCAGCCAGTTCGCCAGCTTGCTGCAGTGAAACATTGCGGGGGCTCTTTTCAAAGAAAATGAGACCGACTTTCCAAGCGCTGAGTTTGGCCGCCAGACGTACCGCCTCCGGTGTTTTCAGCCCGCAATATTTGATCTTCGCTTTCATGGCGCTCAACTCGCATGAAATAGCCTCAGAGTCGAGGCAAAACACCCTGTTTTACTGGTGGCAGCCCCTAGGCTGTCGTGCGGTTGGCGAAGGGACCAGAAAACATATGGCCCAAACAGCTAGAACTGCAAGGCTTGCAGTCGGTTTCCGTGTTGTTTGAGCCAGCGCTTGGCATCGTTGGTGTGCGGGCAGAGCATATGGCAAACGGCCCAGAAATCAGAGGAGTGGTTCATCTCTTTCAGGTGCGCCACTTCGTGGGCAGCCAAATAGTCGATAACCATGGGCGGTGCCATGGCGATGCGCCATGAGAAGGCCAGCTTTCCGTCAGAACTGCATGATCCCCACCTGCTTTTGGTGTCTTTGTAAGATATACCGCGTACCGTTTTGCCCAGCTCTGCGGCATGGCCAGCAACCAATCGCTCAAGATCCGTGCGAGCCTCACGCTTGAGAAAATCGGCCACACGTCGACCGGTTGATTCCGGCGCACCCGAAACCTGCAGCACATTTTCACCATCAATCTGGGTGGCCAAAGCCAGTCCACGCAATTTACCAGTTAATTCAATGCGATGGTCAACGCCGCGGATGGGTACAAAACTACCTTCCTCAATAATTGTATCTTGAGGTGCTCGGGCCAGTTTTGTCATCAACCAACCATGATGGCGGGTAAGAAATGCATCGATCTCATTTGCGTGCAAACCGGGCGGTACTGTCAATCGCAAGGATTGCGCTCCGGGCTCAATGCGCAGCGTAATGCGGGTCGCACGCGCATGTTCGCGGATCAACAGTGGCATGACGCGGCCATTGACCTCAATATCGCGCTGACGCGATTGGGAGCGGACTTGTTTGCGGGCAAAACCGAACATGGCGTGTCTTTTATCCGATTCGTTGCGTCGCGGGCTTATAAAACCGGGATAGTCAAACAAAACGGCGCCCGAAGGCGCCGCAGTGGTTTCAGATGAGAACCGAACCGGAGAGTGAGTTCAGGTCAGCCATCTATTTCAGGCATATCTGAAGTCTTCTTCTCTGACATCTTCTTATCGCGGGCTGCAAGAAATGCATCGAATTCCTCGCGGTCGCGTGCCATGCGCAAGTCTCGCATATGAGCATCGAAATCAGCGCGCATCTCGTCGAGCTTGCGGCGTTCTTCGTTCAGTCGTTCGATTTCCTGTTCACGCCAGGCGTCAAACGCTACATTGCCTGAAGTCCGGCCGTATCCGCTATTGCCACCAGCGTGACGTTTGCATGAGCGGAAGAAATCATCGGTAGAACGATTTACTTCCGATTTGAAAGTGTCCAGTCGATCGCCCCAAAGAATATAAGCAAGCATCGCCAGACCGAGCGGCCAGAAAACCATGAACCCGAGCACCATCAGTGCAATCGTGGCCGGCGTCCAGGCAGGTCGTATCATTGCGGTGTGTGTCATCAATCGTAACCTCATCAAGAAGAGGAACGGGGATCGTTGCCTCGCCTTAAAGAAGTGGTGAGCCGGAAACGCCTATTCAAGGAATTTCCAGCCTTTTTCGATTAAGTAATTGATTTGTCTATGCGTTTTCCGACGCGCTAGTGCGTTTTGCCAGCTTTGGAAATCTTCGGATTGGCTTTTGGCGCAACTTGCGCACTGTCCTTCATCTGCAATTGCGTGCGGATAAAATCGAGAATGCGCGGCGCGATTTCTGCCTGGAAACGAGAGCCATTGAAGACCCCGTAGTGGCCCACCGTGGGCTGTACATAATGGTGGCGCTTGTCGTCGGGAATATTTGGGCAGATTGTATGGGCAGCTTGGGTTTGGCCCAAACCGGAGATATCGTCGCGTTCACCTTCAACCGTCAGCAACGCACAATTGCGAATGGCACCGGTATTGACCAGTTTACCACGGTGCATCATTTCACCTTTTGGCAAAGAGTGTTTGATGAACACCGTCTCGATGGTCTGAAGGTAATATTCCGCAGTCATATCCATTACGGCAAGATATTCGTCATAAAAGTCGCGATGTTTCTCGGCTGAATCACCATCGCCTTCGACCAGATGCATGAAAAAATCTTTCTGGGCGATCATGTGCCGATCAAGATTCATCGACATGAACCCGGAAAGTTGGAGAAAGCCCGGATAGACTTCACGCCCCACACCGGGCATTGGCCACGGCACATTCATGATCACATTGTTTTCAAACCACTCCAGTGGCTTTTCCTGCGCCAGTTGGTTAACCGCTGTCGGCTTGATACGGGTATCGATCGGTCCACCCATCAGTGTCATCGAATTGGGCACCAACGGATCATCATTGTCTTCCATGATCGCAACCGCTGCCAAAGCAGGCACTGCTGGTTGGCAAACGGCCATGACATTAACATCCGGTCCCAACTCATGGATCATCTCAATAATATAGTCGATATAGTCATCCAGATCGAAACGGCCTTCTGTCAATGGCACCATTCGTGCATCAACCCAGTCGGTAATGTAGATTTCAGCTTTGGGAAGCAGGGTTTCAACGGTGCCGCGCAGCAAAGTGGCGTAGTGACCGGAAACCGGTGCAATAAGGAGAATTTTGGGGTCCGGGTGGTGATTTGCAGGCAGATCACGCTTGAAATGCAGAAGATTGCAGAACGGCTTGGACCAGACAACCTGCTCTTCCACGGCCACGGTTCCGGTGGTAAGTTTGGTAGTGGTCAGTCCGAATTCAGGTTTCGCATACCGCCGGGTGGTTCGTTCAAAAAGCTCAAGACCCGCCGCCATTGATCGACCCATTTGGGTGTGTGATATCGGGTTGAGCGGGTTTTTATAGGCGAACTTCATTGTTTCGGCTGCTGCGCGCATGGGCGCCATAGCGGCGTGGGTGAATTCGTAAAACTGATAAAACATGCATGTCCCTTTCAGAACGGACTCCCGTAACGGGTTGGTCCTTTTGTCCGTGGAATCGGCTGACGTTTCAACTGAGGCCATTCTCTAGAAGGCTTCTGCTTTGGACAATTTACCAGCTTAACCTATCTTTCGTATGTTGCAAGGCGATATATGCACTGCAGCATTTCGCCATTTAGGGAGAGAAATTTGCCCATCAGTCTGCCTAATTGTCCGTTTCCGGGGGGCGGGTGGTGCACTTTCTCCAAACGAACCGGTAAACAGCAAAGCACCGGGCAGCTTTCGCGACCCGGTGCAAAAATTAGGATAGAGCCCGCTGAGTGCGCCGCCGGCCTCAGTCAATTCGTTGAATCATTTGTTGCTTCTGATGAATGAGCGTGCATCATTTGCTGTCAGAGGGCGACTGAACAAATATCCTTGGCCTTCCATACAACCATGCGATTCCACCGAACGGAACTGTTCTTCAGTTTCAATGCCTTCGGCTGTTGTGGTAATTCCGATCTGGGCACCCAGATTGATAATCGCATCCACAATCGCCGAATTGCTCGACCCTTGTGAGAGCGTTTGAATGAAGCGTTTGTCGATTTTGATTTTATCGAACTCGAAGCTCTGGAGATAAGCGAGAGACGAGTACCCGGTTCCGAAATCGTCCATCGAAACCCGCACGCCGAGTTGTCGGATTGAATCCAGTATTTTCACATTGTTGGTTTCTGCGCCGAGCAGTGCTGATTCGGTAACTTCCAGTTCCAGCCTGCTTGGCGATATCCCGGACGCTGCAAGAACATTGACGAGTGTTGGAAGCAGCGATGGGCTCTTGAACTGAATCGGTGAAAGATTGACCGCAATGCGAATGTGCCCTGGCCAATTGGAGGCTTCTTTGCAAGCCTGTCGAAGCGCCCAAGCGCCAAGTTGGTTGATCAATCCGGTTTCTTCAGCCAGCGGAATGAAAACTTCCGGTGAAATCATGCCGCGCGTTGGATGCGGCCAGCGCAAAAGAGCTTCAAACGAAACAATTTTCCGGGTCTTCATGTCTACCAGTGGCTGATAGAAGACCTCAAACTGGCAATGTTGGATGGCAGCTCTGAGATCTGTTTCGAGATGACGCCGATTTTCCTGTTCCTGCAGCATTCGGGATTCAAACAGGACTGCGCCACCTGAACCTGTGTTCTTGGCATGGTACATCGCCAAGTCCGCAGCTTTGAGCAGACCGTCAATGTTGTTTGAAAAATGCGAAGCGCGGGCAACGCCACAACTGGCGCCCACAGTCAATTGTTTGCCGTCAACAATGAAGGATTCACTGAAGCGCTGTGCAATCCGGTTGGCCATCTGCATGGCATTTTCCGGCTGGTCGGAATGTCGAATGATCGCTGCGAATTCGTCACCGCCGAGGCGCGCCAACGGTGTTTCTTCGCCAACAATTTCTCGCAGGCGAATACCAACCTGGTTGAGCAGTTTGTCGCCCGTTTCGTGGCCGTAACTGTCATTGACGGCTTTGAAGGCGTTCAGGTCGATAAAGATCAATGCCGGTTCCTGATCGGAAACGGCAAAATCTTCAAGCGACTGGTGCAACTGGTCGCGGAAGCCTTGACGATTGAGCAAGCTGGTCAAAGAATCATGATAAGCGAGATAACGAAGCTTTTCTTCAGATACCTGGCGCTTGGTTGATTCTTGCGAAAGTGCCTGCGATGTTTCTTCCAGCTCATGGTCAAGCGAAGAAGTCTTCTCGGCCAGGGTCTTCTTTTCTTCGGTAACGATATCAAGCGTGCGCTTGCGCTCGATCTGCCCATTGATGCGCGCCAATGCGATGGCAAAATCGACAGGTTTGGTGATATAGTCATTGGCGCCGAATTTCAGACTCTCGACAACATCTTCACTTTGGCTTTTGGCCGTGACCATTATTATCGGAAGTTCAATGTCGCTCGTGGTTTGGCGCACTTGGCGGAGGACTTCGTTTCCGTTGATGTCGGGCATCATTATATCCAGCAGCACTAGATCAAATTTGGCTGTCGATATTTTCTCAAGTGCGTCCTCGCCGCCGATGGCTTCAGTAACTTCGAAACCACGGCGAACCAGCCGTCGGGTCAAAATATCGCGGTTATCCGCAACGTCATCGACGACCAGAATATGAGGTTTGACCTCGGGAGTAACTGCCGGATCGGTGTTCTGTTGGGTCTCGATAGTTCGGGCAGCACCCATTTCAGACATCATGTTCCGGCTCCTGGATAGGCACTTATTAATTTTCACTCAGCAGCAAGGTACATGGATATTGTTGCCGAAATCTTTACTTCCCAGAGTCAGGCGGCTTCTTCGACACAAAAAGTGGAATTTTTTCCCAAATTTTCTGTTTCCTTTTCTGCTTCGCTTGAAAGCTGAAGCTGAGCGGGAATATCGATGGTAAAGCAGGATCCATCGCCCGGTTTGCTGGTCACTTTCACTTCGCCACCGAGCAGCAGGGAAAATTTTCTGGTGATCGCAAGGCCGATTCCAGTGCCACCGAATCGTTTGGAAATGCTGGCATCAGCCTGGATATAATCCTGAAACAGGCGCGGCATCACATCTTCGCTGATTCCGATACCGGTATCCCGCACCGAAGCAATCAATCGGTCTTCGCGTGAACTGTGCTCGATCGCCAGACGCAATGTCACAGAACCGTTGCTGGTAAATTTGCCAGCATTTGACAGCAGATTGATCAGCATCTGCATCAGCTTGGTGCGGTCGGTTTCAATGAAATAGCCGTGATCCGGGCAGTCCAGAATCATTCGGCTGCCGTTCTTTTCGATCATCGGCATGGCATTTGCTGCGACATCGTCACACAGTTCGCCGAGACTGAAGCGGGACACATCAATTGTTGTGGCTTCAGTTTCTATCTGATCTGTATCCAACACCTTGGCAACCAGCGAAAGCAGATGTTTTCCTGCCGCATTGATGCGCGCAAGGTCTTGCGCGCTTTGTTCGCGACCTCCGCCAGTCTGTTCGCAGTCTTCAAGCAGAATTTCCGAATACCCGATGATCACGTTAAGTGGAGTGCGCAACTCGTGGCTCATCTTCGAGAAAAACAATGACCGATGGCGATTGATTTTCTCTGCTGCTGCGCGGGCTTGCTCCAGCTCGCTCAAGGTTGATCGGTAGCGTTCCGCCTCAATCTGTAGCTCGGACTTCAGCGCAATCATCCGGGCGTAATACAGCGCCATCCAGGTCATGTAGACTGTGGAAGAAACCAGGGACAACCAGCCGATGAACCGCAAATCCGCCGCCGGGATGAGATTTGGAAGGCCATAGGCAAAAAGCACCGTGAGGAAAATCGCCAAATCCGTCGCAAACAGGCCAATCACAAGGATCGGCTTTTTGGAAAGATAGAAGAAGCCAAGCAGCAGGCTGACAATGAGCCAAGGAAGAAATGGTGAACTGAACCCACCGTAAAAGAATGTGCCAAAAAGCGATGCGCTCGCCAGACCCTGATAGGATAGCAACGCGGAGATGTTCATGTTGCCGGTCCATTTCAAAACGAATGGAAGCAGCGCAAAGCTGTAAATGCCGAAAACCATGGTCATTAGCGGTGCGGATAGCTCAGGCGAGATATAGTAGAGATAGATAGCCATCGGTTGGGCAATGAACGGTCCAAACAGATGGGTAAAGACGAACAATCGGGCTATTTCAACATTGGTCCGCCCGCGAATCTTGTTTGCAGGAATGAACCAGTTGATAATTTTGTTGTTCATCATCATGGGCTTGGATCCATTTGAAAAGACATCGGGATGAACCGCGGTGGCTTTGGGTTGATCAGCCAACCATTTTTTCATAAGTGGCGTCTTCGCCGGCTTCGAGACGGGCCTTGCCAATCTCCATACCTTTTTGCATTCGTTCAGCCGCGGCTGTTATTTCCTCGGAGGTATGCCCGGCCATCACTTGCAGGCGGAAGCGGGCCTGGCCCTTGCCGACAGCCGGGAACTCGACCAGATTTGAAATCAGACCCAGATCGGGCAGCGCACGTGCAGTCATTCTGGCGAGAGCCTCATCACCGGTTTTCACGCCGACGATGGCTGACGGATCGCCATAGACTTCCATCCCGCGCTCATTGAGCTGCTCACGCAATGACAAGATGTTTCGCATCAATGCGTTTCGCAGCACGTTGCCCTCATATGACTGAACGATATCAAGCGCTTGGGTGACGGTGGCGACCTGTGCTGGAGACAAGGCATTCGAGAATGTGCAGGACGGACTGTAGAACCGCAAATATTCCTTCACGGCTCGACTTTTGGTGGCAACGAAACCGCCATTCGAACCAAAGGTTTTCGAAAAACTGCCCATCACAAGATCGACTTTGCCCAGCATGTTCTGGATGCCGATATGTCCGGTACCATCTTCTCCCAGATTACCCAGATCATGGGCGACATCGACCATCAAGGTGGCCCCAAATTCATGAGCAAGGTCTTGCAATGCGGCTATGTCCGGTGTGTCCGAATCCATTGAAAACAGACCTTCGGTCACGATCATTATCCCGGCGTTGGCGTCGCGCTCGCGAATTTTCGCGAGTCGCTCACGGCAATGTTCCGTGTCGAGGTGCCGGAATAAAATGACATTGCGCGTTGCAGCCTGTGCCCCGGTCTGCAGGCAAGCGTGTGCCAGTGCATCCATGACAATATAGTCGTGGCTGCGAACCAGACCTTTGATTACGCCAAATCCCGCAGCCCATCCGGTTGGATAAAGCACGGCATCGTCCATCTTCATGAAATCGGCAAGTCGGCGCTCAAGATTGACGGAAGTCGATGTATTTCCAACCAGGGCTGGCGAACCAGCGGAATGAACACCAAATTCGTCAATGGCTGCGCGTGCAGCCGCTGCTACTTTCGGATGGGATGACAGGCTGAGATAATCCTGGGAGGCAAAATTGACCCCGTGGACCATGTGTCCCGTATCATCTCGCACCGAACAACTGGCTGCTGGGCCGGATTCTGTAGAGCGGGAAAATGGCCATGTACCGGACAGGCGGCGTGTATCTTGCCAGTCATAGAAAGCATCACAGCGAGTGAGAAGGTCGCGTCCTTCCATGACACGATAATCGCGCATGCTTCCCTGCAGAGCGAACTCGGGAACCCCGTCAAATGTCTTTTCCGAACTCATGATACACCTCGGTTAATATTGAGGGTTCACTTAAGCGGCCAAAACGCTAAATTGAGGTAAATCGGTGCGGAATGTTTAAAATTGAGCGAAATTATACTTAAATTTTGAAGAATTATTATACTTAACAATTGCCCAACCAGGAGATCTGCAGGCACAAATAAGGCGACCATATAGATCGCCTTCTTGCCGTTTCAATTGCAACAGTTGCGCGTTCAGGCGGCTGATTTGAGCAGATCACTGGCTATTTTATCGGATGTATCCACAACCTCGTCTGAAGCGATTTTTTGCGGAATCACGATCGCAAAACAGCTCCCCTCGCCAACGCTGCTTTCGACCAGAATATCTCCGCCCATGGCTTCACACATTTTCTTGGTCACGGTGAGATTGAGGCCGGTACCACCGTATTTGCTGGCCGACGCATCACGTGAGTCAATAAGTGTTTCAAACAATGTTGCCATGCGTTCAGGCGCGATACCGCAACCGGTGTCGCGAATGCAAATCGCATAGCGGGGTGCCATGACCCCATCTTCGATCAGCTCGCACCAGACTTCCACCTTGCCATTCTTGGTGTGTTCCGCAGCATTCTGAAGGATGGAATCCATTATTTGCACAAGGCGGGTGTCATCGGTTTCGATATCGCTAACCGTCGCACCCATCTGCAGTTCCACAGTGTTGGAATTTCTTTCCATTGTTTCGCGGGCACCGTCAATGGCGCGGTTTGCAATATCGACCAATGGGACTTTTTTGAAATCGAACTGCATCCGGCCTGCTTCGATCTTGGACAGATCGAGGATCATGTTGATCAACCGAAGAAGATATTGCCCAGCGTCGTGAATACGGTCCACATCGACCGCCATTTGCGGATCGTCAGAATCCACTGCTTCTTCTTTCAGCAACTCACTATAGCCGATGACGGCATTGAGCGGAGTGCGCAACTCATGGCTCATCCGTGCCAGGAATTCTGCTTTCATCATGCCGGCACGGTCAGCGATTGCAACTGCCTGGCGCAGTTCCTCTGTCGCTTTGCCGCGGCGCTTGACTTCCAGCTCAAGCTCCACACCGGCATCAAAGATACGCGAATAATAGATGGCCATCATTGCCGCATAGGCCAAAGCCGCAACTGTTGAGATAATTCCGAGAGCGGTCAGAGGCGTATCGGGAATGTCGTTCATCGCCGGGGCAAACAGAATATAGGCGGTAAGAAAACTCGCAAATGACAATGCGAATATTGACATCAAATGCGGTTGGAGTCGTTTTTCCCCGCCAATATAGAAGAATGAAATGATAGGAATAGTCAGCACCCAAGGCAGGGTCGGGGAGGAAACGCCGCCATTCCAGAAACAGCTCCAGAAAATGGCGAAGTTCAGAACTGCAACCGATGTGATGACCAACAGATCATAGCGAACACCTGCGCGCAGCAGGAACGGGAAAATCCAGAACGATGTGATGCTGAGCGACAAGATCAGGATATCGAAATGTGGTGTTGGATCGAAGATGTAGAAGGCCAGCGGAACGGAGTTGCCGATAATCGGTCCCATTGTATGACTGATGAGGAACATGCGGGCCTGGTTCCAGGCATCGCGATCCGCTTTCATGTATTGCGGGACAAAATGGTCGATGAGCGCCTGATACTTCAGTGAGATCGTCTTGAACATGTTGTGCGCCCTTCGCGGCTTCCCGGCGGTTCGAACGACTGACAGCTAACCAGTTCGCTGGCTTTCAACCAATGGGATCAAATTCGTTGCTGCCTGAAGTTTAGAGGGTCTTGATTGTCATGTGGTAAACACGATGTTTGCTATATTTTGCCCAAACCTCGTCTAAATTGCTGAATTCCCGGACAAAACAGTATCTCGCGTTAAGGGAATATTAGCTATAAAGCACTTTAATACCTCCATTATTGGTAATTCCAATTGCACCACTGGGTGCTGTTTGGGTGCCGAAGCGGAGGTTTGTGTGATATGTACCGCTTACTCTTTTTATGCGGACTAGCATTTGCAGCGCCAGCTGCGGCTGGCGATAATCTTACTCAATCGGCACCTGACAGTGTCACCGATTGGAGCGGATTTCGTGCTGGCGTTTTCGGTGGAACGATCAATAGTTTCGGTCAAGCGAAAAGAACCGATTATGTTGGTGCTCTTCTATCGCTGGATGTGCAAAATGGTCTGTTTCCAGACTCGATCGCGGGTATCGACACGTCGCTGACTGGCGGTGTTGCGGTCGGATATGATGTCCAAAAAGGCAGATGGATTGTCGGAGCTGAAGCTGACGTCAGTTATGCCAATCATGACGTTTTACATCAGTACTCCCGTCGCGATCCTTACAACACAACCACCAATCCGCATCCAATCAATCCTGCTTTTGCCGGATTACAAACCGACACCACCTATCAAACGAGCTTCGGAACAATTGCTACCGCCCGCCTTCGCGGTGGCATATCGTTTGATCGCAATATGGTTTACGCGACAGCCGGACTTGCCTATGGCAAGGTCACAAACCGGTTCTCGCTGGCCCTGCCAGGTCTTGGGTATGCATCACCCGACTGGAGCGATGATGGTTGGAAATTGGGCTATGCGGTGGGCGTTGGCTACGAACACAAGTTGACCCGCAGAGTGAGCCTGCGAATGGAAGCTCTTGCCATCGACTTGGCTGATACAACAGTGCGGGCTTCTGATCCTGCGGTTTTCCCCGGCCAAACCATTGATTATACTTTTGCCAACCGGGCCATCATGGGCCGCTTCGGGATTATGGTCGCCTTTTAAGATGGCCTGACATCAAATCCGGTCAAATTAACTGATCTGCCGTCTGCCCGGTCAGCATCCTCAGCCAAAAGTGGTCCCGGAAGCTCCGGGCAAAGTACGAATGAGGCGTGAAGTTTTCACGGCTGCCTGCCTATGGCGCACGGCCTCCCTGTAAACCGGGTCTCTCACCATATCAATGAACGCCTGCGCGGTTGGATACTCGGCAATAAAACACAAACCCCAGTTTTCGTCTTCTTCCGGACCGATCAGCATCAGCCGGAAATCTCCACGCCAGATAATCCTACCACCGAGGCGTTTGAAAACAGGCCCGCTTTCCCTGCCATATGCAGCATAAGCTTCCTGGCCACTCGTCTCGGTACCGTCGGCATATCGCGCCACATCGTGTAATTTCACGAGATTGATCATATTGACCGGCTCATCAAGCGGCAGGTCCTTGAACAGTTGAAAGCGGGCCTTGTCGGGATCAAGATAGTCCATGAGGCAAAATTATCCTGTCTTGATGGGGAAATATGCGTCGATAATCAGATGTCCAGATTAGCGACACTCAGGGCATTGTCCTGAATGAACTCGCGCCGCGGTTCAACCTCGTCGCCCATCAAACGCGAAAACAGATCGTCGGCATCCAGAGCGTCGTTTACTTGCACCCGCAGCAATGAGCGAGCATTCGCATCCAGCGTTGTTTCCCACAATTGCTCGGCGTTCATTTCGCCCAAGCCTTTGTAGCGCTGCATGGTCAGGCCTTTGCGGCCTACAGCAAAAACGCCCTCGAGAAGAGCCAGAGGTCCGGAAATGGTTTCAACCAGATCCTTGCGCCGAAGTTTCGGCGGTTGCCCATAAACCTCTTCCATCGATGCGTGCAGCTGATCGATCATCCTGGCATCTTGGCTGCCGATCAGGCCTGCATCAATCAGGATGGATTCAGTAACGCCGCGAACGGTCCGTTCAAAACGCAGACCACCATCCTCCGTAGGAGCTCCACTCCAGCCGCGTTCGGTTTCTTCGGCAATGATGTTGAGACGCTCAGCCACCTTGGCAGCCATGCTTGTTGCTTGCTCGTCGGAAGCCATCCGCTCAGGGTTGAGTGCGCCGGCAATCGCCACCTGTTCCACAACTTCACGATTATATCTGGAATGCAGCTGGTTGATCAGCGCCCGCATCCTCAGCGCGTTGTCGATTGTTGCACGTAAATCCTGACCCGAACGCATCTCCCCGGACGATAGTTCCAGTACCGCTTCATCCAGACCGTTGGCGATGAGATATTCCTCAAGTGCCTTCTCATCTTTGAGGTACTGAGTAGATTTGCCGCGACTGACCCTGTAAAGTGGTGGTTGTGCGATAAAAAGATGGCCACGCTCGATCAATTCCGGCATCTGCCGGAAGAAGAAAGTCAACAGCAAGGTTCTGATATGGGCGCCATCAACATCAGCATCAGTCATGATGATAACCTTGTGGTAGCGCAGCTTTTCGATGTTGAATTCGTCTTTGCCAATACCGGTACCGAGTGCGGTAATAAGGGTGCCGATTTCCTGACTCGAAAGCATTTTATCAAACCGGGCTCGCTCGACATTGAGGATCTTGCCGCGCAACGGCAAAATGGCTTGAGTCTCGCGGGATCGACCCTGCTTGGCTGAGCCACCGGCGGAATCGCCCTCCACCAGAAAGAGTTCCGACTTGGCCGGATCGCGTTCTGAACAATCGGCCAGTTTCCCGGGAAGCGAAGCGATGTCGAGTGCGCCCTTGCGCCGTGTCAATTCGCGCGCTTTGCGCGCGGCTTCGCGTGCAGCCGCGGCCTCTATTACTTTGCCGACAAGCGTGCGGGCTTCTGTTGGATGCTCCTCCAACCAAGTTGAAAGGGCTGTACTGACAAGGTTTTCCACCACCGGGCGAACCTCAGAGGATACAAGCTTGTCTTTGGTTTGTGAGGAGAATTTTGGATCAGGCACTTTGACTGACAGCACAGCCGTCAGTCCTTCGCGGCAATCATCACCGGTCAGGGTGACTTTTTCCTTCTTGGTCATGCCCGAAGATTCAGCGTAGCTTGTCACCTGACGTGTGAGTGCGCCACGGAAACCTGCCATGTGGGTGCCGCCATCACGCTGCGGAATGTTATTGGTAAAGCACAAGACGTTCTCGTGATAGCTGTCATTCCACCACATCGCCACTTCAACCGTTATTCCATCTTTCTCGCCCTTGAGCGTGATCGGGTCGCTCACCAGCGGCTTTTTGGTTCGGTCCAGATAACGAATGAAAGCTTCCAGCCCACCTTCGTACCAAAGTTCGACAGCGTGCACATCTGCATGGCGCTTGTCGATCAGGTTGATGCGGACACCGGAATTCAAAAATGCCAGTTCGCGCAGCCGATGCTCCAATGTGCCAAAATCAAACTCGGTTTTGGTAAAAGTTTCCGAAGATGGCAGAAAGGTGATCGTCGAGCCCGAGCGTCCCTCGTAGGTGAACGGGTTCTTGGATTCATTATAGGTCCCGATTTGCTCCAAAGGCGCATCCGCAAAACCGCCCGAAAACCGCATTTCGTGGGTTTTGCCATTGCGATTGATGCGAAGCGTCAGAAATTCCGACAGCGCATTGACCACAGAAACACCCACACCATGCAAGCCGCCTGAAACCTTGTATGAGTTCTGGTCGAATTTTCCGCCTGCGTGCAGTTGCGTCATGATCACTTCCGCAGCCGAAACACCCTCTTCAGTATGAATGTCGGTAGGGATGCCGCGACCATTATCGATCACCGTGCATGAGCCATCAGCGTTCAATGTCACCGTTACCAGATCGGCATGGCCGGCCAGAGCTTCATCAATGGCATTGTCGACCACTTCGTAAACCATGTGATGGAGGCCTGAGCCATCATCGGTGTCGCCAATATACATTCCGGGGCGTTTGCGTACAGCATCCAGCCCCTTGAGAACCTTGATCGAATCGGCGCCATAATCGGACTCGCCATTCGTTGCCTCAATTGGTGTATCGCTCATGAATTTCCGTTCTCTATGGTGGGAGTCAGCAGAACGTGTTGATCCCACGAATCATGCTCCTCAATCCCGTTTAATATAGGCGAACCGGCAGGCAAAACCAAACAACCCCGCATGTTTGCTTGGGGATGAGTTGGACCATAGACCTCATCGACGACCTAAAGTCATCAATCGCTCTCCAATTCAACCAAATTTCCGGGTTTTGAGGCCCTGTTTGCTGGTTTTGGCGCGAAAACAACTGGCAACTGCCGGTATTACTGCCTATCTAGCTGACAGGAGGACTGTGTTCATGGACACCAGACCCAGCCCATTTGTTCCACCAGCGCCAATTCCGCGCACAGAACCACCCGGCAGGCTAGAGATCATTCGCACCGTATTGCGAAATCCGCTCGAATTATGGGGTGAACCTTCCTACACCAAGCCCTGGATCATGACTAAGTTCCTCAACGAACGCTCTCTGATCGTCAACCACCCGGGTTTGATCCGCCATGTGCTCGTCGACAAAGTCGCGAACTACAGAATGGCCCGTATCCGGCAATTGGTGCTGCGCCCAATTCTGCGAGATGGTCTCCTGACTGCCGAAGGACCGGTCTGGAAACGTTCGCGCAAGGCCATGGCACCGGTATTCACACCGCGCCACTCTCGCGGGTTTGCCCGCCAGATGTTGGCGCAGTCTGAAAATTTTGTGCGGCAATACGATGATTGTGGCCCCGAAGGTGCGGTTTTCGACATCGCGCGCGATATGACTGATCTGACGTTCCGCATTCTTTCAGACACCCTGTTTTCTGGCGAGATGGGCGCAACTGTTGGCGATTTTGCCGATGATGTTGAGCGTTTGTTGTCGACGATGGGTCGGGTGGATCCACTTGATTTGATCAAGGCGCCCAAATGGTTGCCACGCTTGCGCCGCCTTCCCGGTCTTCGTGTTCTGGCTAAATTCCGTGCAATGGTGCGTGATACAATGAACAATCGGTTTCGCCACATGGCTGAAGATCCTGAAAATGTACCCGAGGACTTTCTCACTCTACTGCTCAGGCAAATGGGACCGGACGGACTGAGCGAAGCTGAGGTCGAAGACAATCTGGTCACTTTCATAGGTGCCGGACACGAAACCACCGCTCGAGCAATGGCATGGACACTTTACTGCCTTTCAAACTCTCCGGCGGATCGAGCCAAAGTTGAAGCCGAGATTGACCGGGTGCTGCCTTCGACACCGGATTCGGTCGACTGGTTGGAGAAAATGCCGTGGACACGAGCGATTTTCGAAGAAGCCATGCGGCTTTATCCACCTGCTCCATCGATCAACAGGATGGCGGTGGAAGATGACAGCTATACCGATGAAAAAGGCGAAACGATCGATATCCCGGCGGGCACGACAATTCTGATGATGCCTTGGACATTGCACCGCCACGCAATGTTGTGGGATCAGCCGACTGCGTTCATGCCATCCCGATTCCTGCCGGGAAACCGGGAGAAAATCGACCGATTCCAATATCTTCCCTTTGGTGCGGGCCCGCGCGTGTGCATAGGGGCTACATTCGCATTGCAGGAAGCAGTCATTGCGCTGGCGGTGTTGTTGCGCGACCACCGTTTTGACAGCCTGCCGGATACCAGACCATGGCCGGTTCAAAAGCTGACAACCCAACCCGGTGGCGGGCTGAAGATGTTGGTCACACGGCGTTGACGATCTGCGTCATCTTTAATCTTTTGACACAAATCTTGTTCGATTTTGCACAATTGACAGATAATAAGGTCAAGTGCAATGTCCGGCCAATTCCCGACCCAGCTTGACGCCTGATAAGACTGACGAGAGACGGAGATTCCCCATGTCCAAGGTTGATAAGTTCGGCTTGTCCATTGACGCCGACCTGCATGATTTCATTGTTAATGAAGCTATTCCGGGAACAGGTGTAAAACCGGAAGCCTATTTTGAGGCATTTGCTGCCGCAGTGCATGAACTGGGTCCGAAAAACCGGGCGCTATTGCAAAAGCGCGATGAGATGCAGGAAAAAATCGACGCGTGGTACAAGCAAAATGGCGCGCCGCTGGACATGGACATCTATGAGGCTTTCCTCAAGGATATTGGATATCTGTTGCCTGAAGGTGAGCCGTTTTCAGTCTCAACCGCCAATGTCGACCCGGAAATAGCTACCATCGCTGGTCCGCAGCTGGTTGTGCCGATCATGAATGCGCGGTTTGCTCTCAATGCTGCCAATGCACGTTGGGGTTCGCTTTATGACGCTCTTTACGGGACCGATGCTTTGGGCGATCTCCCGAAAGCCGGTGGATATGACTCCGAACGAGGTGCGCGGGTGATCGCGTGGGTCAAAAAGCTCCTCGATAACAGCGCACCTTTGGATGGCGCTTCCTGGAAAAATGTCAAAAGCTTTGTCGCTGCGGAAGGTCGATTGGTCGTCTCCATGATCGATGGCAGTATGACCGGACTGGTCGATGGCGCCCAGTTTGTTGGCTATGATGGTGCGCCTGATGCTCCAACCGCAATCATGCTGAAAAAGCACGATTTGCATATCCGTATCCTCGTTGATCATCACCATCCGATTGGCAAGACCGATGCGGCCGGGATTTCGGACATTGTACTGGAATCGGCCATCACGGCGATCATGGACTGTGAAGATTCCATTGCTGCGGTTGATGCTGCCGACAAGACGCTGGTCTATCGCAATTGGCTCGGCTTGATGAAGGGTGATCTCCAGGAGCAATTTGACAAAGGCGGTCAAACAGTCACCCGCAAGCTGAATGATGACGTAAAGATGACCGCTGCCAATGGTGGTGCGTTTGAAGTCAGCGGTCGTTCGCTGATGCTCATTCGCAATGTCGGTCACCTGATGACCAACCCGGCCATTATCGACCGCGATGGCAATGAGATCCCTGAAGGGATTATGGATGCCTTCGTCACTGGCCTGATTGCGCTTCATGACATCGGCGACAATGGTCGACGTGCAAACTCGCGTGCAGGTTCGATGTATGTGGTCAAACCAAAGATGCACGGACCCGAAGAAGTTGCCTTCGCAGTTGAAATCTTTGGTCGGGTGGAAGCAGCAACGGGAATGGCTAAAAACACCATTAAAATGGGAATCATGGATGAAGAACGCCGCACTACCATCAATCTGAAGGAGTGCATCCGGGCAGCATCCGAAAGGGTTGTCTTTATCAACACCGGTTTCCTTGATCGGACTGGCGATGAGATCCATACATCGATGGAAGCCGGCCCGATGATCCGCAAGGGCGACATGAAGCAGGCCGCCTGGATTTCAGCCTATGAGAACTGGAATGTTGATATAGGCCTTGAATGCGGCCTGATGGGTCATGCGCAAATCGGCAAGGGCATGTGGGCCATGCCGGACCTCATGCATGCCATGCTTGAGCAGAAAATCGGCCATCCGAATGCTGGCGCCAATACTGCCTGGGTGCCCTCGCCGACGGCTGCAACGCTGCACGCAACCCATTATCACCAGGTCAATGTGGCCGAGGTGCAAGAGAAGCTCACTGCACGCCCACGCGCCAAACTCTCTGACATACTCTCGGTACCGGTTGCTGTCAGACCGAACTGGACACCTGAGGAGATTCAGTCTGAACTCGACAACAACGCCCAAGGCATCCTTGGATATGTTGTCCGCTGGGTCGAACAGGGAGTTGGTTGCTCAAAAGTTCCTGACATCAATGATATCGGCCTGATGGAAGACCGTGCAACCCTGCGGATATCTTCGCAGCACATGGCCAATTGGCTACATCATGGTGTTGTTGATGAGGCCCAGATTGTGGAAACTATGAAGCGCATGGCCAAGGTCGTTGATCGGCAAAACGATGGTGACGCGGCCTATAACCCGATGGCCAACGATTATGATAATTCGGTTGCCTTTCAGGCGGCCCTCGAACTCGTTCTCGAGGGGCGCAAGCAACCCAACGGCTATACCGAGCCGGTGTTGCATCGCCGTCGGTTGGAATTCAAGGCGGCCAACGCCTGATAGTTTGACATCTGGATCCATTAAAAATCCGCCGGTGGATGGCTCCACCGGCGGTTTTGTTTGGGATTAGAGTAGTCAGGTTGACTACTGTTTGACGACGACCTTGGCGCGCTTGCCGGGACGAACACGATCATAGAGATCAATGATATCCTGGTTCATCAGTCGAATGCAGCCTGACGAAGCAGCAGTGCCGATTGAAGCCCATTCAGGGGTACCGTGCAGGCGGAACAAAGTATCTTCGCCTTTTTCATTGAACAGGTAGAGTGCCCGGGCGCCGAGCGGATTTTGAAGCCCTGGTTTCATGCCTTCCTTGGCATAACGGGCCAGCTTCGGTTGGCGGTCGACCATTTCTTTGGGAGGTGTCCATTTAGGCCACGACTGCTTCCAAGCGATGTAGGCATTGCCTTCCCAGGCAAAACCAGCGCGACCAACGCCGATCCCGTAGCGGACGGCCTTGTTGCCGGGCAGGACGAAATAGAGAAAGCGATTGGGTGTATCGACAACAATCGTTCCGGATTTTTCCTTCGTTCGGTAGTTGACGATCTGACGGTGGAATTTCTTGTCAACCTTCGAAATCGGTACCGCGGGAACGGAATAACCCGAATCTGTTACCTTGCCATACTCGGACGTGAAGATTTGCGTACCGATTCCGGTTCCGTTTTCAGAGCTTGATGTGCATCCGGAAAGTGCGAGAATGGCAGCCAGACCAAAGGCGGTCACCGCGGAACGAAGTTTCATTTTTGTCTCTTTCAATGAATAGGCGGCTTCGGGAACTGCCGCACTCCCCGCCAAGCTTTATTGAGAAAGGTTAAGATTTTGCAAGTATTGATTAACCACGATTGGACCACGCCCATTAAAATTTAGACTAAGTTGTCTTTTGTGCAACATTCGCAGTTCTTTGCGGTTCCACCGGTCACGAGGAACGCTACACCCGACAATCACGACCGCTATTGTCGAATCAGTTCCGCGCTGGCAGGCTGGGTCCATGCCGATCATAACGCCGCACACGACAACTCCCTTGATCGATGGTCGTCAGTCAGACCGTGCCATGCTGGTGCGCCGTGGTGTCCAGCGGCTATTTACCAATATGCGAATCTCGCTGTTGCCCGAGTTTACGCTTGCTTCCGGCCGTCGCGCCGATTTGATTTCACTCACCGAAAAGGGCGAACTCATAATCGTGGAAATCAAGTCGTCGATTGAGGATTTCCGGGTCGATACCAAATGGCCCGAATACCGCGCCTATTGCGACAGGCTGTTTTTTGCCACCCATGACGGGGTGCCGGCGGAGATTTTTCCCGAAGATTGCGGCTTGCTGATAGCCGATGGTTATGGCGCCCACATTCTCCGTGAAGCGCCCGAGCATCGCTTGGCACCTGCGCGCCGCAAAGTTCTCACGCGACAATTTGCCCAACTGGCCGCAGACCGGTTGATGCGCGCCGAACTGGCTGCTCACGGTATTATCCCCGGTAGCAAATAGACCGAAGGGCCTCAACGTGGCGCGCGTTTGGCGAGAATTCGCTGCAAGGTCCGTCGGTGCATGTTCAAACGTCGGGCTGTCTCAGACACATTGCGGTCACACATTTCATAAACGCGTTGGATATGTTCCCAGCGCACCCGGTCTGCAGACATCGGGTTTTCCGGCATCTCCGGTTTGGTTCCCGGAAGGCGGGTCAATGCGGCAAATATCTCGTCCGCGTCCGCAGGCTTGGCCAGATAATCAATCGCCCCGAGTTTGACGGCATTTACTGCTGTGGCAATGTTTCCATAGCCCGTCAGCACGATCATTCGAGCGTCCTCGCGTACATTGCGAATGGCTTCGATCACATCAAGCCCGTTGCCATCGCCAAGGCGCATGTCGACGACCGCGTAATCGGGCGGGGTGGCACGAGCCATCCTCAAACCGTCGGCGACTGATTCAGCGACTTCAACAATAAATCCGCGGATCTCCATTGCTCGCGCCAATCGTCGGACAAATGGTCCGTCATCATCAACCAGTAACAAAGTGGTTCCAGGCGCGATCGAATTGTTTTCATTTTCTTGCATGGCGGGTCTCATTTTTTAATGCGAAGTGCCCGGCCGGTAAGTGCCGAATTCTTTTCCTATATCCATTCTGTCTCGAGGCCAACTCACGGTCACCTTGGCGCCATGTTCTGGTGACGCGGCATTTGCGAAAATCAGTTCCGCGCCTGAACGTTCAAGCAGCGTTTTAGCGATAAACAAGCCTAATCCCAATCCGCCGGCACCTTGGCGAGCACTTCGTTCGCGATTGCCCATGAAAGGTAGTCCGATATGGGCCAGCGCTTCAGGCGAAAACCCCGGGCCATCGTCAGAAATGGAAATTTCGACGCGGTTTTGATTATAACGTGAAATGACCTGCACGTGTGATTTGGCAAAGTCTACCGCGTTTTCAATCAGATTGCCCAATCCGTACAATATACCGGCGTTGCGTGCGCCAACCGGTTCCGCACTGTTGTCGCTTTCGCGGGCAACATTAATCGCGATACCAAATTCCCGGTGCGGTTCGACGACTTCCTCGATCAACGAATGCAGCGGCAAGCGTCGCATGTGCTCCTCATTCTCGGTCGAGAGGCTGGTAAGCCGACGAAGAATATCTCGGCAACGCTCACTCTGACTTACCAGCAGGTTTACATCTTCGCCATGTCGCGGGTCATTGGTCAATGCGCGCTGCATCTCCTTGGCAACCACGGATATGGTTGCCAGCGGGGTGCCAAGCTCGTGGGCGGCGGCGGCGGCCAAACCATCCAGTGCTGAAAGGTGCTGTTCGCGTTGCAACACCAAATCAGCGGTGGTCAGTGCTTCAGCCAACTCATTGGCTTCCGCGGATACCTGATAGGCATAGATAGCCGCAAACGCGGTTGTTGAAACGATCGCTATCCAGTTGCCTGCAGTCAAAAGGAACGGGATTTCCAGTGCTTCGCCGGGAAACCAGGGTAACGGCAGAGAATAAAAACCCAGAAGGCTCAACAACACTACGGTCAACACACCGAGCCCAACTGTGTAACGCACCGGTTGGGAGGCCGCAGAAATGATCACCGGTACGCAAATAAGGATCGAAAAGGGATTGGCCAGCCCTCCAGTCATGAACAACAGGCTGGCCAACTGCAACACATCAAAAGCCAACACGCCCATGGCGCCCGTTGGAGGTAATTGATGGCTTGGCCGAAAACGCACCGCCAGAAAAATATTCAGGCAGGCCGAACAGGCAATCAGCACAAAGCAAAACACTTCCGGCATGGGAAAGCCAAAGCCCTGCGCAATCGTAACCACAGCCACGCTCTGCCCAACTACAGCCAGCCATCGCAACCGGGTCAAGGTGCTTAGTCGCAGCCTTTGGCGCGACGCGCGGTCGCCAAGAAATGTCACTTCATTCATCATCGTGTGATCTTTCTAGCTCACCCGCGCCAAATTCAAAATCTCTTTGTGAGGGAGACCGGGCACTCTTCTTTTGGGGTTGTTTGCAGAGATATTATTTCCTCGGTTTGGCGCGGCGTGTTGCTTCTGCGGCTTCAGGATCTTCCGGCCAGTCATGGCGGGGATAACGTCCCCGCATTTCCGCCCGCACATCAGCCCAAGAACCGTTCCAGAACCCGGGGAGATCTTGGGTGGTCTGGATCGGCCTATGCGCAGGCGAGAGCAGTTCAAGCAACAGCGGAACCTTGCCCCCGGCAACCGCCGGATGTTGGGTCAGCCCAAAAAGCTCCTGAACCCGAACGGCGAGAACCGGAACGTCGCCATCATAACGAATGGCGATGTCGGAACCGGTCGGCACCTGATAGTGGGTCGGGGCCAGACGATCGAGCTCGGCCAATTGGCGATAATCCAATCGGCTTTTCAGCGCGGAGAGTAACGTGTCTGCGCTGATCTGACGAAGCGAACCTGCATTTCCCAAAAATGGCACGAGCCAGTCCTCAAGTGTGGCCAGAAGGGTCGCGTCGCTGAATTCCGGCCAAAAATCACCCAGCGATCGGTGCAAAAATCCGACTCTTTCGCGAAAATGATTCGCTGATTTTGACCAATTCAGTTGGGCAAGCCCATGAGCACGCAACCCGTCACATAAAGCCTGCCTAACGGCTTCAGGGTCAGGGTTTGAAACTGTATGTTCTGACAGGGTAATCGCACCGAGACGTCTCACGCGTCTGGCGCGCACCGTTCCACTTGCGAAATCAAATCGTGTTTCTTCGGTTTCCACGGCGCGCGCTTCCAGGATTTCCTCAAGCACTGATCCGGAAAGTTCCGCCGCCGCCAACACCCGCGACCGTGCCGCCTTGCCGGTCAGATCAGCCACAACGATGAATTCCGCCCCCGCCAGCCGATCGGTTTCCTCAATTTCGCACCCGCGGCCATTGGCCATCACAAAACGTCCCAATTCGCCGCGCCTGCGGGCAATCCGGTCACCAAAAGCATGAGCCAGATGAAAGGCAGCCGGCAAACCATACTCACCCTTGTGTTGCCGGAGTTTTTGCTTTTTCCCGCCTGCTCCGACGATCCTGTCTGCCAGTCCACGCGCAGCTTTCGCCCGGACAGAATTTTCATTTGCAAAGCGTGAAAGGCGGTCTTCAAGGTCAATCGAGCGACCTCCAAGACCTTGCTCGGTCAATAACACTGCCAGCATGGCAGCTTTTTGGGGGTCTCCGTTTTCCATGGCATTCGCCACCATGCCGGCCAACCGCGGAGGAAAAGGCAATTGGCGAATGGCAGCGCCAGTCGGGGTTATCCGGTGGGTCTCATCCAGTGCTGCCAGTGTGCCCAGCAACTTTCGCGCTTCCATGATTGCCGGTTCGGGAGGAGGATCAATAAACCTCAACTCCCGTGGATCACTTACACCCCATGCAGCGCAATCAAGCACCAGGCCGGACAGGTCAGAGGCCAGTATCTGCGGCATGGCATGTGCGGGAAGTGAAGCGGTCTGGCCTTCGTGCCACAGCCTTATTGCAATCCCCGGTTCCGTGCGCCCTGCTCGTCCTGCACGCTGGTCAGCTGAGGCCCGCGATACCCGTGCTGTTTCCAGCCGGGTGATCCCTGTATCTGGTTCCAGCACCGGCAACCGGACGAAACCAGAATCAATGATGATTCGGACGCCATCGATGGTGATTGAACTCTCAGCCACCGGCGTCGCCAAAACCACTTTGCGTTCGCCCGGTTCAGCGGGCCGAATGGCGCGGTCTTGTTCCGCGCTCGTCAGCCCGCCATAAAGCGGCATAACCACCGTTCCCGCGCCAAGGCTTTCGCCCAGCCTTTCAACGGTCCGCAGGATTTCCCCCTGTCCTGGCAGAAAGGCGAGGATTGATCCGGTTTCCTTGCCGTGAATGCTACGGATCGCTTGTGCCACTCGATCTTCTATCCGCGCACTGCCGGACCGTGCGACATAGCGAATATCGACATTGAATGCGCGCCCCTTGCTCTCGACGATGGCCGATGTTTGCAAAAGCTCTGCGACCCGAACCACATCAAGTGTTGCCGACATAACGAGAATTTTGAGATCCGGTCGAAGACCTGACTGTATATCGAGTGCTAGCGCCAATCCGAAATCGGCTTCCAGCGCACGTTCGTGAAATTCGTCGAAAATGACGCAATCAATCTCCGATAGTTCGGGGTCATCAAGCGCCATGCGGGTAAAAACACCTTCGGTCACCACCTCAATACGAGTGCGGGTGGAGATGCGATTGTCAAACCGCATCCTGTAACCGACAGTGCCTCCGGCTTCCTCGGAAATCATTGCTGCCATGCGCCTTGCCGCCGCTCGGGCTGCCAGTCTGCGTGGTTCGACAAGGATGATCTTTTTCGAACACCAGTGTGATTCCAGCATATCGAGAGGAACGAGCGTGGTTTTACCGGCACCGGGCGGTGCCGCAAGCACGACATTGGCATGATCATCAAGTGCCCTGCGTAACTCGCCAAGCACTTCACAAACCGGCAACTGGCCGAATCGATCAGAAACGTCCATCAGGTTTGCCCAACGGTAAAAACCTGTCCGCCTGCAATTTTCGCGTCGGCAGCATCGTGTGTGACCAATACGATCGGCAAACCGGCTTTACGCGCCTGCTCAAAAACCATTTCCCGGGTCTGATCGCGTAACCCGGTGTCGAGCTTCGAGAAAGGTTCGTCCAACAACAGAATACGCGGTTGTGATAATAATACGCGTTTCAACGCAACACGGGCTTTCTGTCCGCCTGACAAAGTCTCAGGATCCCGGTCGCCAAAGCCCTCCAGTCCAACAGCGGTGAGCGCTTCTTCGGCCAAAGCCCGCCGGTCGCAATAGCGCGAAATGCTTTGCGGAATGGCAATTGCAATATTGTTGGCGACGCTGAGATGCGGGAACAGCAATGGGTCTTGAAACAAAATTCCCGCATGACGCTCTTCTGCCGGCAGCTTGATCAAGTCGACGCCATTCGCCAGCACCCGGCCCGACGCTCGAAATACCGGATCGAGAAAGCCACCGATATAGGCCAACAGTGTGGATTTGCCAGACCCCGAAGGGCCCATCACTGTCAGCACTTCGCCCGGCGCAATTTGTGCGTCCAATGCGATCAACTCATCTCCGTTTAGCGAGATGGAGATTGCTTCAAGTACAAGCTCCCTACCTTCGATCATAAAAATTCCATTTCCCGGGAATTGTCCGCCAATCCTGTTTAGATTCGTAAACCGCGTCGGTTGGCAAATAACAAGCCTGGCAATGCGATGGCAATCAGGAAGCCAATGCCCGGCAGGATGGTTTGTAAGAAGGCATAAACGCCAATCACCCGGTGATTGCCGCCCGCTGCAAGCGCGACCGCCTCGCTTGTGATGGTAGTCAGCCGCCCTCCACCAATCAGCACCGTTGGCAAATACTGGCCTACGGATACCGCGAATCCAACCGCAAATGCAGTCAGGATCACCCGCAACAACATCGGAATGCGAATTTTGACGAGCGCGCGGCGACGGCTGAGCCCCAACCCGGCGGCTATCGCATCGTATCGGTTGTCAAAACTCCGCCATGGGTCACTGAGTGCCAGGAAAACATAGGGGAGAACGAATACCAGATGTGCCAGTGTCAGCCCCCAAAAGCTGCCTTCAATGCCGGTGATGATTGCCAGATATTGCATGCCGAACAGGAAGGAAATCTGCGGAACGATCAGCGGCAGGTAAAGCAGAAGCAGCGATCGTTGTCCTCGGCGCTGGCCGGTATCGCGTTCGCGTTCGAGGCACAAAATCGCCAGCACGACGGCAATAGACGAAGATACTGCTGCAATACCCAATGTTGTCAGCAGCGGGCCGGACAGTTGCGGTAATGCCCGCATCCAGGAGCGCAAACTAAGGGTGTCTGGAAACCCATCAGGGAACTGCCATAGTCCCGCAACTGACCAGATGGCCAAAACCGCAATCGACAGCAAAATGATCATGGCCGAACTTGCCATGCCGACAAGACTGGCCATCCGCATTCCACCGTCGCGGCGAAACCGAAGTCCCCTGTTGCGCAGGCTGACCACCAACACAGCGCCCACCTTTTCGAGCACCAGCCACATGCCAATAACGCATAATGTGGTGGCAAACTGAACGATGGCGCCAGCAGATGCCAGATAGCGTTTCGCCAGATCGGGATCATTCATCCATCCGATCAGACGAACCGGAAGTGGAGCTGGTAATTGTGGACCCAGAATAAGCGCAACATCGACCACGGAACTGGCATATGCCAGTACCGCGAAAACCGCCAAACGGATCTGTCTGTAAACCACTGGCCAGACCAGAAACACGAAACTCGCCAGCCTTCCGTAGCCAAAAGAACGACCCAGTCGGATGGTTTTCTCGTGGTCTACCTGCGGCAAAGCAGCGAGCATTACCAGAAACAGAAAGGGTATTTCCTTGGCGATCAGGCCGGCCATCATGGTCCATCCCATCGGATCATGCACGATCAGAATGTCCGGAGGGCGGTCAGAACCGGTCAGCCAAGGCGAAACCAGTCGCAGCAACATCCCTGACGGCGCAATGAGGAATGCGAGGCCGAAGGCCGCCGCCGCATGGGGAACTGAAAGCAGCGGTGCAACCAATCTGCGCATGGTCGAAAACTGTTTGCTGCCGAGATAACTGCCGACGAATGTTGCCGTCAGCACCAGCGACACAAATGCGGTAACCAACCCGATCCATATGCTCACGCCAATTGATCGCCCAAGCCCCGGTACCTGAGCCAACGCGTTGAAATGCGCTGTCGTAAACTCCATCCCACCCAGACCGGGTAAATATCCGATGGCGGGAAGAAGAGTACCAAGAAACCCGAATATGACCGGTCCGATCAACAACGCGATTGTCAGTCCCGGTGCATAGCGGCTGATCCGGAATCCGGAGCTGCGGTTAATGGACTGGGATGCGATAGCGGTAGTCAGTTTGCCGCGCCGTATCGTCTTTGCCATTCAACCTCGATCCGGTCCATCCAACTCGCATGGGGTTCATCAAGAGCCGGACCAAGCTCGTCTGGCTTCAGGGTTGCAATACCCAAATCAATGGCATCAAAGCGCGCCTTGTCTTCGGCCGCGAGCTTTTCCATCGATAGAACGGTGGGGTCTCCCCAGATTACAGGGTCTTGTTTACGGGCTTGTGCAGCGGGTGAAATCAGGAAATTGGCCAATAGCAAAGCACCTTCCGTTGCTCCCGCATTATAGGGAATGGCCACAAAATGTGAGTTACCCAATGTTCCGCCTGAGAATGTGAAGGAGCGAACGGTATCGGGCAATTCGCCTGCTGCAATCCCTGCCGAAGCTTCTGACGGATTGAATGCAAATATGATGTCGAGTTCACCATCGGCCAATTTCTGCTTCATGTCGGGATAGTTTTGCGGAAAGGCTTCCCCTTTGCGCCAGAGATTTGGCTTCAGCGCATCAAGATAAGCCAGCAATGGTGCGACGTCTTCGTCAAATGTCGCATCATCGACGGGTTTTTGCAGCTTCGCAGGATCAGAGATTACCTCAATCAGCACTTGCTTGAGAAAAGACGAACCAACAAAGTCCGGTGGCTGCGGGTAGGAAAACCGGCCCGGATTTTCTTCCGCCCATGCGAGTAACTCGGCAGCCGAATCCGGCATGGTTTCACCAGACGTGCGCGCACTGTCATGGAAGAACACCAGCTTGGCGCCGCCCCATGGGCTTTCCAGTCCATCGGTCGGGATGGTGAAATCTGTCAGGATTGTTGGTTTGTTTTCATGATCAACAAAGGCCCAATTGGGCAGTTTCGTGGCCCAGTCAGGCGCAAACATCAGGTCCTGACGCTTCATTGAAGCGAAGTTCTCGCCATTGATCCAGACAAGATCAACCGAACCGCCTTCATCTTTGCCAGCGGACTTCTCGGCCAATACTTTGGCCACCGCGTTGGCGGTATCATCAAGTTTCACGTGAACCACTTCGACGCCGTAGCGCTTGGTCAATTCTTCACCCGCCCAGTCGATATAGGCATTGATGTTTTCAGAACCGCCCCAAGCGTTGAAATAGACGGTCTGGCCTTTGGCCGCGCCTTCAATGGACGCCCAGTCGGTGAGATCCGGCTCGGCGATTGCGGATGAGGCGAGAAAGAGCCCTGCGCTCAAGCTGGCTGCAAATAGTGATTTCATCGTTTTCATAATGGTTTCCTAGTTTCCCAAGAGACACCATGCTTGTCGGTGGGCGTCAACAAACGTCCCGCTCATGCTTTTTCACTTTACGGTGAGGCCTGAGACTTCCCCGAGCTGGAGCGGTTACAACGAAATGGAAATGAAAACACGCATCAACCAATTGGCATGCCAAATTGCGCAGTCCTAGTGGGCTTCATCCCAATTTAAGGCCGCATGAGCTTCGACCTTGAGCGGAACTTTCATCGATACCGCTGGCATCGCGGCGTTTTCCATTACCCGCACGATCACTGGAATGGCTTTCTCCGCCACGTCTTCGGCACATTCGAAAATCAATTCATCATGAACTTGCAGCAGCATTTGCGCTTCGACATTGGCAATCTCCAACTCAGATTCCATGCGGATCATCGCGCGGCGGATAACGTCAGCGGCTGAACCTTGAATTGGCGCATTGATGGCGGCGCGCTCGTTGAAGGCCCGAACCTGCGGGTTGGAAGCCTTGATCTCAGGATAATGGGCACGGCGGCCAAAGATGGTTTCCACATAGCCTTTTTCCCGCGCCTGTGTCTTTGCATCTTCCATGTAGTCGCGAATGCCTGGAAAGCGTTCAAAATACTTCTTGATATAATCGCTTGCTTCACTGCGTCCGATGCCCAGTTGGTTGGCCAATCCAAAAGCCGAGATGCCATAAATAATGCCGAAATTGATCGCCTTTGCCCGCCTGCGCACTTCCGCGGGCATATCCTTGATCGGAACCTCGAACATTTCAGAGGCGGTCATTGCGTGAATGTCGACCCCATCGGCGAATGCCTGGGTCAATTGGGGGATGTCGGCGACATGGGCCAGAACCCGCAGCTCGATCTGGCTGTAGTCTGCGGAGATCAGCAGATTCCCCGGTTCGGCAATAAAGGCTGTGCGGATCTTGCGACCCTCTGCTGTACGGATGGGAATGTTCTGCAGGTTTGGCTCGGAGGACGAGAGCCGTCCTGTTGTCGTCGCAGCCATTGAAAACGAGGTGTGGACCCGCTTGGTTTTCTCATTGATGTAGCCTGGCAGTGCATCGGTATAGGTTGACTTCAGTTTCGTCATCTGCCGCCAGTCGACGATGCGGCGCGGTAATTCGTGGCCTTCGGCAGCGAGATCCTCAAGCACCTGGGCAGAAGTCGACCACTGACCGGACTTGGTTTTCGAACCTCCAGCAAGGCTCATTTTGCCGAAGAGGATTTCACCCAGTTGCTTGGGCGAACCGACATTGAATTTTTCGCCAGCCATTTCATGAATTTCAGCTTCCAGTTCAGCGGCCTTCTGGGCCAGTTCGCCGGAAAGTCGCGAAAGGATTTGACGATCAACTGCAATGCCGCGCTCTTCCATCCGGGCAAGGACAGCCGCTAATGGCCGTTCCAACCGTTCATAAACGCGGGTCATGCTGTCTGCAGCAAGGCGGGGCTTGAGCTGGTGCCAGAGACGGAATGTGACATCGGCGTCCTCGGCTGCATAGGCAGTTGCCTTGTCGAGTTCCACTTGCGCAAAGCTGATGGCATTTTTGCCGCTGCCGGTAACTTCTTTATAGGCAATCGGCGTGTGGCCAAGCCAGCGGTCCGCCAGTGCATCCATCCCATGTCCGCCGGTGCCCGCATCAAGCACATAAGACAAAAGCATGGTGTCATCAAAACCACGGATTTCCACGCCGTGTTGCCGCATGACCAGATAATCATATTTAATGTTCTGGGCGATCTTCAGCACGCTCGGATCTTCCAACAACTCCTTCAGCAGAGCTTTGGCTTCAGCAAAATTGATCTGTCCTTCAGTTGGCCCACCGCCGAGAAGATCATCGGCACCGCTCCGATGAGCAAGTGGAACATAGGCTGCACGAACACTGAAATCCCCCGCCTCTGGTGTGCCGTCGGCCAGTCCCAGTGAAAAACCGACTAGCTCTGCCACCATTGGGTCAAGCGAGGTTGTTTCGGTGTCAAATGCTACAATGCCGCTTTCTCGGGCAGCATCACACCAATCCTTGAGTGTTTGTGCATCTGAAATCGTCAGATAGCCTCCGGTGTCGATTTTGGCGCCCATCGCTGAATTGACGCGTCTGGCAACGATAGCTGCCGGGGTGCCGACATTTGAGCCGGTGCCCGCTTCTTTAGTCGGCTTGGTAGCGTCACCCTTGTCAAGATCAGGGCCATGCGCATTGTCGGTGGTTTCGACCTCGACAGTTGCGGCATCAATCTCGTGGATTTCTGTTTGCGTCGCTTCACCCACTCGCCGTGTCAGCGAAGTGAATTCCATTGCTTTCAGGAAAGCGATCAACTTCGCTCCATCAAGTGGATTGAGAATCAGGTCGTCAAGTTGTTCGATGACGGGAACATCATCTCGCAACTTTACCAACTCGCGCGATATGCGTGCCAAATCGGCAAATTCGATCAGGTTCTCGCGGCGCTTGTTTTGTTTGATTTCGCTGGCGCGCGTCAGTAGCGTTTCCAGATCGCCATACTCTCCGAGCAGGAGCGCTGCCGTTTTCGGGCCGATTCCGGGAACGCCCGGAACATTGTCGACCGAATCGCCGGACAGCGCTTGGAGATCGATCATTTTCTCAGGCGGCACACCCCATTTTTCGATAACTTCTGGAACACCGATGTGGCGGTCTTTCAT
>Ga0209344_10000200_pt1 | contig 124282 bp, 117 predicted proteins | sample Cruoilmetagenom6_FD_187293 | JGI IMG/M metagenome (GOLD analysis project Ga0209344, IMG submission 187293) | Oil polluted marine microbial communities from Coal Oil Point, Santa Barbara, California, USA - Santa Barbara Oil Seep Sample 6 (SPAdes)... | ecosystem: Environmental > Aquatic >... | reverse complement strand
GCAACCGCGCGGCGGCGACCGGGCCATGCGGTGTCGCGATCGGGACGTCGGCGGTCAGGCCCGGCATCGGGCCGATCGGTTCGACCTCATCGGAGACCGCCAGAAAGCTGACATCGGGATCCATTTCGCGCCGCGCGGGGTAGCGGGTGATCATCCGCAGATCTTCGAGCGGCATGGGATGAGGCGGTTGCAGGCTGCGGCTGCGGATGCGCCCTGCGGCCAGATGCTCCAGCGACAGGCGGCCCCAGCGGCGCGGTGCGTCCCAGCTGTAGCGGACGCGCACTTCGTCGCTGCGCCTGTCGAGGTCGTGGGGCAGCGCGGCATGACGGACATCGTTGCCCATCGCCTCGACCAGAACGATGCCGCCGCTGGGCATGACCTGCAGCGACAGCCCGCCCGACCAGGGTTGCGGGCGGTCGAAGCGCAGCAGGGTTTGTGGGCGTCCCTCGGGTGACAGGTGGGTTTCGATCAGCAACGTGCCACGCGGCGCGATGGCATCAAGGGGGATCGAAGGGTCCAGATTGTCGGCCTCCGGGAGCCCGGCACGGTTGAACCACCCGCCCATATGGTCGGAAATGCCGATCCAACCCATGGTCAGGCCACCAGCTGCGCGCTGCCGAGCAGCAGTTGAGCCTCGTAGCGTTTGAGCGTGCGGCGCGCCGCCGGGCTGTAGCCTGCGCCGGTCTCGCGGTCGATCTCGGGGAAAAGGGTGCAGATTTCATCGACGATCTCGGCTTCGAAACTGCTGGTGGTTTGCGGGCCGGGCAGAAAGCTCTCGGTTTCCAGCCCTTCGGAATAGACCACCTGATGCCGGTCAAAGAGGATATGGACGTAATCCACCAGACCGCCCTCGATCTGGCGCACCGACCGGTCATTGACCAGATCCCGGGCCGCCACCAGCACCTCGGCCTCGCCAAAGAGGAGTTCCGCCAGCGCATCGCGGATCAGCACCCGGTGCAGTGGCGACAGGAAGAGTTCGCCATGTTTGCCGAAAGTGTTGCGCGCGATGAAGATCGGCGCGAATTCGCCCTTTGCGGGCACCCGGCGCTCGCCGATCCAGCGCAGAGGCTGGGCGCCTTCGTCGCGGGTCATCACCAGATCGCCAGGTTTCAGGGTTTCAACCGCGACAGGGCCATCGGGGGTTTCGATCATCGTTCCGGCGACGAAACAGGGCACTGAATCCACCAGCACGAAGCCGGTATCGCTGATGCCGGTGTCCGACTCGGCCGTGTAGGTGAAGTTGAACTCTTCGGTGTCGCCGTCACCGTTCATGGTGAGCGTGCCGTCGGCGTTCAGCGTGACCGATTGCCCGGTGTTGAGCACAACCGTGTCGCCCGGTGACACTTCCTGACCGTTGATATGGGTGATCGTCAGGCTGCCGCCTGAGGGCGCCGTGTCATTGTCCAGAACGTCAACGGTGCGCGAGCCGTCCGGGTCGAGGCGGTAGTCGTCATCATTGACGACCACGCTGCCCTGAATGCTGCCGCCCGCGATCAGCAGGGTGGAATCGTAATTGCTGTCGGTGACATCGGCGATGCCGATCCGGATGGAGTTGACGACGCCGTCAATGACCGGGATCTTCAGCGTCAGGTTGACGGTAAAGCCGTCCATCTCGGTGTTGTGCTGATCGCTGGTGTTGTCGATAAAGAGGTTCTGGTTCACCCCGGCGTTCAGGTTGTTGGGGTCAACATCGCCGTCGCCGACGCTCAGATGGATCTGGGTGCCGTTGATCCAGACGCCGACGAAATCCTGGAAAGAGCCGATGGCGTATTCGGGATATTCTTCTGACGCAAAGACGAACTGCATCGACAGCATGTCGCCATCGGGGACGAAATCCACGTCGATATAGGACGCGTCATAGGTCCGCGCCCCGGCGGCAGCATTGAACATCGCGTTGTCGTTCTCGCCGCTGGAGGAGGTCGTTGTGCTGGAGCTTTCGTTCGACTGCCACCGGTTGTTGTTGGTAAACCCGCGCAGGTCGCCGGTCGAGAACATTACGCCGGTGTCGCCGGGCGTCACTGCGCCGGAGATTGCATCGCCGTCGGAATAGATGCCGGAACTGTCGCGGTCCCCGGTATAGGACGCGCTGATGATCTGGGTGTCGCTCCCGAACATCTCTTGCGCCATTTCTATCGCGCTGGCGTTTCTGTCGATTGGTAATTCCTTGCCTGCAACCATGTCCTGCCCCAGCCCTGTTGCCGGAGACAGCGCAAACACGCAGTCGGGCGGGAAAATTCCCGCCTTGTCCTAGTGGGTCGCTGATGCGATCCGCTCGATCAGGGGCCTTTTGCGGCCCCGCTGCTGTTGCCCTGCCTCGGGTCACTTTATTATTGAGAATGCTTTTAGCAATTTTTCTGCGTGCTGTTAAGACTTATCCACATGCAGGCCCGCACGCGGGATCGTGAGTGCGGCGGGTTTGCTACGGGCCGCGATTTGCGCTACCCGGAGGGCAGCCGGAAATGCCCTGCGAGAGACCCGATGCACAACACCCCCACCGATCCCGTCGAACTGACCGCAGCACTGGTGCGCTGCCCGTCCGTCACCCCCGCAGAAGGCGGGGCGCTGACCCTTTTGCAGGGGCTGCTGGAACCTGCCGGGTTCACCTGTACGCGGGTGGACCGGGGCGGCGTGCCCAACCTTTTTGCCCGCTGGGGGGCCAAGGGGGCGGAGCGCACATTTGGCTTTAACGGGCATACCGACGTGGTGCCGCTGGGCGACGAGGCGGCGTGGAGCGTGCCGCCCTTCGGGGCCGAGATCCGGGATGGCTATCTGTGGGGGCGTGGCGCGACGGATATGAAATCGGGCGTTGCCGCCTTTGCCGCCGCCGCAATTGATTTCGTGCGCGAGACGCCGCCCGACGGTGCCGTGATCCTGGCGATCACCGGCGACGAGGAGGGCGATGCACAGGACGGCACCATCGCGCTGCTGGACTGGATGCAGGGTGCGGGCGAGGCGATGTCGGTCTGTCTGGTGGGCGAGCCGACCTGCCCGGATACGATGGGCGAAATGATCAAGATCGGACGGCGCGGCTCGCTGAACGCGCATGTCAGCATCACCGGCGAGCAGGGCCATTCGGCCTATCCGCACCGCGCACGCAATCCGCTGCCGGCGATGGCGCGGCTGGTGGATCGGCTGTCGTCGCATGTGTTGGACGAGGGCACCGCGCATTTCGATCCCTCGACGCTGGCTGTTGTCACCATCGACACCGGCAACCCGGCCACCAACGTGATCCCGGCGAGCTGTCGTGCGACGCTGAACATCCGCTACAACGACGCCCATAGCGGCGCGTCCCTCACGCAATGGCTGCAAGCCGAGATGGACGGTGTCTGTGCCGAATTCGGCGTGACGGGCGAGATGCAGGTCAGGAACTCCGGCGAGAGCTTTGTCACTCCGCCGGGCGCGTTTTCTGATCTGATCGTGGAGGCGGTTGAGGCCGAGACCGGGCAGCGTCCGGTCCTGTCGACCTCGGGCGGCACGTCGGATGCGCGTTTCGTCAAGGATCACTGCCCGGTCGTCGAATGCGGCTTGGTAGGCCGGACGATGCACCAGGTGGACGAGCGTGTGAGCGTGGAACAGATTGGCCAGCTCAAGGCGATCTATACCCGCATCCTGCGCGCCTACTTTGCGTGACACTCCGCTTGTGAGACGCGCGTATCTCGTTGTCATGCTGAAAGAGCCACGCCCGGGCCGGGTCAAGACCCGGCTGGGCCGTGATATCGGCATGGTGTCCGCTGCGTGGTGGTTTCGCCACCAGACCGCGCGCCTGCTGCGGCGGTTGGCCGATCCGCGCTGGGAGCTCATCCTTGCCGTGTCGCCGGATCGCGCCGGGATGCAAAGCCGTGTCTGGCCCGCGCATTTGCCGCGTCTGGCGCAGGGTCAGGGCGATCTTGGTGACCGGATGGCGCGGATCATGCGCACTCTGCCGCCCGGCCCGGTCTGCATCATCGGTGGCGATATTCCCGGTGTCACCCGCGCGCATGTCGGTCGCGCCTTTGCTGCGCTGGGGGATCATGATGCGGTCTTTGGCCCGGCACCTGATGGCGGCTATTGGCTGACCGGCCTGAAACGCAGCGCCGCCGTGCCTGCGGGCCTGTACGGGGATGTCCGCTGGTCGAGCGCACATGCGCTGCGCGACAGTATCGCCACCTTGCCCGGCGCGCGGATCGCGCTGGTCGACACGCTGCGCGATGTGGATACCGCCGCAGACCTGGACGTGCGGGCGCGCTGAGCGCCCGCAACAGGGGTTACTTGGTGATGATCTCGGGGCCCATCAACATGTTGGGCAGGAAGGTCGATATCCACGGGATATAGGTGACCATGATCAGGAACACGAAAAGTACCATCAGGAACGGCAGCGCCGCCCGGACCACGGCCATCATCGGCATGCCTGCCACGCCCGACGTGACAAAGAGGTTGAGGCCCACGGGCGGGGTGATCATCCCGATTTCCATGTTCACCACCATGATGATGCCCAGATGGATTGGGTCGATTCCCAGCTCGATCGCGATCGGGAAGACCAGTGGGGCGACGATCACCAGCAGGCCCGAAGGCTCCATGAACTGACCGCCGATCAGCAGGATCGCGTTGACCACGATGAGGAACATCACCGGGCCGAACCCCGCCGCGAGCATGGAGCCCGCCACCATCTGCGGGATCTGCTCTTCGGTCAGCACGTGTTTGAGGATCAGCGCGTTGGCGATCACGAACATCAGCGTGACCGTCAGCTTGCCCGCGTCAAAGAGCGTTTGCCGCGTATCGCGGTGGAAAAACGCCGTGACGATGGCATGTGGGGCTTGCAGGATGTTCTTGCGCGGCTGCCCGCCACGCGCGGCCAGCGGCCCCATGTCGCGGTAGATGAAACACGCCACGATGAAGGCGTAGACCGATGCCACGGCGGCGGCCTCGGTCGGGGTGAAGAACGCGCCGGTGACGCCCGGAATGCCGTAGATGCCGACCATGATGATCACGATCAGCAACAGCCCCCAGGCAGCATCGCGGAACGATGCCCCGATTTCGCCCCAGCCGCGCCATTCGCCTGCGGGCATGTTCTTGACCCGGGCCATGACGTAGATCGCGATCATCAGCATGAGACCGGCCAGGAGGCCCGGAATGACGCCGGCAAGGAACATCCGGCCCACCGACACCTCGACCGCGGCGGCGTAGACCACCATCACGATGGATGGCGGGATCAGGATGCCCAGCGTGCCAGCGTTACAGATGACGCCGGCGGCGAATTCCTTGGAATAGCCCGCCTGTGTCATCGCGGCGATGACGATCGACCCGATGGCGACCACGGTGGCGGGTGACGAGCCTGAAAGCGCGGCGAACATCATGCAGGCGAAAACACCCGCGATGGCGAGGCCGCCGCGCAGATGCCCGACGCAGGCGATGGAAAAGCGGATGATCCGCTGGGCCACGCCGCCCGTGGACATGAAGCTGCTGGCGAGGATGAAGAACGGGATGGCGAGCAGGGTGAAATGCCCCTCGAACGCCTGAAACAGGGTCTGCGCCACCGATGCCATCGTCGTGTCCGAGAACCACAGCAGGAAAAGGATGGACGACATGCCGAGCGAGACTGCGATCGGCACACCGATCAGCATCAGGCCGATGACCATTACAAACAGGAGCAGTACGGTCATTGGCCTGTCTCCTCTTGCCGGGCGCGCATCTCGTCAATGTCATCCTCGGCCTCGTGGCTGGCCACCAACCGGTCGATCTTGCCGGTCCACAACCGCACGGCGGCCTGACAGAAGCGGAACATCAGCAAAGCCATCGACAGGGGCAGCACCACATAGGGGATCATGCGGGGCATCTTGTTATAGGCTTCGCCCTCGTTGAAGGCGTCTTCCATCCATTTCAGGATACCGGGGAGCGGCACGTCATTCACCTCGTACCAGCCTTTGGCCAGGAACTTGTCCTCGAACCCCAGAGGGAACCAGCGGCCCTCGGTGGCGGGCAGGTTGGCGAAATTGGCCCAGTAATCCCAAGCGCCCTTGAGCAGCAGGAACGAAAAGGCGATGCAGACCGCGACCGAGATCAGGCCCAGCACCCGGCGCGCGGGGGGCGACACCATGTTGATGATGACATCGACGCCCAGATGCGCGCTTTTCTTGACCGCGTAGGACGCGCCCAGCAGAACCAGCCAGCCGAACAGGAAAACCGTCAGTTCCAGCCCCCACAGGATGCTGGAATTCAGACCCTTGCGGGCCACGACGTTGGCAAATGTCAGTAAGGTCATTGCGCCCAGCAGAAACGCGATCAGGTTTTCCTCGATCTTGTCGCCAAAGCTGTGCCCCGGTTTCGGATGCATATTTTTCCCTCCCCACGTGCCCTGCAAAGGGCGATGGAGCCCGGCGCTGTCGCCGGGCCCCTGTTTGTCACGTCTTACATGCCGGCGTTAATTTCCTGCGCCGCGTCGATGTTTTCCTGACCGACGTCATCGGCGAACTGTTCCCAGACGGGCTTCATCACGTCGACCCATTTCTGGCGCTGGTCCGCGTCAAGCTCGCGCACGACCCCGCCCGCGTCGATGACCGACTGGCGTGCCGCCTGGTTGACCGCGAAGGATTCGGAGTTCCGTGTTTCGGTCACTTCCGCGAGGATGGTCAGGAACTGGTCACGGGTATCCGCATCCAGGCTGTCCAGCCATTCGACCGAGGTCACGACCATGTAGTCGATCACGCCGTGGTTGGTCTCGGTGATGCCGTCCTGCACCTCGAAGAATTTCTTGCCGTAGATGTTCGACCAGGTGTTTTCCTGACCATCCACGACGCCCTGCTGCAACGCGCCATAGACTTCGGCAAAGGCCATCTTCTGCGGGATGCCGCCGATTGCCTCCATCTGTGCCACAAGCACGTCCGAGCTTTGGACGCGGAAGCGCAGGCCACTGGCATCGCTGGGCGCGATCAGGGGTTTGTTGGCCGACATCTGCTTCATGCCGTTATGCCAGAAGGCCAGACCCTGAAGGCCGCGGCGCTGCATGGCGTTCTTCATGTTCTGGCCTGCTTCGGAGGCCTGGAACGCATCGACGGCGTCGATGTTCTTGAACATGAAGGGCAGATCGAAGAGGCGGTATTTCTTGGTGAATGCCTCGAATTTCGAAAGCGAGGGTGCGGCCAGTTGCACGTCGCCTTGCAGCAATGCCTCAAGCACCTTGTTGTCGTCATAGAGTGTCGAGTTGGGGAACACTTCCATGCAGGCCTTGCCGTTCATCTCGTCATTGACGCGTTGCTCCAGCAACGAGGCGGCGATGCCCTTGGGGTGTTTGTCGGTGTTGGTGACGTGGCTGAACTTGATGACAACCTCGCCTTCGTCGCAGGCCGCTGATGCGGTTCCCGCGGTCGCGCCAAGCGCCAGTGCGGCGGCGGCAACTGCTGATACGAATCTCATAGTGGTTCCTCCCAGGCTGAGTATAGCAAAATGTCGTGGGGGCGCCCCATCGGCGCCCTCGCGAAATAGCAAACACTGCCGGTAAGTTGATCGCAAGAAAAAGCTGTTCCGGAGCGGAAAGCGCGAGAATTGCCCGCTTTTCAGGCGGTTGGCAGGATTTCGAGGCAGGGAAATTATCGCGGCTGTACCCGGTGGGCGGGAATCCACACGGATTCGGCGCGCGAGTGTGCGGGATTCCGCACAGTCTTCAGCGAAATTGCTCTGCCCGGATCCCGTGGCGCGTCAGTTTGTCGTAAAATGTCTTGCGCGGAAGTCTGAGCGCGCGCGCCGCTTCGGTCGCGTTGCCCATGTGGCGTTCCAGCGCGGCGCAGAGCAGCGACCGTTCGATTGCCGCCATCTGATCGGCCAGCCCCATCTCGACAGCGGCCTCGGTGCCGCCGAAGCCAAGCGCATAATGCATCGCCGCGTTCATCAATGCGCGGGCATTGCCCGGCCAGTCCTGCGCCATCAGCCGCGAAATGACATCGGGCGTGACCTCGGGTTCCGGCAGGTTGGCCTGCTCGCAGGCCAGCGACAGGAAATGGCGAAAGAGCAGGGGGATATCATCGGGGCGCTCGCGCAGTGCCGGGATGCGCACATGCATCACGCCCAGGCGATAATAGAGGTCCGGGTTGAACCGGCCGTCATGCGCCTCGGCGTCCAGATTGCGGTAGCTGCCCGCGATCACCCGCAGGCCCGGCCCGCAGTCCAGCGCGTCGAGCAGGGCAAACTGGGTTTCGGCAGACAGCGCCGTGACTTCGTCGATAAAAAGCGTGCCGCCGACGGCTCGCGCCACCGCGGATTGCAGCCCTTCGGGGTTCAGCGCGGCGGCGGCGCGTTTCTCGAACGGGTGTTTTGAGCCGGCGGAGAGCAGGTGGATGACCTCTGCCACCTTGGCATTGCCCGCGCCGGGCGGGCCGGTGATCAGCGCCTCGGAATTGGTACGCGCCACCGCCCGGACCCGTGCGCGCAGCTCTTCGGCCAGCTTCGAGCGGCCTATCAACATGCGTGCGGCGGCATCGCCCGAGTCGAGCGCCCGCTTCAGTGCGCGGTTCTCAAGCACCAGACCGCGCGTGCGCAGCGCCTTTTGCACCACGGTGATCAGGTCCTGCGGGTCGCATGGTTTTTCGAGAAAGCTGAAGGCGCCCGCCGACATGCCGCGCACCGCCATCGGGATATCGCCCTCGCCGGTCAGCAGGATCACCGGCAGATCGGGGTCGGTCGCCTGGGCATGGTCCAGAAGGGCAAAGCCATCCTTGCCCGGCATACGGATATCGCTGACCACCACACCGGCAAAACCCGGTTTGATATGATCCTTGGCCTCGATGTAGCTGCCGGCCAGTTGCACCTGCATATCGGCCAGCATCAGGGTCTGGCCCAGCGCCTCGCGCACTGCGAGATCGTCATCGACCACCAGAACCTGCCCGTTCATGCTGCCACCTCTGCGGCCGGTGTGGCGGTCAGTCGGACGGTAAAGATTGCGCCGCCGTCCGGGTGGTTGCGCCCGTGGATCGCGCCGCCAAAGCTCTGGACCAGCCCGTAGGAGATCGACAGGCCCAGCCCCATTCCTTCTTCTGACGCGCCGACCTGTTTGGTGGTGTAGAAGGGATCAAAGATCTTGCCGGGGTCATCAAGGCCGGGGCCGGTATCGCGCAGCGTGACCTCGACATGATCTGCGCCGGGGATGACCGTGATTTCCAGCCGCTTGTCCGCGCGGCCTGCCATGGCGTCGAGCGCATTGGTCACGAGGTTCAGGACCACCTGTTGCAGGCGCACTTCGCCGCCGTGAACAAGGGGAATGTCCGCTGGCGGCGTCCATTCCAGCGTGACGTCTTCGGCGCGCAACCGGCTTTCGGTCATCTCCAGCACCGAGGCGATCACCGCGACGATATCCACCTCTGTCATCGGTTCGTTCTCTTGCCGGGCGAAGGCGCGCAGGTTCTTGATGATCCGCGCCATGCGCCGCGACAGGTCCGCGATCCGGCCCAGATTGGCGCGCGCGTCGTCGGTGCGCCCTTTGTCGAGAAACAGCGTGGCGTTCTCGGAAAATGACCGGATCGCCATCAGCGGCTGGTTCAACTCGTGGCTGATGCCCGCCGACATCTGCCCCAGCGCGCTGAGCTTGGCCGCCTGCACCAGATCGGCCTGCGCGCGGCGCAGTGCGTGCTCGGCCTCCTTGCGGTCGCTCACCTCGTGGCGCAGTGCGGTGTTGGCCGTGGCCAGTGCGGCCGTGCGGCGCATCACCCGCTGTTCCAGCCCGGCATTGGCCAGCGCCAGCGCGCGGCGGCGTTCCAGCAGCAGAAACAGCACCGCCCCGAAGGCCAGACAGAGTGCCGCGACCAATGCGGCCTGAAGCCCCGCGATGCGCTCTGCCGGGGCGGTGCTGATCAGCGCGCGCCCGGTCAGCGCGATCACCGGCAGGGGCTGTTCGCGGTAGACCGCGCGACGCGGCACGTAGGGGCCTGCGGCGCTGGTCCAGATGGCGATTCCGCCGATCTGCCGTATCCGTTCCGGCGCGAAATCGGCCGGGTTGCCGGTGTTGACGCTGCGAAACAGCAGCTCGGAGCGGTTGGTGACGAAAATCTGGTTCTGAGCATCGGTAAAGAAGACGACCTGCGGCGCACCGCGCCAATCGCTTTCCTCGACCGCCTCCATGTCCACGCGCACCGCGATCGCGCCCTGCGGGTGCTTGTCCGCAAAGACCGGCGCCATGAAGGTGAAGGTGCGTGTTCTTTGATCCGCTGCGCGCCCGTGATCCATGCCGAGCGCGCCGGTCATGGCGCGGGCAAAGGCTGTCTCGTCGCCGGAATAGGCCATGGGCGGGCCGTCGCTGGATGTTGCGATGACTTGGCCGTCCGCGGCGAAATAGGCCACCTCGAACGCGCCGCTTTGATCGGCCACGCTGAGAAACAGCGCCTCGATGCCCGCCGCGTCGCCAGTGCGGGACAGGGCGACCACATCGGGGTGATCCGCCAGCCGCACGGCGATCAGCCGGTAACGCGCCAGTTGCCCCTCCAACCGATCCGCCGCCAGCCGCAGATCCGCCGCGCCGCGCTCTGCGACCTGCGCCAGACTGGTGCGATAGCCCAGCCACCACGCCCCGCCCGAGAGCAGCGCCGTGAAGCCCAGAAAAATAAGTATCGCCAGCGGCCTGCGCATTTTGTTCCTCTTCCGGCCTTCACTTTAGAAAGGTGAGGGGCAGAAAACAAACGGCAGTATCGTCTCCCGGCGGCGCGCGTCTGATCGGCAGGGCGGTCAGTGCGCTGCTTTACGAAATGAAGCCGACCTTCCTTTGCGACACGCGTGGCTGGGTGTTGCCTGCCTTGAGCTTGGCAATCCTGCTCTCAAGCGGGGGATGGCTGGCAAACAGGGCCTGCACCCGCCCGGCGGTGATCGCGAAGGCGCGCATTTCTTCGGGCAGGGGCGGCGCGTTGCGGGCCTGTTTCAACCGTTCCAGCGCGGCGATCATGTTGCCTCGCCCGGCCAGCCTGGCTCCGCCCGCATCGGCCCGGTATTCCCGCCAGCGCGAGAACCACATGACAATGGCCATCGCCAGCACGCCAAGGACCAGTTCAGCGATCAGGGACACGAACCAGAAACCGGGGCCGAAACCGCGTTCGATCCGCAGTACCAGACGGTCAAAGAGCAGCCCCACGAGGCGGGACAGGAAGATGACGAAGGTGTTCACGACGCCCTGGATCAGCGCAAGCGTGACCATGTCCCCATTGCCGCATGGCTGACCTCATGCGCCAGGACGGCCTCAACCTCGCCGCGCGCCATATGCTGCAGAAGGCCGGTGCTGACGGCGATCAGGGCTTCGTCGCGGTTCCACCCGGTTGCGAAAGCGTTGGGTGAGGGATGATCGAAGATGCCGACCTCGGGCCGTCCGATCCCCGCGCGGTCGGCTTGGGCATGGACCGTATCGACCAGCCAGCGTTCGCTTGGCGTGCGCGGCGCGGTGATGACCCGAACGCCCATCGCGGCCTTCGCCATCGTCTTTGACAGGAAAAGCGAGGTCAGCGACCCGACAAAACCGATCGCCGCGGAGAAAACCAGCAGCGCCGTCAGATCGAGATCGACGCCGTTGGCTTGCAGCAGGCTGTCGATGCCGAGCAGCCGGAACGAAACCGACAGAACGGCAAGGATGGCGAGGTTCGCAGCAAGATAGAGGCCAAGGCGCAGCATTGCTTATTCCTCCTCCGCTTTGCTAGGCGCCGCACTCACGGTCACTTGGGCGGGCCGGATCAGGCGCTGACCGATGGCAAAGCCGGGACGATGCAGAACCATGACCTGACCGGGTTTGGTCTGGTCGGTTTCCTGCATCTGTAACGCCTCGTGCAGGGCCGGATCGAAGGGCGTATTCTCGGGCGCGATTGTTCTGACGCCGAGGGCCTTGAGGCCGGTCTCGAAGGCGGACCGAATACTGCACAGACCTTCCAGATGCGAAACGATTCTTGGGTCTTCTGCATCCGGGCTGTTCCGCGCGGCTTCAATCCCGAGCGACAGCGCGTCAAGGGCAGGCGCGATGGCCGCCACCGCTACCGCGATGCCGTTCTCGCGCCCTTCGGCATGAGAAGCTCTCGCAGCCTTGCGCGCGTTTTCCGCGTCTGCGAGCGCGCGCTTCCACTTGTCGGTCAGGCGCGCGACTTCGGCCTCCAGATTCTTTTCCTCGGCCTCGGGCTCCGCCCCGCTGTCCGTGGTGTCACCGGTCGCTTCCGGCGCCGCGTCGGGTTTTGTGGTGTCGTCGGGGCTGTCATCGGTCACCTCCGGCGCCGCCTCGGATTTCGTGGTGTTGTCACCGGCGATGTCATCGGTCGCTTCCGGCACCGTCCCGGATTTCGTACTCTCCTCGACGATGTCTTCGGTGTCAGTTTTGCATTCCGTATTTTTCTGAATCTCGGACATATGACCCTCCTTTTTCAATCTCCAGAAAGGCGCGGCAATCAGCGCATGACCAGAAAGAGGCGCGCGGAGCCACGTTGAACGGTCAGGGCAAGCGCCCCATCAACACCCGCCAGTTGCTGACGCAGGTCCGCAACCGAGGATATCGGTACGCGGTTGACGGCCAGGATGATGTCGCCTGCTTCCAACCCTGAACGCGCCGCCCGGCTGCCGGGGTCGAGCCGCGCAACCACGACGCCGGACAGGGTGCCGTAGTACGGATCGGCTGGTTGCAGATCGCGCAGCTCTGCCCCCGAGAGGCGGTCGAATGCGCGCTCGCCCGTCCTCGCGGCGATCAGCCCGCCCTCGCGCAGGGTTGCCTTCAGCGTCAGCTCCTTGCCGTCACGTTTGACCTGCAACTTGACCTTGCTGCCGATCCGTTTCAGCCCGATCTGGCTGCGCAGATCGGCGGAGCCCGCGACGGGGCGGCCATCGACGGCGACGATCAGATCGCCCGGTTCCAATCCGGCCTCCTCGGCGGCGCTGTCGGGTTCGACTTGCGTGACCACTGCGCCATCGCCGGCCTTGACGCCCAATGCGTCAGCCAGATCGGGGGTGAAATCCTGTATCATCACGCCAAGGCGCCCCCTGCGCACTTCGCCAAACTCGATAAGCTGGTCCATGACGGCCTGTGCCATGTTGGACGGCACGGAAAAGCCTATCCCCACGTTGCCGCCGGATGGTGCGATGATCGCGGTGTTGATGCCGATGAGCCGCCCGTCAAGCGTGATCAGTGCCCCGCCCGAATTGCCGGGGTTGATCGACGCATCGGTCTGGATGAAATCCTCGTAGCCATCGACATTGATTCCGCTGCGCCCCAAGGCGCTGACGATGCCAGAGGTCACGGTCTGCCCGAGGCCGAACGGGTTGCCGATGGCGAGCACGTAGTCTCCGACGAGCAACTGGTCGCTGTCGCCAAGCTCCAGCGCCGAAATGTCCCGCGCCTTGATGCGCAACAGCGCGATATCGGTTCCGGGGTCACTGCCGATGAGCTCTGCATCGAACTGGCGACGATCCTTGAGGGTGACAACGATCCGGTCGCCGTTCTCGATCACGTGATGGTTGGTCAGCACATAGCCCTTGTTCGCATCGACGATCACGCCGGACCCCGCGCTCATCTGGCGCGGCATGGGGGTTTGCGGCATCGGCGGCATGTCAAAGAACCGCCGGAAGAAGGGATCGTTGAATAGCGGGTTCATCTCGGCCGTCTGGCGGCTTTCGACAGAGATGTTGACCACAGCCGGTGTGACTTCGGCCAGAAGCGGTGCCAGTGTGGGCAACCCATTGTCATTGCGAAAGAGCGGGTGATCGGCCGTCTGTGAGGCGGCTGGCGCTGCGAATGTCAGCGAAAAAACGCAAAGCGCCACCAATGTGTAGCCAAGTCTAGAAACAAGAGTAGTCATCTTCCGTTTCCTTGAAACCAATTCAAATGGTGGCCAGCGCCGCGGCGCTAGCCGATCAGGTGAGCGATTTGCGACAAAACACGCCTCTATCCTGCCCCCTTGTGTTCAGGGCGGCGCCACCGATTTCGGCCTGTGTCTCAGGTGCGTGCCCGGTCGGGCCGGATCCCGCGCGCCCGAATTCAGCGTGCTGCCAGGGTGGTTCCGGTCCAGACCGGAGGATCGGAGGCTGGGAAGGACGCAAGCGATGCCAGTTCCACCGGGTCGATGTCGCCACTCTCTGCGTGGTTCATCCTCGCCTCGACCCTGCCGCGCGGCTGTGGTTCATCAAGGCTTTCATGCGGGCGAGACTTTGGTTCCAGTGACATGCGGGGCTTGCTTTTCCCCTCGCCGCGAATGACGTAGTTCCAGTCATTCCGCTCGGCATACTTGATGGCGCTTTCGCAATCGGGAAAGCTGAGCCGGATCGGCCGATAGGGATCGCGGGTCGCGGTCCAGCCCATGAGCGGCTCGATTTCGGACGGTGCCGCGGGCTCGAATTCCAAGATCCAGTGGCGTGGGCGCGGCCCTGACTGCACCGGGCTGCGCGACGGGCGATAGATGATCGCCGTGGGCGCATCTGCCGAAGTCATATCGGTGCCGGGCAGTTTCGGCCGGAAGGGGGGGCGGTTGTGTCCTCTCATCTCAAACATACCTCCTTCGCTGCAAATCAACCTGCTGAATGAGGGCTTTGTCCGGCCCTCGGGGGTTTGGAGCGGGCCGCGAGGCCCGCCCCCAAGGGTCAGGCGGATTTCACGCTGATCCGTTTCACCCGCGCCTTGGCCTCTTCGGTCTTGGGCAGCGTCACGGTCAGCACGCCGCGCTTGAATTCGGCCTCGGATTTCTCGGGGTCAACGCCCGGCGGCACCGGGATCATCCGGTGGAAGCTGCGCCGCGATTGCGAACTGAAACCGCCAGCGTCGGTTTTTTCCTCACGTTCACCGCGGATCGTCAGCATGTCGTCGGTGACGTTTACCTCGATATCCTTGTCATCAAGGCCGGGCAGGTCCACCGACACCAGCATTGCATCATCGGTTTCCGAGATGTCGGTGCGTGGCGTGCCCGCCGCCAGGGTGGCCCCGAACGGGTCGTCGAAATGCCTCCAGAAATCCTCGAACACGCGGTTCAGATCGCGCTGGAGCGACACCATGGGGTTGGTGTCTTCGCTTCTGCGCTCGGGGACGCGGTTGCGGTCCCGGCCCCAGGGGATGAGATCCGTGAATACCATTGCTCTTTCCTCCTTTTCTTTGGCTGGACAGGGCCGCTTAGGCGGCCTTGACCTCGATCTGTTTCGGTTTGGCGGCTTCGCTCTTGCTGAGCGAGAGTGTCAGCACGCCGTCGCGAAGGGTGGCGTCGATCTTGTCGGCATCAATCGTCTCGGGCAGGCTGAAGGCCCGCTCGAAGGTGCCGGGCGCGTATTCGGCATAGACGCGCCGGTAGCCCTCGGGTGCTGGCGTGTCGATCGTGCCGCGCACAGTCAGCGACCGGTTCTCGACCGAGACATCGACGTTCTCGGGGGCAACGCCCGGCATGTCGATGACCACCGTCACCTTGTCGCCCTTCTCGATGATATCAGTCGCGGGGCGGTAGAAGGGGCCGGTTTCGCGCGTGTCTTCGCTGTCGGTCCGGGCGACCTCGCCGCCGGTTTTCTTCAACTCGTTCGCCATGGTCTTTGCTCCTTTCCTCTCCACTCCTCAGTTTGACTTGACCTTGATCTTGCGGGGGCGTTCCTCATCCGGGCGGCCCATCTCGATCTCCAACACGCCGTTTCTTGCCCGCGCTTCGACCTTGTCGGGGTCGACACGCAGCGGCAGGCGGATCGAGCGCGAAAATTCACCCAAGGGGCGTTCGCGGCGGTGCCGCGCGGCGGTTTCGTCATCGGTGGGCGGATTGCGCTTGCCTGCGATGGTCACCATGTTGTCGCGCACTGTCAGGTCGATATCGTCCTGCGCGACGCCGGGCATCTCGGCGGTGACGACGACGCTGTCATCGCCCAGCCACATGTTGACGGGTGGCCAGCTGCCGTCCCGGCTGCTGCGCGACCCGGTATCGAACATGCGGTTCATCTGCGTTTGCAGTTGGCGCAGCTCGGCGAACGGGTCCCACTGACTCCCGGACTGTCCATAGTTCAGCATTGTTTCCTCCTTTTCCAGGTTTCACCACAACAGGTGTCCGTGCCGAGGCGCGGACAAGTACCAGGCGGGAATGTCACGAAGGGATGGAGGTTCGGAGATTGTTCGGCGCGAAGCCGCGCGGCGACCACGTATCTCGATGCGCAAGGCCACTCTGTGCACCTTGCGGTCGATGACGGGGCTTATGTGCTGCACATCTGCACACGCATTTCGCTTTTGCCATCATCTCCGGGACCCTCAATCGGCATCCCGCATCCGATCATCTGGGAATGGGCCAAAATGCTGTCAAGAGATGTGAAAAAAATTTTGTGTGAAGGTGCAGCGATGGGGGGCAAAGGCCCTTTCAACAAAACACTTGAGACAATTTCGGGTCTGTTCTGCTGGCTGTCTTGGGCGTTGTCCTGCTGCGCCAACCATCCACCGCAGAGGGTATGGGGGCGCCCGCCCGGGCCTGCCGATTGATGATCGCTATCAAGCGCGCATTTCCCGATTGTAAAATCCAGATAATTCGACAATTTATTCGGATGCTCGACAAATTGAACATGTTTATCGCCCTCGCCAAAACCCAACATTTTGGTCAGGCCGCCCAGAGTCTTGGGATAACGCAGCCGACGCTGTCCACCGGGATCAAACAGCTTGAGGGGCAGTTGGGTGTCAAACTGGTGTTTCGCGGGTCGCGCTATGGCGGGCTGACACCCGAGGGGCAAAGCGCGCTGGTCTGGGCGCGCCGCATTGTCGGTGATGCGCGCCAGCTCAAGGACGAGATGCGCGCAAAGAAACACGGGCTAGCCGGGCAATTGCGGATTGCTGTCATCCCGACCGCGCTGACATGGGCCGCCGGACTGAGTGCGCGATTCAGCAAGATTCACCCCAAGGTTCGCTTCACGCTGTTGTCGCGCACGTCCATCGAGATTTTATCAATGTTGGAGAATCTCGATGTCGATGCGGGGATTACCTATCTCGACAACGAACCGACCGGGCGGGTCAGCACGGAGCCGCTCTACCGCGAACATTTCATGCTGGTATGCAGCGAGCATTCGAAATTCGCAGGCCGGACCGCCGTCGGCTGGAAGGAACTGGAAGGCGAGAAACTGGGCCTGCTGACGCCCGAAAACCAGAACAGGCGGATCATCAACAGGCACTTTCGCGAGGCCGGTGCGACGCCGGATGCCTGGATCGAATCCGATTCCCTGATCGCGCTGGTGGCAAATGTCGAAGGTGGTGAATGGCTGACGATCGTGCCGTCAGAAATTGCCAATTTCCTGATCAAAGGCAAAGGGTTACAACTTATAAAGTTGTCGGGAACGACCCTCAGCCCCAGTGTGGGACTGGTCGCCCCCTACCGAGAGCCGCACACGCCAACATTGCAAGCCCTGCTGAACGAGGCCCGCAAGATGTCCGAGATGACATAACCGCATTTTGCCTTGATCGATTGAAAATCCCTATCGGTTAACGAGTTACCAATATTGATTGACAATTAAGCTGCGGACTAGCTTGGCCCGAAAAGCAAAAAGGCCAGTCATGCAAATCCCGAAGCCAGCCCCGCACGAAACTGAAATCAAAGCAATTATTGCCGATCACCTACATCTTGAGGGCGCATTGCTGCCAATCCTGCACGCCATTCAGGCGGCCTTTGGTCATGTGCCATCAACTGCGCTTGGGTTGATCGCCGACGCCCTGAACGTCACCAAGGCCGAGGTGCATGGGGTGATTTCCTTTTACCATGATTTTCGTGAGACACCCGCCGGGCGTCATGTCGTCAAGATTTGTCGCGCCGAAGCCTGCCAGTCGGTCGGAGCAACCGGGCTGGCCGCCGAAACATTGGCAAAACTGGGCGTGGATTGGCACGAAACCACCGCTAACGGCGCCGTGACGGTGGAGCCGGTGTATTGCCTCGGGCTATGCGCCTGCGGTCCGGCGGTGATGGTCGATGACAAGGTCGTGGGCCGGGTGGACGAAGCGCGGATGAATGCCCTGCTGGCGGAGGCGGGCGCATGAAAATCTATGTCCCAATGGATAGCGCCGCCAAGGCGCTTGGCGCGGATGCAGTCGCCGAGGCGATTGTCGCAGAGGCAGCCCGTCGCGGGATCAACGTAGAGCTGGTGCGCAACGGCACGCGCGGCATGATCTGGCTGGAACCGCTGGTCGAGCTGGATGCGGGCGAGGGGCGCAAGGCGTTCGGTCCGGTGACAGTGGACGATGTTCCCGCCCTGCTTGACGGGACGCTCGCGGGGCTTGGCCCGGTCGAGGATATCCCGTTTTTTGCGCGCCAGACCCGTCTGACCTTTGCCCGTTGCGGCGTCATAGATCCGCTGGATCTGGCAGATTACCAGGCGCATGGCGGCCTTGGTGGATTGCGCCGGGCGCTGGCGATGACCGGTGAGGAAATCATTGCAGAAGTGACCGATAGCGGGCTGCGCGGACGCGGCGGCGCGGGCTTTCCGACGGGGATCAAATGGAACACCGTTCTGGGGGCCGTGGCCGACCAGAAATACATCGTTTGCAATGCCGACGAAGGCGATAGCGGCACCTTTGCGGACCGGATGATCATGGAAGGTGACCCGTTCACCCTGATCGAGGGGATGGCCATTGCGGGCATCGGCGTGGGCGCGACGCGGGGCTATGTCTACCTGCGGTCGGAATATCCCGATGCGATCAAGGTGATGAACGCGGCGGTGCGGATCGCGCGGGAAAATGCTGTGCTGGGGGCCGATGTGCTGGGTTCGGGCAAGGCGTTTGACATGGAAATCCGCGTCGGCGCAGGGGCCTATGTCTGCGGCGAGGAAACCTCGCTGCTCAATTCACTCGAAGGCAAGCGCGGCGTGGTCCGCGCCAAGCCGCCGCTGCCGGCGCTTGAGGGTTTTCTGGGCAAGCCTACAGTCGTCAACAACGTGATCAGCCTGGCAACTGTGCCGGTGATCTTTGAAAAAGGTGCGGCGCATTACGCCGCATTCGGTCTGGGCCGATCCAAAGGCACCATGCCGATTCAGATCGCGGGCAACGTGAAATTCGGCGGGCTGTTCGAAACGGCCTTCGGGATGCCTTTGGGAACGTTGGTCAATGATGTTGCTGGCGGCACCGCGACGGGACGCCCGGTAAAGGCGGTGCAAGTGGGCGGGCCGTTGGGAGCCTATATGCCAAGCTCAAAATTCGACACGCCGTTTGGCTACGAAGAATTCGACGGGCAAGGTGGATTGATCGGCCATGCCGGGATCGTTGTGTTTGATGACACTGCCGACATGCTGGGCATGGCGCGGTTCGCGATGGAATTCTGCGCGGTTGAATCCTGTGGCAAATGTACCCCTTGCCGGATCGGTTCCGTGCGCGGGGTCGAGACGATCGACCGGATCGCGCGGGGGGATGCGGATGCGATCCCGATCCTGACCGACCTGTGCGAGACGATGAAAGACGGCTCGCTTTGCGCTTTGGGCGGGTTCACGCCCTTTCCCGTGATGTCTGCCCTCACCCATTTTCCAGATGATTTCGCCACCACCAAGGAGGCCGCGGAATGAAAGACTTTATCATCCCCGACGACCGCGACATGGGCACGCCTGCACGGACGGGCGCACCCGTCACGCTGACGATTGACGGATTCGCCGTGACGGTGCCTGCGGGCACCTCTGTCATGCGCGCTGCCTCCGAGGCCGGGCTGCAAATCCCCAAACTTTGCGCGACCGACAGCATCGAGGCGTTCGGTTCCTGCCGCCTGTGCGTGGTCGAGATCGAGGGGCGGCGCGGTACGCCTGCTTCTTGCACGACCCCCGTGGCCGAAGGCATGGTGGTGCGTACCCAGTCCAGCAAGGTCAAGAAACTCCGCCGCGGCGTGATGGAGCTTTATGTCTCGGATCACCCACTGGATTGCCTGACCTGTGCGGCCAACGGGGATTGCGAGTTGCAAGACATGGCCGGCATGGTGGGGTTGCGCGACGTGCGCTATCAGGCCGGGGCGAACCATTATGATGCGTCCGGCAACGGTACGCTGGCCCAAGGTGATGCCCGCGCCCGCGCGCCTATGGGCGATCTGGGAAATCCACAGTACATCCCCAAGGACACGTCCAACCCCTATTTCACCTATGACCCGGCCAAATGCATCGTCTGCTCGCGCTGCGTGCGCGCCTGCGAAGAGGTGCAAGGGACGTTTGCATTGACCATCGAGGGCCGTGGCTTTGACAGCCGCGTGTCCTTTGGCGCGAAAACCGACAATGCCATGCAGTCGGATTGCGTGTCCTGCGGGGCCTGCGTGCAAGCCTGCCCAACGGCGACGTTGCAGGAAAACTCGGTCATTGAAATGGGCACGCCGGAACGTTCGGTCATCACGACCTGCGCCTATTGCGGTGTGGGCTGTTCGTTCAAGGCAGAGCTGAACGGCGACGATCTGGTGCGCATGGTGCCCTACAAGCACGGCAAGGCCAATCGCGGCCACTCCTGCGTCAAGGGGCGCTTTGCCTACGGCTATGCCACCCATACGGACCGTATCCTGAAGCCGATGATCCGCGACAGTATCGACCAGCCCTGGCAAGAGGTCAGCTGGGACGAGGCATTGACCTTTGCCGCGACCAGGATGCGTGGCCTGCAAGAGACATATGGCCGTCAGTCCATCGGTGTCATCACCTCGTCGCGCTGCACCAATGAGGAAACATACCTGGTGCAGAAGCTGGCGCGCGGCGTGTTCATGAACAACAACACCGACACTTGCGCGCGCGTGTGCCATTCGCCCACCGGCTATGGGCTGGGCCAGACATTCGGCACCTCGGCCGGCACGCAGGATTTCGATAGTGTTGAGCATACCGACGTCGTGATCGTCATCGGGGCCAATCCCACCGACGGCCATCCCGTCTTTGCCAGCCGCCTGAAAAAACGCCTGCGGGCGGGCGCCAGGCTGATCGTCATCGACCCGCGCCGGATTGACCTGGTGAAATCGGCACATATCGGGGCGGCGCACCATTTGCCCCTGCGCCCCGGCACCAATGTGGCTGTGGTGTCTGCCATCGCCCATGTGATCGTCACCGAAGGGTTAATGGATCAGGATTTCATCCGCGAGCGCTGTGACTGGGACGAATTCCAGGAATACGCCGCGTTCATCAGCGACCCACGCCACAGCCCCGAGGCGAACGAGATGCTGACCGGCGTTCCCTCTGCCGACCTGCGCGCGGCGGCACGGCTGTTTGCGACCGGCGGCAATGGCGCGATCTATTACGGGCTCGGTGTGACCGAACATTCTCAGGGATCGACCACCGTGATCGGTATCGCCAACCTTGCCATGCTGACCGGCAACGTGGGCCGCAAGGGCGTGGGTGTGAACCCGTTGCGCGGTCAGAACAACGTGCAGGGCTCTTGCGATATGGGATCGTTCCCGCATGAACTGCCCGGTTATCGCCATGTCAAAGGCGCCGAGGTTCGGAATATCTTTGAGCAGGCATGGGGTGTCAAAATTGACCCCGAGCCGGGGCTGCGCATCCCCAACATGCTGGACGCCGCAGTAGAGGGCACCTTCAAGGGGCTTTACTGTCAGGGCGAAGATATCCTGCAATCAGACCCCGACACGAAACACGTCGCCGCAGGGCTGGCGGCGATGGAATGTGTCATCGTGCATGACCTGTTCCTGAACGAGACGGCAAACTACGCGCATGTCTTCTTGCCCGGTTCGACCTTCCTGGAAAAGGAAGGCACATTTACCAACGCCGAGCGCCGCATCAACCGCGTTCGCAAGGTGATGGAGCCGCGCAATGGCTATGCGGATTGGGAAGTGACGCAGCTATTGGCCAAGGCCATGGGCGCTGATTGGCACTATACCCATCCCTCGCAGATCATGGACGAGATCGCCGCCACCACGCCAAGTTTTGCAGGCGTGGACTATGCGATGCTGGAAGAGCGCGGATCGGTGCAGTGGCCCTGCAACGAAAGCGCACCAGAGGGCACGCCCTTGATGCATGTCGATGGATTCGTGCGTGGCAAGGGGCGGTTCATCGTCACCGAATATGTGGCCACCGACGAAAAGACCGGGCCGCGCTTTCCGCTGTTGCTGACCACCGGGCGGATTTTGTCGCAATATAATGTCGGGGCACAGACCCGCCGCACAGCCAACGTGGCATGGCATGATCAGGACGTGCTGGAGATCCACCCGCATGATGCTGAACTGCGCGGCGTGAAGGACGGTGATTTCGTCAAGCTGGCGTCGCGCTCGGGTGAAACCGCATTGCGCGCCAAGATCAGTGACCGCGTGTCGCCGGGGGTGGTTTACACCACCTTCCACCACCCCGACACACAGGCCAATGTCATCACCACCGACTTCAGCGATTGGGCCACGAACTGCCCTGAATACAAGGTGACAGCGGTGCAGGTCAGCCCCTCGAACGGGCCAACGGACTGGCAAGAGGACTATAACGCGCAAGCCGCCCAATCCCGGCGCATTCTGCCGGCGGCGGAATAGCCATGGCGGTGCAGACCACACACAGCATGACCGGTCTTTCGGTCCAGCGCGAGGGGGGGCGCGACGTCCTGCGCAGCCTGCCCGAGGAAACGCCCGTGGCGCTGGTCTTTAACGGGACCACCGCGGCGGTGATGATGGTGACGCCCGCCGATCTGCGTGATTTCGCCTTTGGCTTTGCCTTTACCGAAGGGTTCATCACCAATCTGGATCAGGTCGAAACCTTCGAGGTCGTGACCCATCCAGCCGGGGTCGAGGCGCGGTTCTGGCTCGTCGATGATCAGGCGCAGGCGATGCAGAGCCGCAGGCGCAACATGCTTGGCCCCGTGGGGTGCGGGCTGTGCGGTATCGACAGCCTGGAGCAGGCCATCCGGCCCCTGCCGGTGCTGACGGGATTCGGTCCGCTTCTATCGCGGCAGGACGTGGCCACGGCGACCGATGCGCTGCGTGATCACCAGCCGCTGCATGACCAGACCCGCGCCGTTCACGCGGCCGGGTTTTTGATGCCCGGCAAGGGGATCATTCTGGCCCGCGAGGATGTGGGCCGGCACAACGCACTGGACAAGCTGATCGGAGCGCTGACGCTTGCAGGCATCGACGCGGCGCAGGGCGCGATTGTCCTGACCTCGCGCGTGTCAGTGGAAATGGTGCAGAAAACAGTGATTGCGGGCTGCTCTGTGCTCATTGCCGTGTCGGCCCCCACGGCCCATGCCTTGCGCCTTGCACAAAACGCAAAACTTACCCTGGCCGCCTTTGCCCGCGCTGGCGGTTTCGATGTCTATGCCCACCCCCAACGTATCCTGAACGGAGCCTCTGATGCAGCCTGAAAAGATGGTCATGATGATCAATCAGATCGCCACATTTTTCTCGACCCAGCCCGGCGTGGATCAGGCGCGCTGTATCGCGGAGCATATCAACGACTTCTGGGAGCCGCGCATGCGAGAAAAACTGGCCGATCATGCCGCAGCCGGGGGCAAGGGGATGTCTGCGCTGGCGCTGGAGGCCTGCGCCCATGTGCGGGTGCCCACCGCATAACCACAGGGCGGCTGGCGCGCTTCATTTGCGTCTGTCTGCCCGATCCCGGAAAATGTGATCCCGATCAGGCATCTCGACTGCGAATTGTCGGTGCGACTCAACGCCTATCTGCTGATCCGCTTCGACTCACAGCTGTCTCGGCGACCTCGTCGCCGGAGGCATCAGAATCAATCAAGCTCACAACATCATGCCACTTTTTCGACCGGTGCAGCGTTCCGAACCTGATATGGCCGAGTGAATCCTCCCATAGGTTGCGTCAAGGCTGACGCAACCTATGGGAGGGAAATCACAGAATTTTACGACTAAAAGCTTATCTTGCGCTTATCTTGCGGCGCGCAAGAACGAGTATACACTTGCTAAGTATCTGATTTCAGTGGTGAGCCGTGCAGGATTCGAACCTGCGACCCACTGATTAAAAGTCAGTTGCTCTACCAACTGAGCTAACGGCCCACTAGCGGCGTATCTAGAAAGAGCGCGCGGGGTGGTCAACCCCGAATCCGCCTCATATTGCAGACAGATGCTGGATTCACCCGAGATCGGGGTTTATATGCGGCGATGATGGACACTCGCGCAGATAATGGTTGGCCCTTCATGAAGATGCATGGGCTGGGAAACGACTTTGTCGTCGTTGATGCGCGCGCGCGTGCGATCACCGTCACCCCGGCGCTTGCCATCGCCATCGGCGACCGGCATCGCGGCATCGGTTTCGATCAGCTGGCGGTCATCGATGCGGGCGCGGGCGACGCGCATCTGACCTTCTACAATTCCGATGGCAGCACTTCTGCGGCCTGCGGCAACGCCACCCGCTGCATCGCGCGCTACCTGATGGATGAGGGGGGCAAGGACGCGCTGCACCTGACCACCGAACGCGGCGATCTGTATGCCCGCGATGCGGGCGATGGTCTGACCTCGGTGAACATGGGCGCGCCGCAGCTGGCGTGGCAGGACATCCCGCTGGCCTCGGAAATGGATACGCTGGCGCTGCCGATCGACGGTGCGCCGGTCGCGACCGGCATGGGCAATCCGCATTGCACATTTTTTGTCGAGGATGCCGGGACGGTCCCGCTGGAGGAATTCGGCGCGCGTCACGAGCATCACGCGCTGTTTCCGCAGCGGACCAATGTGCAGGTCGCTTCATTGGTCGGCCCCGATCACCTGCGCATGCGGGTGTGGGAGCGTGGCGTAGGCATCACGCTGGCCTCGGGGTCGTCGTCCTGTGCCGTGGCGGTGGCGGCGGCGCGGCGCGGGCTGACGGGGCGCGCGGTGCGCATCGATCTGGATGGTGGGACGCTGATGGTGGACTGGCGCGACGACGGCGTGTGGATGACCGGCCCGACCATGCATGTGGCCGACGGCACGCTGACCGCCCAATTCATCGAGGCCGCGCAATGAGCGTGCCGGTCTTCTCGAATCACGGCTGTCGCCTGAACGCCTATGAGACAGAGGCGATGAAGGAGCTGGCGGCCAGTGCCGGGCTGGAGGGCGCGGTGGTGATCAACACCTGCGCTGTCACCGCCGAGGCGGTGCGCAAGGCACGCCAGGACATTCGCCGCCTGCGCCGCGAGAATCCGGACGCGAAGCTGATCGTGACCGGGTGCGCCGCACAGACCGAGCCTCAGACGTTTGCCGCCATGCCCGAGGTCGACGCGGTGATCGGCAACACCGAAAAGATGCAAGCCAGCACATGGGCGGGGCTGGCGGGTGATTTCGGCACGGAGCCGATACAGGTTGATGACATCATGTCGGTGACCGAAACGGCGGGCCACCTGATCGACGGGTTCGGCACCCGCAGTCGCGCCTATGTGCAGGTCCAGAACGGCTGTGATCATCGCTGTACATTCTGCATCATCCCTTACGGTCGCGGCAATTCGCGCAGCGTCCCGGCTGGCGTGGTGGTGGACCAGATCAGGCGGCTGGTGGATGCGGGCTATAACGAGGTGGTGCTGACCGGCGTCGATCTGACCAGCTGGGGGGCGGACCTGCCGGCCGCGCCGCGGCTGGGCGATTTGGTCATGCGCATCCTGCGGCTGGTGCCCGACCTGCCGCGCCTGCGGATCAGTTCGATCGACAGTATCGAGGTGGACGAGAACCTGATGTGCGCCATCGCGACCGAATCGCGACTGATGCCGCATCTGCATCTGTCGCTGCAACATGGTGACGATCTGATTCTCAAGCGGATGAAGCGGCGGCATCTGCGCGAGGATGCCATCCGCTTTGCGCAGGAGGCGCGCCGCCTGCGGCCCGACATGACATTCGGGGCCGATATCATCGCCGGTTTCCCGACCGAGACCGAGGCGCATTTCGAAAACGCCCTGCGGCTGGTCGAGGAGTGCGATCTGACCTGGCTGCACGTCTTTCCCTATTCGCCGCGGCCGGGCACGCCTGCCGCGCGCATGCCGCAGGTGGACGGGCGCCAGATCAAGGCGCGGGCCGCGCGGTTGCGCGCGGCAGGTGCGGCGCAGGTCACGCGGCATCTGGCGGCGCAGGTGGGCCGGGATCACAGCGTTCTGATGGAAAGCCCGCATATGGGGCGAACCGAGCAGTTTACCGAAGTGCATTTCGAGGCCGCTCAGCCTGAGGGCAGTATCGTGCCCGCGCATATCACCGGGGTCAGCGCGACCGGCCTTAACGCGGCCTGATGCATCCCAACCCCGCCTACCGTACCGAGGCCGTAGAGCAGAACCTAGATTTTGCGCGCGAACAGGGGTTTGGGGCTCTGGCGGTATGCGCTGACGGCGCGCCGCTGATCAGCCATATCCCGTTTATCCTGAGCGAAACCGGCGATGCCGCCGAATTTCATCTCGTGCGATCGAATCCCATTGTTCGGGTGCTGGCAAATCCCAGCCCCGTGCGTCTGGCGGTGCAGGGGCCGCATGGCTACATTTCGCCCGACTGGTACGGGACCGAGGATCAGGTGCCGACCTGGAACTATGTGGCAGTGCATCTGACCGGCATGGCGGAACTGCGCCCTCAGGCCGAGTTGCGCGCCCTGCTGGATCGGCAATCGGCGGCGTTCGAGCAGCGTCTGCTGCCCAAGGCCCCCTGGACCACGGAAAAGATGACGGCAGAGGTGCTGGAACGGATGATGCGCCAGATCGTGCCGTGCCGGATGACGGTGACGGACGTGCAGGGCACATGGAAGCTGAACCAGAACAAGCCGGACGATGTGCGGCTGTGCGCGGCGGATCATGTGGACGGGTACGGGATGGGTATGGAAACCCGCCTGCTGGCGGCGCTGATGCGAGGCGCGGGGCCGGCGTGACCTCATGGCGTCTTTGAGGCCGCGGCGCGGGCCGGAAACCGCGTCACTTGGTGCTTCAAATGGGGTGCAGGCCAGTCTAAGCTTGGTCAAACCAGCGGTGAAGGAACCTCTCGCGATGAAACTGATTTCCGCCATCCCGTCCCCCTATGGTCGCAAGGTCAAGGCATTGCTGCACGAGATCGGTCAGACCGACAGGGTAGAGGTGGTGCTGGTCGCCACCACGCCGGTCAACACCGACTCGACGGTTGCTGCCGCCAATCCGCTGGGCAAGATCCCGGCGCTCATTCGCGACGATGGCCCGGCGCTCTATGACAGCCGGGTGATCTGTCGCTATCTCGATGCGCAGGCAGAGGCGGGCATGTATCCCGAGGCGCGGCTGTGGGATGTGCTGACGCTGGAGGCGACGGCCGACGGGATCATAGATGCGGCGATTTCGATGGTGTACGAGCTGCGAATTCGCCCCGAGGAAAAACAGTTCGACGGTTGGCTTGATGCGCAATGGGCCAAGGTCACACGGGCGCTCGACGCGCTGGAGGCCCGCTGGATGAGCCATCTGGCCGGACCGCTGGACATGGGCCAGATCAGTACCGGCTGCGCGCTGGGCTATCTCGATTTCCGCCATGCGAACCGCGACTGGCGCGCGGCGCGCCCGCAGCTTGCTGCGTGGTACGGCGTCTTTGCAGAGCGCGAGAGCATGAAGGCGACCGCGCCGGAGTGATGCGCCGAGCGATTCTCGCCGCATCGCCCCCGAATCATCTGCGATCAAAGATTCGGGGGAAGAGTGGTGCGGTTCAGAAGCTGTAGCTGATCCCGATATTCACCGCGTGCATCACCAGCTCGGTTCTCAGCTTCGTGGGCGTCTGGGCCGGGATGGCAGGATTGGGGTCTACGGTGATATCGTTGTCCGACCAAATGATCTGGTACTCGCCGAACAGCCCCCAACGATCATTGATGGCGTATTTCATGCCCGCGATCCCGCGTGCGGCGATCCCCGTCTGCTCATAGCCAAAAGTGCGCCCGGCCGAGCCGATCACCTGAATATCCACATGCGGCACGGCAATCCCGAGGCCTGCACCGATATAGGGGGTGAATTTCGACCCCGCAAAGGCATCGGGCCAGCGCTTCAGCACGTTTGCGGTAATGATGTTGTGCCCGTCGGACAGCTCGAACCGGCTGGTGCCGATGATTGCCTGATCCGCGGCACTCGCATAGGCCTTGGCATGGGTTCCCTCGATCCCGAAGCCAAGGTTGTTGGCGGTCCACCACGTCGCCCGAGCGCCGTAATAATAAGGGTTATCCAGAGGATTGCCGTCCCACTTGAATTTACGGTTCACCACCGTACCGTTGGGCAGCGCGCCCGAAACGGTGCTGTCATCGACGCTTTGCAAGCCCATATACAGGCTCAGTTCAACTTCGGCGGCGGCCGGGGCGGCCATCAGGAAAATCGCGGCCAGAGCGGTCTTGCAGGATCTCAGCATATTGGCGGGCTTTCGATTTGTGGGGTTTACTTGATGAGGACCTGCATACACCCGTGCGTGGGCGGCCTCAAGCGCGACACAAGAGCGCGCGGAGTCAATTCGGTGTGATTGCAGACTGGACGCCCTCGGTTACGCCCGCTAAAGATCGCCTTGGAAAGGTTGCGGGTGTCCGCGACCCGTCACCCTATGGGGCGATTGCCCGCCGCAACCAATGGAGAATACCTCGTGTCCCACGCAGATGATCACGAAGGCACCCGGAGAGATTTCCTCTACTACGCCACCGCCGGCGCCGGTGTCGTCGCAACTGGTGCCGCCGTCTGGCCGCTGGTCAATCAGATGAACCCTTCGGCCGATGTGCAGGCTCTCAGCTCGATCCTGGTGCCGGTCGATGGTGTCGAACCCGGCACGCAAATCACGGTCAAATGGCTGGGCAAGCCGGTTTTCATTCGTCGTCGCACCGCGCCCGAGATCGAGGCCGCCGAAAAAGTGGACGTCTCGACCCTGCCGGATCCGTTGGCCCGCAACGCCAATATCGAAGCAGGTTCGCCGGGCACCGATGACAACCGCGTCCTGACCCCGCCCGAAGGCAGCGATGCCGTACCCGGTGAGTGGCTGGTGATGATGGGCGTCTGTACCCACCTTGGCTGTGTGCCGCTGGGTGACGGCGCTGGCGATTTCGGCGGCTGGTTCTGCCCCTGCCACGGCTCGCATTACGATACCGCAGGGCGCATCCGCAAAGGCCCCGCACCTGAAAACCTGCCGGTTCCCCCGGCTGAATTCGTCGACGCTTCGACGATCAAACTGGGATAAGGACACGCGCAATGGCTGGAATTCCGCACGACCACTACGAGCCCAAGACAGGCGCCGAGAAATGGCTTCACAGCCGTCTGCCGATTGTCGGGCTGCTTTATGACACGATCATGATCCCCACACCCAAGAACCTGAACTGGATGTGGATCTGGGGCATCATCCTGACTTTTTGCCTGGTGCTGCAGATTGTCACCGGCATCATCCTGGCGATGCATTATACACCGCATGTCGATCTGGCCTTTGCGTCGGTCGAACACATCATGCGCAACGTGAATGGCGGGCACTTCCTGCGCTATCTGCATATGAACGGTGCCTCGTTGTTCTTTGTCGCGGTCTACATGCACATCTTCCGTGGTCTTTATTACGGGTCCTACAAGGCCCCGCGTGAGATCACATGGATCATCGGCATGCTGATCTATCTTGCGATGATGGGCACGGCCTTCATGGGCTATGTTCTGCCTTGGGGACAGATGTCCTTCTGGGGTGCTACGGTGATCACCGGCCTGTTCGGCGCGATCCCGTTCATCGGCGAGCCGATCCAGACATGGCTGCTGGGCGGACCGGCGGTGGACAACGCTACGCTGAACCGCTTCTTCAGCCTGCACTACCTGCTGCCTTTCGTGATTGCGGCATTGGTGGCGGTGCATATCTGGGCCTTCCACAGCACGGGCAACAACAACCCCACCGGGGTCGAAGTGCGCCGCACGTCCAAGGCCGATGCGGAAAAGGACACGGTCCCGTTCTGGCCCTATTTCGTGATCAAGGATCTGTTCGCCCTGGCGGTGATCCTCGCGATCTTCTTTGCCATCGTTGGCTTCATGCCGAACTACCTGGGTCACCCCGACAACTATATCGAGGCGAACCCGCTTTCGACGCCTGCGCATATCGTGCCTGAATGGTACTTCCTGCCCTTCTACGCGATCCTGCGTGCCTTTACCGGCGATGTCTGGGTGGTGATGTTTGCCAGCTGGATCACCGGCGGCATCGTCGATGCCAAGTTCTTTGGCGTGCTGGCGATGTTCGGCGCGATCGCGGTGATGGCGCTGGCGCCCTGGCTCGATACCTCTTCGGTGCGCTCCGGGCGTTATCGGCCGATGTTCAAATGGTGGTTCGCGTTGCTGGTGCTCGATTTCATCGTCCTGATGTGGGCGGGGGCAATGCCGGCAGAGCCGCCATTCTCGACCATCTCGCTGATCGGATCGACCTATTGGTTCGCCTATTTCCTCGTGATCCTGCCGCTTCTTGGCGTGATCGAAAAACCACTGCCGCAGCCCGAGACAATCGAAGACGATTTCAAGGCGCATTACGGCAAAGCCGAAACACCGGCTGAATAAGAAAGGACCAGAGGAATGTTCAAAGCACTTGGCCTAGCCACAGTCACAGCCCTGGCCCTTTCGGCCGGGGGCGCCTTCGCCGCCGGCGGCGGGGGGCATGTCGAAGATGTGGATTTCTCCTTTGAGGGTCCATTCGGCAAGTTCGACCAGAACCAGCTGCAACGCGGACTCAAGGTCTACACCATGGTCTGCTCGTCCTGCCACGGGCTGCAATACGTCCCGATCCGGTCACTGTCCGATGAGGGCGGGCCGCACCTGCCAGAAGATCAGGTCCGCGCCTATGCGGAACGCTACGAGGTGTTCGATGCTGAACTGGATGATTTCCGCCCGGCGAAACCGGTCGATCATTTCCCCGGTTCCACGCTGGACAATGCCCCCGACCTTTCGCTGATGGCGAAGAAACGGGCCGGATTCCACGGGCCGCTGGGGTCTGGTATCAACCAGATGTTCAAGGGCATGGGCGGGCCGGAATATATCTATTCCCTGCTCACCGGCTATCATGAAGCACCCGAATGCGCTCCCGAGGACTTCCCCGGATCGTATAACGCGGTCTTTGCTGCGGGCGGCTTTCCCGACTCGTGCAAGAACGAAGACGGATCCCACATGGTGCCGGGTAGCTGGATCGCGATGGCCCAGCCGCTCTATGGCGAGGATGTCGACTTTGATGACGGGCACGACAATGACCTGCATCACGTCGCCGAGGATGTTTCGGCCTTCCTGATGTGGACGGCAGAACCCAAGATGATGGCGCGCAAGACCGCGGGCCTGACTGGTGTGATTTTCCTCACGGTCCTGTCGGTGCTGCTCTATCTGACGAACAAGCGGATCTGGGGCCCGATCAAGGGTAAGAACAAGAAGACAAGCTGATCGGTCAACACCGCGATGCTGTTGAAACCCCGTTCGCACCGCGAGCGGGGTTTTTTCGTGGCCAGCCTCTGGCCCGGCGACCCTTCGGGCAAGGCAGGTTGTGGGAATCGGTTTTGGGGCAAGCCAGCCGAAAGCCGTGCCGAGGCCACAGGCGGCCTATTACGCTTTGATTGACTTCAGGGGCTTACGGGCGGCGCAGGGTGTCGCCGTAGCTGATGGTTGGCTCCAGCGCCACGCGCACTGGGGAGTGGTCGGCATCGTCATGCAGCCGGGCTGCGATGATCTCGGCGGCGCGGCGGCCGATCTCGTTGCGGCAGGCGTCCATGGTGGCCAGTTCGCGCGGCAGGCCCTTGAGCAGGTTGAGCCCGTTGAACCCGGCAAGCCCCATCTGGCCGGGGATTTCCACGCCCTGTTCCAGCAGCCAGAGCAATCCGCCCGCACCGATCATGTCGTTGGAATAATAAAGGAAGTCCAACTCGGGATCGCGTTTCAGGATATCCTGGGTCATTTCGCGCCCCTTCACGAGGGCCGAGCCACCTTCGTAGAACTCCTGATCCGCAATCTCGACGCCGCCCTTGGCCAGCGCGTCGGTAAAGCCTTCAAACCGTTTGCGGGCGCGGTGATCGCGCGGCATCTTGGTGCCCAGAAACCCGATCCGCTGGTAGCCCGCGCGCAGGATGGCGTTCGCCATCTTTTCCCCTGCGCGGCGATGCGAGATACCGACCACGGAATCGACCGGGGTGCCGTCCACATCCATGATCTCGACCACCGGGATACCGCTGGCTTTCAACATTGCGCGTGATGCTTCGGAATGCTCCAGCCCGGCGATGATCACACCGGAGGGGCGCCAGGACAGCATCTCGTAGAGGACTTTCTCTTCTTTCTCGCGCGAATAGCCGGTGACACCGACGACCGGTTGCAGCCCTGTGTCGTCAAGCGCATCGTTGATCCCGGTCAATACCTCGGGAAAGACCAGATTGGACAGCGACGGGATGATCACCGCCACCAGATTGACCCGGCTGGAGGCAAGCGCGCCGGCGATCTTGTTGGGGACGTAGCCCAGCTCCTTGGCGCTGGCCAGGACGCGGGCGCGCGTGGCGTCTGATACGTCGCCGCGATTGCGAAGAACGCGACTGACGGTCATCTCGGATACACCAGATGCCTCGGACACATCACGCAGCGTCAACGGGCGATTATCTTGATTGCTCACGGCGGTGTGTTCCTGAAATTGCTTGCGCCAACGTTAGCGCGAACAGATCGCCGGGATCAAGCTCCACGGGTCTATTGCACGGGTGACATCCTCGATTTCGCGCGCTAAGAAATGGCAGCGTGGTCCCGTGGCTCAACTGGATAGAGCAGCCCCCTCCTAAGGGGCAGGTTGCAGGTTCGAATCCTGCCGGGATCACCATGTTCCCCGAGAGTGCGGGCCGGAGTTCACCCGACGCGCCGCAAGAAGGCCTGAGTGCGTGGGTCTTGTGGGTGTTCCAGCAATTGTTCGGGCGGTCCCTGTTCGACGATATGACCATCGGCCATGAAAATGATCCGGTCCGCGATTTCGCGGGCGAATTGCATTTCATGGGTGACAATCAACATGGTCTGGCGGTTCTCGGCCACCCGGCGCATCAGGTCGAGCACCTCGCCGACCCATTCGGGGTCGAGCGCCGAGGTGGGTTCGTCAAACAGCATCAGGTCGGCATCCAGCGCCATTGCCCGGCCGATCCCGACGCGCTGTTGTTGCCCGCCCGACAATGCGGCGGGATAGGCATCGGCCTTTGCGGACAGGCCAGTTTCACGCAGGATGGCATCGGCACGGGCATTCGCGTCGGATTTACTTTGGCCTTTCACCGTGATCAGCGCCTGCGTGATATTTTCGCGCGCCGTCTTGTTGGCGAAAAGTCCGTAGTTCTGAAACACGAACGACGTGCGGCGCCGCAACGCGAGAATCTCGGCGCGCGAGGCGGTGCCGGCATCGACGCTCAGATCGCCCACCCGGATGAGTCCGGCGTCGGGGCGGTCGAGGAAATTCAGGCAACGCAGCAGGGTCGATTTGCCGGTGCCGGACGGGCCGATCACGACCACGCGCTCACCCGGTTTGATATCCAGCGAGATGTCCTTGAGAACGCTGGTGTCGCCGAATGTCTTGGTCAGACCCTTGATTGAAATTCCGCTGTCCGAAGTCATCTTGCATGCGCCTTGTTCAGGTGGGTCTCCAACCGGCGCTGTACGTAGGCCAGCACCTCGACCAGGATCCAGTAGATCGCGGCGACGACCAGAAACGCCTCGAAATAGAGAAAGCTGCCGGCGGCTTCTTTCTGTGCCGCGCCCATCATTTCGGTCACCCCGAGCGTGAAGGCAAGCGACGTGCCCTTGATCATGTCGATGAAATAATTGACCAATGTGGGGGCTGCGACCCGTGCGGCCTGCGGCAGGATGATCTGTCTCATCATCTGCAACTGGGTCATGCCGACGGCCTGCGCCGCCTCCCACTGGCTTCGGTCCACGCCAAGGATTGCCGCGCGGATGCTCTCTGCCATGTAGGCGGAGAAATGCAGCGTCAGGCCCATGATCGTGGCGGTCACGCCGTTGATATTGGTCAGGAAGGACAGCACCTGCGGCAGGCCGTAGTAGAACAGGAACAGCTGCACCAGAAGCGGCGTGCCGCGAAAGAAGCTGATGAAGAGCCGCACGAAGAGATCCACCACCGGCACGCGAAACACCCGCTCGACGGCCATGACCGAGGCAAGCACCAGCGCAAACGCCATGCCGACCAAGGCCATGAACAGCGTCAGCGGGATATAGCCGACCAAGACGGGCACCAGATCCCACATATATTCCAGGTCGAGCGCCCGCATGATGTCTACTCTGCCGCCGTGATGTCAGCGCCGAACCACTTTTCGGAAATCTCGGTCAGGGTGCCGTTTTCCTTCAGCGTCGTGATTGCGGCGTCGACCCTGTCGCGCAGCGCCCTGCCTTCGGCATCGTCGCGAAATGGCAGCGCATTGCGGATCTCGCTGAAGGGCTTGCCCGCAAGGGCCAGGGGCAGGGGGCTCTCGGCGATCAGCTGTGCGGAAGAAACCCGGTCCATCACAAAGGCATCGACGCGACCCAGAGCCGTATCCTGGGCGATATTGCTTTCGTAGGTGCGGATGTCGATCTCTCCGGCATTCGGCAATGTGTTCAGCAAGTCTTCGAAGTTCGAGCCGAGGTTCACGGCAACGGTCTTGCCGCTCAGGTCGCTGACGCTCTGAATGCTGGCCTCGTTACCTGCCTTGACGACGACCTGCGCCCCGTCAAAGACGTAAGGCTGCGAAAAGGCGAATTTCGCCTCGCGTTCCTCGGTGATGGTGATCTGATTTGCGATCGTGTCGATACGGCCCGAGTCCAACGCACCGATCAGGCCGGAAAAGGACATGGTGACGAAATTGACCTCGTCGCCGGTTTCGGCCGCAATGGCGTTGATGAAGTCCACTTCGAATCCCTGCAACTTGTCCAGCTGGACGAAGGTGAAAGGAAAGTAGCCGCCGGACATGCCGACATTCAGGGTATCCGCCTGCGCCGTGCCAATTGTCGAGGCTAGCAAGAGAGCGGCGATTTTGGTGATATTTTTCATGACTGACTCCGTGTGTTCGAGAGGCAGGTAATATCGCCGAAACGCGCTGCAATGGCGGGATTCAAGACAGGTCTGCCGTGACGAAACTGTCAGGTTTGTTGGAACGCTGTTCTTTGAAACGCGCGTTTTCCAGAAAGGAATTGTCCTGAAATGGCCCGGGGAATCGGGCTGTCCGGCGCGGTGCGGCCCGGTTGAGCGGGCGGGGCGGAAAACGGGATATGCGACCGGGGCCTGCTGGCTGACCATGCGCGGTGAGAAGCGGACGAAAGGCGTGTGAAAATGGGCCTGCGCGGTAGCGTCAGGGGTAAGCCAAGCCGCCTTTCGTCCTTCGATGTTGCGCGTGTTTCCTCAGATTAGTCCCTGCGCCGCGAAGAGCGCTTTGACATCTGTCTCGGGGCGCGCGCCGTAATGGCCGATCACCTCGGCGGCAGCGATGCAGCCCATGCGCCCTGATGCCTCGAGGCTCTGCCCGGTCGCCAGCCCGTAGAGGAATCCGGCGGCAAACTGATCGCCCGCGCCGGTGGTGTCTACCGGTGTGATCGTATCCACCGGCACTGTCACCGTCTCGTCGCGCTGGACGATCACCACGTCCTGCCCTGACCGGGTGCAGACCACCAGCCCGCTCTCGGCGGCGGCCTGTTCCAGCGCGGCGCCCAGATCGTCGCTCTGGTAGAGCGATTGCCACTCGTGTTCGTTGCCGATCACGTAATCCAGTTCGCGCACGAGGATGCGGAAATCATCGCGATGGCGGTCGACGCAGAACGGATCGCTGAGCGAAATCCCGGCCATGCCGCCGCCTGCGCGGCAGGCCCGCGCGGCCTCGGTAAAGGCGGCCTTGCCGCGCGGCTTGTCATAGAGATAGCCTTCGAGAAACAGCAGGCCGGCGCCGCCTGCAACATCGCCCGGCACGTCCTCGGGGCCCAGCTCGGTTGAGATGCCCAGATAGGTGTTCATCGACCGCTCACCATCGGGCGAGACAAAGATCATCGAGCGCGACGTGGGCAGATCGCCCCCGGCCACCGGCGGGTTGACGAAATCGCAGCCCACATCGGCCATGCCCGTGGCATAGAACTGCCCCAGCGCATCATCGCAGACCCGTCCGATGAACCCGGTCGACAGGCCAAGCGCGCCAAGCCCCGCGATGGTGTTGGCCACCGACCCGCCCGCCATCTGGCGGCGGTTTTCCATCGCCTCGTACAGGGCTTCACCGCGCTCCTGTTCGATCAGTTGCATGATGCCTTTTTCGATCCCCATCCGCGTGAGGAAGGAATCGTCACTTTGACAGATAACGTCGACGACCGCGTTGCCGATGCCGACAGCCTGGTATTTGCTCATAGGTTCTTGTCCTCAAATTCGCAGAGATCACGGATCAGGCACGATCCGCACATGGGTTTGCGCGCCTTGCAATGGTAGCGTCCGTGCAGGATCAGCCAATGATGCGCGTGGTGTTGGAAATCGGCGGGAATGTTGTCTTCGATGGCGCGTTCAACGGCCACCACATCCTTGCCCGGACAGATCCCCGTCCGGTTGCCGACGCGAAAGATATGGGTATCGACCGCCTGCGTGGGCATGCCCCACCACATGTTCAGCACCACGTTCGCGGTCTTGCGGCCGACGCCGGGCAGCGATTGCAGCGCGGCGCGGGAATTGGGCACCTCGCCGCCATATTCATCAACCAGAATCTGGCTCATCTTGATGACGTTCTTCGCCTTCTGTCGAAACAGGCCGATGGTCTTGATGTGCTCGGTCAGCCCCTCGATCCCGAGGTCGAGCATCTTCTGCGGCGTGTCGGCGATGGCAAACAGGGCGCGCGTCGCCTTGTTCACGCCGGCATCGGTGGCCTGCGCGCTGAGCGCCACGGCCACCACAAGCGTATAGGCATTCACATGCTCCAGCTCGCCCTTGGGCTCTGGCTCGGCGGCCTGGAAACGCTCGAAAATGGCGCGGATGGTGTGATAGTCGAGTTGCCTTGTCATGCAGGCTGCTATGCCCGCAAAAACATAAATGCGCAACATTCGGGTCGCATGGTGCGCCGCGCGAGACTAGTTTGAGTGACACGAACCAGAGGAGCGCGAGACATGAATGTTCAGGCCGATGAGGGGTATCACTTTCAGGTTATGCGCCGCGCGATCGAGCTTATCGATGCGGAAGGTGCCGACATGACGCTTGATCAACTGGCGGGTGCGATGGGCATGAGCCCGGCCCATTTCCAGCGCCTGTTTTCAGCATGGGTGGGCGTGTCGCCCAAGCGCTATCAGCAATACCTGACGCTGGGCCACGCCAAGGCGCTGCTGGAAGATCGTTTCACCACGCTCGCGGCGGCGGATGCGGCGGGCTTGTCAGGGACGGGCCGCCTGCATGACCTCTTCCTGCGGTGGGAGGCGATGAGCCCCGGAGAGTTTGCCCGCAAGGGCGCGGGGCTGACGATCCGCTGGGGATGGTTCGACAGCCCGTTCGGGCCAAGTCTGGTGATGGGAACAGAGCGCGGCATCTGCGGCATCGGTTTCGCCGCCGAGACAGGGGCCGAAGCAACCATGCAGGACCTCATGGGGCGCTGGCCCAAGGCGATATTCATCGAGGACGAAGCGATGCTGCGCCCCTGGGTGCTGGCCGCCTATGGCGCGGATGCCGCCCAGCCTGCGCCGCTTTACCTGATCGGCGCACCGTTCCAGATCAAGGTATGGGAGGCTCTCCTGCGCATTCCCACCGGCCACGTCACCACCTATTCTGAAATCGCGGGCGCCATCGGCAGCCCCCGCGCGGTGCGCGCCGTGGGCACGGCGGTGGGCCGCAATCCGATCAGCCTGCTTATTCCGTGCCACCGGGCTCTGCGCAAATCAGGCGGGCTGGGGGGGTATCACTGGGGATTGCCGGTGAAACGGTCAATCCTGGCATGGGAAAGCGCGCGCGCAGAGGCCTGAGCGGAATTGCTCCCCAATTCCGGCAGGGAGCATTTCCATTCTCCAACCACGCTTGCCGAGAGGACAGCGCCGCCCCTAGCGAAGTGTTACGGCGCCTCTGAGCGTGTTGACGGCCGTGCCATTGGCTTGGTTCACATTGGAGGTGAACGTCCCGCCGCCTGACGCCTGCAGGTACAGGCCGGTGCCGCTGTTCACGGTCCAGTAGCCGATTATTTCGCCCTTGGGGTTCATCCGCCGTGCCACCCAGCCCATCAGCACGCGGTCGCCCTCCAACCCGTCCAGCACGCAAACACCGTTGCCGTCGGCTGCGCCACCGCGCAATTCCACCGTGCCAAAACACCGCCCGGACAACTGGTTCATCGGGTGGCTTTTGTTTGCCATTTCGAACTTGGTATAAGTGATGCGTGAATTCAGAACCTTGTGATCGGGGCCGAATTCGATCAACTCCGAGGTCGACTGCCCGGAGGCGACGCCATCGCTGTTGAACGCTTCGGCATGCCCTTGTGTGGCCGCGGCCACGGCAAACGCTGCAATTGCCAGTCTCATCATCATAGCTATCCCCCCAAGTTTCATTTTTTATTTGTTTGAAAGGTCGAGCGTAGGGGCATCGGACCTGTTTGGCAATTACGGCGACCCCGGACGGGGGCCGCCGTCCATTTGCTGCGCCAGGGCGCAAGACGTCATACGAAATGGAAAATTGCGCGAATTGCCGCCGATTTCCCCTCTGTTGCGTATTGGGCAGACGCGGTGCACCGCCTATAGTCACCCCATCCCGGACCAACGGGCGCAATGAAGAGGCATACCCCATGATAAGAGCATCCAAACCTATTCTTTTTCTCGCCGCATCCTCGCTGGCGCTGGTCAGCGCCTGTTCAGAGCCGGCCTATCTTGAAGGCAGCGGCACCGACCCCAACCGCAAGGCGAAGCAGGGCGCGCTGATCGGCGGGGTGCTTGGCGCGCTGACCGGTGCGGTCGCCAGCGACAAGAAAGGCAAGGGTGCAGTGATCGGCGGGGCCGTCGGCGCGCTGGGCGGTGCGGCCATCGGCAACGCGCTGGACAAGCAGGAGGCGGAACTGCGCCGCGATCTGGACAACGACCGGGTCCAGATCACCAATACCGGCGACCGGCTGATCGTGACGCTGCCGCAGGACATTCTGTTTGACGTTGACAGCGCGCGGGTCAATTCCAGCCTGCGGGGGGATCTGCTGACCGTGGCGGACAGCCTGCAATCCTATCCCAATTCCACCGTGCAGGTGGTCGGTCACACCGATAACACTGGCGAGGCCGCGTATAATCAGGCCCTGTCCGAACGCCGCGCCAATGCGGTGGCCGATGTGTTGATGGATGGCGGCGTTGGATTCGGCCGCATCCAGACCTACGGCCGGGGCGAGGATCAGCCCATCGCGTCCAACCTGACGCCCGATGGCCGTGCCCAGAACCGCCGGGTCGAGATCGTGATCCTGCCAAGCGCCTGATCCGTCATGATTTGCAGGAAGGCCCCGCCCAATGTGCGGGGCCTTTTTGCATCGCGCTGAAGGTGTCGCGGCCCCGGTGGGCCGGTGTTTTCGCGTGGCGCGCGGGCATTGCTGTCCAACCTTTATTGACGCCCCGTCGCCTACGCGCTACCCGATTGCCGAACGTCAGACACGCAAAAGGACCGTATCCCATGACCACGCACTCGCTTCTCATTCTGCCCGGTGACGGGATTGGCCCCGAAGTGATGGCCGAGGTCCGCAAGATCATCGACTGGTTCGGCTCCAAGCGTGACATATCGTTCGACGTGTCCGAGGATCTGGTGGGCGGTTCCGCCTATGACAAACACGGCACGCCGCTGCATGACGACACGATGGCCAAGGCGCAGGAGGTGGACGCCGTTCTGCTGGGCGCCGTGGGCGGGCCGAAATACGACGATCTGGATTTTTCCGTGAAGCCCGAGCGCGGCCTGTTGCGGCTGCGCAAGGAAATGGACCTGTTCGCCAACCTGCGCCCGGCGCAATGCTTTGACGCGCTGGCCGATTTCTCCAGCCTCAAGAAGGACATTGTTGCCGGCCTCGACATCATGATCGTGCGCGAGCTGACATCGGGCGTCTATTTCGGCGAACCGCGCGGCATCTTCAATGAAGGCAACGAGCGCGTCGGGATCAACACCCAGCGCTATACCGAGAGCGAGATCGACCGCGTCGCGCGCTCGGCCTTCGAACTGGCCCGCCGCCGTGGCAACAAGGTGTGCTCGATGGAAAAGGCCAACGTGATGGAGAGCGGCATCCTCTGGCGCGAGGTGGTCAACCGCGTGCATCAAGAGAGCTACAGCGATATCGAGTTGAGCCACATGTATGCCGACAATGGTGCGATGCAGCTGGTACGCGCGCCCAAGCAGTTCGACGTGATCCTGACCGACAACCTCTTTGGCGACATCCTGTCGGATTGCGCAGCGATGCTGACCGGTAGCCTCGGGATGCTGCCCTCGGCCAGCCTTGGCGCGCCGATGGCCAACGGTCGCCCCAAGGCGCTTTATGAGCCGGTACACGGCTCGGCCCCTGACATCGCGGGGCAGGCCAAGGCAAACCCGATCGCCTGTATCCTCAGCTTTGCCATGGCGCTGCGCTATTCGTTTGATCAAGGCGACGAGGCCGCCCGTCTGGAACAGGCCGTGGAATCGGTGCTGGCAAGCGGTGCGCGCACTGCTGATTTGATGGGCCCCGAAGGCGGCACGCCGATGGCCACTTCGGAAATGGGGGATGCGATCCTGGCTGCGCTCGACGCCAGCCTCTGAGGCCAGATGGTTTTGCGGCGCGGCAGCCACCTGCTGCGCCGTTCTGCACCATCCGTCCCGTGGGGTGATGCGCGCAGGCAAATTGCTGTCCGCGCGCCCCCACAGAACGCTTGCAAAGCCGCCGCGCATTCGGTATTTGCCGCGCCAGTGTCGGAGTGTAGCTCAGCCTGGTAGAGCACTGTCTTCGGGAGGCAGGGGCCGGAGGTTCGAATCCTCTCACTCCGACCAATGAAACAAGGTCCCTCACGGGGCCTTTTTTCCTTTCAAGGCATAGCTCTGAGGTTCGATGAACTTGAGAAGTCAGCCTTGCTCCTACGCGCTGGCGGCTTTGCGCAGGTGCTCTTGCTCAGGGATTGTGGGTGATACGGGCACCGCGCACATGGTTCGTCTGGCGATCTTTCAGCCGTACGACCAGCAATGTATCGACATTGCCCAGCCAAATGGATGGTACTGTTTCGGATCACAATTTGGCTCATGCGGGTGGGTTTGTGCAGGCGTCTGACGGTCAGAAAGTTTCCCCGATGAAAACCTGTTACTGACCACTTAGGATCTTGCCAGGGTTCGCCATGTTCGAGGGGTCCAGGGCTTTCTTGATTTCGAGCATGGTCGAGATGGCCTCCGGCGACCGGGACTGGCTCAGGTGAGATTTCTTCTCGAGTCCAATGCCATGTTCTGCTGACACGGTAGTGTGGTGAAAAGCCTCGAGCGCGCCATAGATGATATTGTCCACTGTTGCATGCTGTCCGGGGGCAGGTGCCGGGCCGACCATGACATGCAGGTTACCATCGCCCAGATGGCCGAACACGAATGATTCCATCTCGGGACATTCCGCCGAGAGTCGTGACTTGATCCGCGCTACATAGTCGGGGATATCTCGCAAGAGCAATCCGACATCATAGGACAGGCTGGGGCCATGGGCTGTATCAACGATGTCGGAGTCTTCCCGAATTTGCCAAATTGCCTGACGCTGCGTGTCCGACTGCGCCACGACGCCATCGGCAATGGTTCCTCGTTCGAACCCGTCCGCCAGAAACTCTGTCAGCAATTCCTGGGCGTCGCCGGCACCCCACTGTCCAATTTCGATTATGCCGTAGATTGCGCATTCGGTCTCAAGCAGTCGGTTTCCCAAATGCCCAGTTGTCAGGTTGAAATAATCCGGCCACATCGCCTCGAAAGAGATCAGCCCGCCGCCAAAGCTCTGTTTTGCAGACAGCAACACATCAAACAACGCATCTGCGCTGGGGCACCCAATCAATGCTGTCCCGATACCGGCCGGTTTGCTGTGCAGGCGCATGACCACCTTGGTGATGATCCCCAGCGTTCCTTCAGCACCAATGAACAACTGCTTGAGGTCATAGCCCGCATTGTTCTTCACCAACCGATTGGTCAAATCCAGAACAGTGCCGTCAGGCAGAACCACCTCGAGACCAAGAATATTGTCGCGGGCCATTCCGTAGCGGAGCGCCTGAATGCCGCCCGCATTGGTCGATGCCATCCCGCCCAGGGTCAGGCTGCCGCGAGAAGGCAGATCAACCCCCACATGCATGCCATGCGGCTCGGTCGCATCAATCACCTGCTGCAAGACAACCCCGGCATCCGCAACAATCATACCCTGAATGGGATCGACTTCGCGGACGCTGTTCATGTTCTCCAGTGAAAGCGCAACCTGACCGGGCTTAGATGCTGTTCCCTGCACCAGCCCGGTTAACCCGCCATGAGGCACAATCGGAATCTGGTGCGCCTGTGCCAGTTTGCAAATCTGGCTGACCTGTTCGGTCGATATGGGCGTGAGCAGAACGCCGGAGACGAAGCTGTCTTCACAATAGCCCGGGTTCCGCAAAGCGAGGCGTTCACCGGATACAACGTTTTCCACGCCGATACAGCCTGCGAACAGGTCGCAAATGTCAGTCACTTGCATAAATCACAACTTCTATTTGATCGGATAGATATTATTTCTTTTGGCGGTATTCGTGCACGGTCTTGGCGATGATTGCGATCGTCGTGAGAACCATCAGAAGGACTGACACCGCCGCGATGATGGGGTCCACGTTCAGCCGCAGCCCGTCCCAGATCCGTTTGGGCAGCGTGATCACGTCGATGCCGCTGACAAACAGGGTCACGGCGATTTCCTCCCAGGACAACACGAGGCTGAGGAACCAGGCCGAGAATATCCCGAATTTCAGGTTCGGCAGAATCACCATGAAGGTGGTCTGCATCCGTGTCGCACCCAGATTGCGGGACGCAAGTTCCAGCGATTTCTCCAGTCTTGCCGTTGCTGTCAGCATGACGATGACGGCAAAGGGAGTGACCATGATCACATGTGTCAGGATCAGCCCGGCATAGCTGTCCAGCAGGCCGATGCGCGCTTCGAGAAAGTAGATAATGACCGCGGAAACGACAGGTGGCACTGCCATGGGCAACAGCGAAAAGCCCACCAAAACGGGCCCGAACCTGGGCTGTCGAAACCAAAGGCCAAGCGTGAAGGAAACCGCCAGGAAGGTCGCGACCACGCTGCTGATCAGCGCCACGAAAACACTATCGCTGATGCTGGCCAGCCAGACCTCGTCAGAGAACAACGCCTTGTAGTGGCGCAGCGACCATTCGCCTTGCGGCATGGACAGGAAGCGTTTCGGCGTGAACGAGACCGGGATCACTGCGATCAGCGGGAACAGCATGAACAGCCCGGTCAGGTAGACGGCGATCCACAATGAAAGGCTCTGAAGATTCTGGATCGGTTTCATTAGTTGACCAGCCTTTCCGGGCGGATGACTTTGAACAGCAGCCCTGCGAGCGCTCCGACGATAGCCAGCACGAAGATGCTAAGTGCAGCGCCGAAACCCCAGTTCGCGGTTTGAAACATCTGGATGTAGATGTACTCGGCCACCATCACGATCTTGCCACCGCCGAGGATGGCAGGGGTGATGAAGAAACCCAGTGCAAAGACAAAGACAATGATCGCCGACGCCAGAACACCGGGGATAGTCAGGGGGAGAAATACGTTCCAGAATGTGAAACCCGGTGTGGCCCCCATGCCGCGCGACGCCAAAAGGACGCGCGCATCTATCTGGCGCATCGAGGCCGCAATCGGGAACACCGCAAACGGCACCATGAAATGTACCATCCCCAGGATGACCGAGAATTCGGTACGCACCAGCGTAAGAGGCTCTGCGATCAAGTTGAGATCCAGGAGGAACGTGTTCACAATACCCTTGTTTCTCAGGATCACGACCCAGCCGAACGCACGGATCAGCACCGAAATCCAAAACGGGATGAAGATGCAAAGTTCCATGAAGAACTTGCGTGCCGGCGACCCGTAGACCCAATGATAGGACATCAGGTAGGCCAGCATGACCGAGACCACGGTCACCGTCAGGCAGATACGAGCGGTGCGCCAGAGAATGTTTAGCGTATCAGTGTCTGTCAAAACCCGGGCGTAGTTTTCGAGGCCCGCCTCGGGGCGCGATACGGACCACCCGAACACGCCCGCCAGAGGCAGCAGGTACACTGCCAGAAGTAGAACGGGCAGCATCCACATCGCAACGGTATGAATGTTTATTCTAGACGACATGGTGCTGCCCTTTTCCTTTAGATCAATCGCTTACCAGAGCCAGATACTTGTCCAGCGCGGGTCCGAAGTGATCGGCATACCATTCGGACTGAAGGGCAACCTGACGTTCCAGATTTTCCGCGGAACTGGCATCGATCGCCTTGTGTTCGTCGGGCACCATCGCGTGCGCGGCAGGGTTGGCCGGGCCGTTGCCGAGCTGTTCAAGCAGGATCAGCTGATGCTCGGGGGTCTGTGAAAGTTCGATGAATTGCATCGCGGCTTCAGCGCCTGCCGGGTTGCCCTTGATTGTGCACCACCCAGACGGCGTTACGAGGCCTTGATCAAAGGTCCAGTCGACTTCGCCTTCCGTATCCATCTTGGTCAGATTGGCGCGCGTGTGCCACAAGAGCCCCATGGAAGCCTCGCCATCACGTAGCAGCTGCTGGCTCTCGGCCCCCGACTGCCAGAAGGAAACCACATGCGGCTTGATGGCCTCGATCTTGGCCAGCGCCCGGTCGACATCCAGCGGATACAGCTCGGCCGGGGATACCCCGTCTGCCAGAAGTGCGGCTTCGAGTACGCCGGTCATCCATTTGTAGAGCGTGCGCTTGCCCGGGAATTTGTCTACATCCCAGAAATCGGCCCAGGTCGCCGGGGCCGTGTCGAAACGGTTGGTGTCATAGGCCATGACATAGCTAAAGAAGTAGGATGGAACGCTGAATTCAGCATCAAAACCGGGCTGCACCTTGGCACGATCAACGATGTCATAGTTGATCGGTTCCATCATGTTTTCGCGGCCCAGGCGCAGTGCGGAATAGGGCTCGGCATCGCACACATCCCAACGGACGGCGTTGCTTTCGAACTGGGTTTTCATCGAGCCTTCCAGTGGACCGGACCCGTCAAGTTTCAGTTTCAGTCCGGTAGCGGACTGCAAAGCTTCGGCAAATGCGGCTGAGTAGGCGTCAATCGCGTCGCCGCCCCAGTTCACGACCACAAGCTCGTTCTCTGCGGCCAAAGCCGCGTCAGGACGCGCGATAGTGACGGCACCCAATGCAGCAAGGCCGGTCAGGAATGAACGGCGGTCCAGCTTGCCTGAGCGGAACCGCTCTGCCAGGATTTCACAGCAATCTCTTTGAAAGTTACTCATTTTATTTCCTCCCATTTTTTCAGTGCGGCCCTATCCGTGCCGGGAAATGTTTCAGTCGGCGATGATGATACTGTCGTTGGGGGACCACGAGACCCACAGCTCGGAGCCGATGGCCGGGTCAATGTCTGTATGTGAACTATGTGTTGAAACTTCGATTGCCTGCCCCGATGCGGTGGCAAGCGTCAGGTCAATATGCGACCCTTGATAGGTCGATTGCATTACCTTTGCTTTGAAGCAGTTTTCGGTCGCATCAACCTTCTCGGACGTCAGCGTTATATTTTCTGGACGCACGGCGATGGCCGACACCGGCCCGCTCAGGTTGCCAGTGCTGGCCGAAAGGGGCCCATCAACGGACCGCCCCCGCAGGACACCTCCGTCAAGGGCCGTGTCCGAGACCGGGAACAGGTTGATTTTTCCCAGAAACTCCGCGATGAATCGGGAATTCGGCGCATTGTAGATCGTGTCCGGGGTGTCCAGTTGCATCACCTGGCCTTTGTTGAAGATCGCGATATTGTCAGACAAGGCCAGAGCTTCGCCCTGGTCGTGGGTCACGAAAACAAAGGTGGTGCCGGTTTCCTCGTGGACGCGTTTCAGCTCGACCTGCATTTGTTCACGCAGGTTGCGATCAAGGGCGGACAGCGGTTCGTCCAGCAACAACATGTCGGGTTGAAACACCAGTGATCGCGCCAGCGCCACTCGTTGCTGCTGGCCGCCGGACAACTGTGACGGCTTCTTGTGGGCATGTTCCGAAAGGCCGACGGTTTCGATGATCCGGCCCACGCGCTCCTTGCGCGTGGACGCATCCACCTTGCGGATACGCAGTGGGTAGTCGACATTTTGCCAGACGGTCATGTGGGGAAACAGGGCATAGCCTTGGAACACCATGCCAAAATTCCGCTCTTCCGCGGGCATGGCGCTGATATCAACGCCCTCTTTGATCAACTGACCGGATGTTGGAACCGTGAAACCCGCCAAAATCATCAGCAGGGTGGTTTTCCCCGAACCCGATGGTCCGAGAAAGGTCAGAAACTCACCTTTCGTGATTTCCATGTTCACGTTTTTCAGCGCATCAAAGTCGCCGTAACGTTTGCAGATATTGTTTGCGGTTATTTGCGACACGTTACTTGCCCTTCTTGCGCCAGGTCAGATTGCTCATCTGAGGCGGAAGGGTTGCAAGAAACAATATTCAAGTCAAATGAAAGAAAGTAGACAGTAGCGTGACGAAAATTCACCTATTCCGCGCGGATGTGCTGACCGAGCGAGAATTCTGCAAACCACTGTGACATCCAGTCTATGGCCAGCCGACTGGCGCGGCGGTCAACGCGCTCTTTCGGGCCTACGATGAAATAGGCGGAAGGCCCTTCGATCTGGGTCTCGAACAGGCGGATCAGTTTACCTTCGATCAGGGCATCGCGAGCCAGCACGTCATCGCCCATTGCAATACCGGTGCCCGCCACGGCGGCATTCAGGCAATGAGTGATGTCGGAAAAGATGATCCCCTTGTTCAACTGGATGCTTTTTGTCGTTGCGGCTGACAGCCATTTGACCCAATCGCCCTGATTGCAATGATGCAGTAACGGGAAATTGGCCAGTGCTTCGGGTTTCGGAATGCGGCCGACTCGATCCAGAAAGCTTGGTGAACAGACCGGAAAGGCATGGGGGGTAAACAGGTGTTTCACATACATCCCTGGCCACGCGCCATCGCCATAGACAATCGAGAAATCAACGTTATCGCTGGACAGATCGCTGTAGTCGTTCTGACTGCTCAGCTCGAGATCAATATTGGGATAGAGTTCAAGGAATTCACCGATGTGATGTGCCAGCCAGAAACTGCCCAGACCTGAAGCGCTTCGGATTCTAAGCCTGCCAAATGGTTCTGATCCGCCCAACGGCAAGCTGGCAAGTTCGACGATCTTGAGCGCTTTGCGGATCTCTTTGACATAGCGATTCCCGGCAGAGGTCAGTTCGACTTTGCGCCCTATACGATTGATGAGCTTGACCCCGAGACTGTCCTCCAACTTTCGCAACTGATGTGAAACTGCACTGGGCGTCACGCAAATCCATTCGGCTGCGCGTTGAAGAGTGCCCAGACGCGCCACGGCCTCAAGCATTCTGAGCGCGGTGATCGAAGGATAGACAGAGCGAGCGGTAACATCGATGGGGTCAGCCATTTAAGAGCCTCTTTCGGAGTTGTTTGAGTGAATATTTCTCTCGTTGTGGAATACTTTATCTCATTTGACATGAGTAAATCTTCAATAAAGGATGACGCCAGTGTGATTTCGCGCTTGCGCAGAACGATGACCCGTTCCCTGAGCGCCCGGCTAAGAAAGGTCGCAAAATGGTAGAAAACTTAGGAATTCGATCAACAAATTCGCCCGAAGGACTGCCCGCCGCCGATTTGGTTTTGCGCAACGGTCGTATCTACACAGTTGATTTCGACACGCCGTGGGCGGAGGCGGTTGCGATAAAGAACGGTAAATTCATCGCCGTCGGCAGCAATGCCGAAATCGAAAAGCTGACTGCGGATTACACGCATGTGCATGATCTGAATGGTGCGTTTGCCATGCCGGGTTTGCACGATATGCATACCCACCCAGACTTGGCGCTCGGGCCGAAATACTCGGAGTATCTGGACGTTGGCATTGACACGCCAACTCCTGACGAAGTCCGCGAGGCAATCTTGGCCTATGCCAGCGCGAATCCCGGCGATGATTGGATTTTTGGTAAACATTTCGTTCACTTCGCCTTCCGCAAGGCCGGGCTGGAACCGGGGCGTGACTGGCTGGACAGCTTTATTCCTGACCGGCCCGTGGCCATCATGGACCGGATGTGGGGCAGCTGCATGGCAAACTCCAAGGCGCTGGAGTTGGCGGGGGTCTCGACCGATTCGATCGACCCCAACAATGGCTATATCGTCCGCGATCCCCTGTCGGGCAAGCCGAATGGCATTCTGGTCGATGGCGCCTATGCCCTGATCATGGCAGCCATGCCCCCGCCGCCGCTGAAGGCGCTAACGCGCGCCTATCGCGAGGGTGCACGCTTTCAGTCCAGTCGCGGGGTCGTGGCGACCAAATATGTCCATGTCTGCGAACAGCGGCTCGAAGCGCTGCGGACGATTGACCGTTCCGGCGAGCTGCCGCTTCGGGTCGAGGCCGCAATCAGCTGGCAAGACGACATTTTCCCCGTCAAACGCCGCTGGGAGCTGCTGGCTGGCGAACGGCATTTCTATCGTTCACGCCGCCTGAACGCGAATGCAGTCAAGTTCCACTTTGACGGCACCGCTGAACCGCGCACCTCTTACCTGATTTCGCCGTGGCCAAACGAGGCGACCTGGCAGGGCAGCCTGAACATGACTCCCGAACATATCTATGACATGGTCGCGGAAATGGATCGCAAACGCATCCGCGTGATTGCCCATTGTACCGGAGATGGGGCGTCCGACATTTTCCTGGATGCCGTGGCCGAATGTCGTCGCCGCAATGGCCACGGTGGGATGCGTCACCAATGCGCGCATTCCACGCTGCTGGACGAGGCCAATCTGAAACGCTTTGCCGAGCTTGATGTGATTGCAGAGTTTTCACCCGTCGGTTGGTTCCCGTCGGAATTCACCCTTGGTGCGCGCTCATCCTTTGGTGAACGACTGCAAGAGGCGTACAACGTTCGCGGTGTTCTGGACGAAGGCGGTGTCGCGGTCATGGGGACCGATTGGCCGGTCAGCAGCATTGATCCCTGGTTCGGCTTCGAGGCGTTGACCACCCGCGAAAACCCGCGCGGTGAAATGGAAGGCAAATTGGGCAAGCCAGTCACCCCCGAAGAGGCCATCCGTATGGTCACCATCAATGGCGCCTATGCGATGGGTTGCGAGGATACTACCGGCTCGATCAGCGTCGGCAAGTCCGCCGATATTATTGTGCTGGATCGTAACCTTCTTGAGATCGACCCCAAGGGGAACTGGCACAAGAGCAAGGTAAACCTGACCGTAATGGATGGTGAGGTGATGCATGATCCGCTGGGCTGGTTGAATGGTACGCCTTTTGAAACACGGTTCCAGGAGGCGGCGCCAGATTTCACGCCGGTGGAAATCTGATGGATCAGCGCTGCCCTGTCACCATCATCGCGGGCTTTCTCGGGGCAGGTAAGACCACGTTGATCAATCGACTTCTTGAAGCCGATCACGGATTGAATATCACCGTTCTCGTCAATGACTTCGGCGCGATCAACATCGACGCCGAACTGATCCTGCGGCGCGAACGTGAAGTGATGGAGCTGTCAAATGGCTGTGTCTGTTGTTCAATCCAGGGCGATCTGGTGGCGCAGCTTCAGGCCATGTTCAAATCCGACAATCCGCCCGAATACCTGCTGATCGAGGGCAGCGGGATTTCGCAGCCCGGTCGTATAGCATCGGTTTTCGGGTATCCTCAGCTGCGCAATTATGCCCGTCTGGACGCGGTTGTGACGCTGCTGGATGCCGCGAATGTGGCTTATGCATCTGCCGACGTCAAAAGGCTCATGCAAGCCCAGATAGAGGCCGCTGACATCGTGGTTTTGACCAAACCAGATCTGGTCGACCAAACCGATCTGGACCAGTTGCGTCAGGATTGGCTGTTCCCGAACCTGCCTGCCTATCATGCGATCATGGGCGATATTCCGGCCGAATTTCTTTTGGATACCGGCAGACACAACCCGGATGCGGCCACCAGCCTGACGGGGCAATCCTACGCCGGATTTCACACCGACAGCTGGCAATCCGCGACGCTGATCAGCCACTCGGCCTTTCGTGCCGCATTCGAGGCGTTCCCGCTGAGCGTCTACCGTGCCAAAGGCGTGCTCTATTGCTCGGAATTTCCCGAACAGAAGATCATTTTCCAAAAGGTCGGCTCGCGGATGGAATTCCAAAAGGGTCCGATCTGGGACGGCAAGCCCGAATCCAGACTGGTGACCATCAGCACGGAGGCTGATGCGGCAAAAGATGTGCTTGCTTCATTGACGAACGAACACGCTGAAACCACCGCCTGACCTCACGCCTGTTGCTCTGTGCGATAGGCTCACCGAGTCGGTCTTCCCTGAAGAGGATACCAAGGCCGCCTTGCGATCGCCCGGGCGGTTGGGGGCGACCCCTCTTTGTTTGCAGGCAGGCCACTGCCGGGCAGCGGATGCGCGTCCTCACGAGTGCCCAACCGCCAGATCGCCGGAATCCATATCCGTATTTCCCCCATGATCCGCTCCTGAGTGTTGGATACATCCAGAGCGCTTTTGTTTGGGGGCGTCACGCCTGATCTCGCTCTGCGCAAAGCCAGTTCCAGACGGCCTGAACCGGGCCGCTTGCGGTTTTTGACCGGGGCGCCAACAGGTAAAAATCGCGTTCGGCCCGCAGGCAATGGTGCACCGGTTGCACCAGACGCCCAGCGGCCAGATCGCGCGCCACCAGAAACCGGCTGGCCAGAGCCACACCCTGCCCGGACAATGCCGCCTCGATGCCCAGCGATGTCTGGTTGAACCGCAGCCCGGTCTTGCCTGGACCGCCCGGGCTGGGATGGCCCGCGTCGCGCAGGAATTCCGGCCACAGATTGTGGGCGTCGTGCAAGAGCATCAGTTGCCCCAATGCCGCCCATCCCGCATCTGCCGCGCATAGCTGCGGCGCGCAGACCGCGATGACGTCGTGGGCAAAGAGCCGTTCGGCACGCAGGCTCGCCCCAAAGGGGGGCTGTCCCTGCCGCACGGCGATATCAATGCCGTCCGAATGAAAGCTTGAGACCCGCTCGGTCGCCAGAATGCGCAGGTCGATCCCGGCCTCGGTTTCGGTGAACCGCGACAGGCGCGGGATCAGCCAGCGTGATGCAAATGTCGGTGTAACGCTGATCGTGACCCGTGCGGGTTGCGGGGCGATCTGCGCCGACGCTTCGCGAAGCAGGCGGAAAGCGCGGGCAACCTGCCCGTGATAGGCGCGCCCCGTTTCGGTAAAGACCAGACCGCGCGGTTGGCGTTCAAAGAGCGTTGTCCCGAAACGCGCTTCGAGCGCGCGCACGTGTTGGGCCACGGCACCCTGCGTCACGCCCAGCTCTTCGGCGGCGCGGCTGAAGCTCAGGTGTCGGCCTGCCGCATCGAAGGCGCGCAGCGCGTTGAGCGGGGGGAGTTCACCCTCTTGCAGTAGATTTCCTACAGTCATGGCACAGAGGATATAGCGCGCAATTCCTGCGGTCGATCTGTAAAACAAGCTGGACAGCAATTGGGAAACCGTAAAAGGGGAACGATCATGGCAGCAGGAAAAGTAGCGCTCATCACCGCAGGTGGCAGCGGCATGGGAGCGGACGCGGCACGGCAACTGGCGCAGGACGGGTTTCACGTCGGCATCCTGTCGTCGTCGGGCAAGGGCGAGGCGCTGGCAAACGAACTGGGCGGGCTTGGCGTGACCGGCTCGAACCAGAACCCGGATGATCTGGAACGTCTGGTCAAGGGTGCGCAGGATCGCTGGGGCCGGATCGATGTTCTGGTCAATTCCGCCGGGCACGGGCCCAAGGGGCCGATCCTGGAGATCAGCGATGAGGACTGGCACACCGGCATGGATGTATACCTGATGAACGTGATCCGTCCGACGCGGATGGTCACGCCGATCATGCAGGCGAACGGTGGCGGCGCGATCATCAACATCTCGACCTTCGCCGCGTTCGAGCCTGACCCGCTGTTTCCCACATCGGGCGTCTTTCGCGCGGGCCTAGCGGCGTTTACCAAGCTTTATGCTGACAAATACGCCGCCGACAATATCCGGATGAACAACGTGTTGCCCGGCTTTATCGACAGCCTGCCCGAGGCAGAAGACCGCCGGGCGCGCATCCCGATGGGCCGCTACGGCCGCGCAGGAGAGGTGTCTTCGCTGATTTCCTACTTGGCATCCGAAGGCGGCGGTTACGTCACGGGCCAGAACTGGCGCGTCGATGGTGGACTGACCGCGTCGGTCTGACGCTCAGAACGATTCGACCCAAGGCCGCAGCGTCAATTCGTCGAACCATGCGCTGCGGCCCTGCCGGATCAGGTCCGGATAGGCACGCCGGCGTCCGGCTCGTCGCGCTATCCTGTCATCTCGTCCGAGGGGATCAGCGGAAAGAAGGTGCCGCCCGACCACAGGCCGAACCAGCCCTCGTGATGCGCCCCGATGTCCACGAGGCGGTAAAAACTCTTGCGGTCGATCAGCGCCTCCAGCCCCGCGCGGACCATGACGTAGGGCGAAGGCTCGCCCGTCTCGGCGTCGCGTTCGACCCGGATTGGGGCGTCGGGCCCGGCGGCAACGCTGTCGCCGACATTCGTCACGAAGGTCAGGATCTGGTCCGGGCCGCTGCCTGCCACATCGAAATCCACTGCGACAAAGGGCGCGTCATCGACGGTGATGCCGACCTTCTCTACCGGCGTGACGAGGAAATAATCATCCCCATCTTTGCGCAGGATGGTCGAGAACAACCGGACCAGTTCGGCCCGGTTGATCGGCGTGCCTTCGTGAAACCATGTGCCATCGCGGGCGATGCGCATATCCATGTCGCCGCTGAAGGGTGGATTCCACAAATGCACCGGCGGCAGGCCGCGCGTCTTGGCGGCCTTGCCGGCGGCGCGGGCTGCTGCCTCTATCCCTGTCGCTGACGGCGACGTGATCTTTTCTCCGCTCATTGCTTTTGCCATTTCCGTTCTGCGCGATACACTCTTAGACAGACATATAGAATGAGCAGGGAGCATTGCCATGACTGATCCGACCGATCTGGTGGCCGAGATCGAGGCGCTTGAGGGCAAGCTGGCAGCGGCGCGCGCGTCGATTACTCGCCGTTTCATTGGTCAGGACCGGGTTGTGGACCTCGCTTTGTCTGCATTGCTGTGCGGCGGGCACGGCCTGTTGGTGGGTCTGCCCGGACTGGGCAAGACGCGGCTGGTCGAAACGCTGGGCGTCGTTATGGGGCTTGCGGCGAATCGCATTCAGTTCACACCGGACCTGATGCCGGCCGATATTCTGGGCAGCGAAGTTCTGGAAACCGGCAAGGATGGCAGCCGCGCGTTCAAGTTTATTCCCGGTCCGGTGTTCTGTCAGTTGCTGATGGCTGACGAGATCAACCGCGCCAGCCCGCGCACCCAGTCGGCGCTGTTGCAGGCGATGCAGGAACGTCAGGTGACGGTGGCAGGCGAAGACCGCGTGCTGGAAGCGCCGTTTCACGTGCTGGCTACCCAGAACCCGATCGAGCAGGAGGGCACATATCCGCTGCCCGAGGCGCAACTGGACCGGTTCCTCGTGCAGATCGACGTGCCCTATCCCGACCGCGACACCGAGCGCGACATCCTGCTGGCCACGACCGGGGCCACCGAGGAGGAGGCGCATGGCGTCTTCACGGCTGCCGATCTGCTGGCAGCGCAACAGCTCTTGCGCCGGATGCCGGTGGGGGAAGGGGTGCTGGAGCTGATCCTCGATCTGGTGCGCGCCTTCCGGCCCGAGGATGCCAATGCATCCGACCGGGTGCGCGATACCGTGGCGTGGGGGCCGGGCCCTCGCGCGGCGCAGGCGCTGATGCTGACGGTTCGCGCGCGCGCGCTGTTGCAGGGCCGGCTGGCCCCGAATGTCGAGGACGTGACCGCGATGGCCGAACCGGTGCTGATTCACCGCATGGCGCTGAACTTCTCGGCGCGGGCGCGCGGCGACAGCCTGAGCCAGCTGATTGAAGAGACGACCGCAGGTCTGAGCCGGACCAAGGCGGCAGCGTGACAGCCACACCCGCCTCTCTTCGTGGCCGGGCCGAGGCCGAGGCGGCGCGCTTTCCGCCGCTGCTGGCGCGGGCCGAACGGTTGGCGGGGTCCGTCCTTCTGGGCGAACATGGCCGCCGACGGGCGGGGATGGGCGATGATTTCTGGCAATACCGCCCCTTGCAGCAAGGCGACCCGCGGCGGCTGATTGATTGGCGGCGTTCGGCCCGCAGTGACGTGCAGTTCGTGCGCGAGCGCGAATGGCAGATCGCGCAGAGCGTGATGCTCTGGGTCGACAGTGCCGCCTCGATGCGGTTTTCATCTGACCCCGACCTGCCGGAAAAGGCGGATCGTGCGCGGCTGATCGGGCTTGCCGCCGCAGTGCTTTTGTTGCGCAGCGGCGAACGCGTGGGCCTGACCGGAAGCGCACTGCCTCCGCGCCGGGGTGAAGCGCAGATCGCGCGGCTGGCGGTGATCCTGTCTGAGGACGCGGCGGCAGAGGATTACGGCACGCCCGAGGCGCGGGGCATGCTGCCGCATTCGCGCGCGCTGTTTATTTCGGACTTCATGGGCGATGTGGAACCGGTGCGCGCGGCCCTGACCAAGGCGGCGGATCGCGGTGTTCGCGGGGTGCTGTTGCAGGTGCTCGACCCGGCGGAAGAGGCATTTCCCTACCGGGGGCGCGCCATTTTTGAATCCGTGGGCGGCACGCTGGCGCATGAAACGCTGAAGGCGAACGACCTGCGCGACCGCTATCTGGAGCGTCTGGCAACGCGCAAGGCAGAGCTGGAACATCTCTGCGCCGCAACGGGCTGGCGCTATGGCTGCCACCACACGTCCGAAAGCGCGCAATCGGCGCTGCTCTGGCTGTATCGGGCAATCGAGGACGGAGGGCGGGCGCGATGATGATCGGCCCCATCGGGTTTGCCGCGCCTTGGTTGCTGGTCGCGCTCGCCTTGCTGCCGGTGCTGTGGCTGTTGCTGCGCGCCGTGCCGCCGGCCCCCGTTCGCCGCCGGTTTCCCGGTGTTGCGCTGCTTCTGGGGCTGAAGGACGACGACAGCGTGACCGACCGCACGCCGTGGTGGTTGTTGCTGTTGCGGATGCTGGCGGTCGCGGCGGTGATCATTGGCCTTGCCGGGCCGGTTCTGAATCCGAATAACGATGTGGCCGAGCGCGAGACCGGGCCGCTGCTGATCGTGATGGACGCCAGTTGGGCTAGCGCCCGAGACTGGCCCGCGCAGCAAGAGTTTCTGGCCGCGATGCTGGCGGAGGCCGGGCGCGAGGCGCGGCCCGTTGCGCTGTTGCGTCTGACAGAGCCTGCAGCGCCGGTGTTCCAGTCTGCCGAAAGCTGGCGCAGCCGCCTGCCGGGCCTCGCGCCCGCCGCGTGGCAACCAAGTGCCGAGGACATGGCGCAGGCCGCGACGATGCTGGGCGATGCCGCGTTCGAGACGCGCTGGCTGTCGGACGGGCTGGCGCGCGAGGGGCGCGGCGTGTTGTTGGAGGCGCTGGAGGATCGCGGCTCGGTCACGGTGTACCAGAGCGCGCGGCCGACGCTGGCGCTTGGCCCGGCGCGGATCGAAGATGGTGCATTGATGCTGACGGCGCAGCGGGCGCAGACCGAGCTGGCGCGCGACATCACCGTACTGGCACATGGCCGCGACCCGTCGGGCACGCCGCGCGTTCTGGCGGAACTGCCGCTGCGATTCGAGCCGGGCGAAAGCACTGCCACGGGCACGCTGGCGATGCCTGCCGAACTGCGCGCCCGCCTGACCCGGTTCGAGATCGCCGGGCAGAACCATGCAGGCGCGGTCAGCCTGACCGATGACGGGTTGAAGCGTCGCGAAGTTGCCCTCATCGCGGGTCGCGAGGATCGCGAGGGGCTGGAGCTTCTATCACCGCTGCACTATCTCGAACGTGCGCTGCAACCGTCAGCCGATCTGATGGGCGGCGCCTTGATGGATGTGCTGCCGGCCAGCCCCAATGTCATAGTTCTGGCCGATGTGGCGACGCTTTCGGGGGCCGAAGAGGCGGCGTTGCTGGAATGGGTCGAAGCGGGCGGAATGCTGCTGCGTTTTGCCGGGCCGCGCCTTGCGGGCAGCGACGTGTCGCGCAGCGAAGAAGCGCCGCTGATGCCGGTGCGTCTGCGCGCAGGTGGGCGCACGGTAGGCGGCGCGATGAGCTGGGGATCGCCCAAATCGCTGGCGCCATTCCCCGAGGCAAGCCCGTTCTATGGCTTGGATATCCCGGCGGACGTGACGGTCAGCTCGCAGGTGATGGCGCAGCCCGACCCGACACTTGCCGAGCGCGTCATCGCGCAGTTGAGCGACGGCACGCCGCTTGTCACGCGCAAACCCGTCGGCGCGGGGCAGGTTGTGCTGTTTCACGTCACGGCCAACGCCGAATGGTCCACCTTGCCGCTGTCGGGCCTTTTCGTGCGGATGCTGGAACGGTTGGCGATTTCCGCTGCAGCCGAGATGCCCGCCGCCGCAGAGTTGACGGGCACCACATGGAAACCGGTGCAGGTTCTGGACGGTTTCGGCGTGCTGGGGGATGCAGGCAACCTGCCCGGCATCGCGGGCGAGGCGCTGGTCGAGGCGCCGCTTGGCCGGACCATGCAGCCCGGACTTTATGACAGCGCCGACCGCCGCCTTGCCCGCAACGTGATCGGCGCGGATGACACGCTTGCGCCAGCCGTCTGGCCCGCGCGTGTCACCGTCGCCGGTTTTGACCGTGCCGCCGAGGCGCCGCTGGGGGGCTGGCTGCTGGCTCTGGCGCTGGTCCTGCTGAGCGCCGATATCCTAGCTGCGCTGGCCCTGTCGGGGCGCCTGTTGCCCGCGCGCGCCGCGCTGATCCTGATCGCGGCGCTGATGCTGCCCGATCCCGGCGCGGCACAGCAGACGCCAGAGGTGCTGGCGTCGGAACTGGCGCTGGCGCATGTCATCACCGGCGACAGAAAGCTGGACGAGATGGCGCAGGCGGGGCTGCGCGGCCTCAGCGAAACGCTGTTCTTTCGCACGTCGGTCGAACCTGTGGAGCCGGTCGGCGTCGATCTTGAGACGGATGAACTGGCGTTCTTTCCGTTGCTCTACTGGCCGATCACCCCCGATCAGCCGCAGCCCTCGGAAGCGGCCTATGTGAAGCTGAACCATTATCTGCGCACCGGCGGCATGATCGTGTTTGACACGCGTGATGCCGATATCGCCAGTTTCGGTGCCGCCTCTCCCAACGGGGCCAAGCTGCAACGGCTTGCGGCACCGCTGGATATCCCACCGCTGGAGCAGGTGCCCAAGGATCACGTGCTGACGCGCACATTCTATCTGCTTCAGGATTTTCCGGGCCGTCATGCAGGGCGTCCCGTCTGGGTCGAGGCTTCGCCGCCGGATGCCGAACAAATCGAGGGCATGCCGTTCCGCAACCTCAACGACGGGGTGACGCCGGTGGTGATCGGCGGCAATGACTGGGCTGCGGCTTGGGCCGTGGACCGGCGTGGCAACGCAATGTTCCCCGTGGGGCGCGGCTATGCCGGCGAACGGCAGCGCGAACTGGCCTACCGCTTTGGCGTCAATCTTGTGATGCATGTGCTGACCGGCAACTACAAATCCGACCAGGTGCATGTGCCCGCTTTGCTTGACAGGTTGGGCCAATGACCGGGGCGCTGGTATTTGATCCGCTGCTGCCGGTTTGGCTGATCGCGGTGCTGGCGGGCATGGTGATCTGCGCCACGGCGCTGGCTCTGTGGCGCGGCCTGTCGGGCTGGGCGTTGCGGGCACTGGGGGCTTTGGTCGTGCTGGCGGCGTTGGCCGGGCCAGTTTACCAGCAAGAGGATCGCGCGCCGCTTAGCGATATCGTCATGATCGTTGAGGATGCCAGCGCCAGCCAGCGCCTCGGCACGCGCGCCGAGATGACGAAAGAGGCGGCAGATACGCTGGCCGCCCGGCTGGAGGCGCGCGAGAATACCGAGGTGCGCCGCGTCACCGTCCCCGACGGGGCCGACAACAGCGGAACGCAACTGATGAGCGCGCTGGCCGGGGCAATCGCCGAAGAGCCGCAAGGACGCATCGCGGGCGTTTTCCTGCTCAGCGACGGACGGTTGCACGATCTGGACCGTGCGCCGAACCTGCCCGCGCCGATGCACCTGCTGCATACCGGGCGCAGCGGCGATTGGGACCGGCGGCTGATCATCGCGGGCGCCCCCGCCTTTGCCATTCTGGACGAAGAGATCACCCTGACCATCCGTATCGAGGACAGCGGTGACGTGCCCGCCGATGTCGGCAACGCGCAGCTTGATATCTCGGTTGATGGCGAAACGCCGCAACGCTTCGAAGTGCCCATCGGGCGCGATATCGACTTGCCTCTGGTGTTGCCGCATGGCGGCCGCAACGTGCTGCAATTCACCGTCCCCGAGGCACCGGGCGAGCTGACAGACCGGAACAATTCCGCGCTGGTGCAGATCAACGGCGTGCGTGACCGGCTCAGCGTGCTGCTGGTCTCTGGCGAGCCGCATCCGGGCGGGCGCACGTGGCGCAACCTGCTGAAATCCGACAGTTCGGTGGACCTGGTGCATTTCACTATCCTGCGCCCACCCGAAAAACAGGACGGCGTGCCAGTGCGCGAATTGAGCCTGATCGCCTTTCCCACGCGGGAGCTTTTTCTGGAGAAGATCAATGATTTCGATCTGATCATCTTTGACCGCTACAAGCGGCGCGGCATTCTGCCGTCGCTCTATCTCGACAATGTGCGCAACTACGTTGAGGGCGGTGGTGCGGTGCTGATCGCGGCGGGGCCGGATTTTGCCAGCGCCGACAGCCTCTACCGCTCGCCGCTGGAAGCGATCGTGCCCGCCCGCCCCACGGCGCGGGTGATCGACCAGGGGTATCGCCCGACCGTGACCGATCTGGGGCAGCGTCATCCGGTGACGGCGGGCCTGACAGAGCTGCATGCGGGCGAATGGGGCCGGTGGCTGCGCCAGATCGAAGTGACCGAAGAAACCGGAGACGTGGTGATGACGGGGGCCGAAGAGGCGCCGCTGCTGATCTTGAACCGGGTGGGCGAGGGGCGCGTGGCGCTGCTGGCATCGGATCACGCATGGCTGTGGAATCGCGGCTACGAGGGCGGCGGCCCGCAGCTGGAGTTGCTGCGCCGTCTCGCCCATTGGATGATGAAAGAGCCGGAACTGGAGGAAGAGGCGCTGTGGGCCGAGGCAACCGGCCAGCAGATGCGCATCATCCGCCGCAGCCTGGCGCCGTCAGTCGGGCCGGTCACGATCACGACGCCGCTGGGTGACACGCTTGATCTCCCGCTGGTCGAGACGTCTCCGGGCCGGTTCGAGGCGCTTTATGACGGGCCGGTGATCGGCCTCTATCGGCTGGAGAACGACGATCAGACGGCGGTGATCGGCCTTGGGCCTGCCGCGCCGGTGGAATTCGAGCAGACCATTGCCAGCGGCGCACCCCTGGCGGATGTGATCGCCGCGACGAATGGCGGTGTGCGCGCGCTGGAGGATGGCGTGCCGGGCATCCGCGCGGTGCGCAGTGGCCGTCCGGCTGCCGGGCGTGGCTGGCTGGGGATCACGCCGCGCGGTGCCTACCGGACGCAGAGCGTGACACAATCGGCGCTCTTGCCCGCGTGGCTGGTGCTGTTGCTGGTGTCGACGCTGGTGATCGGTGGCTGGCTGCGCGAAGGGCGGCGGTAAGCGGCACGCGGTTGCCGGGGCCGACTGGCGCGGTCAGTAGGGCACGGTGACGGGTTCAGGCTCTCCGCTCCAGTCCTCGACCGAGCAATGCGCGCGCACATAGACCTCGCGCGTGCCATCGGGCAACATCACGTTTCTCATGCTGCGGGTAAAGGGCTGTTCGCGCACATGCGGGTGATGCAACTTGCGATAGGCCAGTACATTGCCGTCCGCGTCCAGCACTTCCCAGCCGTCGGCATAGTGGTCCCATCCGGTGTCGGGATGCAGGATCGTGACATGGAAGCGCCACGCCATTCCGTCCTTTTCCACGCGCACGTCGGTGATGTTCGGGGCATCCGCCAGAGCAGGATCCGTCAGAAGGGGGGCAGCCAGAAGCGCTGCGCAGAAGGTCAGGGTAAAACGAGTCATGATCCCAGATATAGGCGATGTCGGTCTGACATGCTTTCACGTCTGTGTGTGCATGGTGTCAAGGGCTTCACCCGTTTCCGGCGACACCGGGATGCGCGGGGTTTGTGCGATGGCGCGCCGGAAGGGGATCGGGCTGGGTGGCAGCGCCGCCGCGATCTGCAGCCGGGGCTTGTCTCAGAGCGGGAATTGGTTATATTTTATTACCAAACCAGCATTATGCGTTGCCAGCCCCCGGGGAAGCCGCGCAGACTGAGGCCTGACCGGTCGCTGCCCTGTCCGGGTGCATGTCAGGCAAACAGGAGGCGCACAGGATGGAAATGCCGGAGCCCGACCCGAGGATCCTGGCCCGAAAGCCGGAGATCGTCAGCAGACTGGCCGCGGTTTTGCCCGCAGGCGCGGTGCTCTCGGACGAAGCGGAAACCCGTGCCTATGAATGTGACGCGCTGACCGCCTACAAATGCCCGCCGCTTGCCGTCGTGTTGCCCGAAAGCACGCGCGAAGTGTCCGATGTGCTGCGGGTCTGCCACGAAATGGGCGTGCCGGTGGTGCCGCGCGGGTCGGGCACGTCGCTGGCGGGCGGGGCGTTGCCCACGGGCGATTGCGTGATCCTCGGCGTGGCGCGGATGAATGCCGTGCTGGAGACCGATTACGAGAACCGTTTTATCCGGGTGCAGACCGGGCGCACGAATCTCAGCGTGACGGGCGCGGTGGAAGAGCAGGGGTTCTTCTATGCGCCGGACCCGTCCAGCCAGTTGGCCTGCGCTATCGCTGGCAACATTGCGATGAATTCGGGTGGGGCGCATTGCCTGAAATACGGCGTGACCACCAACAACCTGATGGGCGTGACCATGGTGCTGATGGATGGCACCGTGATCGAGATCGGCGGCGCCTATCTGGATGCGGCGGGCTATGACCTGCTGGGTCTTATCTGCGGCTCTGAAGGGCAGTTGGGCGTCGTGACCGAAGCAACCTTGCGTATTCTGCACAAGCCCGAGGGGGCGCGCCCCGTGCTGATCGGGTTTGACAGCAACGAGGTGGCGGGTGCCTGCGTGTCGGACATCATCAAGGCGGGCGTTTTGCCGGTGGCAATCGAATTCATGGACCGTCCCTGCATCCGCGCCACCGAAGCCTTCGCCGGGGCGGGCTATCCCGACTGCGAGGCGTTGCTGATTGTCGAGGTCGAAGGCAGCCCGGCCGAAATTGACGAGCAGTTGGAAACCATCACCCGCATTGCCCGCAGTCACGATCCGGTCGAACTGCGCGAGAGCAAATCCGCCGAGGAGAGCGCTAAAATCTGGTTGGGGCGCAAATCCGCCTTTGGCGCGATGGGCCAGATCAATGATTACATGTGCCTTGATGGCACGATCCCGGTCAGCCAGTTGCCCTTTGTGCTGCGCCGCATCGGCGAGATGAGCCGCGAATACGGGTTGGACGTGGGCAATGTGTTTCATGCGGGCGACGGCAACATGCACCCGCTGATCCTCTATGATGCCAACAAGCCCGGCGATCTGGAGCTTTGCGAGGCGTTCGGGGCCGATATCCTGAAGCTCTGCGTCCAAGTGGGCGGTTGCCTGACAGGCGAACATGGCGTCGGCATCGAAAAACGCGATCTGATGGGGCATCAATATGCGCCTGTTGATCTGGAAATGCAGATGGCGGTCAAGGATGTGTTCGATCCGCAATGGCTGCTGAACCCGGCCAAGGTATTTCCATTGGCCGAAAGCGCGCCGCGCCGGATCGCCGCCGAATAGCGGCCTTGCCCCTCACCTTGGAACCTGACGGTTTCAAGGCTCACCCCAGGATATGTCGAGCCAGAAAATGACAATGATGCGCCCAGAGACAGAAGCCGCACTGGCGGAGATGATCAAGGCCGCAGACGGCCCGCTGCGGATCGAGGGGGGTGGTACGCGCCCCATTGGCGAGCTGCGTGAGGGCTCCGTGCTGAGCACGCAGGGGTTGCGCGGGATCGACCTTTACGAGCCGGGCGCGCTGACGATGGTGGCCCGGGCCGGGACACCGCTCGCCGAGGTGGAGACGGCACTGGAGAAAGAGGGACAACGCCTGGCCTTTGAACCGATGGATCACCGCCCGCTGCTGGGAACCGAAGGCGAGCCGACGATCGGCGGCGTGTTCGCCGCGAATGTCTCTGGTCCGCGCCGCATTCAGGTCGGGGCCGCGCGCGACTTTCTGCTGGGGGTGCGGTTTGTCGATGGCGCGGGGCAGATCGTGTCCAACGGCGGACGGGTGATGAAGAACGTGACCGGCTATGATCTGGTCAAGCTGCTGGCGGGCAGCCGTGGCACGCTGGGCGTGATGACGGAACTTTCGTTTAAAGTGCTGCCGAAACCGGGCTTTTGCGGCGGGCTGCGCCTGCAGGGGCTGGAGGATACCCGCGCGGTTGCCGCGCTGTGCCGCGCGCTGGCATCACCTTTCGAGGTCAGCGGGGCGGCGCATCTGCAACAGGGGCCGGACGGTGCGCCGGTTACGATGATCCGGCTGGAAGGGTTTGAGAATTCGGTGCGCTACCGGGCGCAGGCGCTGCAATCGGCGCTGTCCGAATACGGTGCATTCGAGGTGGAAACGGACCCGGCGCGCACTGCGGCCGACTGGGACAGTATCCGCAATGTCGCGCCTTTTGGGGCGCAGGATGGCGATGTCTGGCGGCTGTCGGTCAAGCCGACCGATGGCCCGGCTGTGGTGGCAAAAGTGTCGGGGGCGCAGGCGATCTATGACTGGGGCGGCGGGCTGGTCTGGTTGCGGGTCGATGCGGGCAGTCAGGCGGACGTGATCCGGGCGGCGGTGGCAAGCGTCGGCGGGCACGCCACGCGTATTCGCGGCGCGGGGCCGGGCGCGTTTCAGCCCCTTCCGGCACCGGTTGCGGCGCTGGAGGCTGGCTTGCGCGCGCGGTTCGACCCGCGCGGCATTCTCAATCCGGGTTTGATGGGGGACGCGGCGTGACAAGGCTGAAAAGGGGCGATTTCGATGCGCACTGAGTTTACCGAAACGCAGTTGAAGGACCCGGCGATTCGCCGCTCGAACGAGATTCTGCGGGCCTGCGTGCATTGCGGGTTCTGCACCGCGACCTGTCCCACCTACCAGTTGCTCGGAGATGAACTGGACAGCCCGCGCGGGCGTATCTACCTGATCAAGGACATGCTGGAGAACAGCCGCATCCCCGATGCTAAGACCGTCGGGCATATCGACAAATGTCTTAGCTGTCTGGCCTGCATGACGACCTGCCCGTCGGGCGTGCATTACATGCATCTGGTGGATCACGCGCGCGAGTATATCGAGGCCAATTACAAGCGCCCGCTGACGGACCGGTCGCTGCGCTGGCTGCTGGCGCACATTCTGCCCTATCCGACGCGGTTCCGCATTGCGCTCTTGGGGGCCAGAGTCGGGCGGCCCTTTGCCCGGTTGATGCCCGATGCGCGGCTGCGCGCGATGCTGGAGATGGCCCCGAAACAGGTGCCCCCCGTCAGCCGCAACGACGATCCGCAGAGTTTTGCGCCGTCTCGGACCAACGGGCGGGTGAAAAAGCGCGTGGCGCTGATGACAGGCTGCGCGCAAAAGGCGCTGAACACGGATATCAACGATGCGACGATCCGCCTGCTGACGCGGCTGGGGTGCGAGGTGGTGGTGGCGCGCGGCGCGGGATGCTGCGGGGCGCTGACCCATCACATGGGCAAGACAGACGAGAGCCACGCCTTTGCCGCCCGGAACATTCGCGCCTGGAGCGCGGAAATGGCAGGCGGTGGTCTGGATGCGATCGTAATCAATACCTCGGGATGCGGCACGACGGTCAAGGACTATGGGCATATGTTCCGCAATGACGCGCTGGCAGAGGACGCCGTGCGAGTGGCGGGGATCGCGGTCGATGTCTCGGAATTGCTGGTTGACCTGCTGCCCGAGGGCGATCCGGCCTTTGTGCCGGCCAACGACAGGAAGGGCCTGCCCGGGGCCGATGCCGCAGCGGCACCCGGAGAGGCGCTGACGGTCGCCTATCACGCGGCCTGTTCGCTGCAGCATGGGCAGCAGATCAAGACCTACCCCAAGGATCTGCTGAAACGCGCCGGGTTCACCGTGGTGGAGCCTGCCGACAGCCACCTGTGCTGCGGCTCGGCTGGTACCTATAACCTGATGCAGCCGGAGATCTCGAAGCAGTTGAAGGCCCGCAAGGTCCGGACGCTGGAGGCGAAAGCGCCGGATGTGATCGCCGCCGGTAATATCGGTTGCATGATGCAGATTGGCGGGGCAACCCGGGTGCCGATCGTGCACACGGTGGAATTGCTGGACTGGGCCACGGGTGGCCCGATGCCGCCAGCGCTGGGCAGCGAACTGCCCGGTATCGCGGGGGTGCCGGACCTGCGCCGCGCAATCTGATCCAAATAATTGGCGTCCTTGCCAAATTATCGCCTCAAATCCTTGGTAGCGCTTCGGCGGAACTGGTTTCGGGAGTGTTTCATGCTGCGCAGCTTGCTGATGGCCTTTGTGGCCATCCTGATCACGTCTCCCGTTTCGGCACAGCAAACGGCGCTGCAAAGGCTGGATACCGGTGATGATGGCCGCGAATGGGAGGCTGTCGGGCGTCTTGATCTGGCGGGGCGGGGCTTTTGCACCGGCACGCTGATTGCGCCCGATCTGGTGCTGACGGCGGCGCATTGCCTTTATGACAAGAGCACCGGCCAGCGGATCGATCAGAACAAGATCGAGTTTCTGGCGGGTTGGCGCAATGGTCGCGCCTCTGCCTATCGCTGGATCCGGCGTGCTGTGGTGCATCCCAGCTATGTTTTCGATCAAGATGTGGCAGCAGAGCGGGTGCGCAACGATGTGGCGCTGCTGGAACTGCACCACCCGATTCGTAACGGCCGGGTTGTCCCCTTCGAGACCGACCGCCGACCGATCAAGGGCCAGAGGATCGGGGTGGTCAGCTACGCGCGGGGCCGGTCCGAGGCTCCGTCACTGCAGGAGGTCTGCGATGTGATCGCCCGCCAACATGGCGTGTTGGTGATGTCCTGCGATGTGACTTACGGCGCCTCCGGCGCGCCGATCTTCAGTTTCGAGAGTGGCAGACCGCGCGTTGTATCGGTTGTGTCGGCCATGGCCGAGGTCGACGGGCGCAAGGTATCGCTGGGCACCCAGTTGGAAGAGCCGCTGGCCGCTCTGCGCGCGGCGCTGGATGCGGGCCAAGGAATTCAGCAAGCCGGCGCCCCGCAGATCAATACGGTGGGCGAGCGCCGCGTGACCGGCGCAAAATTTGCCAAGCCATGAGGCGGCGCGCCCTATACGCACTTACATTCGCGCTGTTGCCGCAGGTTGCTGCGGCCAGCGATCTGATCCGCCTGACGGACCGTGATGACCTGTTTGGCTGGGAGGCGGTCGGGCGTGTCGAGATCGGCAGCAAAGGCTATTGCACCGGGGCGCTGATCGCGCCCGATCTGGTGCTGACGGCAGCGCATTGCGTCTATGATGAAGATGGCGCGCCGGTGGCACCCGAGGATCTGACCTTTCGTGCCGGGCTGCGTGATGGCACATTCATCTCCCAAAGCGGTGTCACCCAGATTGCGGCGCATGCGGCTTATGCGCCCCAGCGTGGCATGCAGGCCGAGAATGTGCGCCATGATGCGGCGCTTCTGGCGCTGGAGAGTGCCATCCCCAGCGCGGTTGCCAGCCCGTTCGTTCTGGCCACGCCGCGGCAACCGGGGCAGCGGGTGAGCGTGGTCAGCTATGGCAAGGGCCGTGACGCGGCCTTGTCGTGGCAGCGCGATTGCGGCGTGACGGCTGCCGGGCAGGGGCTGATGGCATTTGACTGCAACGTGACTTTTGGCTCTTCCGGTGCGCCGGTATTCACCCAGGAGACGGGGCGCGCGCGCATCGTATCGCTGATCAGCGGTGGCGGGCATATGGATGGCGCGTCTGTTGCATTCGGCATGGACCTGCCGGAGATCGTCGAGCGTCTGAAACGTGACCTGCGCGCCGCGGCCCGCCCCGAGCCTGCCCGGATCAAGCGGATCAAGGTCGGGCAAGGCGGCAGTGCCTCTGGCGCGAAATTCGCCAAGCCCTGACATCGAAATCCTGCCGCGGATGATACCGCGAGGGTCTTGAAACCGTGCCGCCGCTGCCCACATATGAAATGTTCGTCGCCGTATCCCGGGGCGGACAGAACCCGGCCTGTCCCTGAAGGGAAGGCCTTACCATATCGTTATCGCTCAATGGAGGATGACCCATGCGAAACTTTGATCTGGCTCCACTTTACCGCGCCACTGTCGGCTTTGACCAAATTGCGGACATCATGGACCGTGTTCGGTCCAGTGACCTGACCCAGTCGACCTACCCGCCCTACAATATCGAGAAAACCGCTGACGATGCGTATCGAATTTCGATCGCGGTCGCGGGCTTTGCCGATTCCGACCTGTCGGTCGAGGTGAGAGAGGGAGCGTTGATCGTGGCCGCGCGCAAGGCGGATGACGACTCGACCCGTACCTATCTGCACCGCGGCATCGCCACACGCGCGTTCGAGCGTCGCTTCCAACTGGCGGACCACGTTCGGGTGAGCGGCGCGACCCATGCTGACGGGATGCTGCATATCGATCTGGTCCGTGAAGTGCCCGAGGCGCTGAAGCCACGCCGCATCGAGATCGAGAGCGCGGCGGCGAATGTGGACAAGGATGTGGTTGACGCGAAAGCCGTGAACTGACCGACACCCTCATATGACCGAGATGAGGCCCGGCATGTAGTCGGGCCTTTTTGTGTGAAGCGACATTTTCTTCGCGAAGAAAATGGGAACAGAAAATTCGCGAATTTTCTGGAGCGTCACTCTGACGGGTGAGCTTTGACGCTGCCGGAGGATTGAGTAGCTTCTTCGAAGAAGAAGGAAAAAGGCGCGCCGTTTTCATGCGGCGCGCCTTTTGGTCTTGATATTCAGTCAGTCTCAGACCGACATGCAGATGTACTTCATCTCCACGAAGTCCTCGATCCCGTGATGGCTGCCTTCGCGGCCAAGGCCGGACTGTTTGACGCCGCCGAACGGGGCAACTTCGGTCGAGATGATGCCGGTGTTCACGCCGACGATGCCGTATTCCAGCGCCTCGGCCACCTTGTAGACGCGGCTGAGATCCTTGGCGTAGAAATAGCTGGCCAAGCCAAAGATCGTGTCATTGGCCATGGCGATCACGTCATCTTCGTTCTCGAACTTGAAGAGCGGTGCCAGTGGGCCAAAGGTTTCGTCCTGTGCCACCATCATGTCCTGCGTGACGCCGGTGAGGATGGTTGGCGGCAGGAAGTACCCGCTCCCTGACATCGGATCTCCGCCGCCCATCACGACCGATGCGCCCTTGGAGGTGGCATCGGCCACGTGTTCCTGAACCTTGGTGATCGCGTCCGCGTTGATCAGCGGGCCAAGCTGGGTGCCGTCCTCGAGGCCGTCACCGATCTTGAGGGCCTTGACCGCAGCGGTCAGTTTCGCTGCGAAAGCGTCGTAAACACCGGCCTGCACGTAGATACGGTTTGCACAGACGCAGGTCTGGCCGTTGTTGCGGAACTTGCACATGATCGCGCCCTCGACGGCGGCGTCAAGATCGGCGTCGTCGAAGACGATGAAGGGAGCGTTGCCGCCCAGTTCCATCGAGCATTTCATCACCTGGTCGGCGGCCTGACGCAACAGGATGCGACCGACTTCGGTGCTGCCGGTAAAGGTGATCTTGCGCACTGCGGGGTTTTCGCAGAATTCCTTGCCGATCTCGGAGGATCTGGACGAGGTGACGATGTTGAACACGCCCGCGGGAATGCCTGCGCGCTCTGCCAGAACACCCATGACTGTGGCCGACAGGGGCGTTTCCGCAGCGGGGCGACCCACGAAAGCACAGCCTGCAGCCAGCGCCGGGGCTGCCTTGCGCGTGATCATCGCGTTGGGGAAGTTCCACGGTGTGATCGAGGCAACAACACCGATGGGCTGCTTGATCACGGTGATGCGTTTGTCGCGCTGGTGGCCGGGAATCGTTTCGCCGTAGATGCGCTTGGCTTCTTCGCCAAAGAATTCGATGAAGGACGCGCCGTAGGCAATCTCGCCCTTGGCTTCGGCCAGCGGCTTGCCCTGTTCGGCGGTCAGGATGGTGGCCAGATCGTCCTGGTTTTCCATCATCAGGTCGAACCATTTGCGCAGAACGATCGCGCGTTCCTTGCCGGTCCATTTCGCCCATTCCTTCTGCGCCGCCTCGGCCCCCTTGATGGCGTCTGCGACCTGTGCGCGGCTGAGATCAGCCACGTTCGCGATCACGTCGCCACGGGCCGGGTTGGAAACCTCGAAGGTCTCATCACCGGTGATCCATTCACCGTTCACATATGCGGCCTCGGCCAGCAGGGAGGGGTCTTTCAGAAGGGCCTTCAGATCGGTGTCGCTCATGGCTTGCGTATCCTTTTCGATTTAGACGCAGCGCGTCCATTTTTGTCTCGAACCGGCTAAGCATCTTGGACTAGTCTTGTCCAGTATTCCGTTAGAGGTAATTCACCATGGAACTGGACGATGCTTACGCCAACATGCCCTATATTCCGGGGTCCGAGACCTATCCGGGCCGGTGGGCCGCCGCTGCTGCCGCCTACCGCGCCGAACTGGGCGAAGCAGAGCGAGCCAGGCTGGATATTTCCCATGGTGCGTCTGAGCGCGCGGCATTCGATCTGTTTTTGCCGGAAGAGACGCCAAAGGGCCTGTGTGTCTTTGTGCATGGCGGCTATTGGCTGAAATTTCACCGCGATCTGTGGTCGCATTTCGCTGCCGGAGCCGTGGCGCGGGGCTGGGCGGTGGCGGTACCGTCCTATGACCTTTGCCCCGCAGTGCGGATCAGCGAGATTACCCGCCAGATCGCGCAGGCGGTGTGCGTGGCGGCGGGCCGGGTCCGGGGGCCGATTGTGCTGACCGGGCATTCGGCGGGCGGGCATCTGGTGGCGCGCATGGGCATGACAGGGATGTTGCCGGCACCGGTCGCGGAGCGGATCGCGCATATCCTGCCGATATCGCCGGTGGCGGATCTGCGCCCGCTGATGCGCACCTCGATGAACGCCGATTTTCGCCTGACCGAAGAAGAGGCGGCGGCGGAAAGCCCGGCCTTGCATCCGGCGCCGGATGCACCGGTGTCGGTCTGGGTCGGCGGCAACGAGCGGCCGGTGTTCCTTGATCAGGCGCGGTGGCTCGCCGAGGCATGGGGTGCGAAGCATGTGGTGGTGCCGGGCAAGCATCACCTGGATATCATCGAGCCACTGCGCGATCCGGCCAGCGATCTGGTCGAGAGCCTGCTTTCTCCGTCCGGGGTCTGACCAGCGGTGGGCAGGCGTCAGCCAAATTTTTCGTGCCATGTGGGCAGGCGATCGCCCGGCGCTTGTGTGGCGGTGTAAACCGCCCGCGCGATGGCCCGCGCCATGCAGGTTGAGGCGCTGTGCCCGAGCAGCATCGGGTCGTAGACCGGATCGGCCAAGGGGCGCGCGCCGGTGCTGACGGCAAAGATCAGATCACCGTCCATCGGTGTGTGTGACGGCACCAGCGCGCGGGCGAACCCGTCATGCGCCGCCGTGGCCATGCGCGTGCATTGCGCCTGGGTGAGGGTTGCATCGGTGGCGACGATCCCGATGGTGGTGTTGGCGTGTTGGCCTAGCTTCGTGACCGGGATCTGGGTGCCGGGGTAATCACGGGCGGGGCCGTGGCCGCCGAATTCTGCACCGATCTCGAAAGGGGCGGCCCAAAAGGCGGGGCTGTCACCGACGGTGGCCGACCCCAGCGCATTGACCGCCACCAGCGCCCCCACCGTATGCCCCGAGGGCAGCACCAGCGAGGCGGAACCCAGCCCGCCTTTGAGATTGGCGGTGGTGGCGCCCGTGCCTGCCCCGGCCGTGCCGAGCGCAAAGCGCGGGGCAGTGGCCCGCATGGCCGCAGCGCCAAGGGCCTTGTATGGGTTTTCGGACCAGTCCTTGTCGCCACCGTTCAGCAGATCGAACAGGATTGCGCCGGGCACGATCGGCACGCGGACGTCGCCCAAGGGGAATCCGCGCCCCATGCCGTGCAGCACATCCATCACGCCGGACGCCGCATCGAGGCCAAAGGCCGACCCGCCCGACAGCGTCAGGGCATCGATCTGCTCGACCGTCTTGTCGGGGGCCAGCAGATCAGTCTCGCGGGTGCCGGGCGCGCCGCCCATGACATGCACCCCCGCGGTAAAGGGGGCATCCCCCACCAGCACCGTGACCCCGGATTTGAGCGTGCCATCGCTGGCATTGCCGACGCGCAGGCCGGGGACATCGGTGATCAGGTTCAGCAGACCGGGTTTGGCCATCATGTTTCGGGTTCCTCGCCTAGGCTCAACTTTATCTTGCCAGAATCCGAAAAATCGGCAAGGAGAAGGGCAGGGCCAGAGCGATGGCGTCGCCCGCCCGGATGGGCGAAGGTCCTGCATTCCCAACTGTCCTGAACGCCGGGACCTTTCTTTGATTAGGAGGGTCGATATGACTGAACGTCCTGAAATGTACCGTCTGCACAATGGTGAGAAGGCTCCGCTTGCCTTTGAAGTGTCGGAATACGAAGCGAGGGTGGCGGGTCTGCGCAAGATCATGGCAGCCCAAGGTGTCGATGCTGCCGTGTTCACCTCGATGCACAACATCGCCTATTACAGCGGCTTCCTCTACTGCGCGTTCGGGCGTCCCTATGGTTTGGTCGTCACGGCCGACGAGGCGGTGACGATTTCCGCGGGCATCGACGCGGGCCAGCCCTGGCGCCGGTCGTTCTGCGACAACATCACCTATACCGACTGGCAGCGTGACAATTACTGGCGCGCGGTCCGCTCGGTCTCGGGCGAGGGCAAGGTCATCGGCTATGAGGGCGACCACCTGACGCTGGTGCAGCAGAGCAAGATGAACGCGTTTCTGAACCCGTCCAAGGCGGTCGATCTGGCCGAGGCGACCATGCGCCAGCGTATGCACAAGTCGCCGGCGGAAATCGCGCTGATCCGCAAATGCACCGCCATTGCAGATGTCGGCGGCTACGCGATCAAGGACGCCGTCAAGGTCGGCACCCGCGAGATCGACGTGGCCATGGCCGGGCGAGATGCGATGGAGCTGGAGATCGCCCGCGTTTTCCCCGATGCCGAGTATCGCGATACATGGGTTTGGTTCCAGTCCGGGATCAACACCGACGGCGCGCATAACCCGGTTACGGGCCGCAAGCTGGAGCATGGCGATATCCTGAGCCTGAACGCCTTCCCGATGGTTTCGGCCTATTACGTGGCGCTGGAACGCACGATGTTCGTCGGCGAAGTGGACGCGGCCAGCCGGAAAATCTGGGAGGCGAACGTGGCCGCTCACGAATATGGCATGAGCCTGCTGAAGCCCGGCGTCAGCTGTGCGGAAGTGACCAACAAGATCAACGAGTTCTTGGAAGAGCGCCAGTTGCTGCAATACCGTACGTTTGGCTATGGCCATTCCTTCGGCATTCTCAGCCACTACTATGGTCGCGAGGCAGGGCTGGAGCTGCGCGAGGATATCGACACCGTGCTGGAGCCCGGCATGGTCATCTCGATGGAGCCGATGCTGACTCTGCCCGAGGGCCAGCCGGGCGCCGGCGGCTACCGCGAGCATGACGTTCTGGTGATCACCGAAGAGGGCAACGAGAATATCACTGGCTATCCCTACGGCCCGGATTTCAACGTGGTTGGTTAGGCCCTATTGGGTGCATGGCCCTTGTTGGGCATCGCGTCTGACATCAATGCTGACAAATGCAAGAGGGCGGCCCGATCTCCGGGCCGCCCTCTATCATGTTCGGTGCTGCCGCAGAAATCTGCGGGCAAAGTTACGCCGCGCGACGACGCCGCCACAGCCCGAAGAGGCCCATCGCGCCTGCAAGCAGCGGCAAAGAAGCCGGAATTGGCACCGCTGACATGGGAGCGACATCATAGGTCAGAGAGCCGGAAAAATTACGGGGCGAGAACAGACTTCCTCCAAATCCTGGAGTACCCACGCCCTGCCCTTGAAAGATCGAGATATCCGCGTTTGAGACCCATGCATCGCCGATGGCCCCACTGCCGTTCTGGTATCCGCGTAATGAATTGCCCGATGTTCTGAGGAAAAACAGGCCATAGGTCTGGCCAGCCGAAGAGACCTGATCTGCAACATCCCAGGCAACTGGATCGTTCCGTCCTGGGGAAAGCAGTCCCGTTATTGAATCAGCTAGAGTCCACCCGGTTGAACTGTCCAATGTCCCCACATAGCTGCCGGGTCTGATCCAGAACTGAACATCTGCGGTCCCGCTGACGGAAAAAGCCAGATCGACATCTGTCAGGGTGATGTCCTGCGGCCCGATTTGGATATCAAAAGCATTGCCATTTAGGCCGTTATTTGCCGCAAATCCGCCCGAAATGGTTGCAGCGTGCGCCGCTGCGGTCATAGCTGTCAGCACAGAGCCCAACAGCAAAGATTTGATGAGATTTATAACATTCCCCGGTTTCAATTTAACATTTAACACGAACTCGAACTATCGGGTCATAACCTACCCGGGGCATCGGGTGCATTAAAAATTTCGTTTTATTTCTAAGATTTACCCTTTTATCGACTCCCAAGGACGCCTCGCAGCTTTGGGTGTAGCTCGCCTCGACTCCCGCATTGTTTCCGAATTGGAGGCAATGCGGGGCGTAGGGGGGGGTATTAGTGTATTTCACGAAACCCAAGGCCCAAAGCAACGCCAATGGGCAGCCTCTCTCACGCTGAAACGCTTGGGTTCCAGCGTGAGAGCGCAGTATTGCCTTATGCAGATTGTTTCTTCCGACGTCTCAGGGCGGCTACTCCCCCCAAGGCCGACAGGAGAAGCAAGCCACCTGCCGGGAGCGGCACTGGTGTAACCGAGTTGATGTTGATCCCGGTCATCGCAACACTCTGACCTTGGTAGAAGGCTTCGAATTCGATCCGGTATTCGCCCTCTGCGGCGCCAATGAAGTTCTCTAGTGCTGTGCCCGGATTGTTGAAGAACTCATAGTTCCATGAGTTCTGTGCAACCTGATTGTTCAAAATCAGGTCGGCGTATTCTGTGGCGTCCGCAGCTACAGCACCGCCCCCATTGCCCGTGCCGTTATTTCCGATACCGTGATCTGCAAAAGACACGTTGATCGGATCAAAGGTGAAGAAATTGGTCGCGGCCGTAGGGTCGCCGTCCAGACGCAATTCATAAGTCAGAGCGTTGAGCGAGGTGAATCCAGCAGCAGGTAATGTGAATTGGACATCAGTATTGACGCTCCACTCGAAGTTCCAGATCGCTGTGCCAGGGCTGTTTGGCGCGAAGCCAAAGCCCAGGGGCGTTTGACCTGCTACGAATGTATACGTGTCGACGCCATCGTAGTTGAATGTATTTTCGGCCGTGTTCGCGTCGTTAAAGCGCAGCTTTCCCCGCAAGCCGATTTCAACGGGGACTGCTATGTTTGGTGACCCGGCGTCGTACTGACCGGTTGCGACCGTGAAGCCGCCGTTTGCGTTGCCTGAGCCGAAGATGACATCAGGTGATACGCTTGCGGCATTGGCCACCGCGACAGATGACACCGTCAGCAAGGCTGACGCCAATATTGAATCTATACGCATGTTATCTCCTAAATAATTTCGCGTTGGTGAATCGCCGTTCGCCATACGCAAAGGCGCAAAAAAAAGGGTAACAGCCACGATAAGCGTTCATTCCGATGGACGAGTCAACAAATATGGCAAAATTAAGGCAGCGAGTCTGGAAGAGCGCTGACCGCAAAATCGGTCAAAATCTGATCGCCCCATTGCGTCACAGATTGCTTCTCGTACTGGCGGCAATTGGGCTTTGCGAGCATGTGTGCTGGCAGGCGGATGTCCAATACTCATTGCGAAATCAGTAGGCCAATACCGCAACCAGATGGCGCCCCTGGCGGGCATCCTGTCAAGCTTGGCGACGCTTCCCGCTCGGTGGATGCTCAACCCATATCGGGGGCGATCCAGGCCGACAGAGAGCCACGCTGTTTCATCCACTCATTGCGGGATGAGCAACCCCTGAACCCATATCTTGTCGGGGTCGAAATGCGCATGACCTTCACGACTTGCTGGAATCGCAAAAGGAATCCGCGCAGAATTGGAGCAGTCAAGCTGACCAAATCCGATTCGCATACGTAACAAAGTCACGCAATGCGTCTATGGGGTGTTATTTTGTTTCGTCAAGCTTGACAAAACGCCGCAGGTTTCGTTTCCTGCAGGGAGAATAACTTTACCAGTGGACAACGTTGGGAACAGGCAGCGCCTGCATTGCGCTGCTATTTTTGTCGGAAATTAACAACGGGGAGGAACCTAATGGCAGACTTAACGGCACGAATCGAAAGTATGCACAGGCGAGATGTGACGGTCGCCGTGGCCTTTGTCATCGGCTTATGGATTGCAATTTCTTTTGTCGCGATTGCCACGTGGTCGCTGGCACCAAGTAGCGGTGCTCGCACGATGCTGCTGATTGGCGGGGCCACATTGCTGCTGTTCAACACGGCGGCCATCATGGCGATGCTGCGCCATTACCGCGAAGATCGCGATTTCATGTACGGGCTGGATATCAAGTTTCTTGACATCGCCCGCGCGCAGAAGAACCGTTAAGGAAGGATCTGGAAATGGCAGATTATATCCCTCCCGTTCAGAGCAAGTTCGGGCAGATCATCGACGTTATTGTGCTTTTGGCGCTCGCAATTGGCGCGCTCTACATGCCGTTGTGGTTGGGGCTGGCCGGTAGCGCACACACCTCGAATGTTCCGGACAACCCCACTTGGGAGAGCCTCGGGCAGAATGCCACGATGGTCGAAAAGTGGAACCAGCTTGGCTACACGGAAGCCGCCGAAGCGGCCGAGCTGATCACGGCGCGTTTTGACTATTCCTTCTCGATCCTCAGCCTCTTGGTGATGATCGTGGTGGTCGTGGGCTACTACGCGATCATCCTGCGCTTTTCCGAAAAGGAATACCGCGACGTAATTTCCGAAAAATTCGGCGACAGATAGGAAGCGTTTGAACATGGATATCTGGAATATCATTGAATACGCCGCATGGGGCCTGTCCGCGATCTTCGGCCTTTATATCATCTTTGACTGGATCAAAGTTGACAGCACGTACAGCGACGAGGAGCTGATGTCCTCCCGCGAGGGCGAGCTTGAAGCAATGACCGAAGATCACACACTCTGAACGGGGAGAAGAAGATGTCTGAAACGGATATCACGTCCAAAACAATGGATGGAATGGGCCCCGGAGGGACCAAGATTGGCCTTGCGCGGGTTCTGGGACCAGCGCACGTCTGGGGCCTTGGCGTCGGGATCGTCCTTGTGGGCGAATACATGGGCTGGAACTTTTCGGTTGGTAAGGGCGGCGCCTACGCTGCTTTGCTGGCCTGCTGGTTCGCGGGGATCTTGTATTCCTGCGTTGCGATGATCGACAGTGAGGTCACATCGACCGTTGCAGCGGCTGGCGGACAATACACGCAGGCCAAACATATCGTGGGGCCGCTGATGGCCTTTAACGTCGGGCTATACCTCGTCTTTGCCTACACGATGCTGGAGGCCGCGAATGCGATCACCTTCGGCTTCTTGATCGACACGGTGGCGGGAATGACGGGCCACGAAGGCCTTGATGAAAGACCCTTCATCATTCTGGCGATCATGTTCTTGGCATGGCTGAACTATCGCGGCGTTCTGGCGACGCTAACCTTCAGTCTGATCATCACGGCATTTGCGTTTGTCGCGATCATCGTGCTGTTCCTGTCGACGACAGTGTTTCTCGGAGAGAGCCCGCTGCGCCACACGGAACTGATGACAGATCTGCCATATGGTTGGCTCGGCGTCTTGGCGGCGATGCATTTCGGCCTTTGGTATTACCTCGGGATCGAAGGCACCTGTCAGGCAGCAGAAGAAGTCCGCTCGCCTGCCCGCTCGCTTCCATTCGGTACATTGGCAGGCATCATGACGCTGCTGATTGCGGCCTCGCTGACATGGTATGTCTGCGTTGGCCTGATGCCATGGGAGTATCTCGGACAAGCCGGCGTTCCGCTGTTTGATGCTGCGCGTATGACGGGTTCGATGGGCCTGATGGTTCTGCTGGGGATCGGCACGATGTTTGCCACGCTGGCCTCGGCCAACGGTTGCATCAACGATGCCAGCCGCGCATGGTTTGCCATGGGCCGCGATCACTACCTGCCGGATTGGTTCGGGGCGGTACATCCAAGGTTCCAGACACCGTATCGTGCAATCATCTTCCTGGTGCCGATCGCGTTGATCTTTGCACTTGGCGCTCCTTTGGATCAGGTCATTACCTTCTCGATCCTGTCGGGCCTGTTGGAATATACCTTCATGCCGCTGAACGTGATCCTGTTCCGTCGCAAGTGGCCGCTGAACACGATCAAACGTGGGTATGAGCATCCGTTCCACCCCATCCCGGCGATCGTCCTGCTGACCTTGTGCGGCATCACGTTCTTTGCGGTGTTCCTCGGATACGGTTCGCAGTTGGTGGCGATGCTCTCGTTCTACATCGTCGTGTCGCTGTGGTTCCACTTCTGGCGCTATCGCTTTGTGCGGCGCGCGGCGCAGTTCACGATGCCGTGGCCACGCCCGCAAGGATACTGATAGCTACCGAAAACCGAACCGGCCCGCCCTGATGGCGGGCCGGTTCTCGATTTGAAAGGACAGGCTGCATGGACCGCGTTTTGTTGACGGCGATGATACTGGTGCTGGGCGCAATCGTCGCGACGCTGGCGGTCAATTTGCGGCGGGCTGCACGGGCGCGCAGTGGCACACGCGGGGCCTTTCTGAATGACTGCCACGCTCTGCTGTCGCAGCCGCGGACCCAGACCGCCCCCACCGGGTATCCCCGTCTGGCCGGGAAATATCATGGCCTTGAGGCGGATATTCAGGTGATGCCCGACACTTTAACCTTTCGCAAACTGCCGGCACTCTGGGTGCTGGTCACGCTACCCGGTCCGCTGCCCATCGGGGCGACAGTGGACCTGATGATCCGGCCCATGGGGGTCGAGCCGTTCTCGCGTTTCCATAAGCTGAACACCCAAGTGGATCGGCCCGAGGACTTTCCAGAGGATTGCGCCATTCGCACCGACAGCAAGGCTGACATGCCGTCCGAGGCGCTGGTGCGGGCCCATTTGCACCTGTTCGATGATCCGACGGTCAAAGAGTTGGTGATTTCCCCAAAAGGCGTGCGTCTGGTGTTCCTGGCCGACGAAGCACAGCGCAGCCGCTACTTGATCTACCGTGACAATGAGATGGGGCAGGTGCCCCTGCCGGCTGACCGTTTGGCATCCAAACTGGATGCGCTGTTGGCGCTGCGTGCAGATGTGCTGGACGAGGACGCATCAGAAGTGCGACGACTGTCCGCATGAGCATCGTTACACGCCCTCCCGTCCAGCCGTACCTGGTCCTTGCCGCGGCAATCGTCCTGCCCGCATCCGGCCAGGTGCTGAACCGGCAACCCGTGCGCGGTTTGGTATTCTTGTTCTTTATCCTGCTTTTGGGCGGATATACCCTGCAAACGGCAGCACCTGACGTATCGATCGTTGGCAAGCTGGCCGGAGGGATCTTCGTCTATGCGATGGCGATCTACGACGCCTATAGAACGGCGCGCATCCGCTATGAGGTCTGGCGCGCGGCAAAACGCCAATAGGCGGTGGCCGCAAGCGCCGTCCGGCCATGAGTTGCCCGATGCATTCTTCGCCTGATCCACACAGAACCCCGGCACGCCGGGATGGGGGGGATTTGGCGCTTCGGGTCTGGGGCATCCCTTCGATTGATGTCTGCAAAGCGTAGCACCGAAACACATCCTGACGATCAGATTTTGCGCCGCTGCTGGTAATCCGGCATCCGGACGCCCATTTTAAGTGGCGCGGGCAACATGCGGAGAGTGGACAAATGCGCGCCACGCGGTAGACAGAAAAGACAGGGATAAATGACCGGGGAGGCGCAAGGATGTTGGCATTGCTCAGACTGATGGTCTTTGGCTTTCTGTTTCTGAGCGTGATCTACGTCGCATTATCGCTCTACTCCCGGTCGGTCCGTTCGGCCAAGCTGCGCCAGCAGTGGGAGGATGACGGGCGTCCCGGCGAACGCGATGCGTTTGTCGCTGCGGGGCTGAAGGAATATGATGGGTCGGTCCGACGCAAGCTGATCCTGCTGGTCTATATCGTGCCGATCGCTGTGATGAGTACGATCATCTACCTGACGAATTTCAATTGAGGGGGCCGGTATGGTCTATGTGAAGTGGGTGTTCTGGGGCACGTTCTGGGTGCTGGTGGCGGCGTTTTTCCACTATACGCTACCGCAGCACGATATCGCCCGGATCACTGACACGTATGAAAAGCGCGTGGATTTCGGCGAAAACTCGATCTTCTGGTCCCACGCAGCGGCAGGGGATTCTGCCGCTACCGTGAATCGGGACGTGTTCTTCATCCAGGCATTCCGCACCGATGACCGGCCGATGATCTACCGCAACGAAGATACCGGCTGGGGATGGCCGCCTTATTTCAAGTTCGACACTTCCAACTTGCAGGCCGAAGCCGCGGATCTGATTTCGAAAAAAAGCGCCACGAATGCGCAGTGGGTGGTGATCAAGCATTACGGCTGGCGCAACGAATTCATGTCGATCTTCCCCAACGCCATCAGCGTGCGCGCGGTCGATGGCCCCGATGTGCGGATCATTCCGTGGCTCAATATCGTGATCCTGACCCTGTTCGCGGCCCTCTGCTGGGGGATACGCGCCCGCTGGAAGAAGTTCCGCCGCAACAGGATCGACCCGCTGGTGGATGATTATACGGATGGTTGGGGCTAATTGCGCCGGGAGACATTGATCCAATCCGGTCAGACCAGATTGTGCGCTGCGTAAGTCCAGTCTAACGTCTGCATATGGCAATTTCGGTCGAAACCTTTTTCCTCGATAGCGACGCACAAGGGACGCTTCAGGCGCAGATTCAGCAGATGATCGCCGAAGGCATCCTGTCGGGTCGCTTCGCCAAGGGCGAAAAACTGCCTTCGTCGCGCAAACTGGCGGCGCATCTGGGCGTCAGTCGCATCACCGTGACGCTGGCCTATACCGAGCTTCAGGCGAACGACTACCTGAGTGCACGCGACAGATCGGGCTTTTACGTGTCCGACAATGCGCCCGAACCGCCGCGCTTTGCCCCGCGCCATCCCGGCCAGGACCGGATTGATTGGTCGCGCGCGCTGGGGCGGCGTTTTACCGGTGGGGCGACGCCTGAAAAGCCCCAGGATTGGTCCGGGTATCGCTACCCGTTCATCTACGGGCAGGCGGATCCAAAGCTGTTTGATCACGCCAACTGGCGGCACTGTGCGTTGCGCGCATTGGGGCAGAAGGATTTTCATGCGCTGACCACCGATTATTACGATCAGGACGATCCCAAGCTGATCGAGTTCGTCGCGCGCCACACATTGCCCCGGCGCGGCATTCTGGCGGAACCCGAAGAAATCCTGATCACGATGGGTGCGCAGAACGCGCTGTGGCTGACGGCGCAGGTGTTGCTGACGCAGCGGCGCACGGCGGTGATCGAGGATCCGTGTTTTCACGCCCTGCGCGATATCCTGACCCAGTCGCGCTGCCATTTGACAGCGGTGCCGGTGGATCATGACGGGCTGCCGCCGAACGCATTGCCGGAACAGGCCGACGTGATCTTTACCACTCCCAGCCACCAATGCCCGACCAACGCGACCATGCCGCTGGCCCGGCGCAAGGCGTTGCTAAAAAAGGCACGGGAAATGGATGCGCTGATCGTCGAGGACGATTACGAGTTCGAAATGGCGTTTCTGGGGTCGCCGTCCCCGTCGCTCAAATCGCTGGATCGGGACGGGCGCGTGATTTATGTCGGCAGTTTCTCGAAATCCATCTTTCCGGGCTTGCGGCTGGGCTATCTGGTCGGCCCGCGCCCCTTTATCCGCGAGGCGCGGGCGTTGCGCGCCAGCGTGCTGCGCCACCCGCCGGGGCACATGCAGCGCACGGCGGCGTATTTCCTGAGCCTGGGACATTATGACAGTCTGATCCGCAAGATGAGCCAGGTCTACGCGCACCGCCGTCAGGTGATGGAGGCCGCGTTGGCGGAACATGGGCTGCGCATTGCCGGTCGCGGCGTCTTTGGCGGGTCGTCGATCTGGATGCGGGCGCCGGACGGGGTCGACATGACCGAGGTGAACGAGAGGTTGCGCATGCATGGCGTGCTGATCGAGCCGGGCGCGCCGTTTTTTCACGACCCCGATCGGGCGCGCAATTTCTACCGCCTGGCCTATTCCTCGATTCATGCAGATCGGATTGCGGCGGGGGTCGCATTGATCGCCAGTGAATTGGAAGGCGCGCGCTGACGTGTCATGGCGCCTTGGCAAGTGCCTGATATCGCCGGAAGTGCAGGGAAATAAGGCGTAGGTTCATGCGTGGCAATGCCGGCGCTAAGGTGTCGTGTGCCTTATTGAGGCGCCAAGTCTCAATTTCCAGCCGCTTGGACCTAATCTACACACCCAACTGGCCCTATAAGGGAGTCTGGTGCGGGAGTAGTTTCCGGCGCAGAACAGCGATGAATGCGCGGTATGCGCCCAGCCCGAGGACAAACCCGATGAAAATGACAACCGAAGAAGCCTTTGTGAAAACCCTTCAGATGCATGGGATCGAACATGCGTTCGGAATCATCGGCTCGGCCTTCATGCCGATCTCTGACATTTTCCCCGCCGCGGGCATCACCTTCTGGGACTGCGCACATGAGGGATCGGGCGGGATGATGGCTGACGGCTACACGCGCGCTACCGGCAAGATGTCGATGATGATCGCGCAGAACGGTCCCGGCATCGCCAACTTTGTTACCGCCGTGAAAACCGCCTACTGGAACCATTCGCCGCTGTTGCTGGTGACGCCGCAGGCTGCAAACAAGACGATGGGGCAGGGCGGATTTCAGGAAATCGAGCAGATGAACATGTTCGCTGATTGCGTCGCCTATCAGGAAGAGGTCCGCGACCCCTCCCGCGTGGCCGAAGTGTTGAACCGGGTCATCCTGAATGCCCGGCGCGCCAGCGCGCCTGCGCAGATCAATGTGCCGCGTGACTACTGGACGCAGGTGATTGATATCGACCTGCCGCAGATCGTCGAATTCGAACGCCCCGCTGGCGGCGAGGCGGCACTGACCGAGGCGGCAGAGCTGCTGTCGAACGCCAAGTTCCCGGTCATCCTGAACGGCGCCGGTGTGGTTCTGGGCAACGCCATCGGCGCGTCGATGCAACTGGCCGAGCGGCTGGATGCACCGGTTTGCGTTGGCTACCAGCATAACGATGCCTTCCCCGGATCGCACCCTCTGTTCGCCGGGCCGCTGGGCTATAATGGATCCAAGGCCGGTATGGAGCTGATCGCCAAGGCCGACGTGGTTCTGGCGTTGGGCACGCGGTTGAACCCGTTTTCGACCCTGCCGGGCTATGGCATCGACTACTGGCCCAAGGACGCCAAGATCATTCAGGTGGATATCAACCCTGACCGCATCGGCCTGACCAAGAAGGTCAGCGTGGGCATCATCGGCGACGCCGGGAAAGTGGCGACCACGATTCTGGACAAGCTGGCGGACGGTGCCGGTGATGCGGGGCGCGAAGAGCGCAAGGCGATGATCGCCAAGACCAAATCGGCTTGGGCGCAGGAACTGACCTCGATGGATCACGAAGAGGACGATCCGGGCACCACCTGGAACGAGCGTGCCCGCAGCGCCAAGCCCGATTGGCTGAGCCCGCGCAAGGCATGGCGCGCCATTCAGGCCGCACTGCCCAAGAACGCGATCATCTCCTCCGACATCGGCAATAACTGCGCCATCGGCAACGCCTACCCGTCCTTTGAGGAGGGGCGCAAATACTTGGCGCCCGGTCTCTTTGGCCCTTGCGGCTACGGACTGCCTTCGGTCGTCGGCGCCAAGATCGGTTGCCCGGACGTGCCGGTGGTCGGCTTCTCCGGTGATGGCGCGTTCGGCATCGCGGTGACTGAACTGACCGCGATTGGCCGCCCCGAATGGCCCGCTGTCACGCAGATCGTGTTCCGCAACTACCAATGGGGCGCGGAAAAGCGCAACTCGACCCTGTGGTATGCGGACAACTTCATCGGGACCGAACTGGATGAACAGGTCAGCTATGCCGGAATCGCCAAGGCCTGCGGGCTGAAAGGTGTCGTCGCGCGGACTCAGGACGAACTGACCGCGGCACTGGCGCAGGCCATCAAGGACCAGATGGAAAATGGCGTGACGACGTTGATCGAGGCGATGATCAATCAGGAGCTGGGCGAACCATTCCGCCGGGACGCGATGAAGGCACCCGTGGCCGTTGCGGGCATCAGCAAGGACGACATGCGCCCGCAGAAGGTATAGGCCAGATCGAATGAGCCATACCGTATGAACCAGAGCACGCGCGCCATCCTCGTCATCAACGCCGGATCGTCCTCGATCAAGGCGGCGGTGTTCGGGGATGGCCGCGAACTGGCCCGCGCAGAGGCCGAGGTTTCGACCGACCACAGCGCAGCCTTGTCGCAGGTCATGGCGGCGCTGGAGGGGCTGGGGCACGGGCTGAGCACGGTGTCCGCTGTCGGGCACCGAGTGGTGCATGGCGGTGCGGATCTGTCGAAATCGGCTCGCATCACGCCAGAGCTGCGCGCGCAGGTCGCGGCCTGTATCCCGCTGGCACCGCTGCACAATCCGCATCACCTGACGGCGATCGACTGGATCACGCGGGCGGCCCCCGACCTGCCGCAATGCGCCAGTTTCGACACCGCCTTTCACGCCACGATTCCCGAGGTGGCCACCCGCTTTGCCCTGCCGGAGGGACCGTCGACGCAGGGCCTGCGCCGCTATGGCTTTCACGGGATCAGCTACGCCGCGCTGGTCGATGCGCTGCCGCGCCAGACAGGCCAGCCGCTGCCGCATCGCCTGCTGGCGTTTCATCTGGGTAATGGCGCGTCGATCTGTGCCATACGCGCGGGGCGATCCGTGGCCACCACGATGGGATACTCGCCCAATGCCGGGCTGACCATGGGCACCCGCAGCGGCGACATCGACCCTGCCGCAGTTCTGGAACTGGCCCGCCGCATCGGCATCGACGCGGCAGAGCGTCTGCTGACTCATGATTCGGGTCTGAGGGGGCTGTCCGGGCTCAGTGCGGATATGCGGACGCTGACCACCTCGACGACGCCGGGGGCAAAGTTCGCCGTTCAGCATTTCTGTTATTGGGCCGCACGCCATGCCGGATCGATGATCGCGGCAATGGGGGGCGTGGACGCAATCGCCTTTACCGGCGGAATCGGTGAAAACGCGGGTGGTATCCGGGCGGAAATTCTGGACAATCTAGGCTGGGCGGAAGATGTTCCTGTCTTAATCGTCCCCGCGCAGGAAGAAGCATTCATCGCCCGTGAGGCGGCCAGACTGATAGAAGGACCGTCAGATGCCAAATGATCAGCCCGTGCTTGACCTGTCACCAGCGGTATCGGACGAAGTGCGCAGCACTACTTGCTACATGTGCGCCTGCCGCTGCGGCATCAACGTACACATGAAGGACGGCAAGGTTGCCTATATCGAGGGCAACCGCGATCACCCGGTCAACAAGGGCGTGCTCTGTGCCAAGGGCAGTGCCGGCATCATGCAGGTCAACGCGCCGTCGCGGTTGCGCGCGCCGATGAAACGGGTCGGGCCGCGCGGCTCGGGCGAATTCGAGGAAATCAGCTGGGACGAGGCGTTGGGCATCGCGACCGACTGGCTGGCACCAATCCGCGAGAATGATCCCGAGAAGCTGGCGTTTTTCACCGGGCGCGACCAAAGCCAGAGTTTCACCAGCTTCTGGGCGCAGAATTTCGGCACGCCAAACTACGCCGCGCATGGCGGCTTCTGTTCGGTCAACATGGCGGCGGCGGGCATCTACACGATGGGCGGCGCATTTTGGGAGTTTGGCCAGCCCGACTGGGATTATACCAAGCTGTTCCTGCTGTTCGGCGTCGCCGAAGATCATGACAGCAACCCGATCAAGATGGGTCTGGGCAAGATCAAGGCGCGCGGGGCAAAGGTGATCGGCGTCAACCCGATCCGCAGCGGCTATAACGCCATTGCCGATGACTGGGTCGGGATCACGCCGGGCACGGATGGGCTGTTCATCCTGTCGCTGATCCACGAATTGATGAAGGCGGGCAAGATCGACCTCGATTACCTGGCGCGCTACACCAACGCGCCGGTGCTGGTGAACGGCGATCCCAAGTCACCCGAATGCGGCCTGTTCCTGCGCGATGGCGAGGGCAAGCCGCTGGTGATCGACCGCAAGACCGGCAAGCTGGCGGCGTTTGACAAGCCCGGCGTGCGCCCTGACCTGCACGCCACTCATCGCGCGGCGGGCATCACCCACCGCCCGGTCATGCACCTGATGGCCGAGCGGTACTTGGATCCGCAATATGCCCCCGAGGCCGTGGCGGAGCGCTGTGGCATCACCCCCGACAAGATCAGGGCGATCGCCGCCGAGATCGCCCGCGTCGCCTTTGACGAGGCGTTCGAACTGGAACACGAATGGACCGATTTCCGCGGCGAGACCCACAAGACGATGCAGGGTCGCCCGGTCAGCTTTCACGCGATGCGCGGTATTTCGGCCCATTCCAACGGGTTCCAGACCTGCCGCGCGCTGCATGTGCTGCAGATCCTGCTGGGCACGGTCGAGGTTCCCGGTGGTTTCCGCTTCAAGCCGCCATACCCCAAGCCGGCCACCGCCCACCCCAAGCCGCATGTCGGCGTGAATGCCGGCGCGCCGCTCAACGGGCCGCATCTGGGCTTTGTGCAGGGGCCCGAAGACCTGGCGTTCAAGGAGGACGGCACGCCCGCGCGCATCGACAAGGCGTTTACATGGGAAAATCCGATGTCGAGCCACGGGATGATGCATATGGTCATCGCCAATGCGCATGCCGGCGATCCCTACAAGATCGACACGCTGTTTCTCTATATGGCGAACATGGCGTGGAATTCGTCGATGAACACCGCCGGCACGATGCAGATGCTGACCGATACCGACGAGAACGGCGATTATGTCATCCCGCGCATCATCTATTCGGACGCCTACAGTTCCGAGATGGTGGCCTATGCCGACCTGATCCTGCCCGACACCACCTATCTGGAGCGGCATGATTGCATCAGCCTGCTGGACCGGCCGATCTGCGAGGCAGATGCGATGGCCGATGCGATCCGCTGGCCGGTGATCGAGCCCGACCGCGACGTGCGCGGCTTCCAGTCGGTGCTGTGCGAGCTGGGCGCGCGGCTGAACCTGCCGGGATTCGTGAACGATGATGGCAGTCAGAAATACGCCGATTACGCGGACTACATCACCAATCACCAGCGCCGCCCCGGCATCGGCCCGCTGGCGGGCTGGCGGATGGGCGAAACTGGCCTGCAACATGGGCGCGGCGGCAGCAATGAGGCCCAGCTAGACGCCTATATCAAGAACGGTGGCTTCTTTGCCGCGCATATCCCGGAGGCTGCGACCTACTACAAGCCGTGGAACACCGCCTATCAGGACTGGGCCGTCAAGATGGGGCTCTATGACAGCCCGCAGCCCTATATCTTTGAACTCTACGTCGAACCGATGCGCAAATTCCAGTTGGCCGCCGAAGGCCACGGTGACCACCAGCCACCCGATCACCTGCGCGACCGGATCAAGCAGACCCTTGATCCGCTGCCGATCTGGTATCCCGCGCTGGAAGACGATCATGTGGACGTGGATGAATACCCCATCCACGCGCTCACCCAGCGGCCGATGGCAATGTATCACAGCTGGGGTTCGCAGAACGCCTGGTTGCGGCAGATCCACGGGCGCAACCCGCTCTATGTTCCGACGAAAATCTGGCAAGCCAACGGTTTCGCAGATGGTGACTGGGCGCGGGTGACATCGCATCATGGCACGATCACGGTGCCGGTGGCGCATATGGCCGCGCTGAATGAAAACACCGTCTGGACCTGGAATGCCATCGGCAAGCGCAAGGGCGCCTGGGCGCTGGACGAGGACGCGCCGGAGGCCACCAAGGGCTTCTTGCTGAACCACCTGATACACGAGCTGCTGCCCGAACGCGGCGACGGCATGCGCTGGGCCAATTCCGATCCGGTCACGGGGCAGGCAGCATGGTTCGACCTGCGCGTGAAGATCGAGAAGGTGGAGGCCCCGGAAGAGGCCGCACCGGCTTTCCCGCCGCTGCGGTCGCCTGTGGGAAAAGGACCGGGAAAACTGGCATGGAAGGTGGGGAAATGATGTATCTTCTGGCCCTGAATATTCCGGGGGACGTTGGGAATTCTTCGAACTCAGAACGTTGGGGGCTGGCCCCCCTGCACGCCCGGACCAAGCACGGAGCGCCTGAATGACCAGCCTTCCCGCATCGACGAAGAAGAAACTCGGCCTCGTGATCGACCTCGACACTTGCGTCGGTTGCCATGCCTGCGTGATCTCTTGCAAAGGCTGGAACACCGAGAATTACGGCGCGCCGCTCAGCGATCAGGACCCCTATGGCGGCAATCCGTCGGGCACGTTCCTTAATCGGGTACACAGCTACGAGGTGCAGCCTCTGGCGACCTCGACGATGCCGCACCCGGCGGCGCAGTTGATCCATTTTCCCAAGTCCTGCTTGCATTGCGAGGACGCGCCCTGCGTGACCGTCTGCCCGACCGGTGCCAGCTACAAACGCGTCGAGGATGGGATCGTGCTGGTCAATGAAAGCGATTGCATCGGCTGTGGCCTCTGCGCCTGGGCCTGCCCTTATGGTGCGCGCGAGATGGACGCCGAGGAAGGCGTGATGAAGAAATGCACCCTTTGCGTCGATCGCATCTACAACGAAAACCTGCCCGAAGTGGATCGCGAGCCGGCCTGCGTGCGGACTTGCCCGGCGGGGGCGCGGCATTTCGGCGATTTCGCCGACCCTGACAGCAATGTGAGCCGACTGACCGCAGAGCGTGGAGGCATGGACCTGATGCCAGAGCAGGGCACCAAGCCAGTCAACCAATACCTGCCGCCGCGGCCAAAGGATGCGTTGGACCAGATCGACGTGCTGGCGCCGTTCCTGGAGCCGGTCGTGCAAGAGCCATCGGGCTTCCTCGGCTGGCTCGACCGAACACTGGAGAAAATCTGACATGCATCCGGCGCCTTCCGTCATCGTCTTTACCACGCTTTCCGGCCTTGGCTTCGGGTTGCTCTTCTGGTTGGGGATCGCGATGCCCGCCGTCACCGGCTGGTCGGCCTTTGCCTTCTTCGTGGTGGCCTATCTGCTGGCGGTGGGTGGGCTGATCTCGTCGACGTTCCACCTTGGTCATCCTGAACGCGCGCTCAAGGCTTTCAGCCAATGGCGCTCCTCATGGCTCAGCCGAGAGGGTTGGGCGGCGGTGCTGGCGCTGGTGGTGATGGGGCTGTACGGCGCGGGGCTGGTGTTTCTGGACCAACGCTGGAGCCTGCTGGGCTGGATCGGGGCGGCGCTGTCGCTGGGCACGGTCTACACCACGTCGATGATCTACGGGCAGATGAAGACCGTCCCGCGCTGGAAAACGCCGTTGACCTCGGCGCTCTACCTGTCGTTTTCGCTGGCAGGGGGCGCGTTGCTTGCCGGGCAGGTCAGTTTTGCGCTGATCCTGTTGCCCCTCGCGGCCGTAGTGCAGGTGCTGTGGTGGAAGCATGGCGATACGGCGCTGGCGTCAAGCGGCACGAATCTGGGCACCGCGACCGGGTTGGCAAGAGACGGCGCGGCAGTGCGCGCCTTCGAGCCGCCGCACACGGGCACCAATTTCCTGTTGCGTGAGTTCGTATATGTCATCGGGCGCAAACATGCGCAGAAGCTGCGGATGATCGCGCTGGGTTTGGGCTTCGTACTGCCGGTCGTGCTCTTGCTTCTGCCCTTCACGCATCTGTTCGGCGCGCTGGCGGTGGTGAGCCATCTGGCGGGCATTGCTGCATCGCGTTGGCTGTTCTTTGCCGAGGCCGAGCATGTGGTCGGGCTCTATTACGGCAAGCGCGCCGCGTGACCTGATCGAGCACGCTATAGCGTGCGCATTATCATCATTTTCAAACACGCAATCGGGGGCAAAAGATTGCCGCGCATGAAAAAAGGCCCCGCCGGTGAGGCGGGGCCTTTGATGTTTCTGGCTTGGTGGGCGCTTAGTCGTCGGTGGACTTCAGCGCGGCCCCAAGGATATCGCCCAGCGATGCACCCGAATCGGAGCTGCCATACTGTTCGACGGCTTCCTTTTCTTCGGCAATCTCGCGTGCCTTGATCGACAGGCCCAGACGGCGGGTCTTGGCGTCCACGTTGGTCACGCGCACATCGACCTTGTTGCCGACCGAGAAGCGGTCAGGGCGTTGCTCGGCACGGTCACGGCTGAGGTCGGAGCGACGGATGAACGATTTCATGCCCTCGTATTCGACTTCGATGCCGCCATCCTCGATCGCGGTAACTTCGACCGTGATGATCGAGCCGCGTTTCACGCCGCCCACCGCTTCGGCGAACTTGTCACCGCCAAGCGCCTTGATCGAAAGCGAGATCCGCTCCTTGTCGGTGTCGACTTCGGAGACAACCGCCTGGACAACGTCGCCCTTGCGGTAGTTCTGGATCGCGTCTTCGCCGCGCTCGTCCCAGCTGATGTCCGAAAGGTGAACCATGCCGTCGATTTCGCCGTCGAGACCAATGAACAGACCGAATTCGGTGATGTTCTTGACTTCGCCTTCGACCTCGGTGCCCTCGGGATGAGTTTCTGCAAACACTTCCCATGGGTTACGCATGGTCTGCTTGAGACCAAGCGACACGCGACGTTTGGCCTGATCGATTTCCAGCACCATGACTTCGACTTCCTGAGAGGTCGAAACGATCTTGCCGGGATGCACGTTCTTCTTGGTCCAGGACATTTCCGAGACGTGAACGAGACCTTCAACACCGGGCTCCAGCTCAACAAACGCACCGTAGTCGGTGATGTTGGTCACGCGGCCAGTGTGTGTCGATTCCAGCGGATACTTGGCAGCCACCAGATCCCACGGATCGTCCTGAAGCTGCTTCATGCCAAGGCTGATACGATGGGTTTCCTTGTTGATCTTGATGACCTGAACCTTGACCGTCTCGCCGATCGCAAGGATCTCGGAGGGGTGGTTCACACGGCGCCAGGCCATGTCGGTCACGTGCAACAGGCCGTCGACACCGCCGAGGTCCACGAACGCACCGTATTCGGTGATGTTCTTGACCACGCCGTCAACATTCTGACCTTCGGAGAGGTTGCCGATGACTTCGGCACGCTGTTCGGCGCGGCTCTCTTCGAGGATGGCGCGACGCGAGACAACGATGTTGCCGCGACGACGGTCCATTTTCAGAACCTGGAAGGGCTGCTTGAGCCCCATCAGCGGGCCTGCGTCACGCACGGGGCGCACATCGACCTGAGAGCCCGGCAGGAATGCCACGGCACCGCCCAGATCAACCGTAAAGCCGCCTTTGACCCGGCCAAAGATCGCGCCTTCGACACGCTCTTCGTCGGCATAGGCTTTTTCCAGACGATCCCAGGCTTCCTCGCGGCGGGCCATCTCGCGCGAGATAACAGCTTCGCCACGCGAGTTTTCAGCCGAGCGCAGGAAAACCTCTACTTCATCGCCGACAGCGATTTCAGGGGCTTCACCGGGATTTGCGAATTCTTTGAGATCGACACGGCCTTCCATCTTGTAGCCGACGTCGATGATGGCTTGTCCCGCTTCAACCGCGATGACTTTGCCTTTGACAACTGTTCCCTCTTCGGGCGTGTCCAGTTCGAAGCTTTCGTTCAGGAGGGCTTCGAAATCCTCCATAGATACGTTTTGAGCCATGTGGCGTTTCTATCCTAACTAGTGTTGTGTCTGGCCGTGCGGTTGTCTCCGCCGGTCTTGAGGGTTTCGTTGGTCCGGCAATTCGCAAAACAAAGAGGGCCGGAGTATCCCGACCCTGCTCGCACTCATATGTTCTGCGGTTGTTGATCACCGTGCTGACAGGCGCGCGTATACGCCAGCCAGAGCGCGGGATCAAGCCCTGCAAGGTGTAATGCGTCTGTGCAAAGCCGTTTCAGGCCTGGCGTTTCTTCTCTACTTCGGCAATGGCGGCCGCGACGGCCTCTTCGATGCTCAATCGCGAGGTGTCGAGATGCACCGCATCGGGGGCCGGTTTCAGCGGGGCGGTCGCACGGGCGCTGTCGCGGGCATCGCGCTGGCGCAGGTCATCGAGCACTTCATCATAGGTGACGTCGTGGCCTTTGCCGGTCAGTTCGATTTGGCGACGCGCGGCGCGGACATCGTCGGAGGCGGTGACGTAGAGTTTGACCTCGGCGTCGGGGCAGATCACCGTGCCGATGTCGCGCCCGTCAAGGACCGCGCCGCCAGCGCGACGGGCAAAGGCGCGCTGGAAATCTATCAGCGCCTGGCGCACCTGCGGGATCGCGGCCACGCGACTGGCGGCCTGGGCGATCTCGGGGCTGCGCAGATCGTCCGCGTCCAGATCGCTGGCCTGTAGTTCGGTCGCCGCAGTCACCGGGTCGACGCCATCCATCGTGCGGCGCCCGGTGGCGCGGTAAAGCAGGCCGGTATCGAGGTGGGCAAAGCCGAAATGCGCGGCCACGCGCCGGGCCACGGTTCCCTTGCCCGCAGCGGCGGGGCCATCAATTGCGATCGTGAATGCCATGTTGTCTCCCGGTGCTGGTGGCCTTCTTGCTATGGCATGGGCGGCCAAGGCTCAAGAGGCGGCAGCGCCGTATGGCCGCCGGGGCACGGGATCTGGGCAAGTGATGACCGAGGAAAGCCGGGCGCGCGGGAAGGGTGTGAGAACCCGCTTGGAGGTGGCTTCGTGGCATCCCGATACATACATGGGCGCGTGCCGGATAACGCTCTGGACGGTTTTGGCCGACGGGCTTAGGGTGCGCCAAAAGAAAGGCACAACATGGCAGTAGGCAAGAATATCCGAACCTATTTCGAAGGCAATTGGCATGACGGCGATGTGCCGGTCATCCGGTCGGCGGATCACGGGGCTTGGCTTGGGTCGAACGTGTTCGACGGGGCGCGCTTCGTGAATGGGCTGACGCCCGACCTCGACCTGCATTGCGCGCGGGTCAACCGGTCCGCCGAGGCGCTGATGATGACTCCCACGGTTGCGGCCGAGGACATGGTTGCATTGATCAAGGACGGGCTGCGCGCCTATGCGCCGGATGCGGCCGTCTATATTCGGCCGATGTACTGGGCAGCGGACGGCGATTATTCGGCCATCGTGCCGAACGCGGACAGCGCGCGCTTTGCCGTGGCGCTGGAGGAGATCCCGATGCCGCCGGCGGATGCCGCCACGACGCTGACGCGCACCCGGTTCCGGCGGCCGACGCTGGACAGCGCGGTGGTGAATGCCAAGGCCGCCTGTCTCTATCCCAACAACGCACGCATGTTGGCCGAGGCGCGCGCCAAGGGGTTCGGCAATGCGCTGGTTGCCGATGCGCTGGGAAATGTTGCAGAGACCGCGACCGCGAACGTGTTCATGGTGCGGGGCGGCGAAGTGTTCACGCCGGTGGCCAACGGCACGTTCCTGTCGGGAATCACTCGCGCGCGCCATATCACCAACATGCGCCGCGAGGGCATGACCGTGCATGAAACTGTGCTGACATTTGCCGATTTCGAAGAAGCGGACGAAGTTTTCCTGTCGGGGAACATGACCAAGGTCACGCCGGTGACAGCGTTCGATTCGCGCAACTATCAGGTTGGGCCTGTCACCCGGGCAGTGCGCGAGATGTATTGGGATTGGGCCGCGTCAGACGGGGCCTGACCGAGAAGCCTTTCTCAACGGCGCCATCTTGAGGCGAGACGCGGCCAGCCCGTCGGTTGCGTCATTGCCCGGCCGGTCTGCCACCGCGGCGAGCGAGGCCAGTTCCACCGTGGCGAGCAGCCGGGTCTGATCAAGCTGCTCGGCGAGCGCGTCAAGATCGTTCTGCTGTGCGAAGGCACGCAGGTCGGTCAGGGTTTCGAGTATCCAGTGGTTGTCCATCTGCGCCCCCCGTGACTCTGTCGGTCAATGCATTTTGCTGTTTCTCAGGGGGATAAAAGGCAAAACGGTTTAATGGACGGTTAACTGGCGGCATTGATGCCCGCATGCGGCAGGCAAAGAAACGCCCGCGTAACGGTGTACCGTTTCGCGGGCGATCATTCGCTAGTCGGGAGCGATGGCCTAGCTGCGGGCTTCCAGCACATCCTCGACCGTGCGCAGGCCGGTCTTCGGGGCCTGCACCAGCACCGACATGTTGCCGGGCTTGTGCTCGTTGCGCAGCATTTTCATGTGGGCTTTGGGCAGGTCGTCCCAGCTGAACACCTCTGACATGCACGGATCAAGACGGCGTTCCAGCATCAGCTTGTTGGCACTGGCGGCCTGCTTGAGATGGGCAAAGTGGCTGCCCTGCACGCGTTTCTGGTGCATCCACAGGTACCGCACGTCGAAGGTACAGTTGAACCCGGTGGTGCCTGCGCAGATGACGACCATGCCGCCCTTCTTGCAGACCAGCGTGGAGACCGGGAACGTTGCCTCGCCGGGATGTTCGAACACCATGTCGACATTGTTGCCCTTGCCGGTGATGTCCCAGATCGCCTTACCGAACTTGCGGGCTTCCTTGAACCATTCGGCATATTCGGGCGTGTTGACCGTGGGCAGTTGCCCCCAGCATTTGAAATCCTTGCGGTTGATCACACCCTTGGCGCCCAGATCCATCACGAACTGGCGCTTGTCCTCGTCCGAGATGACACCGATCGCGTTGGCGCCTGCAGTATTGATCAGCTGGATCGCGTAAGAACCGAGACCACCGGAGGCGCCCCAGACCAGCACGTTCTGGCCGGGTTTCAGGTCATGCGGTTCGTGACCGAACAGCATCCGGTAGGCGGTGGCCAGCGTCAGGGTGTAGCAGGCCGATTCCTCCCATGTCAGATGCTTCGGGCGCGGCATGAGCTGCTGTGCCTGAACGCGGGTGAACTGGCTGAAACTGCCATCGGGGGTCTCGTAACCCCAGATCCGCTGGCTGGTGGAATACATCGGATCACCGCCGTTGCATTCCTCGTCGTCGCCGTCGTCCTGATTGCAATGCACCACGACCTCGTCGCCGACCTTCCAGCGCTTCACCTTGTCGCCCACGGCCCAGACGATGCCTGACGCATCGGAGCCGGCGATATGGTAGGGCTGCTTGTGGCCGTCGAACGGGCTGATCGGCAGGCCAAGCGCGGCCCACACGCCGTTATAGTTGACGCCTGCGGCCATCACCAGAACCAGCACCTCGTTGCTGTCCAGCGTTGGCACATCGACGACTTCGATCTGCATCGCGGTATCCGGTTCGCCGTGGCGCTCGCGGCGGATTGCCCATGCGTACATCTGTTTGGGCACATAGCCCATCGGAGGCATTTCGCCCATTTCGTAGAGGTCTTTTTCCGGCGCGTCGTATTCAGCGATCCCGGGTTCGGTGTCCAGAGCCATGATCAGCCTCCCTCATGTCGTTGCGTATCGGGCGTAAGCCGCAGTTTTCAGTGTTTCGCCGCAATGCAGAATCGCGGGATGTTTCCCTGAGATACTGAGGTGAGCGCAACAATGCAATGCCCCGAGGGGGCGGTTTGGTAATTTTATGACCCAGCGACTGCAGCAATTCACTTTGCAGTCGCAGCATCCTCGGGGAAGAAATGCGCGATTGAATTGGCGTAGAAGCCCAACAGCGGGCGTTCGGCTTCGACCGCCTGCCAGCCATCGCCGATTTTCTCGATCAACTGGCGCTGCTCCAGCAAAAGGCGGGCGTGACTGATCGCGCCTGGCAGCGCATCGCCAGAGACCAGCGGCGTATTGGTCTTTGCCTCGTGCGCCGCCTGCATGGCGGCGGACTGAATTGCGGCGGCGTCCAGCGGCCCGTCCGCCCGCAACATCACGCGCGCCAGCATCGGGACAGAAAGCAACGGCATGGCGTCCTTGATCCGATTCATCAGGTCGGTGCCCAGCGCCTGCACAGAGGGTGCCGCGCCATACTCGCTCAGCTTCACGGGTTCGGCAAAGACCACGGCGGCAACGCCGAAACGCTGAAACCGGCCGCGCCACCGCTGCCAGATCATCTTGAGCATGAACCGCACGATGACCGACATCCGGGCCCGAAAACGCCGGTCGCCACGCGTGCCGGCGGCGACCAGCACGCGGTCCTCCAGCACCCGGTCATAGTTTATCGCGACGGGTACAAAGACCACATCCCGCCCGCCGGGTTCCCACGCCTCGACCACATGGGACAGCAGGCCCAGCTTGGGCGGCCGGGTCACCCCGTCGACGCTGAGCCCGCCTTCGGGAAAGATCGCCTGGGTCACGCCTCCTTGCGTCGCCATCTGCACATAGCGCGCCAGCACCGTGCGGTAGAGCCCACCGCGCGCGCGCCGACGGATGAAATAGGCGCCCATCGACTTGATCAGGCGGCTGAGCGGCCAGACCTGCGCCCATTCGCCCACCGCATAGCTGAGCGCCGAGGCTCGGGCCACCAGCGTCGTCACCAGAACGTAATCCATATTGCTGCGGTGGTTCATGATGAAGATGACCGTCGCGTCCTTCTCGATCCGCTCCAGCATGGCGGTGTTCATCGGCCCTGTGCGTATGGAAAACAGCGCCCGTGCCAGCCAGTTGGCCAGCCTCGTGCCAAAGCTGAAATAGGCGAATGCGCTGAAGCTGGGGACGATTTCGCGCGCATAGTAGCGCGCTTTCTGAAACGCGACATCCTCGCGCACATTGTTGCGCCGCGCATAGTCCACGATGGCCTGAGTGACCTGCGGATCGTAGATCAGCCGCTGGATCATGTCGTGGCGGCGGGCCAGCTTGAATGGCTCTATGGGGCGGGTCAGCTTGGTATTGAGCTTGGCCACCGCGCGTTCCAGCCTGCGGCGAAAGAACCAGCGCACCGAAGGAAACAGGAAATGCGAGGCAAAGGTCACGGCGGCGAAGGCCAGCAGTAACAGCAACGCCCAGAGCGGCATTTCGACCTTCGATGTCATCTGCGCCTCTTGTGCCCCGCGTTCTGTCAGCAAATATAGGCTGCGAGGGCCTTGGGCAACCACGATGACCTGAATCCCGGCCGCGATGGCAGGCCGGGCGGGCGCGGTTTTTTGCGGGGGCGGTGACGCTATGCGGTTGCAGCCACTGCACTGAAGGCAGGCACCGCCGCGTGGGACGCCGATTTGCGCCGCCGGTCAGAGCGCAATCGCAAGGTGCGGCAGAACAAAGCTCTGACCCGCATCCGGGGCAGTGTTGACCTTCAATGCACAGCCATAGGCCTTCGACAAAACATCATTCTGGATGACCTCATGAGGCGAGCCGGAGATCAGAAGCGTGCCGCCCGTGATCATGGCGATCCGATCTGCGAACATGGCAGACAGGTTAAGGTCATGCATGACGGCGACCACGCCACCACCACGCGCGGCGTAATCCTTCATCAATTGCATGACGAGAAGCTGATGGCCGATGTCGAGGCTCGCCACGGGTTCGTCCAGCAGCAGCCAGCGGGGGGCACCATCGACGATGGGCTGCCAGACCTGGCACAAGACACGGGCCAATTGGGCGCGCTGTTGTTCGCCCCCGGACAATTCCTGGTAAAAGCGTTCACCATAGCCGTCGAGCCCGACCGCATCCAGCGCGCGCGCAGGTATATCCCCACGCCCGCCCGAGATGCCGGCCATCAGCCCCATGCGCACGACTTCGATCACCGTGAACGGAAAGGCCAGCGTTGCGGCCTGCGGCAACACGCCCCGCATGGCTGCAAGCTCCCACGGTTTCAGCGTCGCGGTGTCCTGTCCGTTCAGCATGACCTTGCCGGTAAAATCAACTTCGTCGGTGATCGCCCTTAGCAGCGTCGATTTACCCGATCCGTTCGGGCCGACGATGGCCGTGATCTGCCCCGCATGGGCGGTGAAGTCGATTCCGTGCAGGATCTGCTTCTTGCCGATACTTGCATGGATGTTGCGTGCTTCGAGCGTCATAGGTCCACCAATCCGCGCCTGCGTAGCAGGATCCACAAGAACACCGGCGCGCCCAGAATTGCAGTAACGATGCCGATGGGAAGCTCGGCCGGGGCGATGATGACGCGGCTGATCACGTCCGCGATCAGCAGCAAACTGGCCCCCAGCAGGGCCGCATTGATCAAGAGCGGCTCATGATCCGGCCCTGTCGACAGGCGGAGCAGATGCGGTACGATGATACCGATGAAACCGATACCGCCCGAGACCGCGACAGCCGCCCCGGTAGCTGCCGCCACCACCAGTACCGACGTGTTTTTCACCCGTTGAACCGGGATGCCCATATGCGATGCGGTCGCTTCGCCGAAAGCCAGACCGTTTAGGCCGTGCGCGATGGTCGTTGCAATGGCGATGGCTATCAGGATGATCGGACCCGCGATCAGTGTCTTGGTCCATGTTGCCCCGGCGAGCGAGCCAAGCCCCCAGAAGGTCAGATCGCGCAATTGGGCGTCATTCGCCACGTAGATCAGGATGCCGGACAGTGCCGCCGCCAGCGCGGCCAGCGCGATGCCCGCCAGCAGCATCGTGGCGACCGATGTGCGCCCACGCCGTGTCGAAACGCGGTAAAGCGCGATCGTCGCGGTCCAGCAGCCCAGGAACGCCGCGAGCGGAACCAGCCAGAAACCAACCGCCGCCATCAGGCCCAGAGGTAAAAAACCACCCAGCACGATCGCAGTGATGGCGCCCAAGCTGGCACCGGCGGTCACGCCGACAATACCGGGGTCTGCCAGTGGATTGCGGAAAAGGCCCTGCATCACCGCGCCGGATACCGCAAGCGACGCGCCGACACAGATGCCAAGGATCATTCGCGGCAGGCGGATATCCCACAGCACGACCTGCTCCATCCGGTCGAGTTGCTGGCCTGACGCCAGCTTTTGCAATGCGCCCCAGAGCGAGGTGCCGGATGCGCCGGTGGCAAGGCTGGCGATGCTGATCATCACGAGCAACAACGCCAGCCAGAGATGCGCCCGCCGCGCCCGCCCCCGACGATCCCGAGGCATGTCGATATCGGAAATCACCGCCATGCGTTCAGCCGCCGTAAAGCGCGCGGCTGAGATCGGCGACCGCGTCGGCAGTGCGCGGTCCGAACCCCAGCAGGTAAAGCCCATCCATCCGGATCACGGCACGGGTCTTTGCGGCAGGGGTCGACGCAATGACCGACATTTGCAGCAACTCTTCGACCGAGCTGTCATGATCGCCCTCGCGTTCCATCATCAAAATCGCATCGGGTGCGGCGGCGATCACCGCCTCATCGGTCAATGGCTTGTACCCGTCAAACGCCGTCACGGCATTTTCGGCTCCGGCCAATTCGATCATCGCTGCCGCCGCGGTGTTTCTGCCGGACGCCATGATGCGGTCGCCCTGCGTGCTCAGGACAAAAAGGACCCGCTTTTTATTCGGGGCCGCTTTCTTCTCGGAGGCTTGCTGCACCTCGGTCAACCGGCGGTGCAAATCATCGGCAAGGGCCGTCGCACTGGCCTCTTCCCCGATGGCCTTGCCCACGGCGATGATCTTGGCGCGGATGCCGGACGCGGTAAAATCATCCGGCACCGTGACGAAGGGGATGTTGGCCCCCTCCAGAACGGCGATGGTCTCGATCGGCCCGGCGCCACCTTCTGCGATGATCAGCTCAGGATCGACCGACAGAACACCTTCGGCCGACAGCGCGCGCATATAGCCGACATCCGGCAGCGCCATGACCTCGGGCGGGTAGTTGGATGTCGTATCGCGCGCGACCAGACGGTCGCCCGCACCCAGCGCGTGGATGATTTCGGTGACGGACCCGCCGATAGACACGATACTGTCCGGCTTGCCTTCGGCGAGTGCTGGCATCGCTGCCGCCATGAACAGCGCACATGATACGATGCGCAGGCCTGTCCTGATCCGCAAACGGGTCATGCAGGCACCTGTGTATTCAGCCCTTCAAGGCTCGCTACCAGCTTGCCCCACTCGGCGCGGCTGTCGCGGCCTTCCAGCCCGACGCCAAAGAACTGTGCGATCAGGCCGCCCTCGGCATTGAACGCCTCGACTGACACGGCAGGGCCACGCTGCGTCGGCTTTTCGACGGCCCAAACCTCGGCAATGTGATCAAGGCGAAGATGCAGGTTGAACCGTGGGTCGAGCACGTTCTGCCACGGCCCCATCGCCTTTAGTGTTTCAACAGGGCCGGAGTGGATCTGGATGCAGCCGCGATTGCCGGTGAAAACCATGATCTCCATCCCGCTCCCCGCGACGCGGTGCAGCATCTGATCGACCGTTTCAGGCGCAAGCGCGCGGACAAAGGGGGCACCGGCGATGCGATAGGCACCAAGGCGGTTCATCTTGAGCTTGGAGGTCAGGCGCATGAATTGATGGGTGTCCGTCATCCGCGCCCATTCCTTGCGCAGGATGTCCAACTTGGACAGGTCGGCCTTCGGGGGCTCGTCAGGCTTGCGCTCGGACACGGCCAGTGTCTGGGCCTGATCGGCAAGGCGCAGTTCGGTCCTGGCCTGTTCCCACGCCGCAAGGTCAGAGCTCTCGCGCAGGAAAATTTTGTGGACCGCATCGCCAGCGGCATCGAACACCTGAAGGCTGCGGCGGATGCCGTTATCGGTTTCCTTTTCGACCATGTAGGCGTGGCACCAATGGCTGGGGAAAATCCGCAGGTCGATATCCCCGTTCAGAACCATCGCGGCATGATTGCCCGAGCGGTAGTTGTCATAGACGCCCACCTTTTCGTTCACGCAGGATGGATTGCGGGTCAGCGCCATGACCTCGCCCAAGGTTTGCGCGGCACCGATCACCTTGTCGGGGTGCGCCTCCACGCGGGTGGCCCCCTCGCCGCAATAGGCGGCGATCAACTGGGCTTCGCTGATCTCCAGCTTATCCGCCAGATCGCGCTCGCGCATGTTCGGATTCTCGGTCCGAAACGCGCGGATCTGATCTGGGCTGGGGGAATCGGATTGGGTCATAGTCATACAGCACCTCTGGCCATGTCATTGATGTGGGGGGGGCTGGCGAGGTGCGGAAATGCACGCGGCTGGCAAAAGGTAAGTAAAATACTAAACCTTTATTGTTGACAGTTTTAGTATGACTTTTTAGAAGCTGCAAGAACGCCATGCAAATTGGCGCGAAAAAGTTTCAATGCCCTCGCCAGCTACCCGCAAGCATCCGGCACACAGTTACGCTTGCGAGGATATTCATGACCACCGCCGCCCGAACACGTGCTCTACTGATAGGCACCACAAGCCTGTCCATCCTGACATTCAACATCAGCGCGCCCCGCGCCCAAGAGGCCGCGGACGGTTTCCTTGGCACTTTGGTCCTGGGGGAAAGCAAGCGCGCCGTGCAGACGGACACTGCCGTTCCGATCACCGAGGTCGATCAGGAAGAGATCGACGACCGGCAGGCAGGCACGATCGCAGAACTGATCGATTCGGTCCCCGGTGTCAGCCTCGTGAATGGTTCGACCCCGCAGGGATCGGGCATCAACATCCGTGGTTACGGCGCCAACAGCACATTCGGTACCGATCAGAAAGTCTCGGTGCAAATTGATGGCGCGAGCGTCGGCGCGGAAAAACTCTATCGCATCGGCACGCAACTGTTCACCGACCCGCTGCTCTACAAATCGGTCAGCGTCATTCGCGGTACGGTCGGCAGTTTCGAATACGGCTCGGGGATCGTCGGCGGTGTGGTCCTGCTAGAAACCAAGGACGCCTCCGATTTTACCGGGGGCAAGGTCGGCTTTGCCGGTGGCCAGACGCTGGGATTCAGCAGCAATGGTGACGGCATCACGTCATCCACCGTGCTGGCATGGCAGCCGACAGAGGATTTGGAATTCCTGCTGAACTACACATGGCGCGATCAGGACAACCAGACCGACGGCAATGGCACCCCAATTGGCAACAGCGCCTTCACGCTGCCATCCAGGCTGATCAAGGCGAAATACACCTTTGGCGAGGATCGTGAACATTCGCTTACCTTCAGCTTGTCCCGCACGACCTCCAGTGAAAACGACGTGCCGTTCGACACCTTTACCACCACAGCCGGTGCATTCGGCAATGTGGACCGCGATACGGAGTCCACCACCGCAGTGCTCAGCTACAATTTCAACCCGCTGGAAAACGATCTGGTGGATCTCGACGTTGTGCTTTCCTACGCAGACCAGCAGATCGACCAGAGCTACGTTGCCGGCAGTTCGCCCCTTGAAGGGACGCCCGCCGGTGCCGGGCTGCTGCCGCTGGTTAATGCCGACCACCGGTATGAAACCACCAAGCTGACCCTGAAGAATACCAGCCTCTTCCAGACCGGCCTGATCGGGCACGAGCTGCGCACCGGGCTGGAATTTGCACGCCGCACGCGGCGCAATGCCAACAGTACCCCCGGCGGCGAAGACAACCGCGTGGCGGTGTTTGCGGTCGACGAAATGCGCATCGGTGATGCGTGGACCATCACGCCGGCGCTGCGCTACGAGTCCTCGAAGATCAAAGGCTCCACCGCGCCGAACAACGGCACCTTCAAAAAGGATGCGCTCATGGGCGGGCTGTCCGTCCGCTATGCCTTTGGCAACGGACTGGCCGTATTCGGCAGCGCCGCTTACACCGAAGGGCTGCCCATCATCGACGATCTGGGCACAGCCGCCTTTGTCACCCAGTCGGAAAAGTCGCGCACCTACGAGCTGGGCGCATCCTTCCAGCGCAACGATGTGTTCAGCAGTGGCGACACGCTCGCCCTCAAGGGCACGTTCTACAAGACCAAGCTTTGGGATGTGACCAGCTATACGCTTGCCGGGGTGCGTCCACCCGCGCCGGCACTGGACAAGATCGAAACCGAAGGTCTGGAAATCGAAGTCTCCTACGCGCTGGAAAGCGGTCTCTACATGGACCTGAACGCCAACGTCGTGAACGGAACTGAATACGCGCCCGGTGCCGCGCCGATGGATTGGCGCAATTTGCCGGCAGACAGCGTGCAGCTCACCCTGGGCAAAAAATTTGGCGAGGAGCTGGACGTCAGTTGGGAGGCCGTAGCCAACAGGTCGATCAACACCGGCACCACGTCCTCGTCCGGTTTCGCTGTTCACAACCTGCGCGCCACCTACGTGCCGCAGAGCGGCGTGCTGAAGGATACCCAGATCCGTGTCGGCATCGAGAACGTGTTCGATCGTGACTACACCCCGCATCTGTCCACGCGCCCGGCGCCGGGCCGCAATTTCAAGCTCACACTGTCCCGAACTTTCTGAGGCTTCGCCATGCGCACGTCAAAACATCTGATCGCAGCCCTGTCGCTTGTCTGTTCACAGGCGATGGCGCAGGAAACCCAACCGCTCTTGTCGGTAGAGCTTAACGCGCAGGAGACAACAGAGGCTGGCTGCCTGCTGAGCTTCATGGTCAGGAATGGGCATGCGCAGGAGATCGAGAACGTCGTGTTCGAGACCGTATTGTTCAACACGGCAGGCCAGGTCGATCGGCTGACGCTTCTCGACTTTGGCAGCTTTCCCCCGAACAGGCCAAGGGTCCGGCAGTTTCTGGTGGATGGGTTGGCCTGTGATGCGCTGGGGCAGGTGCTGATCAACGGGGCGAATAGCTGCAAGGTCGCCGGCACGGACAGCCCTATATGTGACAATTCGCTCGGGCTGAGCAGTCGCACTGGCACGGAGTTGACGGGATGAACATGCTGCAAACCCTCCGGCAGGCTTTCGGTCAGGTGCTTGACCTTGGCGGCCCTGTCGTCGCTGTGCTGATCGCGGTGTCCATCCTGACCACCGGTGTTATCCTCTACAAGATATGGCAGTTCCAACAAGCTGGCGTCGGGCGCCACAAAGCCTTGCAAGGTGCGGTGGAGGCTTGGGATCAGGGCGATCGCGCAGCGGCGGCTGTGCGGCTGGATGCAAGCACCAGCTATCTCGCGCCGACCTTTCGCATGGCGATGGCGCATCGCAATACATCCGACATTCGCGCGCGGGTAGAGGCCGAGGCCGAGGCGTGCTTTGCCCTTCTTGAACGCGGCTTTCGTCTGCTTGATTCCGTGGCGCAACTGGCGCCGCTGCTGGGGCTTTTCGGCACCGTTCTGGGCATGATCGAAGCCTTTCAGTCTCTGCAGGCCGCCGGAAGTCAGGTTGATCCGTCGCTGCTCGCAGGCGGTATCTGGGTTGCTCTTTTGACGACGGCCGTCGGTCTTGGCGTCGCCATGCCGACATCAGTGGTCCTGTCGTGGCTGGAAAGCCGGATGGCCTCCGAACGGATCCTGGCCGAGCGGGGACTGGCCGCAATCCTGACCCCGACCGGGGCAACCAGCACGCAAGAACGCGTGATCGGCCAGCCTGCCGCCCATGGCGCTTAGACCCGGATACCGCCGCCGCGCGCTTTCGATGACGTCGTTGATCGACGTCATCTTTCTGCTGCTCCTGTTTTTCATGTTGTCTTCCACCTTTTCAAAATTTGCCGAAGTCGAACTGGCGGGAACAGGCTCGCAGGGCGCGGCCACGGAAGATCAGATGCTGTTTTTGCAAGTCACGCCCGATACGCTTCGCCTGAACACAGCAGATCTGGGCATCGAGTCGCTTTCCACGCGGCTGGCAGAACTGGTGACTGACGGGGAAGCCAAGCTGCTGCTCAGCATTTCCGGCGATGTCACGTCGCAGCGCCTGACCGACGTGCTGGTGATCCTGCGCGCTCAGCCAAAGCTCGCCCTCAGCATTCTGGCGCCGACATGAGACGCCCCGCTGCCCGTCGCCGCCAGGAACCGACGATCGCCCTGATCAATATCGTGTTTCTGATGTTGGTGTTTTTCATGATCGCCGGCACGCTCTCGCCGCCCATGGACCGCGATATCTCGTTGGTCGAAACTGAGACGCTGGAAGGGCGCGAACCGCCCGATGCGTTGGTCATCGACAAGACTGGCGAGCTGCGCCATCGCGGCGTCGTCCTGACTTCTGTCGCGGCGTATCTTGATCGGCCGGACCATCGCTCTCGCGGTATCGTGCGCCTGATGCCTGACCGCGACTTGCCAGCCGCCGAATTGCTGCGCATCTCGGCGCAACTCCGTGCGGCGGGTGCGGAAAAGATCCTGATCTCGACCGAAAGGGCGCTGCGATGATCGCCCGATCCCGGTTGGTTTTCTCGGTTGTCCTGCTGGCCTCCTCTGCCTTGCATCTGGGGGCGATGACCCTGATCTGGTCCGAGCCGTCTGTGCGCCTTGAGGGCGGCGCGCAGGTTGCCGAGACGTCCCTTGGATCAAGTTTTGCCGACCTCGCACAAGGTGTTCAGCAGCCAACGGAAGCGGTGCAAGAGGTCACTCAGCCGGTGAAATCTGCGGCGTTGACCCCGACCAAGCCCACCGTGCAAGAGGTCGCGCAGCCTGCGAAACCTGCGACAGTCGCCCCGAGCAGGCCCAGCGATGTATTGACATCTGAAGCGGTTTCGCAGTCGTCGCCAACTGTTGCAACTGCAATATCGCCCGCCAGTTCAACGGACGTGATTGCGGCATCCCGTGCCACCGACCGGGTCAACCCCGAGATGGCTCCTTCTCCAACAGAACAGGAAGCCGCACCCACCAAGACAACTGCGCAACCTGTTCCGGCTGAAACCGTGGTTGCTGCGATGCCGGAAGCCCCGACCGCGTCGGTCAGGCCCAAAATGCGGGCTGAAAAGCGCTCCGATCCGCCACAAGCCAAACCTGTGGCAAAACCCGCCAAGCCAAAGGGAAACGCCAGCCGGAATGCCAAGGCCGGAGCGCAGACCGGAAAAGCTGCAAAACCTTCCCAAACCAGCCAGCCAGGTAAGGCAAAGACGCGCAAGGCCGAAGGGAACGCAGCGGCGTCCAATTACCCCGGACAGGTCATGCGGCGTCTGTTCCGCGTGCCGCGCCCGCGCAGCTCAGTACGTGGCGTTGCCGTGGTGAAATTCACGATTGCCGGAAATGGCCAGCTGGCAAATGCAACCATCGCCCGCTCGTCCGGCTCTGCCGCCTTGGACCGCGCGGCCCTGGCGATGGTGCGCAAAGCACAACCTTTTCCGCCGCCACCTTCGGGAGCGCGCCGAAACTATACGATCAACATCAAAGGCAAGTAACGCCTACGCGCATGATCAGGCGCGGCGGGAGTTGTTGCTGCAAAATCCGGAGTTCGGCGGTCAGACCTGCGGCTTGTGTTGCTCGGGCAGGCCATGAGCCTCGGCGCGCAATTGGGCTGCCGACGATCATTGCGCGCCTCGGCATTGCTCCGGAACTTTTCAGGTCCTCGCCGGTTAATTCTGCAGAACACCCGAAAGACAGGAGAACAACGTCATGGAATATGGTCTGTTTGGATTACTGATCCTGATCGCCGACCTTTACGCGATCTACCAGGTGCTGACATCGGGCACATCAACTGCGGCCAAGGTCGTCTGGACGCTGGCGATTCTGGTGCTGCCGATACTCGGCTTCATCGCGTGGCTGCTTGCAGGGCCGCGTGGCCGAGCTGTCCGAGCCTGAACCACAGGGCTGAAGATCGAAACGAAAGGGCGCGCAAGTCGCGCCCTTTCGGCTTGTGCAGTCCTGTGCGCGGATCAGAAATCAAAAAGCTCTTCCAGGAATCCGCCGCGCTTTTTCTTCTTTTGCTCGGCATCCGTCGTGTCGCAGTCCGGGTCCGGGGGGGCGACGGGCGCAGCCAGGATCGAGCGTTCGATGATCTTTTCCAGCTCGCCGCGGTCCAGCCAGACGCCGCGACAGCTCGGGCAGTAATCAATCTCGACCCCCGAGCGGCCGGTCATAACAAGCGGGGTGCCGTCATTCGGGCAAATCATCGAAGGTCTCCTATGGCGGGTTGTGTTAGCCATGATGTGGGCATGATCCTTGGGCGGGGCAACTCCGTCGGCGCCCTCTGGCCTGCGGCAGAAGCTCTCACCGATGACAGCCGCGCGTTTTCGCGATTGCCTGCCCCCCTGTCGGCCCTATGATCACGCGGGCGATGACCCGGAAACCCGACACCCCCCTGCGCCGCGGCTGGACAACCGGGGCCTGTGCCACCGCCGCCACCCGTGCGGCGCTGATGATGCTTTGGGGCGAGGGTGTGCCAAGTTCGGTGCGCATCACTCTGCCCAAGGGGGAACGGCCAAGCTTCGACATCTGCCATACTGCGCAGGGAGATGGCTGGGCCGAGGCGGGCGTGATCAAGGATGCAGGCGACGACCCGGACGTGACGCATGGCGCGATGATCATCGCGCGGGTCGCGGCCTCTGGCGGCGGCGTCACCTTTCGCGCGGGCGCAGGCGTCGGAACCGTGACCATGCCCGGCCTGCCGATCCCGCCCGGAGAGCCGGCCATCAACCCGGTCCCGCGCGAAATGCTGCGCGGAACGGTGGCGGAAATGGCCGCGCGGCTGGGCCAGAAGCCCGATATCGAGATCACAATATCCGTGCCCGGCGGAGAGGCGCTGGCGCAGAAGACGTGGAATCCACGGCTGGGGATCAGGGGCGGGCTGTCGATTCTGGGCACCACGGGGATCGTGCGGCCCTTCTCCTGCGCGGCCTGGATCGCGTCGATCCACCGGGGCATCGACGTGGCGCGCGCTGACGGTCTGACCCATGTGGCGGGCTGCACCGGGGCCACCAGCGAGCGCGTGGTGCAGGGCCTCTATGGCCTGCCCGATCACGCAATGCTGGACATGGGCGATTTCGCGGGCGGGCTGCTGAAATACTTGGCCCGGCACCCGTTGCCGCAGATCACCATCGGTGGCGGCATTGGCAAGATGACCAAACTGGCACAGGGCGCGCGCGATCTGCACTCGGGGCGTAGCCAGGTGGATTTCGAGGCGCTGGCCCGCGACATCGGGATGCCGCGGCTGGCGCAGGCGAATACGGCGCTTGAGGCGTATGAATTGGCGGGTGCGGCAATGGCCGGCTGGGTTGCGGAGAATGCGTTGTTGGCAGTGCGTGCCATGCTGCCTGACAACGTGCGCGCCGATACCGTGGTGATCGACCGGGCGGGCGCCATTCTGGCGCGGGCAGACGCATGACTCTGTTGTTGCTGGCCGGCACTTCTGAGGCAAAGGAACTGGCGCAGGCGCTGGCCCGGCACGGCGTGCCTGCCATCGCCTCGCTGGCGGGGGCCACGCGTGCGCCCCGCGGTCTGGCATTGCCGACGCGGCATGGCGGGTTTGGTGGCGATGCGGGCTTTGTCGCGTATCTGGAGACAAAGAAGATCACCGCAGTCGTCGATGCCACCCATCCCTTTGCCGCCCGGATCACCGACCGTACCGCGCGCATCTGTGCCGCACGCGGGCTGCCCTACTGCCTGTTGCTGCGTCCCGGCTGGCACCCGGAGCCGGGCGACCGCTGGACCAATATCGACCGCGAAGAAGACGCCGCAAAGCATATCGCCGAAGACGAGAGCGTGTTTCTGGCGACCGGACGACAGACGCTGGCGCAGTTTGCCAACCTTGCGCCGCGTCGGGTCTGGTGCCGTCAAATCGATCCGCCGCAAGAAGAGTTCCCCTTTGAAAACGGCCAGTTTCTGGTCGGCCGCCCACCGTTTTCGGTCGAGGACGAGATCGCGCTTTTCACCCGGCTGGGGGTCGATTGGCTGGTGGTCAAGAACGCTGGCGGTGCGTCCTCGCGCACCAAGCTGACGGCGGCACGCGCGCTGGGCATCCCGGTTCTGATGCTGCGCCGCCCGACACCGCCGGACGCCCCGCGCGTCAGCACGGTGTCGCAGGCGCTGGACTGGGTTCTGGCGCTATGATCGGGCGGATCATCGAAACGGACGCAGACGTGCATGAAGGCGCCGAGGCGCTCTGCCGGATATGCCCGCGATTGAAAATGGCCTATGCGCAGACCGGCGCGCTGCCACTGCGGCGCAGACCCGACGGTTTCGCGGAATTGCTCAGCGCGATCATCAGCCAGCAGGTCAGCACGGCCTCCGCTGCCGCGATCTGGGCCCGGATGCAGGACATGCATCTGACCACCCAGCCAGAGATTGCCGCCGCCAGCGAGGACGATCTGCGCGCGGCGGGCCTCAGCCGTCAGAAGATCCGCTATGCCCATGCGCTGGCGGTTGCGGGTATCGACTTTGCGGCCCTGCGCGCCACGCCGACGGATGACGTGATCAAGACACTGACGGCGGTGCCCGGCATCGGCCCGTGGACGGCCGAGATCTATGCGATGTTCAGCCTCGGGCGGGCCGATGTCTTTGCCCCGGGCGATCTGGCCCTGCAAGAGGCGGCGCGCGTTCTGTACGATTTGCAAGAGCGTCCGCGCGAGCGCGCCTTTCGCCAGATGGCCGAGGCGTGGGCCCCTTGGAGATCGGTTGCCGCACGTTTGCTTTGGGCCTACTACCGGGTGGACAAGAAAAGAGAAGGGATCAGATGACGCGCGTATTGCAATCAGGCCGCAAGGAGCCGCATTCGGGCACGACACGTTCGATCGTGGTGTTTCTGCACGGTTACGGTGCCAACGGGGCGGACCTTTTGGGGTTGGCCGATCCGCTGGGCGAACACCTGCCAGATACTCTTTTCGTGGCGCCGGACGCGCCGGAAAACGTGCCGGGCATGCCGACGGGCTTTCAATGGTTCCCGATCCCATGGATCGACGGATCGAGCGAGGAAGAGAGCGAGCGCGGCCTGTTATCAGCCGCCAATGATCTCAATGCCTTTCTTGATGCGCTGATGGTGGACGAGGACGTGCTGCCCGAGCAGGTCGTGCTGTTCGGCTTTTCCCAAGGCACGATGATGGCGCTGCATGTGGCACCCCGCCGCGAGGATGAAGTGGCCGGAATCGTCGCCTTTTCGGGTCGTTTGCTGCGTCCCGAACTGCTGGAGGACGAGGTGGTCAGCCGCCCGCCAGTGCTGTTGGTGCATGGTGACGCGGATGACGTGGTGCCGCCGCAATCGCTGCCACAGGCCGCCGAGGCCCTGCAAGGTGCCGGGTGGACCGATGTCTATGCCCATGTGATGAAGGGCACCGGCCACGGTATCGCGCCCGACGGGTTGCAGGTGGCACTGGCCTTCATGGCAGACAAGCTGGGGCTGGGATAAATCGTTTCGCGAAAACCTGATACGCAGGTTTTCGCGAAACCCTTTCGGGCGGCGGCGCGCGTTGGTTTACGCGGTCTCTTTGGGCCGCATCATGAGCCAGATCAGCGCCCCGCCCGCCAGCGCCAGAAGCGGTATCATCGCGAGGTTCACGGCGGTCCAACCGGTCTGCGCGTCCCCGCCAGAGCAGTTCATCAGCCCGCCCGACGCCAGCGAGGCCACCGTGACGCCGCCAAACACCAGCAGATCGTTCAGCCCCTGCATGCGGCCGCGTTCATTTGGCTCATGTGCGCCCGCCAGCATCGAGGTTGCGCCGATGAAGCCGAAGTTCCAGCCAAGGCCGAGCAGGATAAGCGCGATAAAGAAATTCTCGACCTCGATACCGCTCAGCGCCACGAAGCCCGCTGCACCGAGGATCACCAGCCCCGTCGCGACGATTTTTTCCACCCCGAAGCGGGCGATCAGATGCCCAGTGAAGAAGGATGGTGCGAACATCGCCAGCACATGGCCGGTGACCACATCTGCCGCGACATTGGCGCCGTAACCGCAGCCGACCACGGCCAGCGGGGTCGAGGTCATCACCAGGTTCATCAGCGAATAGGACACCATGGCGCAGATCACTGCGACCGCAATACGCGGGGTCTTGAGCAGTTCCAGCCGGGTGCGGCCCTTGGGGCTGTCGGCGTGGGGCGGCACCGGTTTGGGGATGTCGATAAAGAAAAACAGGGTCGAACCGACGATGTTGAGAGCGATCACCGCAAGGTAGGTGCCGAGGAAGGTCACGACCATAGCGTCGGCTGTCAGCTTGACCAGTTGCGGGCCGATCACCGCGCTCACCAGCCCGCCGGCCATCACGTAGGAAATCGCCTTGGGCCGGAAAGCATCGCTTGCGGTGTCGACGGCGGCAAAGCGGTAGAACCCTTGCGCTGACATGTAGCCGCCGGACAGGAAACTGCCCAGAAGGAAGATCGGGAACGAAGCGACATAAAGACCGTATGCCCCGATAAGCGCACCGAGGCCGCCCGCGGCCGTGCCGACGAAGAACCCCGCGCGGCGGCCGTATTTCTGCATCAAGGCCGAAACCGGCGTGGCCGAAAGCATCGATCCCAGGACCAGCAGCGATATCGGCAGCGTCGCAAAACAGACGTTGGACGCCAGCGATTGCCCGGCCAGTCCCGCGACGACGAAGATCATCGGCATCTGCGCGCCAAGGAAAGCCTGCGCCATAACCAGCACCGCCACGTTGCGGCGGGCACGGGTATCATCATGCTGGGCGAGGCTGGTTTCAGTCATGGCGAGCGTGCTAGCCCTCTGCGGCGACCTTAGCAAGCCCTGTTCAGGCGGCGTCGATCACATGTGCGAAAGAGCCGCTGACATGCCCGTTGCGCAATCCCATATCGGGCAGCGCGTTGCCTTCGGCGTCGCGAGCGGCAAAGAGCGGCTCTCCGCGTGCGGTCACTGTCGTTGCATAGTGGAACTCGTGACCCGTCAAGGCAGCGCCAAATGGGCCGCCGAGCGGTGTCAGCTGCCGGTAGCCCAGATGCAGCTTGCGCCGGGCAAAGGATGTCTCCAGCCCGAGCAGCCCGGCCATCGCATGGGCTGTGCCATCCGCATCGGTCAAACCTTGCCCGAGTACCATGTAACCGCCGCATTCGGCGTAGATCGTGGTCGTGTCGGCGGCACGGCGCAGGCTGTCCATGAAAGTGTGGTTTGCCGCCAGCCGCCCCGCGTGCAGTTCGGGATAGCCGCCGGGCAGGTAGATGAAATCGGCCTCGGGCACGGGCTGATCGGCAAGCGGAGAGAAGAACCGCAGCTCCGCACCCGCACTGTGCCAATCCGCAAACAGATGCGGATAGGCAAAGGCAAAGGCCAGATCGCGGGCAACCGCGATGCGCTGGCCGGGCGGGGGCATATGCCGCGCCGTGCCGGGCGCGGGCAGGGGGGCGGCAAGGGCCATCAACGCTTCCACGTCCAGTGAGGCCTCCAGCGCGTCGGCGGCGGCTTCCAGAAACGTCTCCAGCGCGGGATGCTCGCCTGCCTGCACCAGCCCCAGATGGCGCGAGGGCTGCGCCAGTGCCGGATCGCGGTGCAGCGCCGCCAGAACCGGCAGGCCCAGAGGCGCCAGCGCGCGGCGCAGCATGGCTTCGTGCCGGTCGGAGCCGACATTATTGAGGATCACGGCCGCCACGCGTACGTCAGCGGCAAACCCGGCAAAGCCCGCAACCAGTGGGGCCACCGAACCGGCCATGCGGCCTGCATCCACCACCAGCACCACCGGCAGATGCAGGATGCGCGCCAGATCGGCCACCGCGCCGCGCCCGTCGGGCGGCGCCCCGTCAAACAGGCCCATCGCGCCTTCGATCAGCAATGTCCCGTCGCCTGCCACAAGGGCGCGGATGCGCGCCGGCGTCATCGCCCATGCGTCAAGGTTCAGGCAAGGCTGGCCACTTGCGGCGGCGTGAAATGCCGGGTCGATATAGTCCGGGCCGGACTTGGCGCTGCGCACGGCCATGCCCTGTCGCCGCAACAGGCGCAGCAATCCCAATGTCACGGTTGTCTTGCCCGCGCCCGATGCGGGCGCGGCGATGATGAGCCCGCTCAAGACGCCTCGGCGGGGTGCCCCCGGCCCAGCGGGTCGGTGTTGCGCGGCGGATCTCCCGCCATCATGCCCTGCCAGTCCAGCACCTGTCGCATCAAAACAGAGCGCCCGACGCACAGGATCGCGGGCGGCTCCAGCCCGCTGGCGGCGATGTCGGTAGGCATGCGCGCCAATGTGGTTTCCAGCACCTGCTGCTGGTCGGTGGTGGCCGAGTAGACAACGGCGCAAGGCTCGTCCCCGGGGCGGCCCGCATCCAGCAAGGCGCGGCTGATCTGGTCGACATGCTTCATGCCCATGTAGATCACCAACACCTGGCTACCATCTGCGATCGCCTTCCAGTTCAGCGAAGAGGGCGTGTTGCCCGACTGATCATGGCCGGTCACGAAGGTCACGGATTGGTTCACGTCGCGATGGGTGACGGGAATGCCCGCATAGGCCAGCCCGCCGATGCCCGCGCTGATGCCGGGGATGATCCGCACCGGCACGCCGTGTTGCACCAAGGTTTGCGCCTCTTCACCGCCCCGGCCAAAGACGAAAGGATCACCGCCCTTGAGGCGCAGCACGCGTTTGCCAGCGCGGCTGAGATCGACAAGCCGGAGCGAGATGTCGCGCTGCACCGCTGACGGCTTGCCGCCGCGCTTGCCAGCATAGATGTGTTCGGCCTGCGGTGCCCAATCCAGGATCGTCTTCTGGACCAGTGCATCATAGATCACCACATCCGCCTGTCGCAGCGCGTTGAGCGCGTGCAAGGTCAGAAGGCCCGGATCGCCGGGACCGGCACCGCATAGCCACACCCAGCCGGGTTCCAGTTCAGGCCATTGGCCACGGGGAAAGGGGATCGAGTCGGTCATCGTTTCTATATGGCGATATTTTGGCCGCGCGAAAAGGCTGCACGCGACCGGTTACCACCCCGCCAGCGACATCGGCGTTCGCACGGGCGCATCGCGGCAGGGGCACTGTCAGGGCAGAGGCCGCGAGGGCGCGACGCTGTTCCGAATGGCGGGAGAGATTGGAAAAACATCCCGAATTCACGGTGCCAAAGGCAAGGCGCACGCTACCATTTCCCGCTGAGGCCCCGCGCCATGAGCGCCAGCCGATCCCGAAACGGCGCCGGGGTCAATGCGCCCTGCGCCACCCGTTCGGGCGTATCTGCGGCACGGCGCAGGACGGTTCCGGCCTGCCACGCCGCCAGCAACGCGGGGGACGCTGCCCGGCTGACGCTGCTGCGCGCCGCGCGTGCCTGTTTCAGACGGGCCAGACCGCCCCGCGCCAGATCGGCCACCGCCGTCGTGCGCCCGTCAACCAGCGGCACGCGCTTTGCCGCCTCCAGCGCCGGGATGGCGCGCAGGAAATTGGCCAGCCCTGCGGCATAGCCCGCATCCAGCACCGGTGCCGCCTCGACCGGGCCAAGGGCGCGGGCCGCTGCTAGCATCAGGTGGCCGGACGTCTCGGTCAGGTAGCGGTCGAAATGCGCTGCGTCCTCGAAAGCGTCCTTGTAGATATCCCAGCGCCGCGCAGCGATCAGCGTATCCAGCAGCGCCGCCCCCTCGGCATCCAGAACGCGGGCGAGCGGTGTGACCACCTCGTGCCGCCGTACCGTGCCGCCCGATCTGATCTCTTCCAGAGCGTCGCGCCACCATTGCAGGCGCATCTCGGCGATCATCGGCTCTTCTGTCAGCCAAGGCGCGCGGGCCACCTCGACATTGAAGGCATAGATCGCAAACAGCGCGGGGCGCGCGGCCACAGGGGCCGCCATCGCCGCCCGGAACCGCTCCGGATCGCCGCGCCGAAGGGTATCGGCGCACGCGATCAGATCGTCGTCGAACCGAACACTGGCCATCAGGCAGGCCGGGCCGTCGCGCCGGTCGCGACTTCGTTTTCGCGGATGAGCTTCCAGTAGATCGCGTCGAGCAACGCCTCGAAAGAGGCATCGACGATGTTCGGGCTGACACCCACCGTGGACCAGCGGCGGCCCTGCCCATCTTCGCTGTCGATGATGACGCGGGTCACGGCCTCGGTGCCGCCCTGGGTGATGCGCACCTTGAAATCCACTAGATGCATGTCTTCGACCGCAGCTTGGTAACGGCCCAGATCCTTGGCCAGCGCCTTGGCCAGCGCGTTCACCGGGCCACGGTCGCTGCCCGCACCATCCATCGATTCGCTGACCGACAGCTTTTTCACGCCATCGACCTTCACGACCACAACGGCCTCGGACAGCGAGACCATTTGGTTGTGCTTGTTCTTGCGCCGCTCCACCGTGACCTTGTAGCGCTTGACCTCGAAGAAATCGGGCATGAGGCCCAGTTCGGCGCGCGCCAGCAGCTCGAACGACGCCTGCGCGCTGTCATATGTGTAGCCGCGATCCTCGCGCGCCTTGATCTCGTCCAGGATGCGCGCCAGCGCCGGATTGTCATCCGCCACGTCCAGCCCCGCCTCGGCCAGGCGGCGGCGCAGGTTCGACTGGCCCGCCTGATTGGACATCGGGATGATCCGCGCATTGCCCACCAGCGCCGGGTCGATATGTTCATAGGTCGTCGGATCCTTGAGGATCGCACTGGCATGCAGCCCGGCCTTGTGGGCAAAGGCCGATGCGCCGACATAAGCCGCCTGCCGGTTCGGCACCCGGTTCAGGATATCGTCCAACTGGCGGCTGACCTGCGTGAGCCCCCGCAGCGCGTCCGGCGTGATGCCGGTCTGGTAGGTGCTGGCGTAGGGTTCTTTCAGCAGCAGCGTCGGGATCAGCGTCGTCAGGTTGGCATTGCCGCAGCGCTCGCCCAGCCCATTGAGCGTGCCCTGCACCTGCCGCGCGCCTGCATCGATGGCCGCCAGTGATCCGGCAACGGCATTTTCGGTGTCGTCATGGGTGTGGATGCCCAGATGGTCGCCGGGAATGCCCGCCGCGATCACCTGCGCCGTGATCTCCCCGATCTCCTGCGGCAGCGTCCCGCCATTGGTATCACACAGCACGACCCAGCGCGCACCGGCGTCATAGGCGGCCCGCACGGCCTTCAGCGCATAAGCGGGATTGGCGCGGTAGCCGTCAAAGAAATGTTCGGCGTCGAACAATGCCTCGCGGCCTTGCGCCACGATATAGGCGATGGAGCGCGCGATATTCTCGATGTTATCGTCCAGCGTGATCCCCAGTGCGGTGGTCACGTGGAAGTCATGGGTTTTGCCGACAATGCAGACGGCAGGCGTGCCCGCGTTGATCACCGCAGCCAGCACATCGTCGTTTTCCGCTGAACGGCCCGCGCGCTTGGTCATGCCGAATGCGGTCATGGTGGCGCGTGTTTTGGGGGCGTCATCGAAGAATGCGCTGTCGGTCGGGTTCGCGCCCGGCCAGCCGCCTTCGATATAGTCGATCCCGAGCTGGTCGAGTGCTTCGGCGATGCGGATCTTCTCGGGCGTTGAGAACTGCACGCCCTGCGTCTGCTGCCCGTCGCGCAGCGTGGTGTCGTAGAGGTAAAGGTGCTGGCGGGTCATGGCTTTGCCTTCGTCGAGTCACAACGGCCGTGCCGCTTGCGGCATGGCCAGCCCCCGGCCGCCCTCCCGGGCGGGGGCTTCACCCCCACAAGCGGCCGGGGATTGGCTTGTGTTGGATGCGCGGTCATCGCAAAGCATCCAGTTTGGAAGGGTCGAAACCCGCGGCAGGAGAGAGCTTAATGCCCTCTTTGCTCATGCGTACTTCAACACCAGCATTTACGAGGGCGGTCTTGAGTTTGTCGACTTCTGCAAAGTCCTTGGTTTGCAAGGCTTGCGCGCGTACCGACGCCAAGCGTTCGGCCAAGTCCGACAGGTCGGCCCCTGTCTCGTCCCATCCACCAAGTTCATCTGTCAAGAGACCCAGCAGACGCGCCGAAGCGACGAAGAGATTGAGGTATGGTCCTCCTTTGTCAGCGGCTTCAGCCGCAACCTGATGAAGAGAAGAAATCGCTTCGGGCGTATTCATGTCTTGGGACAGCGCATAGAGCACGTCACTTGTCGGTCGGTTCTCTCCTAGAAAATCCGCCTGTCTTGCCAATCTCCGCCACTTCCGAAGCGTCGCCTCCGCCTCCCGCGCCTTCTCAGCCGTCCAGTCCATCGGCTTGCGATAATGCGTCGACAGAAACACGAACCGGATCACTTCGCCCGGTACGCCCTGATCCAGCAGATCCCGCACGGTAAAGAAGTTGCCCAGGCTCTTGGACATCTTCTTGCCCTCGACCTGCAACATCTCGTTATGCATCCAGACCTGTGCGAACCCGCCCTCGGGATGGGCGCAGCAACTCTGCGCGATCTCGTTCTCGTGGTGTGGGAACAACAGGTCATTGCCGCCGCCGTGAATATCGAAACTCTCGCCCAGCAATTCATAAGCCATCGCCGAACATTCGATATGCCAGCCGGGCCGGCCACGCCCCCAGGGGCTGTCCCATCCCGGCAGGTCCGGCGTTGACGGTTTCCACAAAACGAAATCCATTGGATTACGTTTGTAGGGGGCCACCTCGACACGCGCACCGGCGATCATGTCATCGACAGTGCGGCCCGATAGCGCGCCGTATTTGCTGTAGCTTTCAACGGCAAAGAGGACATGCCCCTCGGCCTCATAGGCGTGGCCCTTGGCGATCAGACCCTCGATCATCGCCACCATCTGCGGGATGAACTGGGTCGCGCGCGGCATGGCGTTGGGCTGCAACGCCCCCAGCGCGCCCATGTCCTCCAGAAACCACTGGATTGTCTCTTCGGTGATGTCGCCGATGGCGCGCCCGCTCTGGGCGGCGCGGGCGTTGATCTTGTCATCCACGTCGGTGAAATTGCGCACATAGGTGACATGATCCGCTCCGTAGACATGCCGCAGCAGCCGGTAGAGCACGTCGAACACCACCACCGGGCGGGCGTTGCCCAGATGCGCGCGATCATAGACGGTGGGGCCGCAAACATACATCCGCACATTGGTCTTATCGAGTGGGGTGAACACCTCCTTGCGGCGGGTCTTGGTGTTGTGCAGCTTGATCGTGGTCATGAAGCGTCCTCGCGCGCAGGGTTGCGGCGGGCTTAGCAACTAACTCTCGAATTTGAAATAGTAGACCGGCCCGCCCGAGATGTCTCAGCAGGTAATGCAGCAGATAATGATGCATGTCTTGGTCATGACGCGAACTTAGGCACAAGTGCGCAAACGGTCAAGTGTCATACGCCAAAGCCTGCGGTGCTGCGCAATGCACATCGGTTGCCATCGGGGTCGTGGAATTCCGCTGTCTCTTCTGCATCGGCGATCCGCTACTACGAGACCGAAGGCCTTGTGGCGCCCGACCGGACCGACACAGGGCAGCGCCGTTATGCGCGCTCGGACATCCGGCGGTTGTCCTTCGTGATGGTCAGCCAGGGCCTCGGGTTTTCCATCGCCGAAATCCGCGCCGCGCTCGAAAGCCTGCCCGGCGACCGCACCCCGGACAAGCGTGACTGGGCGCGCATCTCTGCCCGGTTCGGCGCGGAGCTGGATGCGCGGATTGCGCAGATGCAGGAACTGCGCGCCAGGCTGGACGGGTGCATCGGCTGCGGTTGCCTGTCGTTGCGGACATGCGCGCTCTACAACCCGTGAGACCGCGCGCGGCGGCACGGGGCCGGGCCGCGTTATCTGATGGGGGACAGCGGCGATTGCGATTGACATCCGTCCGGCGCGCTGGCTGTTTCGGCTGATTACACGGAAGGAGAGACGCGGCATGCAGGTATCGAAGCGGCTGAAAAACATCATCGGCGACGGATCAGACGGCTGGGGCGTGTTCTATCGCGCCCGCCAGATGAAGGCTGATGGCGTCCCTGTGGTCGAACTGACGGTGGGCGAGCATGATATCCCCACCGATCCCGATATCTTGCAGGCGATGTATCGCGCCGGGCTGGATGGCCATGTGGGCTACCAGAACTTTCAGGGTTTGCCGGCGCTGCGCGAAAAGATTGCGGACCGGGTGCAGCGCAGCACCGGCGCGCCGACCAATCCCGACCAGGTGCTGATCGTGCCGGGCGGTCAGGCCGGTCTGTTTGCCACCCATAACCTGGCCTGCGACGTGGGCGATACAGCGCTCTTCATCGATCCGTATTACGCGACCTATCCGGGCACGATCCGCAGCGTGGGCGCGATCCCCAAGGCGATAACGGCCAAGGCCGAAAACACCTTTCAGCCGGATGCGGCGGATATCGCGGCGGCGGCGGAAGAGACGGGGGCGGTTTCGTTGTTGATCAACTCGCCCAACAATCCCACCGGCGTGATCTATTCCCAAGAGACGATGGATGGAATCGCGCGGGTCTGCCGCGATCACGACCTGTGGCTGATCTCGGACGAGGTCTATGACACGCAGGTGTGGGACGGCACGCATCTGAGCCCGCGCGCGCTGCCGGACATGGCCGAGCGTACGCTGGTGATCGGGTCGATGTCCAAGAGCCATGCGATGACCGGCAGCCGGATCGGCTGGGTCATCGCGCCGGAAGAAGCGATCGGGTACATGGGCGATCTGGCAACCAACACCACCTACGGTGTGCCCGGTTTCATCCAGATGGCGGCGCTGCACGCGCTGAACAAGGGGCCGGATTTCGAAGCCGAGATTGCCGCGCCGTTCCGGCGGCGCCGCGATCTGGTGATGGGCCTGCTGGAGGGGCAGAACGTGGTGCGCGCAATCCCGGCAGAGGGGGCGATGTATGTCATGCTCGATATCCGCGCGACCGGCATGAGCGGCGAGGCTTTCGCGATGGCGCTGCTGGAGGCACATCACGTTGCGGTCATGCCGGGCGAAAGCTTTGGCGCGGCGGCGGCGGGGCATTTGCGGGTGGCGCTGACCGTGGCAGATGACCGGTTGGAGGCCGCGCTGCGGCAATTGCTGGATTTCGCGGCAGAGCACGCAAGGCGCGCTGCGGAATAATACGCCGCGTGATGGTCCAAAAACGACACGGGTCGTAATTGGGACAGACAGGGCAATCCGGGGTGGCCTTAGCTGGGACACCATGACGAGGGATTGGCCATGAATCCATGCTGCAAGATCGCACTTGTGATCTATACGATCGGGGCAGAACGGGGACGCGCGGCGCGCGGTGGTCCGGGGCGGCGTTTCTGACGTTTCACCCCTGACACCCACCCGCAGACACGGGATATCCCCAAAATGACAGAGACCATTTCGCGCCGCTCCGGTGGCCGCGCCGCCCGCCGCGCAAGCCGCGCCGCACCGCTCATCGACAGCCAGCGCCCGATCCGCCCCGGCATGTCCGGCGGTCAGTACAAACCTCTCAGCCAGCACGATGTCGAACGTATCCACGAGACAGCACTTGATGCGCTGGAACAGATCGGCCTTGCCGATGCGCCGCCCAGCGGGGTCGAGCATCTGACCCGCGTGGGCGCCATCCTAGGCGATGACGGGCGGCTGCGCTTTCCGCGTGCCTTGGTCGAGGACACGGTGGCGCGCGCGAACAAGGAGATCACCCTGTTCGGCCGCGATCCGCGCCACGACATGCATCTGGCCGGGGCCAAGGTGCATTTCGGCACCGCCGGTGCCGCCGTGCACATGGTCGATGTGGAGGGGCGCAACTATCGCGAATGCACGGTGCAGGATTTGCACGATGCAGCGCGCATCGCTGATGTGTTGGACAACATCCATTTCGTGCAGCGCCCGATGGTGTGCCGAGATATTCCCGACAATTACGAGATGGACCTGAACACGATCTATGCCTGCTGTGGCGGCACCACCAAACATGTCGGCACGTCCTTCACCGACCCCAGCTATGTCAAGGGTGCGCTGGAGATGCTGCACCTGATCGCGGGCGGCGAGGACAAGTGGCGCGAACGGCCATTTGTCAGCAACTCCAACTGCTTTGTCGTGCCGCCGATGAAATTCGCCACCGAGGCCTGCCAGGTGATGGAGGCGTGTATCGAAGGCGGCATGCCGGTGTTGCTGCTCAGCGCGGGCATGGCGGGGGCCACGGCGCCATCGACTATCGCGGGCGCCATCGTGCAGGCGACGGCCGAGTGTCTGGCGGGACTGGTTTATGTCAATGCGGTCAAGCCCGGCCATCCGGCGATCTTTGGCACATGGCCTTTTGGTCTCGATCTGCGCACCGGTGCCATGACAGGCGGATCGGGCGAACAAGCGTTGCTGAGTGCGGGCTGCGCGCAGATGCACAAGTTCTACGGCCTGCCCGGCGGGGCGGTGGGCGGGATCACCGATGCCAAATTGCCGGATATGCAGGCGGGATGGGAGGCGATGTGCTCGAACGTGATGTCGGGCCTGTCGGGGCTAAACATGGTCTACGAGGCGGCGGGTATGCATGCGTCGCTGCTGGGGTTCTGCCACGAATCGCTGATCCTGAGCGATGATCTGATCGGCCATGCGCTGCGCTGTGTGCGCGGAATCGAGGTGGATGAAGAGACCTTGGCGCTTGAGCAGATCCGAGAGGTTTGTCTTGGCGGGCCGGGGCATTACCTGGGAACGTCGCAGACGCTGTCACGGATGCAGTCGGACTACCAGTATCCCAATCTGGGCAACCGGATGAGCCCCAAGGAGTGGGATGAAAAGGGCAAGCCCGATCTGATGACCGAAACGATTGCGCGCAAGGAAGAAATCCTGTCCGAACGCGCGGCGGCGCGGTTCGATCCGGCGACGGATGCCGCGATCCGCGAGGCGTTCAAGATCCACCTGCCCGCGTAGGGCGGGCGTCAAGCGCCACGCGTTTCAATCGCAACCCGCAGGGAGGGGTGACCCCGCCCTGCGGTATCTATTTGCCCAACATCCACACGCCATCTGGCCAGAACGCGTGATAGGCAAAGGCGAACATCACGTCATGGGGCAGGTCGCGCCCAGCCTCGTCGCGCACCCGCACCGTGCCCACGTCCTTGCCCTTGGCGATGACGCCGGAATCGAGCGCGGAGGCCTGCCCGGCCTCCCAGCTGAGCGTGACTCCGGCCTCCGTGATCGTGCCTTCGTTGCGGATGCGCTCCATTGTCCATGCGCGGTCGCCGACGCGCACCACCCGCACCAGCGGCGGGATGCCGTGCGGTGGGTTCTCGCCATTATAGAGAAACGGCCGTTCGAGGCTGTCATAGTCCTGATAGGGGTTGCGCCCGTATTGGCGGCCGCTGCCCGGTTCGGCCATCACCAGCCCATCCGGATTGCGCGCCTTGTACTGCGCCCAGCTTTCCATCCACGTGGGCAGCGCCTTTAGCTGCGTTCCGGTCAACTCGCCAACGATGGCGGTGCCGATGGCCTGTTGCCACCAGCTCTGGGTTTCGCGGTCATACATCACCATGTCCGAATTGCGCAGCTTGCCCGAGACGCCAAAGCTGAGCGTGCCGTGCGGCGTGCGCCGGTCAAAGGTGATGCCGGAATTGCACAGCGGGCAGAAGGTGACGGCTATGGGCACGCCGTCCACGGTGTCATTCACGATCTCGTGCCACATCAGGTAGCGGATCGGATAGGCGCGCGGCGGGCTGCCTGCGATCTCGACGGTGATGACCGGTTCTGTCGGCGCTATCTGGCGTTCATCTGCAACCTTGCGGAACTTGGGGTCGTGCACCGCCGGAATGCCGTCCTTTGGCGGGCCGCCATCACGGATCTCGGTCCAGTTGGTGATGCTGGTTCGGGCAAAATCCGTGTCCGGCCATTCGTGTTTCCAGAAGTCCGGGTTGGCGTGGGCGATATTTGCGCCAAGGATCAGCGCGGCGAGGAATGTGAACAATCGAGGCATGTGCGCTCCTGCGGTCGGGTCCACCCAGCATGGCGCGCGGGCGCATTTCTGACCATCCCCGCGCACGCGAATGTGACGGGCAGTGTGCGCAAGGCGTGTCGTGAAACGCGTCAGTCCTGCTTCTGGTCTTGTTCGTACTTCTCCATCACCGCAGTCCAGCGGCGGTGGCGCATCAGCTTGCGAAAGGCGCGTTCCAGCTCGTCCACCGCGCCCCGTTCATACCAGCGGCCATGGGCAAGGATCATCCGGCGCGGCTGCCATGCCACCATCTGGTCCACCGCATCGGCCAGCCGCTCGCGGTCGCGAAAGCTGAACTTCATGTCCGGGGGCATCTTGCCGTCGGTGTCGTCGATCCCCGCCAGCCAGATCAGCGGGCGCATCCAGAACGGCAGCTTGGCGGTTTCGAAATTTTCGATCAGGTCGGTGATGATCAGGGTCTCGGAGCTGCGGTGGAAAAACACCACTTCGCGGTGGATCTTGCTGCCCTCGACGATGATCTGGTCGATCTGGCCCGCCCAAGGTGTTTCTGCCTGCGGGCCGAGGTCATGGTCGAAATGCAGCGTCAGACCCTTTTTCGCGGCGCGCTGCGTGACGCCGGGCGCCGCCCAGGCCTGCGCGTCGGGATAGGCCGCCTGCCAGTCGGCGATATGGGCGTAGTGAATCCAGTTGGGCGCGATGAGGTGGCGCACCGGGCCGAGCGCATCCAATTCGGCCCGTAGGCTGTCTGTCAGTTGGGTAGGCGAATGCACCCAGAGATCGCCATTCTCCAACTGCACCACGGTGGCGCGGGTCGAGAATGGCAGACCCATGAAGCGAATATGCGGCCCGTCGATCAGCCAAACCCGCGGTGCCACGGGTTTGGCTGTGTTCAAGGGCTCGTAGCCAGTTGGACGGGCCGCAGATGTCATCGGTTCAGTCGATGACCTTGACCGAGGTCATCACGTCGGGCTGGCCGATCACCGCACCATTGCGGCCTTTGCCCCGCTTGATCGTGTCCACCACGTCCATGCCTTCCATCACCTTGCCCACAACGGTGTATTGACCGTTCAGGGCTGGCTCTGGCGCGAACATGATGAAGAACTGGCTGTTGGCGCTGTCGGGGTTCTGGCTGCGGGCCATGCCGACGATTCCGCGCTCATAAGGGATGTCCGAAAACTCGGCCTTGAGATCGGGCTTGTCCGATCCCCCGGACCCCGCGATGTTCATGTTGCCGCCTTCCAGCTTGCCGAATTCGACATCGCCGGTCTGGGCTATGAAGCCCTCGATCACCCGATGAAACACGACGCCATCATAGGCGCCCGCGCGAGCCAGATCAGCGATCTGCGCCACGTGGTTCGGCGCGATATCCTCGAAGAGGTCGATCGTGACGGTGCCATTCGCTTCGCCCGCCACTTCGATTTGCAGCCCGGTGGCCAGCGCCGGGCCGGCCACGCAGAACGCCAACGCGGTGAGTGCGTTACGCAGCATCGGCGGCAACCTTGACGCTGATCATCCGGTCGGGGTTCGCAGGCGGTTCGCCGCGTGTGATGGCATCCACATGCTCCATTCCCTGGATCACGCGGCCATAGACGGTGTATTGCCCGTTGAGGAAATGGTTGTCGGAAAAATTGATGAAGAACTGGCTGTTGGCGCTGTCAGGGTTCTGGCTGCGCGCCGCACCAAGGGTGCCGCGATCATGCGGGATCTTGCTGAACTCGGCCTTGAGGTTTGGCAGATCGCTGCCGCCGGTGCCGGCCGCACGCGGGTTGTAGTCTTTTTCCATGTTGCCGTTCTGCACGTCGCCGGTCTGGGCCATGAAGCCATCGATGACGCGGTGGAAACACACATTGTCATAGGCACCGGCGCGGGCCAGTTCCTTCATCCGGGCGCAATGGCCGGGGGCAACGTCGGGCAACAGCTCGATCGCGACGGTGCCACCTGTCAGTTCCATCAGGATCGTGTTTTCCGGGTCTTTGATTTCAGCCATCGAGGCCTCCTGTTTTGTCTGGTTCGGCCTTTTACCTATGGTCTTGGCCCCTGAATGCCAAGCGCAGAGGTTGACGGTACGGTGGTATCGGGCCATGAGAGCGCGCAAACACTGTACCAAGGGGGCCCCGATGAGCTGGAAAACGCTGGATGACATGGACCTTGCGGGCAAGCGCGTCCTGACCCGGGTCGACATCAACGTTCCGGTTGAAAATAGTCGTGTCACCGATGCCACGCGGATCGAACGCATCGTGCCTACGATCAACGACATTCTGGAACGGGGCGGCAAACCGATCCTGCTGGCGCATTTCGGGCGGCCCAAGGGCAAGGTGGTGCTGGACCTGTCGCTGCGCGTCGTGCTGCCCGCACTGCGCGCCGCGCTGGGCCGGTCGGTGCGGCTGATTGAAACGCTGGAAGGGGCCGAGAACCTGACCACCGAGGCTCACGCCGCCGATGTGCTGTTGCTGGAGAATATCCGCTTCTACCCCGGCGAAGAGAAGAACGATCCCGATTTCGCCCGCCGCTTGGCCGGTCTGGGTGACATCTATTGCAACGATGCGTTTTCCGCCGCGCACCGCGCACATGCCAGCACCGAAGGGATCGCGCATCTCATGCCGTCCTGTGCGGGCCGCCTGATGCAGGCCGAACTGACCGCGCTGGAGGCCGCATTGAGCAACCCCAAGCGCCCGGTCGTGGCCGTGGTCGGCGGCGCCAAGGTGTCGACCAAGCTGGATTTGCTGGGCAACCTGGTCGAGAAGGTCGACAGCCTGGTGATTGGTGGTGGGATGGCCAACACGTTTCTTGCCGCACAGGGGCTGGGTGTCGGCACATCGCTGTGCGAGAACGAGATGGCGGGCACCGCGCGCGAGATCATGGGCAAGGCGGCGGCCGCGGGCTGCGAGATCATCCTGCCCGCTGATATCGTCGTGGCCCGCGCGTTCGAGGCGAACGCACCGCATGAAGTGCTGGCGGTGCATCTGTGCCCCGAAGACGCGATGATCCTGGATGCGGGCCCCACCAGCGTGAAGCGGCTGGAGCGGGTGTTTGATGGCGCCAAGACGCTGATCTGGAACGGCCCGCTGGGCGCGTTCGAGCTGGAGCCGTTCGATGTGGCCACCAATGCCGCCGCGCGCCATGCTGCGGCCCTCAGCAAGGCCGGGAAACTGATTTCGGTTGCCGGTGGCGGCGATACCGTCGCGGCGCTGAACCAGGCGGGCGCGGCAGAGGATTTCACCTATATCTCGACCGCGGGCGGGGCGTTCCTCGAATGGATGGAAGGCAAGGACCTGCCGGGCGTTGCGGCGCTGAAAGGTGAGACGGCCGCGTAAGGGGGGCGGATATTCCGTCAAACCCCTTACCAGATGTGTTGACGATCGCGACCATGTTGGTTGCGATCATCAAAAGGGCGAACCTCCGCTTCGAGCCCACTTTGATTTGATGTTTCTCGTTAGCAATGCGGAATTCTAATGTATTATTGGAGCACTGAAGACGATTCTCGCGGGAAGAAAAATGTCTAAAAAGTTCAAATCCAGAGAGACGTTGGATCAACTCCTTTCTTCATGTTCCGACACCATGTTTCCTGCCGAAATGGGTGAAGCTCCCGTTAGCACCGATAGCAGAGACAGTGATGGTGATACCCCATTGCATGTAATGCTTTGGCGAAAAAATACGTATGGAGCACTGTTACTTATCGAGGCAGGTGCCGACTTAAACGCCGTTGGAGACATGTCAGAAACGCCGCTTCATGTCGCCGTAAGCCAAGGAAACATTAAAGTTGTGGAAGCGCTCTTGAAATCTGGTGCAAATCCGGCAGCTAAATCTGAGTTTGGGAAGTCACCCAAAGAAATTGCCGTCGAACTGGGTGGCGAGATGCAACGGTGTTTTGGCAGTCAGTGACTTTATCGTCGTAGTATTGCGAATTCTCACTTTGTCCTGTGTGGATGGCTCCTTTTTTGCAAGTCCTATTTGTGCTGGCGTTTTGTCAGAAGCAGTCTTGTGTTCGGCCAAG
>Ga0209344_10000199_pt1 | contig 124316 bp, 117 predicted proteins | sample Cruoilmetagenom6_FD_187293 | JGI IMG/M metagenome (GOLD analysis project Ga0209344, IMG submission 187293) | Oil polluted marine microbial communities from Coal Oil Point, Santa Barbara, California, USA - Santa Barbara Oil Seep Sample 6 (SPAdes)... | ecosystem: Environmental > Aquatic >... | reverse complement strand
AACTTTCGGTAATCTACAATGACTCGCTTCATTTAATATTTAATCTTTTGGTTTGTGGTTATAAAACTATTCAAAAATTGATGACTTAAAAATATTTTGAAGAAAATTTTCAGAAATTTTTATAATATTCAAATGCCTTGTGAATCAATTCATTGCTGACTATGCAGTCAATTTTATGCTGCCCAATATCATCCAAAAGCACAAAAAGCACCTGTCCATTCCTGTTTTTTTTGTCGAATATAAGCAGGTTTATGATGGCTTCGACATCCTTTTTACTGAAAGTTTGCTTCGGAAAATACTTGAGTATTGTTTTTGAGATATCTTGCAATAATTTTTTCGGAAAGCCGTAAGTCTCCATTGAAATGTATGTTGCCAAAATAATTCCAATCGCAATAGCTTCACCATGTAGTAAGGTTTTTTTATCGGGACTCTCAAGAAAATATGACTCTATTGCATGGCCAAGCGTGTGGCCATAATTTAAAGTTTTCCTTAGATTTTTCTCAAATGGATCCTTGTCAACAATTTCTTTTTTTATCTCAATTGAGTCCCAAATCAATGCTTCAAATTCTATTTTTTTGGTTGCATTTATGTTTTTTACGCGCTCCCAATATTCCATACTATAAATTATGCCGTGTTTCAGCATTTCTGCAAAACCGGATGTAAGGTGTTCTGCGGGCAAAGTATTTAAAAACTCGGTATCTATGAGTACCATTTCTGGAAGATTGATTACGCCGATTTGGTTTTTAATATGCCCCAAATCAACACCGTTTTTTCCTCCAACGGAAGCGTCAACCATTGCGAGTAGGGAAGTGGGGATGTTTATAAAGGACACACCACGTTTAAAAGTGGATGCTACAAAACCTCCAAGATCTGTGACCACACCGCCACCAAGGTTAATTATTAAACTATTTCTATCGGCACCTTTATCTGAAAGTGTTTCCCAAACTTTTAAGCTTGTACTTATATTTTTATGGATTTCACCTTCAGGAATTGTAATGATTTCGGGAGCTATTTCAAAGTTCTTCTTTTTTAATAAGTAGGACAGGCAGTGTTTATGAGTGTTTTCATCGGTAAGAATAAATACCTTAGAAGGTTTTATTTTTTTTATTGAATTTGAAAAGACCTCCCAAGCAATATCATTGCGATAAACTTGACCTTTTTCATTTAATTCTTTTCTCATAAACTTATTGATTTATCTCATACATTTAAAAGTTCAAATCTAACTATATTTGCAGACTTTATATTACTTTTTGTATGACTTCAAACTCTATCTTCGATAATACTGAAACTGCTTTTCAACTAAAGAGTGACTCCGAACTGGAACGCGCATACTTCCTTTTCAAGATGATTTCCATGGAACCATTGGTGAAAATTGGTTCAGCCGTTACAAAATTTGCTTTGAATGTGAATCTTCCAGTAGAAGGACTTATTCGCTCTACCGTATTTGACCATTTTTGCGGCGGTGTAAATGAAAGAGACTGTATGGCTACTGTTGAAAAACTTTTTGATGTTGGTGTTTCTTCAGTTTTGGATTTTTCTGTTGAAGGAAAAGAGGAAGATATGCAATTTGAAGCCACGGCAGATAAAGTAGTTGAACTTACAAAACTTTCAAAAAACATGGAAGCAATGCCTTTTTCTGTTTTTAAACCTACAGGATTTGGAAGGTTTAAAGTTTGGCAAAAAATCACCGAAAACCAACCTTTGACTGATGCTGAAAAAGGGTATTGGAAGAATATAGAAAATAGATATGATCGGGTTTCAAAAACAGCCCATGATTGCGGAATACGACTACTTATTGATGCTGAAGAATCTTGGATGCAAGACGCAGCCGATGGACTTTGTGAAATGATGATGGAGAAATACAATAAGGAACGCCCCATTGTTTTTAACACCTTACAATGCTATCGTTGGGATCGATTGGAATATTTAAAAAATTTGCACCAAAGGGCCAAGGCAAAGGGATACAAACTTGGTTTCAAAATTGTTAGAGGAGCCTATATGGAGAAGGAAAATGAGCGTGCTGCAGAAAAAGGTTATAAATCACCAATCTGCGAGAGCAAAAAAGCCACTGATGATAACTTCAACGAAATAATGAGATATATTTTGGACAACCTCAATGATATTGAATTGTTCGTTGGAACGCATAATGAGTTCAGCACATATCTAGCAATGGATATGATGAACGAAAAAGAGATCTTAAAAAGTGATGATCGTGTTTGGTTTGGCCAACTTTTCGGGATGAGCGATCATATTTCGTTCAACCTTGGAGCGATAGGGTATAATGTTGCAAAATACATTCCTTTTGGTCCTGTGAAAGACGTGATGCCCTATTTAATACGTCGCGCAGAAGAAAATACTTCGGTCGCTGGTCAAACTAGCAGGGAACTTACACTTTTAAAAAAGGAGAAAGAGCGAAGAAAGCTTTAATAAAGTTTAGAAAGGTTAGAATTTACACTCAGAAAAGTTAGCTAGATTACTTTTGAATAAATTCTGCTTCTGTTACAGTTGCTAAACTGTCGCAATTTTCAATTCTAATTTTTAAATTTTTTTCTGAAACTTCCCCTTCAATAACATATTGTTTGCAGGAATCTAGTTTGGTATTGCTTTCTGAAAAAACTACATCACCATCTTCCAACAAAATTAAAATTGCTGAAGTATCCATTTGGTTTTCACGCAGAACTGTAATTGTTTCTTCAGAAAAGGCACGTTTCTTTAGCTTGATGTTTTTGAGGGTTCTTGCATCCAAACCATAAGCACAAGATGTTTTTTTTCCGCTTAGAATAAAGAAAAGCAGGGCTATTCCAATTATAAAACCACCTGAAAAATAGGCCAATCTTTTTGCTAACTTCATTGTTTGGGATTAATTAATTTGGGAATTGATTTATAAAAATTTAAAAAATCAATAGATTCAGGTCACTATAAGGCATGTCAAACCAATCTGCAACTGCTTTATTAGTCAAAATTCCGCGGTAAAAGTACAAACCATTTTTTAAACCGTTATCAAAACGGATGGCATTTTCCAGTCCACCACTTTCGGCAATTTCCAATATATAGGGAGTGAAGATATTACTTATTGAAATAGAGGCGGTTTTAGGATAACGCGCGGGAATATTGGGCACACCATAATGTATCACTTCGTGTTTTATGAATGTTGGATTGTCGTGGCTGGTCATTTCAGTAGTTTCAAAACAGCCGCCCATATCTACGCAAACATCTATTATTACGGCACCTTTTTTCATGTTGCGTACCATTTCTTCAGTTACGATTATGGGCGCTCGATTTTGTCCGCGAACAGCTCCAATGGCGACATCACAACGTAAAAGAGCTTTCATCAAATTTTTTGGTTGTACCGTTGAAGTATATAGAATACGATTAACATTTGTTTGAATGGTTCTTAATTTGGTAATAGAGCTGTCAAAAACTTTTACGTTAGCTCCCAAGCCAAGAGCAGAGCGAACTGCAAATTCGCCAACGGTTCCTGCACCAATTACAACAACTTCAATAGGAGGGACGCCACTTATATTTCCAAAAAGAAGTCCATTGCCTTTTTTCGCATTAACCATTAACTCTGCGGCAATCAGTACAGAAGCCGTTCCCGCAATTTCGCTTAAAGCCTTAACTGCAGGATAACTGTGGTCTTCATCTTTAATAAACTCAAAAGCAAGTGCCGTAATTTTCTTTTTTGATAGGGCATCAAAGTAAGATTTTTGCCGTGTTTTTAATTGAAGTGCAGATATAAGTACGGTTTTTGGCTTAATTATCTCCAATTCTTCAAGTGTAGGGGGCTCTACTTTTAGGACTATTGGGCAACCAAATACTTTTTTTGTGTCCTCTGTTAGTTGTGCGCCGGCTTCAGAGTAATCTTTGTCCGAAAACCCAGCTTCATTCCCAGCTCCTTTTTCAATCAAAACCCTATGGCCATTACTCACGATGGCATTAACAGCATCTGGAGTAAGGCAAATTCGCTTTTCCTGGAAATAGGTTTCCTTGGGAATACCTATGTATAGTTCTCCTTTTTGCTTTGCTATTTCAAGGGTTTCTTCTTGAGGAAGTAGTTGTGCAATCGTGAAAGGTGATTTTGGATTTGGCATAGTTTAAACTTGACCGTATCAATTTACGGAATAATTTTCATATTCATTCAAGTTGAAAATTATCGAAATAGGTCTTTTATTTGTTCCCAAAAAGATCTTTTTTGAAGAAGCTCTTCTTCAAATGACTTTAAATCATTAGATCTCATTTGGCTAAATAGCTTGGCTCGGATTAAATAGACAAAGGGAACCAATATCATCATTATAGGGATTACGTAGATTATTTCAACTTCATCAGCATTTAAATTTTGTTTTAAAATGTTGAACAACTGAAAAACATACATGGAAAGAGGGACTAAAATAATCCAATGCCACCAATGTTTGCAGGTAAAAAACCATATTAGCAATAAAATTACAGGAATTACTTTCCCAGTTAAAAACCATGCGTAATGATTTAAATTTGGGTATTTGGTAGTGAAGGTAAAAAATGAAGTTTCCCAGACCGTGGTATCGGCTGGGAAACTTTCATATGCGTAATATATAAAAGGGGTGCAAGCTATTATAAAAACAACGATGCCTCCCTGTATAAGACTTTTTTTATCCGGCTGGCGGAACTTTAACCGTTCTGACGTCGATTTGTTGTGGGGTTTGTTCATCTTGGATTCCTTCTGGGGTGCAAGAAACAAATAATCCTGCGGCAAAAATTGCGGCTACAATAATAAGTTTTAGGTTTTTCATAATAGTAAGTTTTTGTGAGGTTAATATGGGTCAAACTTACATTCAAAAAACTTAAACATAATAATTATGTTTATGGTATCTTTACAGGTTATTCTGCAATAAAATGCTTTGAAATACATTCTAATCTTTAGATTGGTGTTAAAACCTTAACACTTCATAATAACGCAGTAATTATATTTTTTATTTCACCGGCAATTCTTGGTTGGTTTGCTTCTCCTTTTTTGTTTGTATATAAGTTAGTTTTGAGGTTTTTTTTAATAATACTGCCTCCCGAAATTATAATATATATTTCTTTTAATCGACAGTAATTGTAAATTATGAAGGATCATATCATAAAATTTACAACGGTCCAAGGTACGGATTAAATTTCATATTTGGATACAATTGGATACAAGAGGTGAATCAAAAAAGATCTTTGATCTGTTGCCAAAGGTTCTTTTTGGCTCCCAAATCTTCTTCAAAACTTTTTAAATCTTTATCGGCCAATTTGTTTGAAAGCTTAGCTCTGATTAGATAAACCAAAGGAATAATGATTAACATAATTGGAAAAAGCCACCAAATTTCTACTTCATCAGTAATATGCACATCGTCGTTAATCACATTAAAAAGTTGAAATGCAAACATACCAGTTGGAATCAAGATTACGTGGTACCACCAATGTTTGCATGTTATAAACCAAATAATTAAAAGTAGCAGTGGCACAAATTTTCCCATCATAGTCCATATTGAAACTTGAACTTTTTGATACCAGTTAGCGTGATAGGTAAACAAAAAAGTTTCCCACGATTTTGTTTGTGGGAAACTTTCATATGAATAAAAAATGTATGGTGTTGCGGCTATTATTAACGCAATAATACTACCCGTGACTAGGTATGATGATGTCGCTTTTTTTGATTTGTTGGGGTGTTTGTTCATCCTGAATGCTTTCTGGGGTGCAAGAAGCTAAGGTTCCTAAAGAAAAAATTGCTGCGATAAATAAGTACTTTACAGTTTTCATAATATAAGTTTTTTGTGAGGTTAATACTACGTCAAACCTACTGCGAAAAATGAAAAGTATTATAATTATTTTTATTATATATTTATAAATTTTTTTGACAAGAAAATTCCTGCTCTATAATTTTTGCGATTTGGGGCAAACGATTAAGAAAAATTTATAAATGGGTATGTCTCGCTGCAATTTTATTTCACCGGCATTAATTTTAAGGTTCTACTTCCGTTATTGTTTTTCACTATAAATATACTATTTACATTTTTTGGCAACAATTCATTTATTTTTTCAGGCCATTCTATAAAAATATAGTTTCCGCTGTAAAAATAATCTTCCAGTCCAATGTCATATGCTTCCTCTATACTAGAAATTCTATAGAAATCAAAGTGAAAAACAACACCATCCTTGGTTTCATATTCATTAACAATTGAAAATGAGGGACTACCTGATAGTTCCAAAACCCCAAGTTGCGATACAATTTCCTTAATGAGTGTGGTTTTACCTACTCCCATCTCTCCATAAAGTAGGAATATATTTGATACAGATGCTGTCAGGATTTGTTCAGCAACCTCGGAAATATCGTTTTGGGTGTATGTGATTTCCATTTTAAAAACGGAACGAATATAAAAAATATATCAATTAAATCAGCATATATTGAAAATTGTCTTAATTTAATGAAGTGATTTAAAGTTCTATCTCGGCGTTAATACTGAAAAAGGGATTATCATTTCTTCCAAAGAAACCCCACCGTGTTGATAGGTATTTCTGTAATAACTCACATAATGGTTATAGTTGTTTGGATATGCAAAGAAATAATCTCCTTTAGCAAAAATAAAGGAGCTGCTCATGTTTATAGTTGGCAAGTATATGGATTTAGGGTCTTTTGCAGCCAAAACCTCTTTGTCTTCATAAGTTAAACTCTTCCCTGTTTTATAACGAAGGTTAAGACTAGTGTTTTTATCACCAATTACCTTTGAAGGGTTTTTCACGTTTATGGTTCCGTGGTCTGTTGTGATTATAAGCTTGAAGCCCAAACGTGCAGCTTGTTGAATAATTTCTAAAAGCGGTGAATTTTTAAACCAGCTTTGAGTTAATGAGCGGTATGATTTATCGGTTGATGCCAATTCCTTAATAACCTCCATTTCGGTTTTGGAATGGGAGAGCATATCCACAAAATTGTAAACAACAACCGTTAAGTCCTCATCCTTATGGCTTCTAAAATTTTCTACAAGTTTTTTTCCTTGTTTCAAGCTAGATATTTTGTGATAGCTCCAGTTTAGACTAAGCCCCAAGCGTTTTAGCTGAGCGGCCAGGAACTCTTCTTCCTTCATGTTTTTTCCACCTTCTTCAGTATCATTTAACCAAAGATCGGGATGCAGTTTTTCCATATCACTTGGCATTAGGCCAGAAAATATAGCGTTACGAGCGTACTGTGTAGCTGTTGGCAGAATGCTGCAGAAAAGTTCTTCGTTTGTTTTTTTGTAAATATTGGCTATTGTTGGCTCAAAAGCTTTCCATTGGTCAAACCTTAAATTGTCAACAACTACAAGTAGCGTAGGAGTTCCTTGCTGCAATTGTGGTTGTATTTTTTCTTTGAATAGCGTATGCGACATCGTGGGAGCCTCGCTCGGGTCTTTAAACCACTTTGGGTAATTTTTGTCAATAAATTTACAGAACTGACTGTTAGCTTCAGTCTTCTGCGATTCCAAAATCTCAAACATCCCAGAATCCTCAATATTCTCTAACTCCAGTTCCCAGTAAACCAATTTTTGATAAAGGTCTTTCCATTCCTCAAAGCTGTTTACCATGGAAAGATCCATTGCTATTTTACGGAATTCCTGCTGATAGTTAGATGTTGTCTTTTCCGAAATCAATCTGCTGTGGTCCAAGTTCTTTTTTAAACTCAGAAGGATTTGGTGAGGGTTCACAGGCTTTATAAGGTAGTCAGCAATTTTGGAACCGATTGCCTCTTCCATTATATATTCTTCCTCACTTTTAGTGATCATTACCACCGGAATGGAAGCTTGCAGTTCTTTAATTTCAGCAAGTGTTTCCAACCCGGAAAGGCCTGGCATGTTTTCATCTAAAAAAACAATATCAAAAATTTCATTTTTAATTTCTTCCAAAGCATCTGTACCGCTTTGTGCAGTTGTTACTTTGTAATTCTTGCCTTCAAGAAAGAGAATGTGTGGTTTAAGCAAATCTATCTCATCATCTACCCATAGTACTTTTATGTCGCTCATATATGTATATTTGTTGTTATACTCCGAAGCTCTATAGCGAAGGAGTGCTTCATACTCCGAAACTTTTAGTGTAGGAGTATCGTTAAATTAAATTTGTGAATAATTCTTGATGCTTTGAAGAATTTCCTTCAAAAATAGTTCTGAATTGTCTCAATAAACTATTGAAGCTATTAATTTAAAGTTAAAGTTTGAAAAACATTCTAAAGCATAAAATTATTAACGACCCCATCTATGGTTTTATTACCATACCGAATAAGCTAATTTTTGATTTGATGGAGCATAAGTATTTTCAAAGGCTTCGTCGAATTTCACAAATGGGTTTTTCGTATATCGTTTATCCCGGTGCGCACCACACTCGTTTTCATCATGCGCTGGGAGCAATGTTTTTAATGCAAAAAGCAGTTCAAGTACTTCAATCAAAGGGAGTTGGAATTTCCGAAAAGGAAATAGAAGCGCTTTATGTTGCAATTCTTTTGCACGATATTGGGCATGGTCCTTTTTCGCATGCTATGGAAAATAGCATTGTTGAAAACATTAGCCACGAGCAAATCTCACTGCTTTTTATGGAGGCTTTGAACCGAAAGTTTAACAAGCAATTAACGCTTGCCATTCAGATATTCAAGGACGAACACCCTCGTAAATTTCTTCACCAATTAGTTTCTGGACAGTTGGACATGGATCGTTTGGATTATTTAAAACGAGATAGTTTTTACACCGGGGTGCCAGAAGGTACCGTAAACGCACAGCGTTTGATAGCAATGCTAAACGTGAAAAATGATGAATTGGTAGTTGAGGAAAAAGGTATTTATTCAGTTGAGAATTTTCTCGTTGCGCGCCGCTTGATGTATTGGCAGGTTTATCTTCACAAAACTGGCATTGTGGCCGAACAGTTATTGGTCCGCGTACTGAAACGTGCCAAGCAACTTTCTGTTCAAGGAGTTGATCTTCCTGCAAGCAATGGGCTACGGTTTTTTTTGAATAACAATATAAACTCAAATGATTTTTCAGAAGAAGTACTCGATACCTTTTCAAAATTAGATGATTATGATATTATTTCGGCAATGAAGATGTGGGTGGGCAGCGATGATTTTGTTTTGAAGAACCTTTCCAAAATGCTTCTCAATAGAGATTTGTTAAAGGTAAAAGTGAAATCACAATCGTTTTCAAATCAAAAAATAAAGGAAAAACGACAGACTCTAATTGAAAAATTTAATATTTCAGAAGAAGAGGCTTCTTTCTTTGTTTTCACAGGAAAGCTTGAAAACCAAGCCTACAATATGGAAAAAGACACCATAAATTTATTGAAAGAAAACGGAAAGATTATAGATGTGGCAAAGGCAAGCGATCAGCTTAATTTGGAAGCACTTTCAAAATCTGTAGTGAAATACTATATGTGCTATCCAAAAAACAATACCCACAGCTATCGAGGCTAAGTCCTTTTTTTCTATTTTTGCAAGAATGAAAATTAACAACCAACATTTAATTCATTTAAAAAACCCTATTTTGCGGTTGCTCTTTTTATGCAATTCGGTTAATGAAAGCCAATACATCTAATGAAACATCCTTGCTTAATTTTTAAACATACAGTGAAGTGTCTATTGAAGATGTTCCATCTGTCATTTAAAAAACAAATAGTTTAGCCAGATGAAATTTACAGCAGCCCAAATAGCAGGAATATTGAACGGTACCGTAGATGGTGATGAAAACATAGCAGTTTCAAAACTTGCAAAAATTGAAGAAGGGAGCAAAGGTAGCTTGACCTTTTTGGCCAACCCAAAATACACACATTATATTTATTCCACCCAAGCTTCAATTACTATTGTTAACAATGACTTTGTAGCATCTAGTGAATTATCCACTACTTTAATACGTGTAGAAAATGCTTACAAAGCCTTTTCACAGTTATTGGAATATTACAACCAAGTGAAGATGAACAAGACTGGAATTGAAAGCCCAGTTTTTATTTCAGAAAGTGCCAAATACGGTGAAAATTTGTATTTAGGTGCTTTTTCCTATATAGGTGAAAATGTAAAAATTGGTGAGAACGTTAAGATTTATCCCAATGTATATATAGGCGATAACGTAACAGTTGGTAGCAATACCACATTGTTTACTGGCGCCAAGATATATTCCGAAACTATAATTGGTGAATCTTGCGTAATAAATAGCGGTGTTGTTATTGGAGCCGATGGTTTTGGGTTTACGCCGAATGAAGAAGGTGAATACCACAAAGTGCCGCAAACTGGTAATGTAATCCTGGAGGATAATGTGGATGTTGGCCCCGGAACCACCATAGATCGTGCAACTTTAGGCTCAACACTTATTAAGAAAGGAGTGAAGCTAGACAATCAAATTCAGATAGCCCATAATGTTACAATTGGTGAGAACACTGTGATTGCTGCACAAACAGGTATTGCTGGTTCTACCAAAATAGGAAAAAATTGTATTATTGGCGGCCAAGTAGGTATTGCTGGCCATATTGTTATTGGTGATAATGTAAAAATACAAGCCCAAAGCGGAATTGGAAGAAATGTGAAAGATAATGAAACCTTGCAGGGTTCTCCCGCATTCGCTTATGGTGATTATAATAAAAGTTATGTATATTTTAAAAACCTTCCCAAAATAATGGAAAGGTTCAATATAGTTGAAAAAAAGCTCGATAATGAATGAAAGTGTGGCAAAACAACGCACCATTGCTAAGGAAATCTCTCTTACAGGAGTAGGATTGCATACAGGCAAAGAAGTTACAATAACTTTTAAACCTGCACCCGAAAATCATGGGTATACATTTGTGAGAATTGATTTGGAGGGACATCCAGTGATTGAAGCAGATGCTAATTATGTAGTGAACACCCAACGTGGTACAAACCTTGAAAAACGTGGTGTTAAAATTCAAACTTCGGAACATGTGCTTGCAGCTTTGGTAGGCCTTGAGGTTGATAATTGCATCATGGAACTCAATGCTTCTGAACCACCAATAATGGATGGCTCCTCAAAGTTTTTTGTAGAAGCTGTTGAAAAGGCTGGGGTAGTGGAGCAGGATGCTCCAAGAACGGAATATGTGGTGAAGGAGGTAATTTCCTATTTGGATGAAGAAACAGGAAGTGAGATAATAGTAATGCCTTCAGACGAATACCAAATAACCACAATGGTTGACTTTGGCACAAAAGTTTTAGGCACCCAAAATGCTTCACTAAAACACATTTCAGACTTTAAGAATGAAATTGCAAATGCTAGAACCTTTAGTTTTCTCCATGAAATTGAAATGTTACTTGAACATGGTTTAATTAAAGGTGGGGACTTAAATAATGCTATAGTTTATGTTGATAAGGAACTTTCTGCAAGCACTATGGATAAGCTCCGTACAGCTTTTGGAAAGGATTCTATCTCCGTAAAACAAAATGGGATATTAGATAATCTTACTTTGCATTATCCAAATGAAGCCGCCAGACACAAGCTTTTGGATGTGATTGGCGATTTGGCTTTGGTGGGTACCCGCATTCGTGGAAAAGTGATTGCCAATAAACCTGGTCATCACGTAAATACACAGTTTGCAAAAAAACTTTCGAAAATTATAAAACTGGAAGCAAGAAACAACATTCCAAAATTTGATATTAACCAACCGCCAGTAAAAGATGTAAACCAAATAATGGCAATGCTTCCTCATAGGCCGCCGTTTTTGTTGGTTGATAAAATCATGGAAATGACAGAGACCAGTGTGGTAGGTCTTAAAAATGTGACAATGAACGAGCCGTTTTTTGTCGGTCACTTTCCGGGAGCACCAGTAATGCCTGGAGTTTTAATAGTTGAGGCAATGGCGCAAACAGGAGGAATACTTGCATTAAGCACAGTTCCAGATCCTGAAAACTACCTTACTTTTTTTATGAAGATAAACAATGTAAAGTTTAAACAACAGGTAAATCCTGGAGATACCTTAATTTTTGTATTAGAATTAATCTCCCCCATTCGACGTGGAATTGTACATATGCAAGGAAACGCTTATGCTAATGGTAAATTAGTAACTGAAGCCGAACTAATGGCACAAATGGTAAAAACAAAAAATTTATAATTGAAACAAACCTTTGTGAATATCTATTTTAAAAGAATAAGGTAATTCTCAAACGTATTTCAACTATAAAAAATAATAAAAAAGAGAAATGAACCAACCACTTGCATACGTCCATCCGGGCGCAAAAATTGCCAAAAACGTAGTGATAGAACCTTTCACTACCATTCACAACAACGTCGTGATTGGCGAAGGAACGTGGATTGGAAGCAATGTAACCATAATGGAAGGTGCTCGAATTGGCAAAAATTGCAATATTTTTCCAGGAGCAGTAATTTCAGGAATCCCACAGGATCTTAAATTTAAGGACGAAGACACTACTGTGGAAATAGGTGATGGCACAACAATCCGTGAATATGTTACCATAAATCGTGGTACCGTTGACCGAGGAAAGACCGTAGTTGGTAAAAATTGTTGGATTATGGCTTATTGCCACATCGCGCACGATTGCATTGTGGGCGATAACTGTATTTTTTCAAACAACAGTACACTTGCTGGGCACGTAACTGTAGGTGATCATGTTGTTTTGGCGGGAATGACAGCTGTACATCAGTTTTGTATGATTGGCAACCACGCTTTTGTAACAGGAGGATCTCTAGTTCGTAAGGACGTTCCACCATACGTAAAGGCCGCTCGTGAACCACTTAGTTATGTGGGAATTAATTCTATTGGGCTAAGAAGAAGAGGCTTCACTCCGCAAAAAATTACTGAAATACAGAATATTTACAGACTTCTGTATCAAAAAAATTATAATACATCCCAAGCTTCCGAAATTATAGAAGCTGAAATGGAGGCTACTCCGGAAAGGGACGAAATACTTCAATTCATTAAAAATTCCAAGCGAGGAATTATGAAAGGCTATTTCAATTCAAATTAAATTTCAAAAAACAAACAATAAACTACACAATGGCAACATCATCAGATATTAGAAAAGGACTTTGTATCCGCTATAACAACGATATTTATAAAATTATTGAATTCCTTCACGTAAAACCTGGAAAGGGCCCAGCTTTTGTTCGCACCAAATTGAAAAGTGTTACCACTGGAAAAGTAATTGATAACACTTTTTCCGCAGGTCATAAAATTGAGGATGTCCGTGTTGAAACGCATAAGTTTCAATATCTATACAATGAAGGTGATATGTATCATTTTATGAATACTGAAGATTATTCACAGATTCGCTTGATGAAGGATATACTCGACACTCCTGAATTGATGAAAGAAGGTGAAGTTGTTACAGTTTTAATCAATACCGAAGACAGTGCTCCACTTTCAGTTGAAATGCCGGCTCACGTAGTTTTGGAAGTAACTTCAACCGAACCTGGTGTAAAAGGAAATACAGCTACAAATGCTACTAAACCTGCAATTGTTGAAACAGGAGCTGAAATAAACGTTCCACTTTTCATAAATGAAGGTGATAAAATTAGAATTGATACTGAAAAAGGTCATTATCAGGAAAGAATGAAGGAATAAATAAGTCGCAGCTTACAGTCACAGTAAGCAGTAACTTAATAATAACTCAACAACTAAGTAACTCTTTTAATGAAATTCCCAACTCCCCAATCCCTTGAAAATATAGCTATCATAATCGGTTCAGACTATGTTGGTGAGCCAAATTTTCCAGTTTTTGGGATGAATGAAATTCATGTGGTACAGCCGGGAGATATTGTTTTTGTTGACCATCCAAAGTATTATGACAAGGCGCTGCAATCACAAGCAACGGTAATACTTATAAATAAAAAAGTAGATTGTCCTGTTGGGAAAGCCTTATTGATTTCAGACGACCCTTTTCGTGATTTTAATAAGCTCACCCATTATTTTAAACCATTCCAAAGTTCAAATAATTCAATATCCGCATCTGCTGAAATAGGTGAAGGCACAATCATTCAACCCAATGTTTTTATTGGCAACAACGTGAGAATAGGCAATAACTGCTTAATCCATTCAAACGTATGCATTTATGACAATACGGTTATTGGCAACAACGTAACCATTCACGCCGGTACTGTCTTGGGAAGCGATGCTTTTTATTATAAAAACCGTCCAGAAAAATTCGACAAACTTTTAAGTGGCGGTAATGTTGTGATTGAAGACAATGTTGATCTTGGTGCACTTTGCACTATTGATAAAGGTGTAACAGCTTCAACAACCATTGGTGAAGGTTCAAAACTAGACAATCAAGTTCACGTAGGCCACGATACAGTTATAGGAAAGCGTTGCTTGATCGCCTCACAAGTGGGAATTGCCGGTTGTGTATTGATTGAAGATTTTGTTACTATTTGGGGGCAAGTTGGAGTAACCAGTGGCATCACAATTGGTGAAAAAGCTGTAATTTCGGCACAAAGTGGTGTGAGCAAATCATTGCCTGGCCATAAATCTTATTTTGGCACACCCGCTGATGAATTCAGAAAAAAATACAAGGAATTAGCTTCAATTAGGCTTATTCCAGACATTATTGAAAAATTGGACAGATTATCATGAACAACAAAGCAAAAGAGATTGTAAGGGATTTTTACAGGTCAGATATTTTAAGGGATGAAACAGTGGTGAATCGTTTTTTCCATCCTGAGTTGGTACTGATTTGGAATAGTGCCAATGGTTTATCAATCATGAATTATGAAGATATTGTAAATTTCTTTGGAGAAGTAAGACGGTCATATAATGATTTAAGAATTGAGGTAAGTCATTTACTCGCGGATGATACTCACGTAACCATTCGTTATAAATATTATATCCGCACTATGGAAAACGCTGATGAAGAGTTGGGTATCGCCCATTTCATTGCTATATGGGAAGTGAAAGATGGCAAACTATACCGTGGCTATCAGGTTAGCCAGCCCGTAACCGATAAAGATGATACTAACGAAAGCTATCACAGAGTTAAGGTTTAATAACTTTTAAATCCGTCACCAAAAGCTGTATCTTTGCGGCAATTCTAAAGAAAAATCAAAACATTCCTTTTGAATAATAAGTATAAATAAATATCAAATAATTAAAAATGAGCGTTTTAGTAAATAAAAATTCAAAAATAATAGTTCAAGGATTTACCGGGAGTGAAGGTACTTTTCACGCCGAGCAAATGATTGAATACGGAACCAATGTGGTAGGTGGGGTAACGCCCGGAAAAGGTGGCCAAGAACATTTGGGTAGGCCAGTTTTCAATACGGTTTCAGAAGCAGTTGAAGAAACTGGTGCAGATACAACTATTATTTTTGTACCACCAGCATTTGCTGCAGACGCCATTATGGAAGCTGCTGATGCAGGTATTAAGGTAATTATCACTATTACTGAAGGAATTCCGGTTAAAGATATGATTACTGCATCAGACTATATAAAAGATAGAGATTGCCGTTTAATTGGCCCTAACTGCCCAGGTGTTATTACTCCAGGGGAAGCGAAAGTTGGTATTATGCCTGGTTTCGTTTTCAAAAAAGGAAAAGTTGGTATCGTTTCAAAATCTGGAACACTTACCTATGAAGCTGCAGATCAAGTTGTAAAACAAGGTCTTGGTATTACAACAGCAATCGGAATTGGTGGAGATCCAATTATTGGAACTACTACAAAAGAAGCTTTGGAAATGCTGATTATGGACCCTGAAAGTGAAGCAGTAGTAATGATTGGTGAAATTGGTGGCCAACTTGAAATAGATGCTGCCAACTGGTACAAGAATAGCGGCATAAAAAAACCTGTAATTGGCTTTATAGCTGGTGAAACGGCACCTGCGGGACGCACAATGGGTCATGCCGGAGCAATCGTTGGCGGTAGTGATGACACTGCGCAAGCTAAGAAAAAAGTAATGCGCGAATGCGGCATCCACGTTGTGGAATCCCCAGCAGAAATTGGAAAGAAAGTAAAGGAAGTTTTAGGATAATTCTTCAGGTTATAGAAAAAAGCTCTGTGAATTTCACAGAGCTTTTTTTATGAAGTATATCCAATTCTAGGTTTTTATATTTTCAAGTTTCGGCTTTAAATTTTCATCTAGGAATTCGGTCATTGCATTGTAAAAATCGAAGCGGTTTTCTTCATTCCTAAAACCGTGACCTTCATCTTCTTTCAGCATATACTGAATATGAACTCCCTTTTTCTGAAGGGCTTCAACCATTTGGTCAGATTCGTCTTTGTTTACCCGTGGGTCATTAGCGCCTTGAGCTACAAATAGAGCGGCCTTTATCTTATCAACTTGAAATACCGGACTGTTAGCTTTCATCATAATACTGTCATTTGTATTTGGATTACCAACCATTTCGTAAAGCATCTCCTTCATTGGTTCCCAATAGGGAGGAATGGTTTCCATGAAAGTGAACAAATTTGAAACTCCTACATAGTCCACAGCTGCTGCGTACAAATCGGGCGTATTGGTAATCCCAGCCAAGGTAGCGTATCCTCCGTAACTGCCGCCGTATATAGCTACTCGAGTGGAATCGGCTATCCCTTCATCTATCAACCAATGAACCCCGTCAGTAATATCGTTTTGCATGGTCTGACCCCATTGCTTAAACGACTTTTCCCAAAACTCTCTTCCATAGCCAGTAGAACCTCTAAAATTCATTTGCAATACGGCATAACCTCTATTGGCCAAAAGCTGCACTTCGGGGTTGTAGCCCCAATTGTCCCGTGCCCAAGGACCGCCATGAGGATTGATAATTACCGGTAGATTCTTAGATTCGCGGCCCACTGGCAATGTTAAATACCCATTTATTGTTAAGCCATCGCGACTTGTATATTTTATCGGTGACATGCTGGCCAAGTGGTCTGGGTTTAACCATGGGCTTAAATCAGCTATCTTGCGCAACTCATCAGATTGTTTGTCAAAGAAATAATAAGTCCCGCGCGATTTATCATTTGCAACATAAACTAAAAATTTATCCTCGTTCTTATTGGATGATGTGATATAATATTCATTGTTTTCACCAATCTCCGTTTCTAATTTAGCATAAAATTCTTTGGTTTGTTCGTCCAAAAACATTTGATGTGTTTTTGCAGTGGTATAACTTATAGAAGTAAGTACTTTTCGTTTATCGGAATAATAAATATTGTCTATATCCACTTCTTCGTGACTGTATATTTCTTCAACCTCCTTGTTTTCCTTAAGGTCGTATTTAACAGCCGCAGTTTTGTCCCTTCCCAAATTTGAAAGGGCATACACCACATGACCATTGTCAAAATCAAAAAATAGCGGCGACAAAGTTTCCTTAAAATTTGTGGTAATAACCTCTTTAAATTTATCGGTTTCATTGGCTCTATATAAAATACTGTTGTTTACGCCGTCAGTTTTTAATGCTAAACGTAATTTCCCATCATGGTCGGTACCCCAACCAGTAATGTTTCCAGGGTTTTCATATAAAAGTTTCATTTCGCCTGTATTGATATTTATCCGGTAGGGGTCAAAAACCTGTGGAATTCGCTTGTTAAGCCCAATTATCATTTCATTTTCATTGTTTTCCAGGTCATCAATAATTTCTGCACGTACCCCGTCAAAGGGAGTTAAGCCAATCTCATCATCCCCGTTTTTTGTGATTGAGAAAAGATGGTAATTTTCATTTCCACCATCATCCTTTACATACACCAAACGATCATTGCTAGCCCAAAAATAGCCTGCGATATCCCTGTCTTCGACCTTAGTTACCTGTGTTACTGAATCAGAATCAATTTTCCGAACATGGATGTTCATGCGTTTTTTGTAAGGGGCCATATATGCAAAATGGGTACCATCCGGTGAAATCTGAAAGGATCGTTGTTCCGAATTTTTCATAAAATCCTCAACCGAGATAGTGGGAGGTATAGCCGCAACAATTTCTTTCGACTCTTTGGTTTCCTTACAGGCAGCCACAAAAATTATCAATAAAATAAAAATGATTTTTCTCATAATACAGGTTTTGATTAGTATGATACTAAACTACAATATTTTAAATGAAAAATAGAATGTAAATAAATTACGGTATTAATAAGGCTAGGGCTTCAGAACTTGTTATATTAGTGGTTCAATTTTTTTTCGAATTAAGCTTTTAAAATATGAAATTATTAGAGGGAAAAACAGCAATCATAACTGGCGGTAGCCGCGGAATTGGAAAAGGAATCGTTGAAGCATTCGCCCAACACGGCGCCAATGTAGCTTTCACATATAGCTCTTCGGCTGAAGCGGCAAACGCTTTGGCAGATGAAGTTTCAAAAAAGGGAGTTAAGGCCAAAGCTTACAAAAGCGATGCGGCTTCTTATGACGAATCACAAAAATTGGCTGAAGAGGTTCTAAAAGACTTTGGAAGTATCGATATTCTCGTGAACAATGCAGGAATCACCAAAGACAATCTGTTGATGCGTATTTCTGAAGAAGATTTTGATAAAGTAATCGAGGTAAACCTAAAGTCTGTTTTCAATATGACAAAGGCCGTGCAGCGTGCTATGCTCAAGCAACGCAAAGGCTCCATAATCAACATGAGTTCCGTTGTTGGGGTAAAAGGAAATGCTGGCCAAACTAATTATGCAGCTTCAAAAGCTGGTATTATTGGTTTCACAAAATCAGTCGCTTTGGAATTGGGTTCGCGCGACATTCGCTGCAACGCAATTGCTCCTGGTTTTATTGAAACTGAAATGACCGGCAAACTGGACGAAGCCACCGTACAAGGTTGGCGAGATGCCATTCCGCTAAAACGCGGCGGTTCTCCAGAGGATATTGCAAACGCCTGTGTTTTCTTTGCTAGCGACCTTTCTGCCTACGTTACTGGCCAAGTCCTTAATGTTGATGGAGGAATGCTTACATAGTTAATTGTTGATAGTTGATAGTTGGAAAAACAAACTCCATTCTTCATTTATAAACTTCTAAACTCATCGACTTCTAAACTTTTAAACTTTTTAATTGACAACAGAAACCATAATTTATATAATCATCGCTGGGGTAGTATCCATTGCTCTGGCGGTTTTTATGTATGGCTATAAGTCTAAACAAAAGGGTTCATTGCGTTGGGTTTTTGGAATACTTCGTTTTATAACATTATTTTCCATTTTACTTTTGATTATAAACCCAAAATTCAAAAGTGAAACCTATACCATTGAAAAGCCGAAATTACCTGTCCTGATTGATAATTCAGCATCAGTAGGGGAGTTGAACCAAAAAGAAAATGTTTCCCAGCTACTTCAAAAACTAAAGGAGAATAACTCTCTAAACGATAAATTCGACCTATCCTATTATTCTTTCGGAAGTGATTTCCGCGAAAGCGATTCCCTTACTTTTGATGAAAAAAACACAAATGTTTCCAAGGCACTTACTTCGGCCAACGAGCTTTTTAAAAACCAAACTGCACCAACAATCCTAATTAGCGATGGTAACCAAACGCTGGGGAATGATTACGAGTTTTCTTCGGCAACTTTCAAAAACCCTATTTACCCTGTAATTCTTGGTGATTCCATTAAATACACCGATTTAAAAATTGAACAATTAAACACCAATCGCTACGCTTTTTTAAAAAACCAGTTTCCCGTTGAAGTTATATTGACTTACAGCGGCACAAGCCCCGTAAATTCTGAGTTTGTAATTAGCCAAGGCCAGGCAACTGTGTATCGTGCAAATGTTTCATTTTCAGAAAATGAATCTTCAAAAACGCTCAATTTCACTCTTTCTGCAAACTCCGTAGGACTTCAAAAATACAATGCACAAATTCTTCCACTTGTGGATGAAAAAAACAAAACCAACAATAACAAGCAGTTTGCTGTTGAAGTGATAGATCAAGCAACCAACGTCTTGGTGATAAGTAAAATTACCCATCCAGATTTGGGCGCGCTTAAAAAGGCGATAACCACAAACGAACAACGCACGGTAACGTTCAAAAAGCCTGCAGAAGCAGTAACTGTATTGAATGACTACCAACTTATAATCCTTTATCAACCGGACAGAAGTTTTGCTTCGGTTATTTCAGAACTTGAAAAGTTGAACAAAAACACATGGGTAATCTCTGGACTCCAAACGGATTGGTATTTCCTTAACGGCGCACAGGACAACTACATAAAAGAAGCTTCCAACCAGAGCGAAGATATTCAGGCTGAATTGAACAGTAATTACGGCACGTTTGCAGTGGAAGATATTGGTTTTAATAACTTTCCACCGCTCCATACAGAGTTTGGTGCTTTGGCCATCAGCGTGCCAAACGAAGTAATGCTGGAACAAACCGTAAGTGGAATAGCCAACGGAAATCCTTTGCTCGCCACGATGGAAATAAACGGCAAGCGAGATGCAATTTGGGATGGCGAAGGCTTTTGGCGCTGGCGGGCTAGAAGTTTCGTAGAAACGGAAAGCTTCCAAAGTTTTGATGATTTTATTGGGAACGTAGTTCAGTATTTGGCTTCCAACAAACGCCGAAGTAGATTGGAGGTTTCTTCGGAAACGTTTTATTACAACAATAGTCCTATTAAAATTTCAGCCCAGTATTTTGATAAAAATTATGTTTTTGACAACCGCGCATCGCTGAATATCACGGTAAAAAATACTGAGACTGAAACGCAAACAGTTTTCCCAATGCTGCTACGCAATAATTATTACGAAGTGGATCTTAACAGCCTACCCGCCGGCGAATATAATTATACCGTTTCTGTAACCAATGAAGCAGTTGCAAGCAGTGGCAATTTCACTATTTTAGACTTTAATGTTGAGCAGCAGTTTTTAAATGCCGATGTGGCCAAACTCCGCCGCATTGCACAGAATACGAAGGGTAGTGCCTATTATGCTACTCAAGCGGATGCGTTGATTCAAAGTTTGCTTACCGATGATAACTTCCAAAACATTGAACGAAGCGAACAAAAAGTAGTACCTTTGATAGATTGGAAATATCTCCTAGCACTTATCATTCTTGCCCTCGCTGCGGAATGGTTTATCAGAAAATACAATGGCCTTATATAATAATCCAAATACAATTAACATGGAAAAATTACCCAAACTCACAATACCCGTAATTATAGGAATTATTTTATTAATAATATTAGTTGCAAAATCTTCTGTAACCATTAACTCAGGCCATGCAGGTGTACTTTATAAAACATTTGGAAACGGTGTTGTAACAGACGAGCCAGCTTTAGGCGAAGGTTTTCACATCATCGCTCCTTGGAATAAAGTTTTTGTTTATGAAGTACGTCAACAAGAGCTTAGCGAAAAGATGCAGGTTCTTTCTAGCAACGGACTTGAAATTAAACTTGATGCCTCAGCTTGGTACCAACCTATAGCTACCGATGTTGCAAAATTGCACCAAGAAAAAGGAGAAGATTATTTACAACGTGTTATTCAGCCAGCTATACGTAGTGCAGCAAGAAGTGTTGTAGGGCGTTATACCCCAGAACAATTGTACTCTACAAAACGTGATGCCATCCAGGAAGAAATTTTTGAAGAAACAAAGAAAATTTTGGATGAACAGTATATTCAATTAAATCAAATTTTGGTTCGCGATGTAACGCTGCCGCCAACAATTAAAGATGCAATTGAGCGTAAATTAAAACAGGAGCAGGAATCCTTGGAATATGAGTTTAGACTTGTAACTGCCGATAAGGAAGCTCAAAAAGTTAGAATTGAAGCGCAGGGAAAGGCTGATGCCAACAAAATACTAAGTGCTTCGTTAACAGATAAAATCCTTCAGGATAAGGGTATTGACGCTACTTTGGAACTTGCAAAATCACCGAACACCAAAATAGTGGTGGTGGGTTCTGGCGATAGTGGTTTGCCTTTGATTTTGGGTAATAACTAAACATTTGATACACTGAGTACAGTCGAAGTGTCATTATATAACTAAATATAGAATTCTTTATATAAACTTAAAACCTTCCCTCGTGGAAGGTTTTTTTATGAAGTTTATTTATCAGTTTTCTGTAATGGTTTTATAATTATCTACGAATGTTTATTATTACTTTGTTTTATTAAATTTGAGAAAAGCAATGTGGAAAATATCCTTGTTTTAAACTGAAACATGAACAAATACCAAGAAACGTTCAATACTTGGAATAAAATAGCCAAAATCTACGAAGACACCTTTATGGAGTTGGACTTGTATAATGATACCTATGACATTTTGCTTGATTTAATTCCAAAAACCAATGCTTCGGTTTTAGAAATTGGTTGTGGTCCCGGAAACATTACCAAATACCTTTTAACCCGAAACCCTCATCTAAAAGTAAAAGGAATTGACATTTCGGAGAATATGGTTCAATTGGCTAAAAAGAACAACCCATCCGCCCTATTCGAAGTAATGGACATTCGAGAAATAGATGGTATAAATGCAAAGTTTGATGCTATTATATGTGGGTTTTGCATTCCATATCTATCGCAATCTGATTTTTCAAAACTGATTGCCGACTGTAAAAACTTACTCAATGATTTTGGAATACTTTACCTAAGTTTCGTTGAAGGAGATTATGAAAGTTCAGACTATATAAAGGGAAGCAGTGAGGAAAGAGTGTATTTCTATTATCATAAAATAGAGTATCTTGAAAAAGTATTAAAAGCCAATTCTTTTGAAACAAGTGAATTGCGGCTTAAGAAATATAAAAAAATTGACGGTACTGAAGAGAACCACACCATTTTAATATTACAAAAACGAACTTAAGCATGGATGCAACCGAACTTATAAGTAAAGTGTTCTTACCATTATCCCTTGCCATCATTATGCTCGGTATGGGAATGACTCTAATTCCTGCCGATTTTACTAGAATTATAAAATATCCCAAAGCCATTCTTATTGGGCTATGCAATCAACTTATCTTTTTGCCAATCATTGGTTTTTCACTTGCAATAGCTTTTGGTTTAAGTCCAGTAATGGCTGTTGGATTGATGATTTTAGCCACTTGCCCAGGCGGTCCAACCAGCAATTTGATAACGCAGGTTTGCAAAGGGAATATTGCATTGTCAGTAACCTTAACGGCGATTGCCAGTGTTATATGCATATTTACAATACCTTTTATTTTGGGGTATGCCTTAGAATATTTTGGTAGCGGCACAAACGTTACTATTAAATTACCCATACTGGATACTATCATTCAAATAATGGGCATTACCGTTATTCCTATCTCTATCGGAATGGGCATTCGTAAATTGAGAATCAATTTTGCAAGACGAATGGAAAAACCAATGCGCATTGCTTCAACAGTAATATTTATTATAGTTTTTATAGCAATATTAGCCGCAAACTATAGCATACTTGGGGAAGCAATGAAAGAAGTAGGGCTGGTTACTTTGCTGTTAAATATTTTAACTATGGGATTGGGTTATTTAACGGCTAGATTGTTTAAGCTGAATTTAAAAAGTGCCATTTCAATTACTATAGAGAGTGGCATTCAGAATGGAACATTGGCATTGGTAATTGCTACATCAATTTTAAATAATGTAGAAATGGGCATTCCAACGGGAGCTTATGCAATCTGGATGTTTATTACTGGCGGAATTTTAATGTTGAAATTTAGTAAAAGACGTGAAATAGAAGCTGAATATTGAAAAACTCTAAGCCCAACTTTTTTAATTACTAATTAACCCTACAAATCAGTCTTCTGAAAAGATTTAATAATAACCAACCCGCACACAAAAGCCACAGCTGATAAACTAAAGGCTAAAATATTATTGCTATAAATAAAATTACCAATAGCAAATAACGTGCAATAAACCCCTACAACGCCTGCAAAAAACCCAAGGATCTTCATTCCAAAGCCTTTGAACTTGGATTCATTACCAAAGATTAAACTATTGAAACTATTCAAAGTTTTAGCGTCTGAAGGCTTCGTTAAATATGTTACAAGCACCCAACCAATTGTTGTTATTGCAACACTTAATACCAATTCCCAATGACCAGCCATTTCAATGATAGGCGTTTCCATTTTTCCGTTTATAAAAAAGAAAGCTGCGATTACAAACGAAATTAGCATTGCGGCAATTTCGCTATAAGGGTTTATTCTGCTCCAAAACCATCGTAGAATAAAGAGTAAGCCTGTTCCCGCGCCAATTGAAAGCAACAAATTGAAACCATCACGTGCTTCTTCCAAAACAAGTGCCAATAGTCCAGCAAAAACCATCATTACTACCGTAGAAATTCTTCCAACGGCTACCTGTTCCTTGTCTGTTGCTTTTTTCCGAAGAAAGCGAACGTAGAAATCATTCACAACATAAGAACTTCCCCAGTTTAAGTGTGTGGAAATGGTACTCATAAACGCAGCGATTAATGAAGTGATTACAATTCCCAATAAACCGGCAGGCAAAAACGTAAGCATTGCCGGATATGATAAATCGTTTTTCACAAAAGCTGGGTTTAAGTCTGGAAAAGCAGCTTGCAGACTCTCAATATTTGGGTATATAATTATTGAAGCCAAACCAATTACAATCCAAGGCCACGGGCGAAGTGCATAATGCGCAAAATTGAAAAATAGGGTAGCCCAAGTTGCGTGCTTTTCATTTTTTGCTGCGAGCATTCGCTGTGCAATATAACCTCCACCACCAGGCTCTGCGCCTGGATACCAAACGCTCCACCATTGCACCGCAAGCGGAACTATAAGTAGCGGAATCAATAATTCAGGTTTTGAAAAATCGGGAAGCATCGCAGTTTTTGCTGCAACGGCAGGAGTGGAGAGAAGCTTTTCAATCCCGCCAATTTCTGGCATATTTACAATATAAATGGTTGCCCAAATACTTCCGACCATTGCGATTATAAACTGAACAAAATCAGTTAATAAAACACCTTTGAAACCTCCAAACGCTGAATAAATAACCACCACAGGTGAAGCTATCAATAAAACTTCATAAGAAGACAAGCCGAACATTACGTGGCCAATTTTGATAGCTGCCAAACAAACATTAGCCATAATCACGATATTGAAAAATACACCTAGATATATCGCTCTAAAACCCCTTAAAAAAGCGGCACTCTTACCGCTGTAACGCAACTCATAAAACTCTAAATCTGTTGTGATTCCACTTTTGCGCCATAGCTTGGCGTAGAAAAACACAGTCAACATTCCCGTTAATAAAAAACTCCACCAAATCCAGTTTCCGAATACACCATCTTCACGAATAACTCCCGCAACAAAATTGGGTGTATCTGCAGCAAAGGTTGTGGCAACCATACTTACACCAAGCAACCACCAAGGCATATTTCTATCGGAAAGAAAAAAGGATTTTGAATCTTTCCCGGATTTTTTTGCTACAAGTAAACCGATTACAATAAAAATAATGAAGAAAGAAATGATGAGTATCCAATCGAGCGTGGCTAAATGCATAAGTTGTATTAATTTTTCAGAAGTTCATAATTGCTAAGGTGAAAGTAAAGAAATTGCACTGAAAATTAATAAAGCGTTAAAATTTTATATCCACAGTCTTTTAAACAATCTTTTTGTTTAGATTTGTCCGCATAATTATGAACAATTTATTTTTACACCACCACCATATCTTTTTCCACGCGCTCGCGAGGTGATATGGTTATTGTGTAAATCCAACAATATTCAAAACCCGTTTGAGCAATCAAACGGGTTTTTTTATTCCCTAAACTCAACTAAAAATTATTTTGAAATGAAAAAATTAAAAATAGCAGTTCAAAAATCAGGACGTCTTCACGATGAATCGCTTGCATTATTAAAAGATTGCGGGATTTATATAGATAATGGTCGCGACCAGTTAAAAGCTTCGTCCACTAATTTTCCGTTGGAAATTTATTACCTGCGTAACGGCGATATTCCACAGTATTTAAAGGATGGCGTGGTAGATTGTGCTATTATCGGTGAAAATCTTTTAGTTGAAAAGGGGGAAGAAATTTCCGTTGTCGGTCGATTGGGCTTTTCAAAATGCAGGGTTTCCCTCGCGGTGCCAAAAACTTTCAAATACAATTCCATAAACGATTTCAACGGAAAAAGAATTGCCACCAGCTATCCTGAAACCACTAGGAATTATTTGAAAGAAAAAGGAGTAGAAGCAGAGCTCCACATCATTAATGGCAGTGTAGAAATAGCCCCAAACATAGGCCTTGCCGATGCTATCTGTGATATTGTGAGCAGTGGCAGCACCCTTTTTAAAAACAATCTAAAGGAAGTGGAAGTAATTCTGAAAAGTGAGGCGGTACTTGCGGTTTCTCCCAATATTTCAGAAAGCACCAAGAAGATTCTTGATAAACTTCTCTTTAGAATCCAATCGGTTTTGCAAGGTCGTGACTCGCATTATGTGCTCTTAAATGCACCCAATGACAAAATTAACGATATTATCAAAATCCTTCCTGGAATGAAAAGCCCAACCTTACTTCCATTGGCAGAGGAGGGATGGAGCAGTATTCATTCTGTTGTTAACCGAGACGTTTTTTGGGAAGTGATTGAAGAACTCAAAGAAGCGGGGGCAGAAGGAATTTTGGTTTGTCCAATAGAGAAAATGATATTTTGAGCAACGAATTACGAAGTACGAAAGAAAAGAAACCTGTCCCCCTGAGCTTGCTTATACTAAGCGAAGTAAAAGTATCGAAGGGCTAAATATTTAATGATGAAAAAAATATATAATCCAAAGTCAGAAACATGGAGTGAGCTTTTAAAACGCCCCACCCAAACCATTACAGATATTGAGGGTACGGTAAACGAAATATTTTCTGAAGTAAAATTGAAAGGTGATGAAGCAGTTAAGAAATATACCCAACTTTTTGATGGAATCTCAATTGAAAATCTCTTAGTTTCGGAAGAGGAAATAACAACTGTGGAAAAGGAGGTTTCAAGCGAATTAAAAGAAGCCATCAATCTTGCAAAAGGAAACATCGAAAAATTTCACAGCGCACAAAAAACCGATAGAGTTACTGTTGAAACTACAGAAGGTGTTGTTTGTTGGCAAGAAAAACGGCCTATTCAAAAGGTTGGGCTTTATATTCCAGGTGGTTCCGCACCGCTGTTTTCAACAATTTTGATGCTTGCAATTCCGGCAAATATTGCGGGTTGTAAAGAAATAGTGCTTTGTACGCCTCCCGATAAAAATGGTAATATCAATCCCGCTATTCTATATACAGCAAAGCTTTGTGAAGTTACTAAAATCTTTAAGATTGGTGGAATTCAAGCTATTGCCGCATTGACTTTTGGTACGGAAACAGTTCCTTTGGTCTATAAAATTTTGGGGCCAGGCAATCAGTTTGTAACTGTTGCGAAACAAATCGCCACTAAGCATGGCGTGGCTATAGATATGCCCGCAGGACCTTCAGAATTGCTGGTATTTGCTGATGAAACTGCAAATGCTTCTTTTGTAGCTTCAGATTTGTTATCACAGGCTGAACACGGTGCGGATAGTCAAGTGATATTGGTTACAACCTCGGAAAAGCTTTTGGATACAGTAGAAAAGGAAGTTGAAGAACAACTTCAGCAGTTACCACGCAAAGCTATAGCTGAACAAGCTATTGAAAATTCAAAACTGATTTTGGTTGAAAACAACACTGAAGCAATCAAATTTATTAATGAATACGGTCCGGAACACTTTATTGTAATTTCAAAAGATGAAGATTTCTTTCTCGAAAATATCCAAAATGCAGGTTCGGTCTTCATTGGAAATTATACTCCTGAAAGTGCTGGCGATTACGCTTCCGGTACAAACCATACATTGCCTACCAACGGTTATGCAAAGCAATACAGCGGCGTGAATCTGGATAGTTTTTTAAAAAGTATGACGTTTCAGAAAATTTCAGAAACAGGTATCCAAAACATTGGAAAAGCAATAGAAATAATGGCAGAAGCCGAAGGTTTGCAAGCACACAAAAATGCTGTGACATTACGATTAAAAGATTTAGAGAAAATGTCCGGTCGAGCGCAGTCGAGACCTTAAACCACGATATATGACAAACAAATTTGACATACAATCCCTCATCCGTCCAAATGTGCTCAAAATGAAGCCCTACAGCTCGGCCCGCGATGAATTCAAGGATTTTGACAAAGAAATGATTTTCCTCGACGCCAACGAAAACCCTTTTGAAACTAACGTAAACCGCTATCCCGACCCTCAGCAGCGACTATTGAAAAGGATTCTTTCAAAACAAAAAAATATTCCAACAGATCAGATTCTATTGGGAAATGGAAGTGATGAAGTTTTGGACCTTATTTTTCGGGCATTCTGCGAACCCGCCAAAGATAACGTAATCACTTTACCGCCAACTTATGGTATGTACAGCGTTTTGTCCAACTTAAACGATATTGAAAATAGGGAAGTACTGCTTAATACTGATTTTCAGCCCGATGTAAATGAAATTTCGAGAACCGCAGATACACGAACCAAGCTTTTATTTATCTGTTCTCCAAACAATCCAACTGGCAATTTAATAGCTTCTGAAAGGATATTAAAATTGTTGCGTAACTTCAATGGGCTGGTTGTAATTGACGAAGCCTATATAGATTTCGCTTCAACTGAAAGTTGGATAGAAAAGTTAGAAGAGTTTCCAAACTTAATCGTTACCCAAACACTTTCAAAAGCCTATGGGTTGGCGGGAATTCGTTTGGGAATTTGTTACGCTTCCGTAGAAATAATTTCGGTTTTAAAAAAAATTAAACCTCCGTATAACATCAATAAGCTCACGCAACAAAGCGCAATTGAACAGCTTAATTACGAAACAAAAATAAAATCTGAAATAACATCATTAATTGATGAAAGAGGAACATTACTTAAAGCTTTAGTTGAAATTTATTTTGTTGAGAATGTATATCCCACCGATGCTAATTTTGTGCTTATAAAAGTTGACAATGCAGAAAAGCGCTACAATCAATTATTAGAGAAGGGAATCGTTGTGCGAAATAGAAGTTCGCAGCCACTTTGCGAAAACACATTACGACTTACAATTGGCACACCAACTGAAAACAAAAAACTAATCACCACCCTAAAAACATTAAAATAATGAAAAAACGCGTATTGTTTATAGACCGCGACGGGACGATAATAAAAGAAACCGTGGATGAGCAGATTGATGCTTTCCATAAAATGGTTTTTTATCCGAAAGTGTTTACTTACTTAGGAAGAATCGCAAAAGAATTGGATTTTGAATTGGTTATGATAACCAATCAAGACGGTTTGGGAACAGCGTCATTTCCGGAAGAAACCTTTTGGCCCGTTCACAATTTTATTATGAAATCTTTTGAAAATGAAGGGGTTATTTTTAAAAATGTATTGATAGACAGAACGTTTCCTCACGAAAATGTAGCTACGCGTAAACCTGGAACTGGGTTACTACAGCAATATTTTACAGATAATTACGATCTTGAAAACTCCTTTGTAATTGGCGATAGGTTGACTGACATTGAACTTGCTAAAAATCTAGGCTCCAAGGGGATTTTTATTGATGACAATACCAACTTGGGCACTGCTGAAATTTCGTTGAAAGCCGAAGAACTTCAACAATATATCGCTTTGGAAACCAATGATTGGCAGCAGATTTATGAGTTTTTAAAACTGAAACAGCGCGTTTCGGAAGTTCATAGAAAAACAAACGAAACGGATATTTCAATAAAACTAAACTTAGATGGTTCTGGGAAAAGCGCAATCAATACGGGAATTGCATTCTTCGACCATATGTTGGATCAATTGGCCCGTCACGGTCAAATGGATTTGGAAATATACGTAAAAGGTGATTTGGAAGTAGATGAGCACCACACCATTGAAGACACGGCAATTGCCTTGGGTGAAGTTTTCAACAAGGCTTTGGGAGATAAGTTGGGTATGGAGCGTTACGGTTTCTGTTTACCGATGGACGATTGCTTGGCGCAAGTTGCTATTGACTTCGGCGGAAGAAATTGGTTGGTTTGGGATGCGGATTTCAAACGTGAAATGATAGGTCAAATGCCAACGGAAATGTTTTACCATTTTTTCAAAAGTTTTACCGATGGCGCCAAGGCAAATCTCAATATTAAAGCGGAAGGAACCAATGAACACCATAAGATAGAGGCAATTTTCAAGGCGTTTGCGAAAGCCATAAAAATGGCTGTTAAACGTGATGCGGAGAAAATGATTTTGCCATCAACAAAAGGCTTGTTATAAATGCGAACGACGAAGTGGGAAATACGAAATTTGATAAGTAATTTATGAAAATAGTAATTATTAATTACGGTGCGGGAAATATTCAGAGCATCAAGTTTGCTTTTAATAGACTGGGTGTGGAAGCTATTTTGAGTGATAACGAAACTGAAATCCGAAATGCAGATAAGTTGATCTTCCCCGGTGTAGGCGAGGCGAGTAACGCGATGCAAAAGTTAAGAGCAAGTGGCTTAGACAAAGTAATTCCTACATTAAAACAACCAGTTCTGGGAATTTGTTTGGGAATGCAACTGCTCTGTAATTCTTCGGAAGAAGGGAATACGAAAGGCCTGGGTGTTTTTGAAGTGGATGTTATTAAATTTTCAAACAAGATGAAAGTACCACAAATAGGGTGGAACCAGATTCAAAACCTTAAATCAGAACTGTTCAAAAATGTAGCAGAAAATGAGTTTATGTATTTGGTGCACAGCTTTTACGCCCCCTTATGTAAAAATACCATTGCAGCCAGCGAATATGGTATTCAATATTCTTCGGCATTACGGAAGGATAACTTTTATGGAGTCCAATTTCATCCTGAAAAAAGCAGCAACGCAGGAGAACAAATTTTAAAGAATTTTTTAGAACTATAATATGCGAATAATACCAGCAATAGATATAATTGACGGGAAATGCGTCCGACTTTCAAAAGGGGACTACAGCACGAAAAAGATTTATAATGAAAATCCGCTAGAGATTGCAAAGCAGTTTGAAGCGCACGGAATCAAATATTTACATTTGGTGGATTTGGATGGGGCAAAAAGCAAGCACATAATAAACCATAAGATTTTGGAAGAAATTGCTTTACAAACTTCTTTGAAAATTGATTTTGGAGGGGGATTAAAAACCGAAAATGATTTAAAAATAGCCTTTGAATGTGGCGCAAACCAAATCACCGGCGGAAGTATCGCTATTAAAAATCCCGAAACTTTTAAAAATTGGTTAAAAAAATTTGGATGTGAAAAAATCATTCTTGGCGCCGATGCCAAAGATGAAAAAGTCGCAATAAGCGGTTGGACCGAAAATTCAAATGAAGACTTAATTCCTTTTATAAAGAAATATGTTGAAGAAGGCATTAGCTACGTAATCTGTACAGACATTAGTAGAGACGGAATGTTACAAGGCCCATCCTTTGAGTTATACCAGAAAATTTTAGAATCGATTGAAATGTCTGGTCGAGCGCAGTCGAGACCTACTTTGAAATTGATTGCCTCAGGAGGAATTTCAACTTTTGAAGAATTGCCAAAATTAGCTGAAATAGGTTGCGAAGGTGTGATAATCGGTAAAGCTATCTATGAAAATCGAATACGTTTAAAACAACTCGAAAACTATATTTTAAATGCTTTGTAAACGAATAATCCCGTGTCTTGATATCAAAAACGGCAGAACCGTTAAAGGAATTAATTTCCTTGATTTACGCGATGCTGGAGATCCTGTGGAACTTGCAAGATTCTATTCCGAAAATGGCGCCGATGAACTGGTTTTTCTAGATATTTCAGCAACCGAAGAGCGCAGAAAAACATTGGCCGACTTAGTGCTAAAAGTAGCAGCAACTATCAATATCCCTTTTACGGTTGGCGGGGGCATTTCTTCCGTGGAAGATGTGGAAATCCTATTGAATAGTGGTGCAGACAAGGTTTCCGTGAATTCTTCAGCAGTAATAAACCCACAGTTGATAAATGATCTTGCTTCAAGATTTGGTTCACAATGTATTGTGGTTGCAATAGATGCAAAACAGATTGATGGCAATTGGAAAGTGCATTTAGTAGGAGGGAAGGTGCCAACTGAGCTGGATTTGTTTGAATGGGCAAAGGAAGTTGAACTGCGTGGTGCAGGCGAAATTCTTTTTACTTCTATGGACAATGATGGCGCCAAAAATGGTTTCGCAAATAAAGCCTTGGCAAAGCTTTCAACAGAATTGAATATCCCAATAATCGCTTCAGGCGGTGCGGGAACGATGCAGCATTTTGTAGATACTTTTAAGTATGGAAAAGCAGATGCAGCCTTGGCTGCCAGTGTTTTTCACTTTAAGGAGATAACAATTTCAAAATTAAAAAATGAATTACGAATGCAGGGAATCCCTGTTCGATTATAAATAATTATGAATATAGATTTTAAAAAATACAACGATCGGCTAGTGCCTGCGATAATTCAGGATAGTTCCACGAATAAAGTATTAATGTTGGGATATATGAACGAAGAAGCCTTTTTGAAAACCAACCAATCAAAAAAAGTAACTTTTTTCAGCAGAAATAAAAACCGGCTTTGGACAAAAGGGGAGGAGAGCGGCAATTTTTTGGAATTGGTTTCCATTGCTGTTGATTGTGATAATGATGCCCTCTTAATAAAGGTAAATCCCGCAGGACCAGTTTGCCACAAAGGGACAGACACTTGCTGGCAGGAAAAGAATGTTTCAGATTTCGGCTTTCTATCAGAAGTGGAGAAAATTATTCAAAATAGAAGAGAAGATACTGAAAATGAAGATAGTTATGTTGCTTCACTTTTCCGAAAAGGCATCAATAAAATTGCCCAAAAAGTAGGTGAGGAGGCAGTGGAAGTAGTTATTGAAGCAAAGGACAATAATGATGATCTTTTTCTAGATGAAAGCGCTGATTTGCTTTTCCATTATTTAATATTGCTTCAAGCAAAAGGTTTTATGTTAGCAGATATAGAGAAAATTCTTCGGCAGCGCCATAAATCGTAATAATCTTTATGGTTTTCCCTACCTTTAAAATCTAATTGACTATTTATGGCAGCCAAAAGAATAAAAAAAACGCAAACTGCAAAAATACAACCCAAAAGAGCGAGGAATCTTTCACCGGGGACAGTTGCCTATACAGGAAAAAAAACCACGACCGTTACTAAGCTCGATATTATTGATTATTCCAAGGATTTCTACGACCGTTTTGAAACCAACAATGTTCAAGACGCTTTTAAGTACGAAGATTCAACGCGAATAACTTGGATAAACGTAAATGGGCTTAGCAATACTGAAGATATTATAACGATTGGAAATCATTTTGAGTTACACCCACTCATTCAGGAAGATATAGTTTCTACAAACCAAAGGCCGAAAATTGATGAATACGAGGAATACCTGTTTATCGTTTTTAAAATGTTGCATTATGATGATGAGCACCTCACAAACGAGCATATAAGTATGGTGTTGGGCAAAGATTACGTTCTTATTTTTCAAGAGGCGGAAGGGGATGTATTTGGAGACCTTCGAGAACGTTTGGAACACGGAAGAGGTAGGATTAGGGGTTTAGGGTCCGATTATTTGATGTTTGCAATTCTTGATGCCGTAGTTGATAATTATTTCACTGTGGTTGAATTTTTAAGCAATAAAGTTGAAATACTCGAGGACAAACTTTTTGACGATAAAGAAGACCCAAATATTACGGAGGAAATCCAAGACCTTAAAAAAGAAATTCTTAAAATAAGAAAAGCTGTCGTCCCGTTACGCGAAGTAGTAAACCGATTGGAAAAATTAGAAATTCCCCTCATTGAAGAGCGTACCAACAAATACATTCGCGATCTATATGATCACATTATCCAAGTAAACGAAAGTGTTGAAATTTACCGTGATATGATCTGGGGCTTGATGGATATGTACATGACCACCATCAGCAACAAAATGAATGAAGTGATGAAGGTGCTTACTATTATGGCTTCTATTTTCATCCCGCTAACATTTATGGCTGGTATTTATGGGATGAATTTTGAACACATGCCAGAACTACATTTCCGTTATGGCTATTATTATCTTTGGGGTGCAATGATCTTGGTATTCTTTGGAATGCTTTGGTATTTTAAGAGGAAAAAGTGGTTGTAGAAAATAGAGTGCGGTTCCAAATACGTGAACGACAAAGCTTAAATCTTAAAGTTTAAAAACCTATTTGCTATATTTAAACACTTTGGTCGTATATGCCTTATTAAATAATTTATTCACTAAATTAAACCAAAATAGAAAAGCCTCAATTTCTGATTTTTAAAAACAAAAAATTAAACAGCATCCATAAAAAACAAAAAGCATGGCAAAATCCCTACAGCAAACGGACGGTATAATCAGTTTTGATGTTTTAATTAACGGTACTAAAATTAAGGATACTATTGAGGTATATGAGATAGGTATCGAAATGGAAGTTAATAAAATTACAGCTGCTGTACTTGTTGTTCAAGATGGAAGTGCGTTTGATTTAAAAAAGGAGTCTTTTATAAATAGTGAGGGTTCAGACTTTATTCCAGGTAATGAAATTGAAATACGCCTTGGTTATGATTCTAAAAGGGATACGGTTTTTAAAGGTTTAATTGTTTCTCAACAACTCAAAGTTAAATGCGATAAATCACAGCTTACAGTTATTTGCAAAGACAAAGCTATAAAGATGACTAAAGGCAGACACAATGAGATATTTCAAAATAAAACAGATGCTAATGTAATAAAAAGCATTGTAAATAATTATCAATTAGAAAGTGAAATAGATAAGACAACAGTTAAACATCCCATTATAATACAATATAACTGTTCAGATTGGGATTACATTGTTTTAAGGGCTGAAGCAAATAATATGCTAGTAACAACCTATCAAAACAAACTTAGTGTAAAAAAGATTGACTTTACTAAAGCACCTAATTTTGAAATAAATACCCATCAATTTGTAATAGATATTGATCTGCAATTGCAAAGTGAAAATCTTTCTACTACTTACAATATGTCAGCGTGGAATCCAGATTCACAACAAGTTGTAAACCATTCACATACCATCCAAGATTCTTTAACTCAAGGCAATCTGTCTGCTAAAAAACTGTCTGATACCCTCAATAATTCTTCAAACAGCTATTCATCAGCTTCTCTTGATACTGATGAAATGAAGGTATGGTTAGAATCGCAAGCAAATTTGGCGGTTCTAGAAAAGATTCAGGGGGAAATTACTATTCCGGGAACTACAGAAATTATTGCTGGTGATATTATTAAGCTTTCAGGATTTAGTGCTCGATTTAATGGAAATGCCTTTATTTCAAAAGTCTCGCATACGCTGCATGATGGCCAATGGCTAACGGAACTACACGTGGGTAAATCTGCAAAACTACATGCCGCTTTGGATGATGTTGAAGCTACAGGGGCATCAGGATTGCTTCCTGCATTAAGGGGTGCTCAAATTGCAACGGTTAAACAAATACATGAAGATCCCGACAATAAGTATCGGGTTCTAGTAACATTGCCAATGAATAATGAAAATGGTGAAGACGTAGCTATTTGGGCTAGAATTTCAATTCCTTATGCTTCGGCAGATGCTGGCTTTTTCTTCTTTCCGGAAGTAGGAGATGAGGTGCTTCTAACGTTTATGAATAACGACCCAAGATTTCCAGTTATAATTGGATCGCTTTATAGTGGTAAAAATAAGCCTAAGGAAACACCAAACGAACAGAACCAATTCAAATCTATTTACTCAAAATCTGGTATTAATATAAGGTTTGATGATGAAGATAAAATCCTAACCATCGAAACTCCAGAAATGAATACAATTGTGCTCGATGATAAAAACAAAAGCATCAGTATTAAAGATAGCAATGAAAACGCCATAGTTATGGATGAATCTGGAATAACTATGAATTCACCCAAAGACATCACTTTAAACGCTGATGGAAACATTAACCTTACGGCAAAATCTAACTTAGCAATGAAGGCAAATGCAGATGCAACATTGGATGGATTAAAAATCATCCAAAACGCCCAGACTTCATTCACGGCAAAAGGAAATGCCTCAGCAGAACTCTCTGCGTCTGGACAAACTACCTTAAAAGGTTCAATAGTAATGATTAATTAAAATATAATAATATGCCAGCAGCAGCCAGAATAACAGATATGCATACCTGCCCAATGGAAACAAAAGGTTTGCCACCTATTCCCCATGTAGGCGGACCAATTGTTGGCCCCGGATTACCTACAGTATTAATTGGTGGTATGCCCGCAGCCGTTGTAGGCGATAGCTGTGTTTGCGTAGGGCCCCCAGACTCCATTGTAACAGGTTCAGCTACAGTATTAATTGGCGGTAAGCCAGCAGCAAGAATGGGAGATACCACTGCACACGGCGGGAGTATAGTTCTAGGATGCCCAACGGTCATAATTGGAGGGTGATGTTGATTCACTAAACATTTTATATGTCAGGCCGAGCGCAGTCGAGACCCATTTCGAACCATTCGATAATGAAAATAGCGTCTTCGGACAATAAATGAAGTATTTCGCACAGTTCTAATTCATTAATTTACAGAGTTTTGCTATCTTAACACTAAATCTGTAAATCGGGTTATTAATTATGAGAGTACCTACAGTATTAATTAAACGAAATTTATAGATAATAGCTTGTAATAAATGGAGGATCAAACATATATAAATAACTCAGGCTTAATCATTATATGGCCCTTTCTACCACGCTTTTTTGAAGTATTGGAAATGACTGAAAATGGCGAATTTATTGATAGTGAAACAAGAAATAGAGCGGTGTATTTATTACAAAATCTTGTTTATAACGAAATCGATTTTCCTGAATATGAACTTGTACTAAACAAACTAATGCTTGGAATGCCCATGGAATATCCTTTGACGCCAATAAATGAGTTAACACAAGCTGAAAAAGACCTATCTAAAAGCCTTTTACATGGGCTCATTCAGAATTGGGAAAAAGTAGGCAATTCTTCTCCAACTGGAATTCAGGAAACCTTTATGCAACGTGAAGGAATTATAGAAATGAAAGAGGAAAGCTATACATTAACGGTTGCAAATAAAAGCTATGATATTCTAATGCAATCCATACCTTGGAATATCTCGATAATTAAGCTTCCCTGGATGGAAAAATCATTACAAATAGCGTGGTTGTAAACAAATATCCAAAATAAAAATACTAACAATAAAAATCAAGACACCATGAAAACAAAAAGCGTTAAAGCATTCGGTACAGAATCTACCGTTGCCGATTTAAAACAAATGAACATCAATAGAAGAGAAGTCACAGCAAATGATGTTGAAATTGATATTCTATTCTGTGGTGTCTGTCATTCCGACTTGCATTTTGCTCGTAATGATTGGGGAATGACCCAATATCCAGTTGTACCAGGACACGAAATTGTGGGCAGGGTAACCCAAGTAGGTTCTGGAGTATCAAAATATAAAGTAGGTGATTTAGTAGCTGTGGGCTGTTTGGTTGATTCCTGTAGAAGCTGTGACAACTGTAAAGCTGACTTAGAACAATATTGTGGTAATTGGGTTGGAACCTATGGTGGTTACGACAAGCATTTAGATACCACAACGCATGGAGGGTATTCTGAAACCATAGTCGTGGATGAAGAATTCGTACTTCGCGTACCGGAAAATTTAGATCATGCAGGGATTGCCCCTGTATTGTGTGCAGGTATTACAACTTGGTCGCCATTGCGGCACTGGAAGGTTGGTAAAGGTAGTAAGGTAGCGGTAGTGGGTCTTGGCGGATTGGGCCATATGGCCATAAAGTTAGCACATGCACTGGGCGCACATGTAACCTTATTTTCAAGATCCACCAATAAAACTGAAGATGCCAAAGCATTGGGAACAGATGAGGTCATTATATCTACGGACGAAGCACAAATGGAAAAGGCCATGGGGCGTTTTGATCTCATTATCGATACGGTTCCTTATAAACACGATTTAAACCCCTATGTAGGTACATTAAACACAAACGGCACCTTGGTGGTAGTTGGTTATTTAGGACCCTTAGATCCAATGCTTGTTACCGTACCATTGATTATGGGGCGCAAGTCAGTAGCAGGATCGCTAATTGGTGGTATTGCTGAAACACAGGAGCTATTGGATTTCTGCGGCAAACACAACATAACTTCAGATATAGAAGTCATTAAAATCCAAGATATTAATACTGCTTACGAGCGTATGCTAAAAAGTGATGTAAAATACCGATTCGTAATCGATATGAAATCCCTTAAAAGTTAAGTAGAGTCAATTATTAGAAATAAAAAAATCATCTGTTTTATAGCAGGTGATTTTTTTTAATTAGTTTTTTATAAAAATATAAGCATTTAAGGAGGTTGCAATCACTAACCAAATAAAGTAAGGAAGTATATATAAAGATTTAAGCTCCAATTCAGACCAATAAAAAAACAAAAAGAAGCCAATAACTGTGGTAAGCCCAACAATTACAAATAGTCCAGCCAAAACTTGGTGGTAATGAAAGAAAACAGGGTTCCACGCTATGTTCAATATATAATGAAGTATTAATACACCTATAAGGAGTTTTTTATGTTCAACCAAAGGCCATAGATAGGCCAAATAAATACTGAAACAAATCATGATTACGGTCCACGATACGCCAAAAACCCATCCTGGTGGAGTCCAAGGAGCTTTGGCAATACCCGCGTACCATTCAGACCTTGGGCCTTTCCCTGCCAATAAACTTCCAAGGCCAATGGAACCAAAATTTAATATTAAGAACAGTATAAGTCTATAAATCATTTTGAATGTGTTTTTAAAAATATTCAGTTAGTTGAAAACAACAATTTGTTTTATTCTATAATCTCGTAGTCAATAGCTAATTTTCTTAAAGCTCTTAATGCAGAACCACTGTCTTTATCTTTAACCTCAATATCCACGGCATCTCCTTCTAAGAGAATATCAGTAAGTTCGTTGGCTAAGGATTCGTTCATGTTTAACGAAACCGCTACAATACAGTTAGCTATCGCTCTTCTATCTGGCCGCTGCGAATCACAAGACAATAAATTTAATTTCATAATACTGTTTTATACATGCAATATACCAAAATTACAGAAGGTGAATTTTTTCATATTTAAAAGTCCAGTAGCTCTTACTTCCAACCAAGAATTCACGAATTCATCAACTCACTAATAATAAATGAACTAATTAGCAGTAATTTAAATTAATGGCGCCATCTTTGCCAACTAATAATAATTAATAAATTAAATTACATTACAATGAGTAAAGGAACAGTAAAATTTTTCAACGACACTAAAGGTTTTGGATTCATCACTGAAGAAGGAGTTGAAAAAGATCACTTTGTGCACATTTCTGGATTAATCGACGAGATTAGAGAAGGTGATGAAGTTACATTTGACCTTCAAGAAGGAAACAAAGGATTAAACGCAGTAAACGTAAAAGTTAACTAATATATATTCTTATATTTTCAAAAAAAGCCCGTCTTAACCGATGGGCTTTTTTAGTATCAATACTCTTCATTCACCGAAGCTAATAGAACTCATTACTCAAACGTATAACGTTGCTCTGCTGTAGAAGATGCATTAAGCAATTGGTTAAAGACTTTTATGCTATTAAAATCCCGGGTAATGGCTCCAGAAACTGCAATTCCAGAAATACCAGTTGCTAAGATGGCTGTAACATCATTGGTAGTAATTCCTCCAACTGCAAGTATGGGCGTTTCGGTTTTTAGTACATCCATAATTGCGGAATATCCTTTTAAACCTAAAACAGAGGGTAAATCGGTTTTGGTTTCTGTAAATCGAAAAGGACCTAAACTAATATAATCCACTTCTTTTTCAATGAGTGCTTCACAATCTTGTAAAGTATTTGCCGTCCCGCCAATAATTTGCCAAGTGTATAAATAAGGCCTAACTATATTAGGGGAGAGATCCGTTTTTCCCAAATGCACCCCATCCGCTTTAACTTCTTTTGCTATTTTATAATAATCGTTTATGATCAAGCGGGTTTGAAAATGACCCGTGATTTCCCGAGCCTCGTGGGCGAACTTTAAAATCTTCTTTTCCGAAATACCCTTTAAACGCAACTGTACCAATTCCGCCCCAGCATTACAAGCTTTTTGGATGTTTTCCAAATGCTCCTTTGCAGCACCTCCCTGCGTTATATAATGTAATTTCGGTATCATAAATATTAATCAATTTTCACTATTCACTACTCATTTCGTATTTCTCACGTCTCATAATTCCAACAACCGACAACTCCATTCTCACTCAGCTAAGTTAAAGAACCCATTCCGTATAAATAATTACACTTCTTAAAATTTAGCTTTTTATTTCTGAATAGTTTTTTAGTATATTTATAAACAGTAAGTTACAACTATTAAATTTCTAAATTATGCCAAATCAACCTGTGGTCAATTTTCATTTTCAAGTAGAGTGGGGCGGTACTGAAGTAGGTTTTACCGAAGTTACTGGCCTAAAAGCCAAACATGAAGTTTTGGAATATAGACATGGAGCAGATCCTAGTTATAGTGTTCAAAAAATTCCGGGGCTCAGAAAATTTTCAAATATTGTTTTAAAGAGAGGTGCATTAAAAGACGATAATGAAAACTTCGAATGGTTTAAAAAAATTGGCTTAAGCGCTGAAAGGCGAGATATAACAATTAAACTTTTAGACCATGAGCATGAGCCTATCATTGTCTGGAAAGTTAAAGATGCCTGGCCCGTGAGTATTGAATTTTCAGAACTCAATGCCCTGAAAAGCGAAATTTTAATTGAAACATTAGAGCTGGCACACGAAGGTTTTGTAGTTGAACGTTTAGGTTGATAAAATGGCACAAATTAACTACCCACCATTAAATATGCATTTTATTGTTGAGTTCAACAGAAAAGAACTTTTAACAGATATCAATTTTCAATCGGTACAAGGGCTTCAAGTTAGGGTTGACGATACCGATAGTAGGAAGCTAATTCACTATGAAAATATCATTTTAAGACGTGCCTATCAACCAGACTCCAATCTGGTTAAATGGTGTATGGAGGTTATCAATAATCGAAAAAAACTTCCTGCAAACCTTATTATAAAACTCCTAAACGCAGACCACGAAATGCTAAGTGGTTGGCATATACAAAAAGCAATGCCAGTAGCTTGGGGTGTTGAAGAACTTCACGCCCAAGAAACCAAAATACTAATTGAAACCATTGAATTGGAATATCAAAAATTTATTGTTTTGAACAAGAACGGTAAGGATGTTACCCTTCAAAAACCATTTGTCCAGCCAAAACTTCCAATAAAGAAGAAATCATAATCTTTTTATAAAGTCTCAGATCCTAAAACGGCTATAGCCAGAAAGGTTCAAAATTAAACTTTAACTATCTTGGAATAACTCATAAAATAATCCTCAAAACGTTGCAGCATAGGATGCATTTTTTCCGAATACAGCACATACTGGCATTTTTGGATACTTTGGGTGATACTCATAATAGCCGCATAGGCCGATTTTTGTGTTAAAAATTCAGCGTCGTCTATACTGAAAATCTTTAAATCGGCGATACTCACCCCATTGGTCAAAAACAACTTGTTCATACTCTTGGGTGTGGAAATAAGAATATCAACCCCCATAGCGATTTCCGATTTTTGCACATCATTATGCAGCTCCTCATAGCCCACATAAACCCGTAACGAAGTATGCTTGGTAAAGAATAAAAAAGCATCATACAATTGCATGGCTATTTCCTTGTTTTCTACAAGCACTACCGCCCTTGGCGCATTGCCAACGGCCCTGCATTTTAGTTTTTGCAAGGTAGTAAGTATAAGCGTGGTTGTTTTTCCGCTGTCTTTTGGGGCTATGCAATACACATTGGCGCCACTTTTTATAATAGGAATACTTTTGCTTTGAAAAGGAGTAGGGGTGGTTATTCTAAGTTGCTCAAGCTTTTCTAATATATCGGGATGTAGTTTTTTAAAGGGCATAGCTGTTTTATAGATGTAGACTAAGAGGCAAAGATACTGCCAATAGATGAGAAAGCGTAGTAGGGTGGCCCTTAACTAAAGTAGTAAGTTGCTTTGTTAAAATTTTTAATTGAAAAAAGTTAAAGGAATACGCATTATTACTACATTTGAAAATGAGCTTTTTGCTTAATTCTCCCCACTTTGTCCTCCATAGCTCATTATACGCCTTAGCTCTTTGTACTCCGAAGCCTTGGCGGAGGAATATAGCGAAGGAGGCACTTAAAACTCCTGTAAAGGCTATAGCTTGTTGGGGTTTGGTATAATCAATAAAAAGAGAATAGAAAACTTCTCAAAATAAACGAAGGATTAAAACTTATATACTATTCGAAAAGTTATGTTAATTTTAGAAGAAAATTCACCATAAATGAATAAAACGGCGAACATCTTAAGAGAGAATATTCCAGAAATTATGGAGCTTTGGCAAAACCAAGTTAAAAAAGATGTTCCTGCCGCAAAAGAAGCTAACGCAATAGCATTGTTTGACTATCTTCCAAATATCATAATGGACATTGCTGATATTATGGAGAGGCATAACGAAATGAATGATATTAGCTTAGATGAAAGCTATTCAGAAATTCTCGATAATAGTATTAATCACGGAAGACATAGAGCAACAACTGCAAACTATACCGTTGAACAAGTTATTCACGAATACATTATATTCCATCGTACTTTAAGTGAGTATATTTCTTCTCACGATAGTTATGACCAAGAAATGTCTGATTTATTAAAGTACGTTATAGAAACAACAATTTTAAAATCTGTCGCTTCATTTTCATTTTCACTTCAAGAAATGCAAGAAAAACTAATTGGTACGCTCGCTCACGATATAAGAAACCCACTTGCTGCAGCCCAGTTATCCTTAGAAATGATGGAGCAGGACAAAACAGGTGAATGGACTGATAAAACAAGAATAGCAGCCTATCGAAGTGTGAAAAAAGCGATTGACCTTATTGAAGGGCTTATGAACGGAATTACAGTTAAGTCTGGCGAAGGAATGTTGTTAACTTTTGAGAACTCAGACCTTTTAAAAGAAATAATATTTGTTCATGCCGAGAGTAAGGAGGTTTACACTCACGAAATAAATTTGGAATACAATGCAAAAAACATCATATTCATTTTTGACAAAACCGCAGTTAAAAGGTTGGTTGAAAATCTAATCGGTAATGCTGTCAAGTATGGCTCTATCAATAAACCAATTACAATTTCAATAGAAGATGAAGAAGATTCGGTCGAAATTAAGGTACATAATTGGGGTAATCCTATTCCTATTTCCAAACAAGAACAAATATTCAAGTTTATGGGAAGTGCAAAAAGGGATGGAAAATCGGTTTCAGGAAGTTGGGGAATGGGATTAACATTAACCCAAATTGTAGCCGAGGCCCACGGTGGCGATATTAATCTCGTTAGTGACGAAAAAACGGGTACTACTTTTACTGTCAATCTGATTAAACAATTTAATGAAGTAGGAAAGAGGCGTGCGAAATTGACTTTTGCTTTGGGAAATATTTAACCGACAAATGGCTTAATCGGGAGCAAAAACAATGTAGAACAACGCATATAACACAACCAACGTAGCCGCTAAAGACCGCCGTATCATATACAAAGCCGTTCACTCCAAAAAAAATCAAAATAAAAAAAAGAATTTAACTGAGATTGAACTTCACTCGGCGGTGCTATCATTAGGCATAAAAATCCGTTTGAAGACTTAAATTCTTATGGGACGCAGTTGAGATTTCACAAGCATTTAGGGAAGAGTGGGTGATTCCATTTTATTTTGAGTTAAAGGAACTAAAGGACGTTCGTCTATCAAAGGATGAACAAGTTATGGAGCACTTCGGGTTTAGCCGGTCTTGCCTTTACTGTAAATTGGCAACAACTTCACCATACAATTTTAGCTACCATGTTTAGGTAAATATGCTATTTTAGGCAATTACAACCAATAAATTAGATACATGAATTCAGTTTCTTGGGAAACCTTTTATAACGATACCAATAAGCTTAAAAAGCCTGCTAGCGCAAAGCAATTAATTTCAGCGGAGGATAATGCTGAAATAAAAATGTTGTTGGCCAAAGTACTAATAGGCTATTTGGCTAAAGAGGAATTACACCAAGGATTAAAAATTTATATCAATAGTGAGCTCCGCAATGATTTAATTGAAAAAATGGCAGCTCGGCCACCCAAGGCGGAAGAAACGCTTGAAGCCTGGTCTAAACAGTTGTTTGGGGAGCAAAAGTTTGGTATTATTTTAATGGGTTTGGAAGCATACAGCAATGCTTTTGCCGAAAAAGCTGCTACTATTGTTCGTCCTTTGGTAGCTATGGCTGGACTGCCCCTAAATGGGCTGTCTTTTCTTTTTTTTATGGGAAATTACGGATTTACCCCTTTTGGCATTCACAAAGATGCAACGGGGGAGGACGGTGTCCTTTTTCATTTGGGACCTGGAAAAAAAGAGTGCTATACGTGGGACGATCCTCAATACAACAACATTGCACATAATTCTAAGGTATTTCACAATGTAGCGGAAATGCTCCCAAAAGGAGCATGCTATGAGTTAGTACCAGGCGATGCTATGTTTATTCCGCATTATGTATATCATATTGCAAACACCCCCGAATTTTCAGTAAGCATGGTTTTGGATTATATAAATCCTCCCAAAGATAGGTTTGAGAATGAACTTATTGCTGAAACTGCAGACGAAAAGCTGGAATACCATAAGGAATATGAAAAACCCATAAAAATGGATGCCCCACTATCAAGCTTAAGTGAGATAGTGAATTTAGAGTCTATTCAGAAAAAATTGGAAACTGCGCTCGACAGAAAAATAAAGAGCTTGAAAAGCAATGGGGGGATTCGACGAAAATCTAATAAAATAAATATCAATCTTCCAACTACAAATGCCTTTTCAATAAAAGGGAAAGAAATATTCCCCCTTTATCTAGACGAACAAGATTCCATATATACTATACTATTTGCCAGAGGGCATCGTATTGTGAAACAAAAGCATCCTAAGTTGCCAACATTGATTGACAAGTTAAATAGGAGGGAAGCAGTCTCGCTAAGTTCCCTAAGCCAATTAATGGAACCTACTTGGGATATAGTGGAAATATTTGGTTTTATCCAAGAACTTTTGAGTGTAGATGCCATTGTAATCGTCTAATAATTGTTGTTTACAGCCAAATTTAATTGAACGTTTGTTAAATTAAAATCAGAGTTTCCGCTTAAAAAAAACCAAAAAAGAAGAAAAAATAGTTGCTATTATGGACTTGATTTGAGTTGCTTTATCAGCAAACGCACAGGGTTGTTTTATTCAGTTACAGAACGCATTTGATGCTAGAGGAGCATATTCCGTAGAAAATGGCATGCATCGAAACGTATACATATCATTTTTCGAAGATGAAAGTAGTAGGTGTATAACAGGCAAAGTTGGTGTGGAAAATATTTTACATAACATATTAAATTCCAGAACGAAGTGTAGGTGATTTGTACTAATTCCAATACCTGCAGTAACCCAATCCCAGATTACCGAGTGATCCCAAACCCCGTATTATCTAACAAGATTACTTTTCCCGTCTCACTTCTCACTATTTACTATTCACCACCATTCAGTAAATCAACATCTTAAAAATTCTTATTTAGATTTATTATAAATAATTTGGATATTACTTTTTCGCAAAATATATTTGCTGAAAATTACTATTTATATTTAGTCTAAATAAACAACAATGAAAAACCAACTAATCTTACTCTTTGCAATACTCATCAGCAATTACACCTTTTCACAAAATGCTTCCGTTTTCGGGACCATAAAAGATAACAATCAAAACCCACTTTCGGGCGTCAATGTTGTTATCAAGGATTCTCAAAAAGGAACCCAATCCGACAGCAACGGAACTTTTGAAATTGAAAATCTGGCAAATGGCAGTTACGTTCTTTCCGTTTCCTATTTGGGGTTTAAAACACGGGAAATAAACATATCACTAACCAATACTCAAAAGCTGGAACTAAATACCATAACCCTTTACGAAGGAAACGAAATTCTAAGTGAAGTGGTCATAGAAGGGGAGCGCACCAATAAATTCTCCAGAAAGCAAACGGCATATGTGGCCAAACTTCCTTTAAAGGATATTGAAAATACCCAAGTGTACAGCACCATAACCACCGAGCTTTTGGAATCGCAAGTGATTACAAATTTTGACGACGCCCTAAAAAATGCAACCGGCGTGGAACAACTCTGGGCTTCCACAGGCCGTGGGGGCGATGGGGCGGGATATTATTCGCTCCGCGGGTTTTCGGTACAACCGCAATTGGTTAATGGATTACCCGGCTTAACCAACGGAACCATTAATTCCGCCAACGTGGAGCGCATCGAAGTACTAAAAGGCCCTTCGGCAACCCTATTCGGGAATGCCGTAAGCTCCTATGGTGGACTTATAAATGTAGTTACCAAAAAACCCTATGTGGGAACAGGAGGGGAGTTGTCATTTACCTCAGGTACTTATGGCTTAAACCAACTGATAGGCGATTTCAATACGGCTCTAAGCAAGGAAGAAAATCTTTATTTTAGAATAAACACGGCCTATACCACCGAGCAAAGTTTTCAGGATGCCGGTTTTAGAAAATCTTTTTTTGTTGCGCCTTCGCTTTCCTATAAAGTAAACAACAAGCTTTCCTTTTCGTTATACGCCGAAATTACCCAGGCCGAACAAACCAACCCTATGTTTTTGTTCCTAAACAGAAGTGCTCCCACCGAAGCAAGCAATCTGGAAGAGTTGGGATATAACTACAAATTATCCTTTACCAGCAACGATTTAACGCTTAAAAATCCAAACCAGAACTACCGCATTGAAATGGATTACAAGCTGTCCGATACTTGGGAATCACAAACCTTGCTTTCAAAAAGTACTACTTCCACAACGGGATATTATTCCTATTTGTTTGATTATGGCCTCTTGGGAAACCATACGTTTTCCCGCTTCATTAACAAGCAGAATGCAAATACGCAAACTACTGATATCCAGCAAAACTTTATTGGCGATTTTAAAATTGCTTCGCTTCGAAACAGAGTGGTTATTGGTCTGGATTATTTTAATGCAACCCAAACCGATAATGGCACGGGCTATGCCTTTTACGGGAATATAACCCCTGAAGGAGGTGCTAATGGGGACAATCCCTTTACACCAGAAGTTGAAACCGATCCATACCCGCTTTCCACCGCTGGTGTAGATGCGGTCTTGGCGTCACAAGCCGTGGGTAACAACAAATCCAAATATCATATTTACAGTGTGTATGCTTCCGATGTTTTAAATATTACAGATCAGCTTTCCGCAATGGTAGGTTTGCGTTTGGATCGATTTGACAACGAAGGCGATTTAACTACTACCGAAGATGATTACGATCAAACCACCTTGTCGCCAAAATTTGGATTGTTATACCAGCCCATAGCCGATAAGGTATCGGTTTTTGCAAACTACCAAAACGGCTTTACCAACGTGGCGCCACAATTGGTTGGAAACCCAGATGAGGGCCCCCAAACGTTAAAGACTTTTGATCCCGAACAGGCAAACCAATTGGAATTTGGTGTAAAAACAAACCTTTTTAACAATAGATTGAACGTTACAGCAAGTTATTATGACATTAAAGTTAAAGACCGCGTAATCACAGACCCATCATCCCCTTTCAATAAAATACAGGGTGGGGAAGTGGTTAGCAAAGGGTTTGAAATTGAAATCAATGCCAACCCAATCTCAGGTCTAAACATTCGTGCCGGTTACAGCAATAACGATAGTGAAACCACAAAATCTGACAATACCGAAATCCTAAACAGGCGTCCATTGGAGGCTGGTCCGGAAGCACTTTACAACCTATGGGCAAGCTATGAATTCCAAATGGGAACACTCGATGGCTTTGGAATTGGTGCAGGCCTTAATGGTGCCAGTGAAAGTTTTGCCATAAACTATGAATCTACCGGAGAGTTCATTTTGCCAAGCTATACCGTAGTAAATGCCTCTGTTTTTTATCAGGCCAATAAATACAGAATAGGTTTAAAATTAAACAATGCCCTAAATGAGGAATATTATAAGGGGTGGTCAACTATTAATCCACAAATGCCAAGAGCACTTTTGGCCAACATTTCGTATTCGTTTTAATTAGCAAGTAAAAGGGCAGCTCTTTATTTTATAGGGTTGCCTTTTTTAAAAATAGTTCCATGACCTTTAAAAAAACAATATTCCAACTCCATAAAATATTGGGCCTAGCTACAGGCCTAGTAGTATTTGTGGTAGCCATTACAGGTTGCTGTTGGGCTTTTCGCGAAGAAATAGAAAGTCTTTACGATGGCTATAAAAAAGTTGAACCCCAACAGAAGGCAATCTTAACGCCAACAGAGGCGAAAGATATAGCAACAGCCGTCTTTCCGAAGCAAACCATTCACGGGACTCTTTTCAAAAAGGCAGATGATGCCATTGAAGTTATTTTTTATGATGCGGAACCCGAATTTTATCAAAGTGTATTTCTAAACCCCTATTCTGGACAGGTAATTCAGGTTGATGATCATCTTTCCGGTTTCTTTGCGTTTATCCTCAAAGGACATATGCGCCTGTGGCTTCCTAAGAAAATAGGAGAACAGCTTGTGGGAGTCTCTATATTGATTTTCATTATGATCATCATTTCGGGCTTTATTTTATGGCTTCCAAAAAAGCGAAAAAACCTAAAACAACGCACAAAATTTGATTGGAAGAAAAGCACCAAATGGAAACGAAAGAATTTCGATTTACACTCCATAATTGGTTTTTACGTATGCTCACTCGCATTGATTCTTGCATTTACAGGATCGGTGATGTCCTATAATTGGTTAAAATATGTGGTCTATAAATCGGTTGGCGGTGAAAAGGAAGCGCAATTTATCATTCCCGAAAATCAAAGTATATCCACTTATAGCGATAGTATTGCACCTATGGATTATTTGATTGTAAAACTTCAAAAGGAATCGCCAAATGCCACTGCCTATGAATTGCATTATCCAAAGACACCCGAGGAAAGCATTTATGTGGAAGTATCCAATAGTGAGGGTTTATATTATGATGCCGACTATCGTTTTTTCGACCAAAACACTTTGGAAGAAATTGAAACTCCTGGAATCTATGGAAAATACAAGGATGCAAAGCTTGCCGATAAAATCCTACGGATGAACTACGACATCCACATTGGTGCCATTGGCGGAATTACTGGAAAAATAATTGCTTTTTTAGCAAGCTTACTTATAGCAAGTCTTCCGGTTACTGGAGTTTTACTTTGGTATGGGCGGAACTATAAAAAAGGAAAAAATAAAAAACGGGCGTAACATTTTTTAAAACATATAAATTCCACAGCAAGAAAATTCCAAAAACATAACGCTCATAAATCGCGTACTTGAAATTAAATTTACTACTGAGGAGATTTTGTATTGAGTAGCGGAGCGAGTATTTCCCAAACATTATTGGCCACAATCTTATGTCCCTCAGCTGTAGGATGTATTCCATCGTTCTGATTTAACTCTTTAATACCGCCTACGTCTTTTAAAATAAATGGAACAAAGGCAATATTGTTTTCCGAAGCCAGATCAGAGAAAACAGTTTTAAATTGAGTTGTATATTCCTGTCCCATATTGGGAGGTAATTGCATCCCAGCCAAAACAATCTTAGTACTAGCGTTTTTGGCTTTTACGGCATCTATAATGGCTTGCAGATTTGCTCTGGTTTCAGTTATAGGCACGCCACGCAGCCCATCATTTGCGCCTAGTTCCAGCACAAATACATCAATATCTTGGTTGAGAATCCACTCTATTCTATTTTTTCCGCCAGCGGAAGTCTCCCCACTCAACCCAGAGTTTACAACTGTATAGTTTAAACCCAAGGAGTCAATTTTAGCCTGGATAATTCCTGGAAAAGCATCGTTAGCATCATCAAGGCCAAGTCCGGCAGTAATGCTGTCGCCAAAAAATAGAATGGTCTTGTTTGAAGTGGCTGCTGGAGCTTCTATTTCAGTAGTAGTTTCGGTTTTATCTACAGTAGCATTTGATTTTGTATCATTTCCGCAGGCCAGTAACACAAAAGCCAATAGAAAATAACAAAACTTTAAGAGGTTTCCATACTTGGAAACTGTACTATTTAAAAGGCTTTGTGTAGTTTTGAAATTTGGCATAAGATAAATTGTATTAAAATTATTTTGTCCGTTCGAGCGCAGTCCTGATGTCCGTTCGAGCGCAGTCGAGAACCATTGGACTTTAGAAGACGTTTCGACTGCGCTCAACGTGACATACGTTAGAACTATGAAATATAATCATCTAATTCACGCTATAAAGCATAAATGACAAAGATATTAAAGATTAACGGGCTTGAAAAAACTTATAAAAGTGGTTCCAAGCAATTAACGGTACTTCAAAATGTTTCCTTTGAAATAGAAAAAGGGCAAACATTCTCCATTGTAGGCCCGTCAGGAAGTGGGAAGACCACTTTATTGGGTTTATCGGCTGGCTTAGACACGCCCTCTTCAGGCAGTGTTGAATTGTGCAACCATAATTTAAGCAGCCTAAATGAAGACGAGCGAGCGCAACTGCGCAATGAAGAAGTAGGGTTCATTTTTCAGGATTTCCAATTACTGCCAACCTTAACGGCACTTGAAAACGTAAGTCTGCCATTGGAACTGCAAGGCGCCAAAAACGCAGCTAGCAGAGCGAAGGAATTATTGGAAAAAGTTGGTTTGGGAGATCGCGTTCACCATTACCCATCACAACTATCCGGGGGAGAGCAGCAGCGGGTTGCAGTAGCGAGAGCTTTTTCAAACAAACCTTCTATTTTATTTGCAGATGAACCTACTGGGAATCTAGACGAAGAAACTGGTGAGAAAGTAATACAACTGCTCTTCAACCTCAATGAAGAGGCAGGAACTACATTAGTAATTATTACCCACGATTTAGATTTAGCTGCAAGAACAAATCAAATACTAAGGTTGAAAGGCGGCAGGATTTTAACAAATGAAACAACCGTAAAAGTTTGAACAACCCTCAGTTAAAATCGAATCTCAACACCGCTTGGCTTTTTAAAATGGCTTGGCGCGATGCCAAAGCTAGCAGGGCTCGCTTATTGCTTTTTATGGCTTCCATTATATTGGGGATTGCCGCCGTAGTTTCCATTCAGTTATTCAGCCAGAACCTTACAGCTAATATCCAACAGCAATCAAAATCCTTGATGGGAGCCGATTTTCTTATCGATACGGATCAACTTCCCAATGAGCGGGCGCAGGCAATTATAGATTCTTTAAAACCGGATGCCTCGGAAGTAAACTTTGTATCGATGGCCGCTTTTCCTAAAAATAACGGTACTAAATTAGTGCGTGTTCGTGGCTTAGAAGGCGCTTTTCCTTTTTACGGAACACTTAAAACACAGCCTATTACAGCCGCTACTTCATATCAAACTTTAGGTGGTGTTTTAGTAGATGCCACTTTAATGTTGCAATACAATCTTCAAGCTGGTGACTCGATTAAAATAGGCAAAATTACGATGCCAATCACAGGCGCGCTAAATGCTATTCCTGGCAATAATGCTGTCTCCAGTTCTGTAGCTCCCTTGGTAATTATTCCATTTCGCTTTATAGCAGATACCGAGCTGTTACAATTCGGAAGCCGAAAGGAATACCAGTTTTATTACAAACAACCCGATACAGATCTGGTGGCTCTGGAAGAACGCTTACAGCCTATACTCGAGGCAGAAAATGCAGATTTGGATACCCACACCAGCACCAGCCAGAGGTTGGGGCGCAGGTATGAAAATGTTGGTTCATTTCTTAACCTAACCGCCTTCATTGCGCTATTGCTAGGGTGTATAGGTATTGCTAGTTCGGTAAACATCTACATCAAGGAAAAAATAAAAGCCATTGCAGTGCTTAAATGTCTAGGCGCATCACGGAAACAAAGCTTTTTGATTTATTTGATTCAGATTGCGGGCATAGGAATTTTAGGAGGTTTTATTGGAACCGCAATAGGAGTGGGGCTTCAAGAACTTTTTCCCATAGTATTAAAAGAATTTTTACCCTTCGATTTAACCATTAGTATTACCGCACAACCTATAATCATGGGTGTTCTTTTGGGCTTAGTGATGTCAGTTTTATTTGCATTACTGCCTTTATTGCGCACTTGGTATGTTTCCCCATTGGAAGTACTTCGACTGAGCGGGGATACCTCACAACATTCAAAAAAGGGGCAATATATCGTTATTGCTATAGTTGTTTTGTTTTTATATGCCTTTTCCTATTGGTTGCTTAAAGATTGGTTATTTGCACTGGCCTTTATTGCCGGAATTCTTGTCACCTTTGGGGTCTTGGCAGGTATTGCAATCGGTACCATGCAATTGGTTAAAACCTATTTTCCAAAGGGTGCACGGTTTACCACACGGCAAAGCTTGCTGAATTTATTTCGTCCAAACAATCAAACCATCGTACTATTGGTAGCAATAGGTTTGGGAACATTCTTAATCAGTACGCTATATTTCACAAAGGATATTTTACTGAATAAAGCCGCACTAGATCAAACCTCACAAAGCGCAAACCTAATAACGCTGGACGTGCAACCAGACCAAGTAGCCGAAGTGTTAAACACCTTTAAAGCGAATGATCTGGATGTATTGGACAATATTCCCTTGGTTACAATGCGTATCCATAGCATAAAAAATGAATTGGTAAACACCGTGAGAAAGGATACTGCCTCCCAGATAAAAGGATGGCTTTTGAATCACGAGTTTAGAACTACCTATCGCTCTAAGCTTACAGACTCTGAAGAAATTGTAGCAGGGAAGTGGGTGGCTTTGCATAAGGCAAGCGATACCGTCCAAATATCCATTTCTGAGAATCTTGCTGAAGATGCCAATGTAACGCTTGGCGATGCAATGGTTTTTAATGTGCAGGGCGTACTCATGGAATCCGTTGTTACAAGCCTCCGAAAAGTGGATTGGACCACGCTGCAGCCTAATTTCTCCATCGTTTTTCCAAGCGGAGTTTTGGAAAACGCACCACAGTTTAATGTGTTGACAACCTATGCACCAACAGAAGCCAGTTCGGCTAAGCTGCAACGGGATTTGGTGACTAAATTTCCCAATGTGTCTGTTATAGATTTAAGACAGATGTTTGCAGTAGTAGAAGATATATTGGATAAGGTTTCTTGGATTATTAATTTCATGGCATTTTTCAGCATCCTTACAGGGATTATTGTTTTAATTGGCTCTGTGCGCACCAGCAAATACCAGCGCATAAAAGAAAGTGTTTTATTGCGAACCTTGGGTGCAAAAAACAAACAGATCCTCACCATTACTGCTCTGGAATATTTATTTCTAGGAATTCTGGGCAGCCTCTTGGGAATCCTTCTTGCCCTTGTTAGCAGTTTGCTCTTGGCAGTATTTGTATTTGAAGAACCCTTTACACCTTCGCTAATTCCATTTTTGGTTTTTCTTCCTGGAATCTCTTTTTTGGTTTTAGGGATTGGGTTGAGCAATATTCGCGAAGTATTGAAAAGCTCGCCTATGGAGGTGCTTCGGAAGAGTGGGTGATGGGGTGGCAGTTGTCTGTTCTCGGTTGTGGGTTGTGGGTTGAATTTGTCAGTTGTCTGTTTAATTATTGATTGCTAATCGTTATTGACTTATGGTCCTTTGGTCATTTAGTCCTTTGGTATTTTGTCTTTTTGTCTCGTGGTTCTTCACTAATATTTCCCCTTCCCACTTCAAAAATCAAAAATCGTTAATCATAAATCGTTAATTGTTAATTGTTAATGAAACAATTACGGAAGTAGATCGTCCTATATATAATCTAACCATTCAAATAATACAGTATGACCGTTTTAGTAGTAGGAGCAAGTGGCGCAACGGGGAGTAAATTAGTGGAACAACTTTTATTGCAGGACCACAATGTAAAAATAATTGTAAGAGCTCCAGAAAAGCTCCCTGATTCCTGGAAAACGAATGAAAATCTTCAAATAATAACTGCCAGTGTTTTGGATTTAAGTGATGCCGAAATGCGCGAAATAGTGAAGGATTGTAATGCGGTTGCGTCTTGCCTTGGACATAATTTAACGTGGAAAGGTGTGTATGGGAAGCCAAGAAAATTGGTTACGGATGCTACCCAACGGTTGTGCAGTACTATAAAATACAATAAACCGCAGCATCCAATAAAGTTTGTATTGATGAACACTACGGGAAACCGCAATCGCGACTTAAATGAACCTATTTCTGTGGCTCAAAAATGCGTTATCGGACTGCTGCGTTTGTTGTTACCACCTCATGTAGATAACGAAAAAGCGGCAGATTATTTGCGCACCCAAATTGGGCAAAACGATCCCTTCATTGAATGGACAGCAGTGAGACCAGATGGGTTAATTAATGAGGAAGAAGTGACCAATTATGAAATCTATGCTTCACCCACACGAAGCGCAATATTTAATGCAGGCAAAGTAAGCAGGATAAACGTTGCCCACTTTATGGCCCGTTTAATCGATGATACAGATTTATGGGCTAAATGGAAAGGACAAATGCCGGTAATATATAGTGCATAAGTTCAATAAAAATTTGGTGTGGAAGTCAAACAAATATGATAAGCCGTGTCATTGCAAGCGCAGCGCGGCAAGCGAATGAAGCTACTTGCCGTCATGAATAGAACTACACCACAACAGATTGCCACAGTTGTGCCTCCTTTGCAATGACCTCCCTTCGTCTCCAATCAGGACAAGCTTCCACTCGAGGCAGGCTAGGGGTATGCAGTACCGTAATTGCGAGGTCGGTAAGTTGTCATGGTTCCTCTGGTGCAATGATGATGCATTGATGGGGTTATAGTGTATGTGGTATATATTTTGTACGCTATAAATACACTATATACTCGCTATAAATACACTATAAATACACTTTATATATAAATTAATTGGCATATTGCTTATATTAGTATTCTTTTAATCTGTAATATTATGGCAAAGCAAACAGGAACTATTAAGCTAAAGGGAACCATTGGGGATATTAATTACTACGAATCCAAAAATGGGGGACATCTGGCGCGTGCAGCTGGAGGTGGGTTTCAGAAGGGGTCAAAGCACAAGGAAAGCATGGTCCGGGCTATGGAGAATGCCTCGGAGTTTGGGCGGTGCAGCAAGACCAAGAAGGTTTTTCGCATTTCTCTTGCTCCATTTTTATGCGTGCGCAAGGATGGAGAACTTCATGGGCGGATGATGCAATTGTTTACCAAGTTGAAGGATGTGGATTCTGTTAATAAGCGAGGTGAAAGGAGGGTGGGGCGTGGAATGGAGACTTCTAAGGGAAGGCAGTTACTGAAGGATTTTGCTTTTACTCCTTCCTGTACTATTACGGAAGTATTGGCTGCTTCGCTGAACTTTGATTTTGATTCCCGAACCCTTAGCGTTACCAATTTTGATATAAAAAATGTTGGATTTCCTGTTGGGGCAACACATATGGCGCTTACATTGGGACTTCTCCATTTTGATTTTGACACTTTAGACTACCGTTTAAAAAACAGTGTACCGCTTTATATGGACAAGGGGTACGGTGCTACTTCGTTTGAAATGAATACTGACTTACCTGAGGTTGATGGTACTGCGGTGGCGGTTTTGGGCGTAAAGTTTTATCAGAAGGTTGAAAGCACTTACTATCTATTTAAAAGTGCGAATGCTGTTGGGGTGGAGGTGTTGGGGGTTGGCGGTTGATGGTTGTCAGTTGGGGGTTGTTAGATTTTTGGATTGTTAGATTGTTGGATTTTTAAGCGGTTGTATTGAAATGAAAATTTAATTTTGTTTAGAGCTTAAAGCCTTTCTGGCGCAATTGGATTAAATATCTCTGGTGCATTTTATCTTTAAGATTCAAAATAAATAAAAACTCTATTTCTTCTTGTAGGGAGATTCCTTAACGTCCTCAGGTTCACCATAGCCCGCAGGATCGTTTGATTCTGGCACCTTTTTGGGATTTTCTTTTTTAGGCTCTTTTACGGCCTCTGGTTTGGAATTTGGTTCTTTAGGACTATCCTGCTTTTCTATATTCTGTTCGTTTTTATTCTTTGGGTCTAACATTGGTGTTTTCTTTTCCATAAAAGTATGTTTTTAGTGGTTTTTTCAACCTGATTTCTTATTACTCCTCTTCCTTATCTTTTTTCGCACCTTTTCCATCCGTTTGCGATTTTGGGTTTAGGTTATCGTCCTTAGCGATACCTTTTGCGTGGGGGATGGGGTGTTTTCCTTGTTTGTCTTCAAAATTTGGTGTCTTCATAACTTTTTATATTTAAATTAATCAATGCTGTTTTAGCATCTATGATACAAGCTATTAAATTGCTGGCTCTTTACCATACTTGCTAACATTATTTAACAAAGTGATCCTTTAAAAAAGTTAAAAAAGTCTCGTAAATGGCTGATAGCTGTACGCGTAAGATAAGGTTGTCTTAGATCTAGGTGCGGGCAAAAATATAAAGTATTTAAATTTCTAAGCGCGAGACTTTCACAATACCTAAAATATCACGCTGGTGCGCGTGTATGCAAAGCATGCCCACAAAGTTGCTTTAAGAAAACTATTTCACTACAATTCAGTATCTTCAGGTTATGAACCAAACTACCTATAAACCAATTTGTTCTGTACAGGTGTGGCATTCCTATTTTGAGGATACCCTTAAGCATGCTATAGAATTTAGGCCCACAGGTCATTTTAAGGAAATTATTGGGCAACTGGGCATCGTGCTAAGACTGACGGAAAATGGATTTCAATTATTTACACCTACGGAGGAAGCTGTTGCTTCCTATTTGGCGCAACTAAGCAACATCCACGGCATCACCGCCTTTGATTTTGATATTACGATCAATGATCCGAAATTTTATAATTATACAGACCTTCCCATAGGCAGGATTGTTTCATTTTCTAGTGCTGACCCCCAAAATGAAACAATTGGAGACCAAACAGTTCTCCACCCAGACTTGCATGAAAGGGAGGATACTAACCTCCTTGGCAATTTACATATCGCCATTGATGATATACTGTCTTTAGCATCCAATGATGCCCCAATTACATTTGCTATTTCGTTTTCCGCAAGAGCAACGCAGTGGTGTTATTATATTATTAATGACAGTTTGTTACCTGTGGATAACCTGCATATAGTTAGTGATGCAGACATTCAATTCACTGATCCCATTGAAGTTGTTATGCCAAATGAAGCAAAAGCACTTTTAATGACAAGCAATGTTTTAATTCCGTTGTCTAATTCTAGAAAGTATGATTTTGAATTGAAATTTGATGAAACTACTTTACCACTGCCAATTGCAGGCTCAGATCGCATATATATGGTTGAACTTGATGGCGCGCAATGGGCGGCTTCTAAGCTGTATATTTATATATAATTGAACTAAAAAATTAAGACATTTTCTCGAATACGCGATTTTTAATAAGAGCAAAAAGGTTAGCTTTTATTTTGGCGTTGGCAAGCGATGGATAATTACTCGTCCATTTCTATTGTTTTTCATTTGAACTCGTGAATGCTTCGCATTTGTGTTATAAAACAATCGAGCGCGCTTGGTAGCGGCTATTTTATCCCGCAATGAAAAATGCCGGACAGGCGCCACGGCAAATTATGGGGTATTGAGCAGGATCTTCTAGAATGCAGTATTTCAAAAATCTTTATAAATTATCGGGAATATGAAACTTATACAAGAGGCTCTATTCGATATAATATAGAATTATAGCTACAGTGGATTGTGCGAGGCGCAAATATACTGTTACATATATACTGTTACATAATTGTACGTTATATTGCTAACGCCCAATAACACAACTATGTAAAATAGCGCAGAAAAGCGCTATTCGTATATTTGCTAGAAATGTTCTATAATTTATATTATGTAAAATAGAATATTTGGAAACCCACCTTATAGTGTATATCAGTCCGTCCTATGTTTTCACTAGAAATATTCCCCTGCTATCTTCTAAAACAGTTATTAGGTCAAAAAACTAGCCATTAGAAATTTAATAAAATGATCTTCTGGATTGTCCGTTTGCATTAAGCTTATATATGCTTTATAGGCATTGGTATGAATGGAAATCTTTTGGCGCAAATCAGCCATTGCAGCAGCTTTTTTATAATTCTCTTTTGAATTTTCAAAATCTCCTTTGTACAAAAATATTTCCCCAAGCGTCGCCAATTTCCAAAGACTTGGAAACGGATCTTTCTCCGTGGCTTCAAACGCTTGGTCTGCATAGCTTACCATTGCCACTTTATCTTCTTGCTGCAAGCTTAAAAATGCCAAGTTTATGGCGTGAAAATAGATTTGTGAATGGTCTTTCTTTGTTTCAGCTATTTTTAAGGCTTCCGCATAGTGTTTAAAGGCCATTTTTAAGTCTTCCACGCCAGAGTTGTTCAAATACTGTCTTTTGTAGCGTTCACCCAGAATTCCCAATAATTTAGAATTTTCTTTCGCCAGTGGGTGTTCTTCCAAAATTTTAGTTGCTTCTTCTTCCCTTCCCGCGCCTTCCAAAGCGTACATTAAGCGCTCCAAGCCTTTGGCGTCAAGGGTGTTCAGGTTTGGCAACAGCGAATTTATAACCGCATTGTATTCCCCCAAAGCAATATTGACCTCTTCCTTATTCGAAAACGAATTGAGAAAACTCTTGTTCATCAAGGTATTCAAAAGCAGTTGGTAGCTATCATCATTAGTATCATCAATCTGCACCAATGAAAAGTGGTCTGCTTCTATTATTTCCTGATATTGCTTCTGAAATGGCTCTAGGCTTGATGTTATGGGAACGTATTCATCTTCGGTTGCAGCAATGGTTTTAAAGGTAAAGGGATACTTATTTTGAAACTTCCCATCCCAGTCATTCCTAAGCCTTCGCATATACGGGCTTCCCTCTTTCAGCTCTTTTTCTTCAGTGCCATAAGTAAAAAAGTTTTTTAGCTGTATTTCTGGCAGCCCATTGCTTGGTGTTCCAAAGAATAATACGTGACTGATTCTATCCAAATCTACTTTATCCAACTGCAAAATAGCTTGTTGTGCCACAATCCCACCCAAATCGTGCGCCACAATGGCAATGCGCTTATACTTTGAAAATTTATTTCTTATTGAAGTATTTAAAAAGTCGGAATTGCGCTTAATATCACTCGCACAGGCCCAGATATTCTTCCCCAATTCAGGCACTACATTACCGCTATACCCCAACGGAAACATATCCCAGCCGTCCATTTGCTCGTTGTCCATCAGCAGTTTTGGGGCTTCGGAAAAGGTGTTTTCCGCATCTCCGGAAAACCCGTGTACAAATAAAATGGCACTGTTACTATTTTCAGTTTCCCTAAATTTTGTAACTGGTTCTTTTCTAGTAGTATTGGATGCTTTTGCTAAAGCTTCAATTTCATCATCATCAGCATTCCCATCTATCAAATTTGGAACAAAACTTACCACAAAATCCTCAAATACTTGAAGATTTGCATATGGGTTTTGGTCGGGATATATTTTTGGTACTTCCTTGAATATATATTTTACTACCTCAAATATGCGCACAAATGGATCTTCCAAATGATGTTTAGCATCTCCTCGCAAAACTTCAATCATACATTTGGTGAAAAGGCTGTTTTCATCACCCTCCAAAACAACACTTAACTGTTCTGCGCGACAGGCAGAAACTATTGTCATACCACGACCGTCATCCAAGTTTTGGGCAAGACCGTCTGCATTGGTATGTTTATGCTGTAATCCTGAAACACCAGCCGTCATTCCTGCGGCGTGGCAACAGTCTAGAAAGAAAATTAATCTTCGCGATTTTAATTGCGAGATTTTATATTTTATCTCTTCAGCCTTTATCCAAGTGGTTTTGTATTTTTTTGGCTCATAATCATTTGGACACAGATGGAAATACTTTTGATTCTCTGCCTCTGGCTTCTTTTTAGCCTCGTCCTTTATAAAGGTGTTATCGCTATACATACCGCCATGACCAGAATAAAAAAGAAATACAGAGGAATTTTCATCGGTTCTTTCCAATAAATCATCAAAGGCTTTTAGAATGCCCTTGCGGGTTGCTTTTTTGCCTGTAAGGATTTTTACATTTGATTTATAGTAACTACCCGTTTCCTTATTGGCCAAAATCTCGTATAATGCCTTGGCATCGTTGATTGTTTCCGGTAAATCCTTACTACCTACCCCAATTAATAGTGCGTGAGCGTTTTTAAGTTTTGCCATTGATTTGAATTTATGAAAGGATTGCAGAAATTATAAAAATTATTTCCAAAAGTTCATGACTTCCTCAAACTCTTTCGAATTACTATATGCTTTAAATTGGGGATCATTTTTAAAGAATTTCCATGTGTATGTATGCCCATTTGCGGCAGCTTTCAATAAATGCTTGTAAAGTTCAGGTTTGTTGTTGGTTGCGGTATAATATTGGCCGAGTGCATAATCTACTTCTCCAAATTGGAAATCGGCTCGTAAGCTTTCCAGATTGCTTAGGTTTTTGTCGGCATCGGCAACTTTTCCAAGCTTGTGGTTACTAATTGCCAATTTCACTAAAACAGCAATGTTTTCGGGTTCCTGTGAATAAACTTCCTTTAAATTAAGTTGTGCTTTTTCATATTCTTCTTTATAAAAATACGCTTCGGCCAGTATTTTTGGTGCTACCGTTTCCTTTTCGGCATTTATTATTTTGTTGAAGTATTCACCTGCTTTCTCCTTTTCACCTTTCAATAAATACTCCTTTCCAGCTTGCAGATAAAGTTCTTGTGTCTCGGCAAGACTTGCAATGATATTCATCTTTCGAAGAAATTGATTTAAGGCTTCCTCTTTTCCAGACCTAACATAGGCAATTGCTAGGGGTCTATTCAGAAGTTTTGCTTCGGTCTCTTTTTGTGTTCTTTCAATGTCGGCAATAGCTGTACTGAATTTGCCCAACTCTATATCGGCATACGCCTTTACATAAATACGCGTAGTGCAGCCAGAACAGTTCTGAAGGTTCATGCTGTCCATAGCCACGGCTTTGTATATTGCATCAACATCTTCTGGACGGTTAACGTATTGAAGTGCAATAACCATTGCTGTTTTATTGGTTGTTAAATCGAATGGTGCAATCTCATATTCCTTTAAAATAGTTTTGTAAACAGTACGGTTGTCCCCTTTTAAGAGTGCCTCATACATATTTAAAAGGTTCAATTGTCGCTTGTTTGTATAGGAATCTGGCTTTATTATTTTTAAAAGGGAATCTGATTTTTTAAACTCTTTTTGATTGTAATAATGTGCAACCCGTAATACCTTCGGCTCAAAATATGTAGAATCGGCTGCGATGGCTTTATTTAAAAGATTGATGTATTCCTGATTGTCGTTACTGTATTTAGCTTCCAACAAGTATTTGTAGGCTTCATATTTAGGAGGGTTTTCCTGTAACATCAGTTTTTTCTTGTCTTCCGTAATGAAATAGCCCGTTATGGATTCATTAAGGTCCTCAATACATTTTAACGGGTTTTCAGCTGCACACTCCGTGGGCTTGAAGGAAATGATGGTCTTGTTTGTCTTTCCGTCTATGAGCATTCCCTGAAAAAGAAGATTTCCATTATTAAGGTAGAAATTTCCCGAAATAATTTTATTGGGTTTTAAATATTCCCTTACGATGGTAGTTTCGTCTTCCTCTATATTTTTTCCTTTTAAAATTGTTTTGTATTCATCTACAAGGTCCTGGGTTATTACTTGTGCTACGTTGTTTTCAGTAATTCCATGGATTATCCAATCGGAAGCCATTTTACTTACGATATCATATTTTGGATCGCCTGTATTATTTCCGAATTTTAGTACCGCAATTTTATCGCTTTTTACAACCTTGGGAAGATTGTCAACAGCTGTTTGGGAAAAATTTCTATTTACTATAAAAAACACTGCAATCACACAAAGTGAAGTAATTATACCCAAAGCTGAAAAGTACATTTTCTGAAAAGCATTTCTTTTCTTTCCGTCCCGCTCCTCCTCCTCCTCAATTTCTGCATTCTGTAAGGGTACAATTCGAAATTTCCATAGAAAGAATATATAAAGCGGAAAACAAAGCAGCAGCACTATAATCAAGAATGCAACAGATTTTTGCGGAAGGCCCAATGGCTGCCAGGTTATGGAGAGCACCTGCAGAATAACCCACGCAGACACTACATAAATAGACAACATTTTAAAGACTTCCTTCTCGTGGCATTGTTTAAAAAAAGACTTTAGCTTCATACTATTTGGTTAGTGTTGCTAAGTTACTCAAATTCAAAAAGGTTATACTATCATAAATAACAATAAATTGAAAAGTATTGATTAAATGCTTATCTTTAATCATTGTATAACTAAAATCTTTCAATTATGCCAACACCGCCAGATATGAAATCGATGCCAGATGACAAGCCAAAAAAGAAGCCGGAAGCTACTTCAAAACCGGCAAAAGCGAAAGCGAAACCAAAACCAAAAGTAAAGCACAAGCCAGGAGCAGATATTGATCCAGGTTAAAATTTTTCTTCGCTAAATTAAAACATAAAAAAATCCCTCAAAATAGAGGGATTTTTGTTTTTAAATATATTTACGAAGAATTATACTATCCTTTCACATCGTAAACAAAAGCTCGGTATTTTAGCAGTGCTACAAAAACAGCTCCGCCTAAGGCATTTCCAAAAAGCGCTAAAAATATAAAAATGAGATAGTGCGTAATTGTTATTGCAGGAGAACTTATAAGTCCCGCAAATACTTCCACATTCCCCACTATACTGTGATGAAGCCCTGTAAAAGCTAATACTGCCGTAATCATAAATATCAATACAATTCTACTAAATGTACTCTTAGAAGCTGCAATAAGCCAAGAAAGCAAGCCCATGAGCCAGCCCGCTAAAATAGCACTTACAAAAATTACTATCTTGTTGTAATCGGTTACGTGCAACGCTATTTTCTCTATGGTTGTAAGATCAAAAATTTCCAGCCGCGGACCTATCCAAACTAGCAGAAATGCTATAATATAGCCACCTATTAAGTTCCCAAGTATTACCAGCCCCCATAACTTTAGCAGACTTCCCAAACTTCTTTTTCTATTTAAAACCGGTAGTGTTAAAAGGGAGGTTTGCTCAGTAAAAAGTATAGATTGCCCCAAAATAACCATTATAAAACCAACAGGATATACAAAGGACATTAGCTTGAAGATTGTATCTTCTTCTACTTTACTTTGCAAAAAATAGAATAGAGTGCAAATTAATAAATAACTGAAACCTATCTCTAAACCAGCCGTTAGGGAGCTTAACAAAATACTTAGAGGGTTTTTATCATACGTCTCCTGCCCTTCTATAATCTGCTGTTTCAGTATTTCCCCGTGTGATTTTGCGGTGGTCAATTCTGAAGGTTCAGAATTTTTAAGCTCCTTATCAATATTCTTTTGTTCTTGGGACTTGTTATTTTTTTCTTCTGACATATAATGTGGTGGTACTAGTAATACCAAAAAGGTTTCGTTCCTCGAAGATAAAATTATTTGGTTTATCAGAAACGAAACCTTGTGTTTTATAAAGTAATGATGTTACTCTTTAATCATTTCTTCCAAATGTTGTCTGTTAGTGGATTTTCCGTAAATCTTTTGATTGGGATCCATAATATGTGTGTTTTCAAGTCCGCCTAAATAAACTGCTTCAAAGCCAATATCCTCAATGAGTTGTTGGGTCACTTTTTTGCTATCTTCATCTTGGGCTGCAAATGGAATTGCCAATTTATCCGTATCTCTAAATGCTCTGTCTTTCAAGTGGTCTGCATAAATTGTGTTGAAAGCTTTGGATGTTTTGGCTGTTCCAAATTTCATTGCAGTATATTCCGAAGCATTTCGGTTACTGTCACGAACGTCCTGTGCCATTTGACCATCTCTTTCGGGGTATGGGTTGGTTGCATCAATTATAACCTTATTGTTATATTCACCGGCATAAAGTTCAGCGAGTTTATCAATTGCTTTAAAGGGGACTGCCAACAGATAGACGTCTGCATTTTCTTCCCATGCTTTATCAAGGCTTACGGCTTTTGCCTTTCCTCCTGCTTCCTGCACCAATTGATTTAATTGTTCGGGATGCCTTGAGGTAAACAAAACTTCATGTCCTGCTTTTGCCCAGTGTTTTCCAAGGTTTCCTCCTATGTTTCCACTTCCTATTATTCCTATTTTCATGATTTTTTATTTAATGCTAGTTTATTCTTCTTTCAAATTTATTTTCTTAAGGGCTTTAGAAATCTTCTTTTTTTTCTGATTTCGATTTCATTTTAGCATCCTTTTCAACTTTTAACTCCCCATCGCCCTTAATATTAAGGTTTTCATTTGGTGGAGATTTTCCAAAATTTGATGATTTTCTATATTCATCCTGAAAATCGGCATGTCTTTTTTTATCGCTCATATTATCTTATTTATTGATTTTTATCTTTAAAATTTCCGTTGAAAGCAAAGTCCTCCTGTTGCTTCCTTTCTCGCATCTTCTTGAGTTCCTGTTTCATTAAATCATCCGGTAGATCCTCTGGATCACCACCAAAATAGCCAAATGCCACAGCAGTTGTTACGTGATAGTCATCTGGAAAGTGAAACTCCTTTTGGGCTTTTTTAAACTGAACTCCCGCCATTTGGTGCACACCAATATTCATACTATGGGCTTGATGAACCACATTGCCCATAAAAAGTCCTAGATCGTGCAAGGCGTGAAAATTTTCCATGTCTTTTGTATTCATTGTTTTTTTGAAAGCGTTTATCCACAACATTTGCGCATTGCCTGCCCAAGTTTGGTTAAAATCGTCCAAACAATCAAAAATACGGTCGTACATCTCGGTTCCTTTAATCCCCCAAATAACACGCCACGGTTGAATGTTTGAAGCACTTGGAGCCCAGCGGCCTGCTTCCAATAATATTTTCACTTTTTCTTCGGTGATTGGAGTTTTCGCAAAGTTCCTCGGACTCCATCTGTTTTTTATACTATCTAAAACAGGGTAGTCTATAGGAGTAATTTTCTGGACTGTAGTCAATCTTTCCATAGTTTTTATTTTAAAAGTACCAAGTTTGCAGTGGCTTAAAAAGTTTTTAAAAAAGATTTAACGCTCTCTCTCAGTATTAACATTTCTGTATGTTTTTACAACCGTATTTGCACTTATTTTTGTTTAAAATTTTAATAAATGATCGTTTGGGGAGTTTTTATCGCTTTTATAATTTTATTCTTAGCATTGGATCTAGGCGTTTTTAATCGCACCCCGCATGTGATAAAAACCAAGGAAGCTGCTATTTGGACTAGCATTTGGGTTACTCTAGCCCTCGGGTTTTCAGGAATTATTTATTGGCTTTTCAATGCCGGACTCGTAGAAAATCCAACCAACTTGGCCCCTGACGTTGCTGTACTTAAATATATTACGGGATATTTAATTGAACTATCGCTTAGTATTGACAATGTTTTTGTAATCGCAGTTATCTTCTCTTCCTTCAAAATTCCCCAAAAATATCAACATGAGGTTTTGTTTTATGGAATTTTGGGTGCTATTATTTTTAGGGCACTGATGATATTTTTTGGCGTGGCATTGATAAATAAATTTGATTGGATAATCTATGTTTTTGGAGCATTCCTGCTGTTTACGGCCTTTAGAATGTTGACCCATAAGGAATCTGAGTTTGATCCGAAGAATTCCAAAATGTTTCGTTTTCTCAAAAAACTTTTCCCTGTAAGTTACAAAATGGATGGTGATAAATTTTTCATCAAACGAATGGGAATTCGTGCCGCAACTCCACTCTTTGTTGCACTTATAATCATAGAATTGACAGATATACTTTTTGCGTTAGATAGTATTCCAGCAATCCTTGCAATTACAGCAGATCCCTTCATAGTGTTTAGCTCAAACATTCTTGCAATTTTAGGACTTCGCTCTATGTATTTCTTAATATCAAGAATGCTTACCAAATTTAGATTTATTAACTACAGTTTAGTGATTATACTTGCTTTTGTGGGCGTAAAAATGATACTCTCCCACAATGTTGAAATTCCTGAATGGCTCTCACTCGGGGTTATCAGTTTTTCGCTTGCAGGCGGAATTATAGCTTCCTTACTTATCCCCGATCCAAACCCACAGCTGCCTGAAGAAGATTAATTTCACAAAATCCCCTTAAATGTTTGGAATGGATTTTTGCCTATTGTATCTTTAAAATTCATAACCAAAATCAACAGAATATGAATATAAATTTTGAGTATCACGAAGTGGCGGCGAGCCAAAGATTGGAAGCTTTTGTTACTGAAAAACTAAATAAACTTGAAAATAAATATGACTCAATTGTAGGTGCTGATGTTTATTTTAAGAAAGAAAATAGTTCTAATCCAGAAATCGGGAAAATATGTAGTGTTCGTCTAAGCATGCCAGGGCCAACCATTTTTGCGGAATCATCAAACGGTTCTTTTGAAGCAGCTGTGGCAAAGGTTATTACTGAGCTTAGCTCACAACTTCAAAAGCGAAAAGAAAAATTGAAAGCACACTAATTGTATGAAAGATATGGGAGTTATAGCACGAAATGACAAACAACTTACGCTTATATACAGTAGTAATACCCGCGTTGGAACGCACACGCTGAGTTATCTTACTGGAATTGACAAAAAATATCTAGCTATAGATTTGTCAAAAACCAAGGTGTCAGATACCCAATGGGCCGAAATTGCTGATGCACTTGGAGTTAAGATTGGCGATTTGGTAGATAAAAGACAGTTGGAAATTGACGATGAAAGCACTGCAAATTTTGGTTCAAATGATTGGCTTAAAATTATTCAGAAGAATGATTCGGTTATATCAAAACCTATTGCAATCAAGGGCAACCAAACAAAACAAATTGACAATCCACCCGAAATCTTAGAATTTTTTGAGGTGGACTCTGCAGGTTTGGAACAAAGCCCCTCCAATGATACCGAACCAGATATTGAGAGAAAAACCGAAAATGAAAATTTTATTGAAAAGAATAAATAATTATTCTTTTGGGACTGTTTCCAAGGGCTGTATGATTGGCCTAACTTTTTTATAAACTTTCATTTGCAGCCTTGTTAAGATATCGTTCATTTCAGAAGTCTCTTCTTGCTGAAGTTGGTAAAGTAAATCAAGTTTTTCTTTACCATTTAAATTAGCTTCAATTTTATAACTACGTATTAAAAACTCTTCAACCTTTTTCTGAAATAATAATCTTTGTTTCCCAGTCATTGAAAGCTCAAGATCATATTCTTGAGTGAGCTCTATTGCCTCTTTTTCAGCTTCGGAATTTGATTTTTGGAAAACAGTATCCTGTGAAAACACAGAAATACTTGCAAACAATATAAGAATGGATACTAATTTTTTCATGATTTGTTTTAAATTATTTTCTATATATAATAATAAAAAACATATCTAAATACAATCACTTTAACGCTCTTTAACTACTTATTTATATTGACTTAACAAAAAAACTAGAGGGTATTTTCACAAACTATAATATGGAAATTTTGTGCTTTATCAATAAAATTGCATCGTTTACATTTCGCATTTTCTCCATGTCCTCATTTTTGAATTCAATATTAAATACATCTTCAATATCCAAAATAATATCTACAAGATGAGCCGAATTTATGTTTAATTCACGGGTTAAATCACTATCGCGATTTATTTCTTCAGCTGAGATATCTTCAGGCAAATATGTTTTGATTATGGGTTCAAGAAGTGAGAAAATTTCTTCCGAATTCATAAGTTCTAAATTTTTTTAAAGATAGCACAAGCGTTTACATCACCAAAACCAAAACTAGCCTTAGCAATGGTTTGTAACGATGTTTTGCGTAGTTTCATCGAAATTTTTTCAGAAGAAATCAATGTTGCTATTTTTGGGTGCAGATTTTCACAATTCACATTGGGAAAAATAAACCCTTCATGCAGTTGAATAATAGCAGAAACAATTTCAATACTTCCACTGGCAGCCAAACAGTGACCCACCATTCCTTTTAGAGAATTGATGTATGGAAACTCCTCCCCTTTTCTGTTTAGTGCAATACTCCAATTCTCAATTTCATCCGGATCTTTGATAGTTGCGGTAAGGTGTCCATTAATATAATCAATTTCAGAAGCATCAATATTAGAGTCATTTATGGCATTCTTTATACATTTTTGAATGGCTAAGCTGTTGGGAGCGGTCATACTGCCACCTCCTCTTTGGCCTCCGTTATTTATAGCCCCTCCAAGTATTTCCGCGTAGATTTTTGCACCCCGATTTTGTGCGCTTTCCAATGATTCCAGTAAGTATGCCCCTGCCCCACTCCCGGGAACAAAACCGCTTGCGTCAGCACTCATTGGCCCTGCAACGTTTTCTGGTGAATTGTTGTACTTATAGGTTGTAACTTTCATCGCATCAAAACCGCCCCAAATATAGGGTCCGGAATCGCTTGTACTGCCGCAAAGCATAAAAGTGGCCTTACCGCTTGAAATATGTTCATAGCCCATTAACAGAGCTTCGGTGCCAGTTGCACAGGCTGAAGAATTTGCTGTAACAATATTCCCAGCACCAATAAGTCCGCCAAGATAAGCACTCACACCACTCGTCATAGTTTGTGCTACGGAATTGCTTCCCAAACGACGCACATTCTTATCATCAATTTTATAAATGGCTTCGCGAAATTTTTCAACTCCGCTTGTTCCACTTCCGAAGATTATCCCCAAATCCCATAGCGGTTGCGCATCATTTTTTGCAGGCGCTAGTTTGGCATCTTTCAATGCATCCATTCCAGCAATTACGCCATATAAAATGCCACTACTATTGAAGTTGCGAAGTTGTAATTCAGAAAGATATTCACGTTTTTTTTCTTCGGAAATAATTGGCATTGCTCCCAAATGGCAAGAAAAGCTGAGATCGCGTAGTTCGGGAAAAAACCGTATTCCAGAAACACCATTTTTAATGGATTCCGTAAACTGCGGAATGCCTACACCATTTGGTGAAACCACTCCAAGGCCAGTAATCACTACGCGTTTCTTCATTTTAAGCTTATTGAGGAATTATTTTGAATGGGTTTTCTCCCTAATTATTGATTAACATTCCGCTAATGGTACCTTTCGCAACGATTTTATCATTCAGATTAAGCATTTTCACTTCACATTTCAATTTATTAAACCTGAAATATACTTTTTCTGAAACTACTATAACTTTTTCACCAGGAAAAACAGGAAGGTAAAAATCAATTTCGGTACTGCTCAATGCAAATGTTTCACTTGCTGAACTATTATGATTTTTCAAAAGATAAATTCCAAGACATACCAACCCTATCTGCGCCATACATTCTGTCAAGATAACTCCTGGAGTAACTGGGTAATTCTTGAAATGACCTTTATAAAAAAATGCATTTTCATTAAAAGTATATATTCCTGAAATTCCATCTTCCGAAACAGAAAGCACTTCATCCACAAACAAAAAAGGTTCAGAATATGGCAGCTGCGATATGATTTCGTTTTTCTTCAAATTACATTTTAAATATCACCTTAGACTTTCCCCGCCATCTACTTTCACAATAGTTCCGTTTATCCAATCTCCTTCTTTTTTACAAAGTAGGAATACAACATTTGCAACATCCGCAGGGATAGTTAGTCTATTGAAAGGATTTCTCTTTTTAGCCATTTCAACCAATTTTTCACTTCCCGGAATTGCCAGAAATGAAGGCGTTTCTGTGGTTCCTGCCTGAATACAGTTTGTTGTAATCCCCAATGGAGCCAACTCTACCGCCATATTTCGCATTAATGCTTCAAGTACTGACTTCGCTGCAGAAACAGCAGCATAACCTGGCCAAACTTTTGAGTTCCCTTCGCTTGTAAAAGCGATACTTCTGGCTTTATCTGTGAATATTTGTTCTTGAATTAAAGCCTGAGCCCACTCATACCAGCTAACAGCCATTGCATGAATAGTTATGTCAAAATCCTGTTTTGAAAGGATTTCATTTTTGTCGCCATGCATTTTTTTCAAACTTCCTTTTGCAATGCTATGCAGAAGTATTTTCACGCTATGCTTAGGCAGCTCATTAAGTATTTCGTTCCTAACATCTCTATTTAAAGCGTCTTTATTAAATGTTTTTACTGATACGCCAAAGGATTTCAACTTTTCGATTTCTTCCTCAAAAGCAGCCAAATTACTCTTACGGTCTCTATGTACAATGCAAATATTCATTCCTTCAGAAGCAAGTTTTTTAGCGCTGGCTAGACCCAATCCACTACTACCTCCAAGAATTAATGCCCATTGATTTTTAAATTCATTCATAGTTAAAATTTCAATAAAACCCTTTGTGCCGAAAAACCAGGTCCAAAGCTCAGCATCAGGCCAAAATCACCACTTTTGGGTTTTTGGTCCATAAAGCGTTCCAAAACATACAGTACGGTGGCACTGCTCATATTTCCGTACAATTTAAGCACTTCTTTGGTATCTTCAATGTTTTTACCCAAACTGCCGAACAAATCCTCTACTGTTTCCAGTATTTTTCGCCCTCCAGGATGAAAAATAAGATGGTCTATATCCTTAATTTCAAGATTATTCTTTTTCAAAAAAGGATGGACAATGGCAGGAAAATGTTCTGCAATTTTTTGGGGAACGTTTTTATCTAAAATCATTTGAAGCCCTGTGTTTACAATTTTGAAGCCCATCATATCTGTTGCGTCGTAAAAATGGTACATTTCTTCGGCGAGTATTTCGGGTCCGTTATCCGCTTCATTTGAGGACAAGAGAACACAGGAAGCGCCATCGCCAAAGATAGCAGCACTAACAATATTCACCATAGAAAAATCATCCAATTGAAAAGTTGCTGTGGGGGCTTCCAAAGCGATTACAGCAGCACGTTTTCCTGGATTTGCCTTTAAAAAATTGTTTGCATATATAATTCCTGAAATTCCAGCAGCACAACCCATTTCAGTAACTGGAAGACGCACGATGTCTTGCCTCATTTTCAATTCGTTTATCAGATAGGCATCTACTGAAGGAATCATAATTCCGGTACAGCTAACAGTAATTATAAAATCAATATCCGTAGGTTTCCAGCTTGCTTTATCAAGTGCTTTTTGAAGGCACTGTTTACCTAACTTTGTTATTTCGCGTACGTAAATATCGTTGCGTTCCTCAAAGCTTGTATTTGTAAAAACTTCCACAGGATCCATTATCGAATACCGTTTATCCACCGCTGCTCCTTCAAAGATTTTTATCACTTTTCTTTGAAAACGGCTATCCTGTCCCTGCATCCATTGCTTTACAAATGGGATGATCTCAGCAGTCTCTCTACTGTATTTAGGAAGTTGCTTTGCTACTGTAGTTATCTTAACGTTCATAAATTCTTCTTAAGTATCCATTGATATCGGAATGCCCAACACCAGTGAATATCGCTTTTTTGATTTGGGATTTCTTTGGAAAATATTTCCAGTTCACTTTTTTTGAACCCTCTAGCAATAGAAACCAATCCATCATGTCTTGCTGTTTCTGTGCTCAAAAATAGTTTACACACTATCTTAAACAGGTAAAAAGCTTCTTTACTTCTTTGCAAATCGTTTATTATTAATCCTATATAGGATTTTTCCAACAAAACATTCAATAGACTTTTAATCTTTTCATTTTTGAAATGATGCAAAAACAGTGTACACAATGCAATATCGCAATTTGGGATTAATTCTTCATTTAAAAAAACATCAACTTTTTCAAAAGAAATGTTTGGATAATTATTGCTTTGCTTTTTGGCAACCTTTAAAATATTCTCGTTGAAATCCAATCCAATACACTTAAAATTGAAATTGTTTTTCTCTCCGAAATCACTACATTTTCGAAGCAATTCCCCATCACCACAGCCAATATCCAAAAGTGTAATACTTTTATTCTTTGGGTGATTTTTTAATAATTTTTGCAATCCATCAATTGTAATATTATTACCGCCCAGCCATTTATTTACGATTTTTAGATCTTTCAAAAGGTTTTTCATTTCCTCCCCTTGAAAGTCCAAGTCGTCCATTATTTCTTCTTGTTCAGATCTATATTTATCGCTGAATGTAATCATTTCAATGGGCTTCCGTGTGTTTTTTCAATTAATTTTGGCAACAATGAAGGAACAAATTTTGCCAATGAAAATCCCACACTAGAAGCGTATGGGTTCAATAAAACTTTCTGAATAAATCTTCCGGTTTTTAACCTTCCGGCGAATTCGTTCTCCCATTTGGTTGTGTATTTTTCTTCCAATTTGGATCTTTCGAAATTGTTGTTTTTAAATGCTTCAAGAAACAATTCCGAAAAAATTTGGGCGCTTTTTATCGCCATTGCCATTCCATTACCGCAGAGTGGATGGATAAGTCCTGCACTGTCTCCCAACATAAAGATATGGTTATTTACAGGCTCTTTTTTTTGAAAAGAAATCTGGCTGATGGTTAATGGTTTTTCGAAAATTGGTTTTGCTTCATTGAAAAATTTATTCAAATAAGGGTTTTTTGAAAGTTCTTTGTTCTGAAATAAATCAATAGCACCGTATTTTTTAAAGGATTTGAAAGTAGTTAAATAGCAAGCATTGACGGCTTCAGTTTCAATTTTACTTAACCCGCAATAGCCACCTTTAAAATTGTGCAATGCTACAGTATCATCTGGAAAATCATATTCGTAATGGGCTTTCACGGCAAGCCACGGTGAAGTTTGCTGCATAAATTTTCGATTTAAAAAAGAATCCAAATTTGATCTTTTTCCAAAAGCACCAATTACAAACGCTGCATTCAGAATATCCTTACTTTGAGTTGTAACCGAAAAGTTGTTTTCTTCAAAAGTTACTTTTTCAACGGTGTCAAAAATAATTTCAGCTTTATTCTTTAAAGATTCAAAAATCAAATTGTCAAGCGCATAGCGGCTTATACCAAAACCTCCAAGCGGTAAATTGGCTTTTAGAGGAAGCCCTTTCGCATCAGTAATCTCAAATTTTGATATTTTTTTTGCTCCAACTGAAAATGGATCAATTCCTAAAGAATTTAAATATGTCAAAACTTCGTTACTCACATACTCACCACAAACTTTATGTTGCGGATATTCACTTTTTTCAATCAAACATACCTTACAATTATTATTTGCAAGATGCAATGCGGCTGTAAGACCTGCCAGGCCGCCGCCTATAACTATAATATCTCTTTTTGTTTTGTTTGCCATGTTTGCTTTAAAGCTAAAAAAAAATCCCGACCAAAAAAGAGGTACGGGATCTTTTAGTAATTTTAAATTTTTAACTATTCGCCTGCTTCCTTCTTGGCTTCATTCTTCATTTTTTCATTTGGAATGATAGCAAGGTTCACACGACGGTTTTTAGCACGACCTTCAGCTGTTGTATTGTCTGCAACTGGAGCTGTTTCACCATACCAATTGGTAGTAAATCTTCCAGAGCCTAAATTTTTGTTCTGTACAAAATAATTTGTAACGGACTGCGCTCTGTTTTTGGAAAGTGTCATGTTCATTTCATCAGCACCTACGCTATCAGTATGACCCACAACAAGAACATCTGTGTCAGGATATTCTTTTAACACATTTGCAAGTTTGTCTAAAGTGGCTTGAGAGGCAGCGTTGATGTTATATTTAGCAGTGTCAAAATAAACACCACTGTTCTCATCAAAAGTAATTACTATACCGTCATCTACTCTTACTACTTGAGCTCCAGGTATTTCTTCTTCAATTTGTTGGGCTTGTTTGTCCATTTTGTTTCCAATAAGAACTCCAGCTCCACCACCAACTACACCTCCAATAACTGCGCCAAGTGCTCCGTTACCACCTTTGCCTACGTTATTTCCAATAATGGCACCCAAAATAGCACCACCCGTAGCACCAATGACGGCACCTTTTTGTTTATTGTTAGCATTTTTTGTGGCTTCACAGCTTCCTAAACTTATAATTAGGGTGAAAGCTAAAGCTACTAATGCGGTTTGTTTAAAAAATGTTTTCATAATTATTGTTCGTTTATTTTAGAAAAATTCATGTTTATTTTAAAAGGTTTGCCATCCAACGTAACAGTTTGCTCCCAACGCATTGAGCTTTCGTTAAGTTGGGAAAGATGTAATCTGAATCCAACATTGTTTTCTGACTTTCCTTTAGCATTTGTGGGTTTTAACATAAAATCATAGAGTCCAGATGCAGGATCAATTTCAATTATGGTAAATATAAAATCACGCTGACCAGTCGGACAGTCAGGGTTGTCAATATTATAATTTCCAGTATTGTTATTAGGAATGAATCTCCAGGTACTTCCTTCGAAACATTCTACTGATGTTTCATTGAATAAGGTAACATTATAAGTTCCTGATGAGTCATAGGTAATATTGTCTAAAGTCCAATAGCCTTTAATAACTTTTCGAGATTCTTGTACGGTCTTTGGTGTTCCGCAAGAAAATGCTGTGGCCGCAATTAGGGCCAAAATGAGGATTTTTTTCATAAATGATAGTTTGTGTTAAAAAGAGTTTAGTAAATTTTATCTTTTGAATAATCTTGAGAGTAATGATAGTACTAATAATACTATAAAGATGTAAAAGATAATTTTTGCGATATCGGCCGCACCATCTGCGATGCCACCAAATCCAAAAACTGCTGCAATGATTGCAATAACTAGGAAAATAACGATCCAACGTAACATATTTTTTAAGTTTTAATGATTAGTATGGTACTAATTTAAACAACAATTTTAACGCTTGTATTTTCTTTGTCTTAAGTTTAACAACGAATGTTAAAATATTAGTAAGATAATAAATTCAATAGGTATTCTTTGAATTTTTCTTTAGGAAGGTAGGCAGATTCTAAATTTGCAGCAAAAGGAATTGGCGTCTCTAAACTTGCTACACGTTTTACTGGAGCATCCAAATGTTCAAAACAATTTTCCATTATTAATGCTGAAATATCGGAAGCTATCCCACCGAACATAGAATCTTCTTGTAGGATAATTACCTTTCCAGTTTTCTTTACTGAATTGTAAATTGTCTCTGTATCTAAAGGAATTAATGTTCGCAGATCGATCAAGTCTGCACTAATTTCTTTGTTTTGATCTAAAGTTTCCAATGCCCAATGTACACCAGCTCCATAGGTTATTATTGTAACGTCTTTTCCTTCCCTTAGAACCGAAGCTTTGCCTAAAGGAAGTGTGTAATAGTCAGTTGGAACATCTTGGCGAATACTTCTGTACAACGCCTTATGCTCAAAGAACATCACGGGGTTGGGATCTTCAATACTTGTAGCCAATAAGCCTTTGGCATCGTAAGGAAAAGCTGGGTAAACAACTTTTAAGCCAGGAGTGTGAGTAAACCACGCCTCATTGGTTTGGCTGTGGAACGGTCCAGCTCCCACTCCCGCGCCACAGGGCATTCGCACAACTACATCGGCTTTTTCATTCCAACGATAATGACTTTTCGCGAGATAGTTTATGATTGGATTAAAACCAGAAGTAACAAAATCTGCAAACTGCATTTCCACTACGGCTTTAAATCCATTTATGGAAAGCCCCATTGCTGCAGAAACGATTGCAGACTCGCATATAGGTGTGTTGCGAACGCGCTCTTTACCAAATTGCTCTACAAAACCTTCGGTTATTTTGAAAACCCCGCCATATTCAGCAACGTCCTGCCCCATAATCACGAGATTGTCGTGACGCTCCATACATTGCTTTAAACCTTGGGAGATAGCATCAATCAATCGAATATTTTCATTGTTTAAATTTTCAGTAACTTCTTGATATTTAAATTCTTTATAAACATCATTTAACTCGTTAGCTTCAGTAGATTCTATCTTTGGTTCCGCAAAAGCAATATCCAAATTTTCATCTATTTCGTGCTTAAACTCATCTTTAAATTCCTGTATTTTTTCATTAGAAAGAATTCCTTCAGCTAATAAATAGCTTTCAAAATTCAAAAGTGGATCACGCAATCCCCATTCGTCAATTAAATCTATTGGAACATACTTTGTACCGCTCGCCTCTTCGTGGCCGCGCATTCTGAAAGTTTTGAATTCCAATAGCACCGGACGTGGATTTATCCGCATACTTTCAACTAAATCTTTCAATTTGGTATAAACTTCCAATATATCATTACCCTCAATAATATGAGACTCCATACCGTAACCCTTTCCCCTGTCCGCGATATTCTCACAATTATATTGTTCGTTTGTAGGTGTTGAAAGACCATATCCGTTGTTCTCAACACAAAAAAGTACTGGAAGTTGCCAAACGGAAGCAACGTTTAATGCCTCGTGGATATCACCTTCGCTGGTACCGCCTTCGCCTGTAAATACGGCACATACTTTATTATTTCCCTTTAATTTGTTTGCCAGAGCAATTCCATCAGCTACACCAAATTGGGGGCCTAAATGCGAAATCATCCCAACAATGTGGAATTCCTGTGTTCCAAAGTGAAAACTTCTATCACGGCCTTTGGTAAAACCGTTTGCTTTTCCCTGCCATTGTGAAAACAATCTGTGAAGTGGAATATCACGCATTGTAAAAACCGCTAAGTTTCGGTGCATTGGCAGGATGTACTCGTCTTTATCCAAAACCGCCGTAATTCCTACTGAAATCGCTTCCTGCCCTATTCCACTAAACCATTTCGAAACCTTTCCTTGTCGAAGAAGAATAAGCATTTTTTCTTCTATCAACCTCGGTTTCAGCATTCCACGGTATAGTTTCAATAATGTGGCATCATCAAGGCCTTTTCGGTTATAATCAAAGAAAATATGCGAGGTGGTTTCAGGTTTCATCTTTAATAATTAGAAGTTTCAAAAGTAGAAAAAAACCCATTGCAATAAGGTTTATTAAGGCAAAATTTAGCTGCGGAAAAACTTTCGCAATTTGGTATCTTTGTAACTTAAATTTAATTGCTATGAATAACATACCCAGTGTAGATTTAGCCGATTTCCTTTCAGATGATCCAAAAAGAAAACAAAAATTCGTGAATGAAATTGGTTTGGCTTATGAAGAGATAGGCTTTGTTTCGCTCAAAAACCATTTCCTCAGCGATGATTTGGTTGAAGAACTATACAAAGAAGTGAAAAGTTTTTTTGCACTTCCACTTGAAGTAAAGGAAAAATATGAAATTGAAGGCCTGGGCGGACAACGCGGCTATATTTCCTTCGGAAAAGAACACGCCAAAGGCAAAAAAGAAGGCGATTTGAAGGAGTTTTGGCACTTTGGGCAAGAACCTTCCGAAGATGCTAATCTTGAAGAAGAATATCCAAAAAACGTGCAAGTAAAGGAACTTCCAGATTTCAACCATACCGGAATGGAAGCCTATCGAATGCTTGAGAAAACAGGAATCTATGTGCTTCGGGCTTTGGCTTTGTATATAGGTCTAGATGAATTTTATTTTGATCATTGGGCAAACAACGGAAATAGTATTTTGCGCCCCATACATTACCCACCTATTACAGAAGAACCAAAAGGCGCAGTACGTGCGGGAGCTCACGGCGATATAAACTTGATAACTTTATTGATGGGTGCTTCTGCTGGTGGATTACAGGTTTTGCGAAAAGATGGCGAATGGATTGATGCAATTCCTAATGAAGACGAACTCGTTATTAATGTTGGCGATATGCTTGAAAGACACACAAACAACAAATTGCGATCAACTATTCACCGTGTTACAAACCCTCCACGAGAAGAATGGGGCAGTCCACGCTATTCCATTCCTTTCTTTATGCACCCTCGTAGCGACATGAAACTTAACTGCTTACCGGAATGTATAGATTCAGAACACCCAAGGGCTTTTGAAGATATTACAGCCGGTGAATTTTTGCACCAACGTTTGGTAGAAATCGGATTAATAAAAAAATAATGGATTTAAAAGATCAATTAAAAAACCTTTTCCCGGATCACGAACCAATTGATGTTCCTGAAACAAAGGAAGAACCCTCATTTTGGCTGCAGGATGACCCGATGATTTGTAAATATGAAAAGCGAAAAGGCAAACCTATTACGATTATTGAAGGATACACTGGCGCAGATTCTGATTTTAAAATGCTTGCGAAGGAACTAAAACAATTACTGAGCGTTGGTGGAAGTTTTAAAAATGAACAAATCATTATTCAAGGTGATTATCGCGATAAGATTATGCAATTTTTGAAAGATAAGGGGTTTAAAGTGAAAAGAGTTGGGGGATAAAATTAAAAAAATGAAAATTGAAGAATCCGAATTAATACTCACCCCCGAAGGCAAAATCTATCATTTAGATCTTGCACCATCACAATTGGCTCCAACTATTATAACAGTGGGTGATCCCGGCCGTGTAGAAATGGTTTCTAAATACTTTGATACTATTGAAACAACTGCACAGCATCGGGAATTCAAAACCCATACAGGAACTTATAAAGGAAAACGAATCAGCGTGATTTCTACTGGAATTGGCCCTGACAATATTGACATTGTTTTCAACGAATTGGACGCTTTGGTAAACATAGATTTTGAAAAACGCCAAGTCAAAAAAAAGTTGACATCCCTTGACATTATTAGAATCGGTACCTCTGGAGGATTAACCCCTGATATTGACGTGGATAGTTTTTTAATAAGTACTCTAGGCATTGGTCTAGACAACGTAATGCATTATTACGACAAAACCGATAAGATTTTCAATCGTGATTTTGCACAATCGTTTATTGACCACACGCAATGGAACCCGGATAATTCGGTTCCGTACGCAGTAGAAGCTGATAAAACTTTACTTAAGAAATTCACTTCAGAAAAAATCATTCAGGGTATAACCATTACCAATGTTGGTTTTTATGGGCCGCAGGGACGTGTGCTTCGCGCAAAACTGAAAGATGAAAATTTAAATGAAAAACTTACCTCCTTCCGCTATAAAAAGAAAAAAATAACCAATTTGGAAATGGAGACATCAACAATGTACGGAATGGCAAAATTGTTAGGCCATCGCGCGCTTTCAATGAATGCCATCATAGCCAATCGTGCTTCTGGAACTTTCAGTAAAGATGCATCAAAAACGATTGATGCGCTTATTCAATACACTTTAGGAAAAATTGCAGAATGAAAAATTTTTTAATTGGCGGTGTGCCAGAACATTTTAACTTGCCTTGGTATATTGCACTTCGCGATAAGGAATTTCAAAAAGAAGGAATCAATCTTCGGTGGAAAGATTACCCTGGCGGAACCGGTCAAATGGCCCGTGCATTGCGTGAAAAGGAAATAGATATGGCCGTAATCCTCACGGAGGGAATGGTTCGCGATATTATTAATGGGAACGAAAGCAAGATTGTTCAGGTTTTTGTAAAGTCGCCTCTTTTATGGGGAATACACGTTGCAGCCAATTCAGAATATGAAACTGTTTCAGACTTAAAAGGAACTGAAGCCGCAATCAGTCGTTATGGTTCCGGATCACATTTAATGGCTTTCGTAAATGCCGAAATTCTTAATTGGGATTTAAAAAATGATTTGAATTTTAAAGTAATTAAAGATTTGGAAGGCGCTTTGGAAGGACTTCCCAAAGGAAACGGTGATTATTTTATGTGGGAAAAGTTTATGACAAAGCCACACGTAGACAACGGTATTTTCCGTTTAATTGGTGAATCGCCTACTCCTTGGCCTAGTTTCGTAATCGCTGTTCGGAATGATGTTTTAGAGAATGATGAAGAAAGTGTTCAATCAATTTTAGAAGTAATAAACACCATAACTGAGAACTTCAAAAATACTCCAGGGATTGATGAAATCATTGCAAAACGTTACGGCCAAAAAATTGAAGACGTTCGCGAATGGCTGTCATTAACCGAGTGGAGCGATAGGCAATTAACTTCAAAAGAATTGGAAAACATTCAACAAAAACTACTGGAACTTGATTTAATTGAAAATAAAATTCAGGAAATCAGCATCTTACATAAATTCCAAAAAAAATCTTAAAATTTACGCAACCCGAAAGTAGAACTTGCATCTTATTATTATAAAACCAAGTATTATGACTACTTTTTTAATCGTTTTGGGGGCGTTGTTAGTCACAAACTTCTTACTATTGCAGTTTAGTTGCAATGACGCTACCGAATCAGAAGTGCCCGAAGAAGAATAAGAAATATCCCCATTTCTTTTCTTTCATAAAAATCACCATTTAATTGGGTTTTCCCCTGTTTGCTTTAAATATTCATTTGTTTTACCGAAGTGTTTGTTTCCAAACCAATAGCCTCTATTTGCCGCCAATGGTGAAGGATGACCACTGGTTAATACCAAATGTTTTGAAATATCTACTTTTGATCCTTTCTTTTTTGCCGGCCCTCCCCAAAGTAAAAATACCAACCCTTCCCTCTCTTTTGAAAGTTTTTCAATTACTGCATCCGTAAATTGTTCCCAACCTTTGTTTTGATGGCTTCCAGCCTGATGTGCCCGAACAGTTAAGGTTGCATTGAGCAATAATACGCCTTGATCTGCCCAGCGTTCCAAATTTCCGCTTTGGGGAATTGGAGAGCCAATATCTGTTCTTATTTCTTCAAAAATATTTTTCAGCGAAGGAGGAACCGCAACATTCTTGCCTACCGAAAAACACAAACCGTGTGCCTGTCCTGGTCCGTGATATGGGTCCTGCCCTATTATTACAACTTTCACTTTCTCAAAAGGCGTATGGTTAAAGGCCGAAAAAATCTGCTTTCCCGGTGGAAAACATTTTGTTGAAACATATTCAGCTTTTACAAATTCCGCCAAATTTTTAAAGTAGGGTTTTTCAAATTCTTCTTTTAAAATCGCCTTCCATCCTGGCTCAATTGTTACCTCCATTATTGTTACTTTTGTATGGTTGCTGAAAAAGTAAAATTAATGGAAATAAAACGGAAAGCCCGTATAGACAGTAAAACTTTAGAGGACCTTGAATTTCCTTCGGTGTTGCGCCAAGTTGCAGAATTCTGCATTACCGAACCGGGACGTGAGACTGTGCTTTCAATTGTGCCCTTTCAGGATTTTGATGAAATAGAACCCGAACTACAACGTGTAAAGGAATTTACAGCTTCGTTTGATGGTGACAACAGAATTCCAAACCACGGCTTCGAACCAATTTTTAGAGAACTTCGTTTGCTTGAAATTGAAAACAGCAGCTTGGAAATTTCGGGTTTTCGTAAAATTCTTTCCATTTCTGAAACCACTCGGATTCTCCTAAAATTCTTTAAAAAGTTCGAGGAATTCTATATTCACTTAAATTCCTTTTCGGAAGAAGTAAATTACACATCAATCATTTCCGAAGAAATAAACAAAAGAGTTGACAAATACGGCGAAATAAAAGACGAGGCTTCTACTGAACTTGGGGTTATTCGCAGAAGATTGAATGTGGTGAAGGGAAAGATAAATTCTTCGTTCACAAAAGCACTTTCACAGTACATTCAAAATGATTACTTGGACGAAATCCGCGAGTCTGTGGTGGAAAACCGGCGGGTTTTAGCGGTAAAGGCAATGCACCGTAAAAAAGTGAAAGGCGCCGTTTTGGGAAGTTCAAAAACTGGAAGTATTGTTTACATAGAACCTCAGGAAACCTTAGAATATGCTAACGAGCTTAGCAATTTAATTTACGAGGAAGATGAAGAAATAAAGCGCATTCTAAAGGCAATGACGGAATTTGTGCGTCCGCATGCTTCACTTTTGGAAAGCTATCAGGAATATCTAATAAAGATGGATGTGCTTTATGCCAAAGCAAAATATGCGTTGAAAATAAATGGCGTTTTGCCAATTCTCACTTTCAGCCAAAAAGGCGGACAGTCGGAAAAAAAGATTTCACTTCAAAAGGCATTTCATCCGTTGTTGTTGGTTTCAAACAATAAACGGAAGGAAAAAACATTTCCGCAGAGTATTGAACTGGAACCGGATAAACGAATTATAGTAATTTCTGGTCCAAACGCTGGCGGGAAAAGTATTACGCTTAAAACTGTGGGACTTTTGCAGTTAATGCTTCAAAGTGGTCTGTTGATTTCCGCCGAACCACAAAGTGAAATGTGTTTTTTCAAACGTATTTTGACAGATATTGGCGACAACCAATCCATCGAAAACCATCTCAGCACTTATAGTTATCGTTTAAAAAAGATGAATCAATTCCTAAAAAAGTGCAATAACAAAACGCTTTTTTTGATTGATGAATTTGGAACGGGAAGCGATCCCGAACTAGGTGGCGCATTGGCCGAAACATTTTTGGAGGTTTTTTATGAACGTGAAGCTTTCGGAATAATTACAACACATTACACTAATTTAAAATTGTTGGCAAACGAACTTCCGCACGCAATAAATGCAAATATGCAGTTCGACAATAAATCGTTGGAACCTTTGTATCACTTGCATTTGGGCGAGGCTGGAAGTAGTTATACTTTTGAGGTTGCGCAGAAAAATGGAATTCCCTACAGTTTGATAAACAAAGCGAAAAAGAAAATTGAGCGAGGAAAAGTTCGTTTTGATAAAACTATTGCCAACCTTCAAAAAGAACGTTCAAATCTCCGTAAGACTTCAGAATCCTTAAAAAATGAAGAACAAAAAGCTCGGGTTGAAGGTAAACAGTTGGAAGAAGTAAATGCTCGAGTACAGGAAAAGTTGGAAAGCTATCAGGAATTGTTTGATGCCAACCAGAAACTAATCAGTTTGGGGAAAAAAGTTGATGTGCTTTCTGAAAAATACTTCAACAACAAACAGAAAAAGCAGTTGATCGATGAATTGATGAAGCTGGTAATGATTGAAAACAGCAAGCGAAAAAAGCTTGCTCCAAAAGCGAAAAAGATTGTAAAAGCCAAAGAACAGGAGGTTATTAAAGAAGTTGAAAAGAAAGTTGAAGTAATCCGCGAACGCAAAAAAGAGGAAAAGGAAAAAGCCAAGAAACTTCCACCACCAAAACCGAAAGTTACACTGAAAATTGGCGACAGAGTACGAATGATTGACGGTCGTGCTATTGGAACGATTGATACAATTGAAAAAAATAAAGCGATTGTTAATTACGGAATATTTACAACTAATGTGAGTTTGGAAGAACTGGAAAAAGTTTAATTTAGGTCTTGACCGCGCTCGACCAGACAAATGTCTCCTCGAGCGTATTCGAAAGGTTATTATGAATGAAAAGTATAAAATAATCCTCTTCGACGGTGTTTGCAATCTCTGCAACGGCGCGGTTACCTATATCATAAAGCGCGATAAAAAGAACGTTTTCAAATTTGCTGCACTTCAAAGTGAAATTGGGCAGGAGTTGATTTCAAAATTTAATATTGACACTTCAAAAATAGATTCAATCATACTTATTGATGGTGAGAAACATTACGAAAAATCTTCCGCCGCACTTCATATTGCAAAACAACTTTCAGGCGCTTATCCCCTACTTTTTGGGTTTATGATTGTTCCAAGATTCATTAGAAATGCAGTTTACGATTACATTGCCCGAAATCGCTACAAATGGTTTGGGAAAAAGGAGAGTTGCATGATTCCTACTGCGGAATTGAAATCTAAATTTCTATAAAGAAGTTTTTACTTATTTTATTTCTCAAAATAATTGAGACGCAGTGTTCCCTTGTTCAAAAGAGCTAAGCGCTCATTCCTTCTATTTTAAAAAATTATTGCGTGATAGTTTTGGTTCTATAACCAATAAAAACCATCACCATGAAAAATTTACTACTTTATTTCCTAATGCCTTTTTCAATATTTGCAAATTCGGAAAAACCTACGACTTCAAAAATTGAAAAAGTTACCGTTTATTTGGAAGGTGCTTCCATAGAACGAACATCTTCCATTAATCTTATTTCAGGCGAAAACACCTTTGTTTTTAATAATCTTTCTCCGGATATTGATGAAAATAGCATACAGATTTCGGGTCTCGGAAATGCTTCTATTCTTTCAATAATTTTCAATATAGATTATCTTGAAAAGAAAGAGGTTTCTGAAGAATATAAAAATTTAAAGAGTGCATTAGAAGATTTGGAAACTGAAAAAAACGCAGTCGAAAATGTTATTGAGGGATTCAAACAAGAACTGCAATTATTGCAGCAAAACCAAAAAATAAATAGTGATGCAACGGATCTTTCCCTTGAAAAAGTAAAGGAAATGTCCGTGTATTACAGAAATCGGACTACTGAAATAAAAAATGCCATTTATAAGCAGTATCAAAAAATAACCGATTTGAAAAGCAAAATTTCAGATCATCAAAACGAACTGTTGAAGCTGGACGATTCCAAAAAGGAACAACGTGGTAAAATATCCTTAAAGCTTAATTCCCAAAAACCCGCAAACCTTATTTTGAATATAAAGTACAACATTAAAAATGCTGGATGGTTTCCGTTGTATGATATTCGTGCTACAAACACTTACTCACCCATCGAGTTTTCATATAAAGCAAATGTATATCAGCAAAGCGGGACGGATTGGGAAAATGTGAATGTTGTATTATCTACGGGCGATCCAAACACGAACAACAGTAAGCCTATTCTTTTACCACGCTATTTAAATTTCAACAATAAAAGTTATGCAAGTTCTACACCCGTTCGTAATATCAGTTATAAATACAACCCTACAATCCGTCGTGTTACAGGAACTGTTATCGACGATACTGGTTTGCCCTTGCCTGGAGTCAATGTTATAGAAGATGGAACATCAAACGGCACACAGACAGATTTTGACGGAAATTATACACTGGACATTCAAGGTTCCCGTGAACTAGCTTATAGTTATGTTGGTTTTGAAACCGAAACGCTTCCCATCTATGCGAGTACAATGAATGTAACTTTAAATCCAGATCATGCTGCTTTAGAGGAAGTTGTTGTTACTGCTTATGGAGCAAGAAATAATTCAACAGACAATACCCTTTCTGGAAAAGCTGCAGGTGTGCAGGTAACTTCTTCAAATGGAAAACCTGGACAAAACGCTTTTGTAAGAATTAGAGGGACAGGAAGTTTAACAGCGTCGAATCCGTTGTATATTCTTGATGGAGTTCCTATTTCTGAAAGTGAATTGAAAGATATCGATGATGCCTCAATTGCAGATATAAGAGTTTTAAAAGACGCTTCAGCAACTGCGATATACGGTTCTCGTGCAGCAAATGGAGTTGTTGTAATTACTACAAAAAATCCTAATGAAATTGCATTTTCAACTAAAGAAACAGGAATTACCAACACCCGTTTCGAAATTAAAGATAAATATACAATCAAATCCAATGCAGAAATTACCGTGATAGAAGTTGATAATTTTGAACTTCAAGCTAACTATCAATATTATGCAGCCCCAGAGTTGAATGAAAATGTATTTCTTACGGCTACCATCAAAAACTGGGAAAAATTTGATCTGTTGAAAGGTGAGGCAAATATATATTTTGAAGGAAGTTATGCTGGAAAATCAATTATCAACCCACAGGCAACAGCCGATAGTTTAAATCTTTCACTGGGAATTGATCCGAATATAATCGTGAAACGTGAAAAACTGGAAAACTTTAAGAGCAAATCCTTTTTAGGAGGCACCAGAATTGTTGACAAAGGCTATAAAATTGAGGTAAAAAACAATAAGAAAACGTCAATTACTTTAGTTTTGGAAGACAGAATCCCCATTTCAGAAAACAAGGAAATTAAAGTGGAAGATGTTGAAACTGGTTCTTCAGAATACAATGATAAAACGGGTATTATGCGTTGGAAAATTGAGCTTCAAGCAAATGCTTCTGAGAAAAAGGAGTTTACCTATACTGTGAAATATCCAAAATTTAAAAAGGTTTATCTGTAAATTGAAAAGTGGCGATGCAACAATGCATCGCCACTTTTTTTTAATTAATTATTTGTCCAACATTTAAATCTCCAGGGGAATCATCTGCTGGCGCATTCCAGTTAAAGTCACCGTAAGTATTTCCTGTTCCAATTAGTTGTAAAGAAAAACCAACAGCTGTGGTTGTATCCGATTCTTCAACACCTATATCTATTGAAGTCATTCCGTTAGCGGTATTGTTTGTTGCGGTAAAACTACCTTCATAGCTAATAAACTGTAAAACTTGATTGTTTGATAATTTAACTAATGCTATTCCTTCCATATCATTTTGTATAGATGTAGGATAAAAATCTATTGCTCCATAATTGTTAGATTCGTCATCAATAATTCCAGATAAGGTAAGTCCATAATTGGACTGGCCATTACTTCCATTATAAAACAACAATCTGTAATTGCTTAAATCCAAACCCGCGGGTCCAGCAATCTCCACAAATTCACCAATATCTGCACCAATATTGTCATAATGAAACTCATTGATCCAAGGTTCTACAGCAATCGTGTCCATACAGTAGATGTTTTCCCAACTCGTGCCATTCCAAATCTGCAGACATCCAATAGATTCCACAAAAATCACTAAACCTACATCATTTGAAGAGGGGTTTATCAAATCCCTTTGTGCAGCAACTTCTACTCTTGGAGGCATTATTCCTTTATATGTGAGACCACCATCTGAAGTACTGCTCACTTCAAGCATTGAAGAACTACTGGGGTTTACTGTTCCAATCCCCACCTGGCCAAACAAATTCCCCATTGTAAAGCCAGCACAAAAAACTAATACAATTGTTTTCATAACTATGATATTTAGTCATAGCTAAACAGGTAAAATTCAAAAAAAAAAATTAGATCGGGCACTTATTGCCGGGGAGAAGTAATAATCTAAATTAATAAAATTAATTTATTTATCCAAGACCTAATTCGTTAAAAGCTAAGCTTTTCTGAAAAATATTTATGTAAAACAATATTTTTAAAATTAAGATTTCAAATCGAAGGTATCAGAAGGGTTATCGTGCGGTACATAATTCAGCATATCTTCTCCTTTGGCTATGATAGTACAAACCGTGGCATCTCCGGTTACGTTCACTACCGTACGGAACATATCCAGAATTCTATCCACAGGGAAAATAATTGCTATCCAAGCTGGGTTTAATCCAACGGACTCCAGAACAATTATTAGCATTACCAACCCAGCACTTGGCACGGCTGCTGAACCAATTGATGCTAATGTTGCTGTAAGCACTATTGTAAGTTGTTGTCCAAGTGTTAAATCAATCATATGCAACTGTGCAAGAAAAACAACGGCCACAGCTTGATAAAGACAGGTTCCGTCCATATTTACGGTCGCTCCAATTGGTAAAACGAAGCTGGTAATCTTTTTGTCAACACCTAAATTCTCTTCAACACATTCCATGGTAACGGGCAAGGTTGCCGCACTACTTGAAGTGGAAAAGGCCAAAGTCTGTGCAGGAGCCATCGCTTTAAAAAATCCTTTGTAGGGTATTTTCTTTACAAATAATTTCATCAGCAATGGGTAAATAATAAATATCATAAGCATTAGACCTACAAAAACGGTAAGCGAGTACCAACTTAATCCTTTAAAGATTTCATAAACTTTTCCAATATCATCACCAGCCATTTTGCTTACCACGCCTGCCAAAAGTGCAAATACAAAGAATGGCGCAGCCTGCATAACCAAGTCAACCATTTTCAAAAACACTTCCATGGCACTGTCCATAAAGTCTGTAACAGGTTTTGATTTTTCATTGGGAATCAATAACAGGCAGACCCCGAAAAATATTCCAAAGAAAATAATCTGAAGCATCAATCCATTGTCTGTAAGCGAAAAGAAGAAATTTTCGGGAACAATATCCACCAAAGGCTGCAATGGGGTTGATTCTTTTGTTTTTTCGGCTGTTTGCATTTTTTCGGTAACCGAGGCGTCCCTAAGCTCCCCTTTGGAAAGATCTGTGATTTTCTGTGCACGTTCAAAGAAAGCTGGATCTTGTAAATAATTGATACCATCCTTTATTTCATGTCCTTCCGAAGAAGCCCATATTTCATAGCTTATTCTATTGTCAATTCTGCTTTGTTCGTCAATTAATTTCCCAGGCTTAATAACGTTAACAAGCGCCAGGCCTAGACTAACTGCAAATAGCGTAGTTATTAAATATGCCAAAAGTGTCTTCCCTCCCATTCTACCCAAACTGGACGGATCGCCAATGTTCGCTACCCCACTGATTATGGACACCAAAACTAATGGCACGGCAATCAGTTTCAATAAATTTATGAAAATTTTACCGAAAGGTGCTATCCAATCTATCGTGAATTCACTCCATCCCAATTGACTGGAAAGCAATGCCCAAATAATACCTAATACAAGTCCGATAATGATTTTCCAGTGTAGCGCTAGTTTTTTCATATAAATTTTAAATTCTTTAAATTTTCGAAATTTTGTTCAATAGATAGAAATCCGCCAAAACCAATGCAGCCATTGCTTCCACAATGGGTACGGCGCGAGGAACAACACAAGGGTCGTGACGGCCTTTTCCTTCAGCTTCGGCCTTGTTTCCTTTGCTGTCAATAGTTTGTTGTTTTTGCATAATGGTTGCCACTGGCTTAAAGGCAACATTAAAATAAATGTCCTCACCATTGCTTATTCCTCCCTGAATTCCGCCGCTATGATTGGTTTTTGTACTTCCATCTTCATTGAATTCATCATTATGTGTACTTCCTTTCATCACAGTTCCCGCAAAACCACTTCCGTATTCAAAACCTTTTACGGCGTTAATAGAAAGCATAGCTTTTCCAAGTTCTGCATGAAGTTTATCAAAAACGGGTTCGCCAAGACCTATCGGTACATTTTGGATAACGCAGGTAATGGTTCCACCAACGGTATCGCCTTCTTTTCGGATTGATTTAATGAAATCTTCCATTTTCGAAGCCATTCCTGCATCGGGACAACGAACAGGATTTTTTTCTATTTCTGAAAAGTCAACTGTAGAATAATGTTTTTTAAGCTCCATTTCACCTACGGAAGAAACATAGGCGGTGATTTTTATATTCTGAAGCAATTGTTTCGCAATGGCACCAGCCACTACCCTACAAGCAGTTTCACGTGCAGAGGAACGCCCTCCACCGCGATAATCACGGTTTCCATATTTTTTATCGTAGGTGTAATCCGCATGTGAAGGACGGTAAATATCTTTTATGTGGCTGTAATCCTTGCTTTTTTGATCGGTATTTTCAATTATAAAACCAATTGGGGTACCCGTAGTTTTTCCTTCAAATATTCCAGAAAAAAATTTTACTTCATCTTCTTCCTTTCGTTGGGTAACAATTGCAGATTGCCCAGGTTTGCGACGTTGCATTTCAGCATTGATTGCTTCAAAATTCAAAGAAAGCCCTGCTGGACAGCCATCTATAATTCCTCCGATGGCAGAACCATGCGATTCGCCAAACGTGGTAATTTTAAAAATCCTTCCAAAGGAATTGCCAGCCATAGGTTGCTTTTCAACAAATGTAATTGATAGGGACGAATAATGAAAATAACGCAGTTCTTAATATTTCAGAAACATAAAACTTGTCAAGTAACCATAAAATCAAACAATCGTAACATTGACATAAAGTGTTAGCTATTTAAAATTTAGAAATTTGTAATGAAATTATCTATGCTTGAAAAGAAAGGTTGAAATTGTTGTGATTTCTGATGTCCATTTAGGGACTTATGGCTGCCACGCTAAAGAACTTCTTCATTATTTAAACTCCGTAAAGCCAAAAAAAATCATCTTGAATGGCGACATAATTGATATTTGGCAGTTTCGAAAACGCTACTTTCCGAAAGCACATCTTTTAATAATAAAAAAATTGTTATCCTTTGCTACCAAAGGCACCAAAGTATATTACATAACCGGAAATCATGACGAAAAATTACGGAGGTTTAGCAATACAAAATTGGGCAATATTCAAATTGTCGATAAGCTTTTGTTGAATCTTGATGGAAAGAATGCCTGGTTTTTTCACGGAGATGTATTTGATGCATCCGTACAACATGCGAAGTGGATCGCAAAACTTGGTGGATGGGGCTACGATTTTTTGATTCTCTTTAATCGATTTATAAATTATCTCTTGGAAAAAGCAGGCCGCGAAAAATATTCTCTTTCCAAAAAAATAAAAAACAGCGTAAAAAGTGCAATCAAGTTTATTGATAATTTTGAAACGACCGCAACCGATCTCGCTATTGACAATGCTTTTGATTATGTGGTTTGCGGCCACATTCACCAGCCCTGCATTAAGAAAGTTGAAACAGAGAAAGGAAGCTGCAAATATTTAAACAGCGGCGATTGGGTAGAAAACCTTACGGCTCTAGAATACAATAATGAACGTTGGAATTTATATTCCTATCATGACCGTCTGCAGGTTTTTCTTCCTGAGGAAGTTTTAGTTGAAGAAGAAACAGAAAATTTTGAAAGTATAGTGGCTGCAATGAAAACTTTTAAAACAATGCTTTAATCTATTTTCTTTAGAGCATTCTTCAAAATAGTTACCGGGTGCAGTGCTTTTCTTCCTGTACCGTCCAAAATTTGATGCCTGCAACTTGTACCGTTAGCTGAAATAATCATATCTTCTGAAGATTTTCGTATCGCTGGGAATAGTTTCAACTCTCCAATATCCATACTCAAATCGAAATGTTCTTTTTCAAAGCCAAAACTTCCTGCCATTCCACAGCAACCCGAAGGAATTATTGTAGGTTTATAGTTCTTGGGTAGGTTTAAAATATCGAAAGTCACTTTTTGGTTGCTAAGTGATTTTTGATGACAATGGGAATGGATTTTTATGGATTTTTCATCAGAAGTGAACTGTGCAGCGGAAATATTTCCTATTTCAATTTCAGTAGCTAAAAATTCCTCGATCAAAAAAGTGTGTTTTGCAATGGCTTCCGCTGCTATTTTATCATCTACCAAGCGAAGGTATTCATCACGAAAAGATAGGATTGCAGAGGGTTCAATGCCAATCAATGGTACATTCCCAGAAACTTTATCTTTTAAAAAAGCAGTGTTTTTATTGGCTTCTACTTTAGCCTCTTCCAAAAAACCTTTTGAAATAAGGGCTCTGCCACTATCCAAAGTGTCGATAATGGTAACTTTATAACCCAAACTCGTCAAAAGCAAAAACGAATCCAAAGCAATTTCAGCATCTAAATAATTACTGAATTCATCAACGAAAAGCAATACATCCTTATAAGTTTTATTTTCAATTGAATATGTTGTAATAGTTTGATTTTTATTTTTTTGAAGTGTTTTATTAAAACTTTTGATTGAAACGATGGGCAAAGTTCGATTAGGATGAACTCCGCTAATATTTTTAATGATTCTTGAAGTGAAATCATTCGTAAAAATCCAATTTGAAAGCTTCGAAAATCTTGAAGCCATTTTGTTCAACTTTGTACTTTTTCCGAATAATTTATTTGAAAAGGAAACTCCATTTGCCTTGTTGTATTGGTATAAAAATTCTGCTTTAGCGGTGCTAATATCCACATTGCTCGGACATTCGCTGGCACAGGCCTTGCAACTTATACAAAGGTCAAAAACTTCCTTTAATTCTTTGGAATTGAATTTATTGGCAGCTTCATTATTGGTCAAAACCTCACGCAAGGCGTTGGCACGTGCACGGGTTGTGTCTTTTTCGTTTTTGGTTGCGTGATAGCTAGGACACATTGCTCCAGCTGCTTCCGCGGTTTTTCTGCAATCACCACTGCCATTACATTTTTCAGCCAATCGGAGGATACCTTCAGAATCACTGAAATCCATGAGCGTCTTAATATTCGGTTCTGCCCTATCCACTTCATAACGAAACGATTCGTCCATTTTAAAAGCATTCACAATCTTTCCAGGGTTGAAAATATTTTTGGAATCGAAGGATGTTTTAATTCGCTTTAAAAGTTCATAATTCCTTTCTCCAATCATCAAGGGTATAAACTCTGCGCGTACAATACCATCGCCGTGTTCTCCACTAAAGGAGCCCTGGTATTTCTTGCAAAGCTTTGCAACATCGGTTGTTATTTTTCGGAAATATTCAACGCCTTCCTTATCTTTCAGATTGAGTATGGGCCGTAAATGCAACTCTCCCGCGCCGGCATGGGCATAATAGACCGCTTGCTGATCATAATTTTTCATCAAAGCGGAAAACTCTGAAATATAATTTGGCAAATCTTCCAAAGCAACTGCTGTATCCTCTATACAGGCTACAGCTTTTCGATCACCAACCATATTTCCCAACAATCCCAAACCAGCTTTGCGCAGTTCCATTGCCATTTCAATCCCTTCACCTCTTAAAACTGGATTGTGATAGCTATTTTTTGAAATAGTAAGTGACTCCAACAAAGACGTTATTTGTTTTTGTAAATCTTCTTCAGATATACTTTTTAGTTCCAGGAGTAAAATTGCTTTCGGGTTTCCTTTTACAAAAAAACGGTATGGTTCGTAGGTTTTGCTCTTTTTTGTGCAATCCAAAATCACGTTATCCATCATTTCGCAAGCGTGCAAATTGTGCTGCATAGCAATAATAACGTCATTAAGACAAGCTTCGAGTGTTTCGTAATGCGTTGCAACTATTGCGGTGAATTGTGGCGGCAAAAGATCCAACTGAAGTGTAATTTCAGTAGTGAAAGCAAGTGTTCCCTCACTTCCGCAAAGCAGTTTGCAGAGATTAATTTCCTCCTTAAAATCTCCAAAAACCGAAGTTTTTAGCAAAGCATCAACTGCATACCCAGTGTTTCTTCGATGAATTTTGGGCTTTGGAAATTCCTTCCAGATTTCCTGCTGTGTTTCATCGGAAATCAATTCACTATAAAGTGCTTTATAAATATTTCCTTCCAAAGTGTCGAGCTCAGTTTTCTTCAAAAAAGCTTCTTTTGAAAGAGACTCAAAGACAACTTCTTCTCCATTGGAAAGAATCGTTTTTAGTTTTAAAACTTTATCACGCGTAACGCCATACTGGATTGAAGTTGTGCCACTGCTATTATTGCCCACCATTCCGCCAATCATGCAGCGATTGCTTGTGGAAGTGTTTGGTCCAAAAAAGAGCCCGAAAGAATGTAGATAACGATTTAATTCATCACGAATAACGCCCGGCTGTAGCGTTACAGTTCTCTTTTCTGTATCTACGGAAACGATTTTTGTGAAATGTTTTGATACATCCACAACAATTCCTTCTCCCACACATTGGCCTGCAAGCGAAGTGCCAGCTGTGCGCGGTATGAGCGATATTCCGTTTTTTCCGGCAAACATGACGAGTTGTTTTATTGCTTCCTCATTTTTTGGATAAGCCACTGCTATGGGAACTTTCCGATATACCGAAGCGTCTGTTGCATATAATGAAGTATGGAGGGAATCGGTGAAAAATTCACCGTTGAATATCTTTTGAAAATCTTGGAATTGTTTTTTCATGGTTTGCACTGTAAATGTAGAAAATTCCTTAACAAAAGTTTGTAAAATTTCAGTGTAGGATTGGCATCCTCTTAACTCATGTATCTTTATAATACGGCTACTTTTACAACGTTTATAACTAAAAGAAAAATTATGAAAAAATCAGTTTTATTGCTTCTTACTTTTATTGCATTAGGATTACAGGCAAATGCTCAAGAAATAGCTAAAAACGCTATCGGTATTCGTCTTAGTGAGAGCAATGGCTTTGGGCCGGAAGTTAACTATCAACGTGCTCTGGGCGACTCAAACAGATTGGAGCTTGGACTTGCTTGGCACAGTGAACGTTATTGGGATGACGTAAAATTTACCGGGATCTATCAGTGGGTATGGAACATTGACGGAGGTTTCAACTGGTATGCTGGACCCGGATTGGGTGCGGGAATTGAAAGTTTTGACCGTTATTACGATGATGACTATCCTTATTATCGTAATAAAGAATCCGAGGCTTTTGCTTTTCTTACTGGTGATGTGGGAATTGAATACAGTTTTGATTTCCCATTGTTGGTTTCTTTTGACTTTAGACCACAAGTAAATTTTAATTATCGCGATGACGTTAATTTTGATGTTGGAATAAGTGCCAGATACCAATTTTAAAAACTTTATACAGACTATTTTAGCAAGAAATGCCCCACATTGAAAGGGGCATTTTCCTTTTTAAAAAACAGGAAAAACCCTGTTTTATATTTAAGAATTTTATTGCAATTTTATAGCTTTCAATAAGATACACTATGGAAAAGCATTATGTAGATATACATTGCCACCCTTCACTAAAACCTTTCAGTAAAAGTTTTAAATACCAGCCTACAAAACAAAATGCGCTGGATCCGAACCGAAAAAATTCTATTTGGCATTACAGCCCGCCGAATTTTCTTGAAAAGTTTATGAATCGATTGATAACGCTTACAAAGTTTACACAAACTGATCTTACTGCTTTGGCAAAAGCCAAATCCAAAGTTGTGGTTGTTTCACTTTATCCTTTTGAAAAGCATTTTTTCGGAAAAGAAATTATTGGAATAAAAGGAGTTACAGACGTTTTAGTAAACTTTGCAGCAAGCATAAGCCAATCCCGGATGGATTACATTCGCAGCAATAATGATTATTTTATGGACTTGATGGATGAATATCATTATTATCAAAAGCTCCATAATCAGGTTGAAAACATTGATGGAAAAACATACACTTATCGTTTGGTTAGGAGTTTTCAGGATATTGAAAATAATTTTGTCCAAGAAACAGACTCCAAAAAAATAATAAACATAATACTTACCATTGAAGGCGGACATAGTTTCAATACAGGTATAGATATGAATAAGGACATGGCCAGCCGGTCTGAAGTTTTTGGAAATATTAAGGCCATTAAAAATTGGGAACACCGACCATTATTTCTTACGTTGGCACACCATTTTTACAACGAACTTTGTGGACACGCTCGTAGCATAACCATTGGAATGTTGAAAAAAAATCAAGATAGAGGCTTAAATTCAGGCATTACCGATTTGGGCTTTGAAGTTATTGATCTTTTACTTGACGACTCAGAAGGAAAAAGAATCCCGATTGATATAAAACACTTGAGCACAGCTTCACGAAATGCTTATTACAACTTACTTGACACTAAGTATGCTTCTGAAGAAATTCCCATTGTCGCCAGTCATGCAGCCTGCAACGGCAAACATTCCATAGTTCAGTGGGATAAAACTGGTATAAGTGAACACCGAGAATGGTTTTGCGATATCGATATTAATTTTTATGATAGCGAATTGACACGAATTGCAAAAAGCAATGGAATTTTCGGGATACAATTGGATGAAAGGCGCATTGGTAGTAGCAAGGCTATTTCAGAAAGCAAAATGATTTTTCCAAACAAACGAAAACAGCTTAATAAAAAAGCACTTTTGGTTTGGAGACAAGTACAGCACATTGCAGAAGTACTAGACAACGAAGGACTATTTTGTTGGGGAATACAAAGTATTGGTAGTGATTTTGATGGAATTGTGAATCCAATAAATGGTCTATGGACTGCCGAAAATATGAAAGATCTAGCCGAAGAAATGCTGAATCATGCCGAAGATTACCTTTCAAAAAATTTAATAAAGCTAAATGATTTCAACCGAATTGACGCTGAAACAATCGTTGAGCGAGTGATGCACGAAAATGCAATGGAGTTTATTAAAAAGAATTATTGAAAACTATCATTTTCGATTTAGAATCCACTCAAAAACTACTGGTTTTGTCTGTTTCTCGAATTTAACCATTGTAAAGAGCGAGGTTATTACCATAGTGGCATTTTCTCCTGCTTTAGGACCTTTTCCTTCAAAATAAATTACAATCTTGTCTTCCGTTTCGATGATTTCAGTAACAGCAACGGAATGTCCTCCAGTGGATGTTTCGCCCATGTTTATGAAAGCAACACTTTCATTTTCAAAATCAATTTTTGGAATGGGAATCCCTGGTTTACGAGTAGAATTGATCGTGGCAAATATTTCTTCCAATAATTCCCGTGAATCTATTATTAGATTTCTTTGCTCGGTAAAATTGCTGTGTGAGTTTGTGATAAGCTCATGAAACGCAATATTTTTTTCAGAATTATTAGTTTCAGGTAAAACTGTTTTACAAGTTGTTAATAATAACAACGGAATTAAAATTAAAATACCTTTAATGTACTTTGGAAATAGCTTCTTCATATAGATTTTCATATAAAGGTACTATTTTCTTGGTATCATAAATCATTGCAGCCTCTATCGCCTGTTTTTTGAACTTTGCAAGCTCTTCATCAGATTTTAAAATCTTAAGTGCATTTTCTGCCATCTCCTCAACATTGCCCACATCACTTAAAAAACCACTCACACCTTGAATATTTACTTCTGGCAAACCGCCTGTATTGCTTGAAATTACGGGAACTCCACAAGCCATCGCTTCCAAAGCTGCAAGCCCAAAGCTTTCTTTTTCAGAAGGAAGAATAAAAAGATCTGTAAAACACAGAATTTTGTCCACCTCGTTGCTGTTACCCACAAAGAGAACTTTATCCTCAATGCCTTTTTTTGCACATAGGAGCTCACATTCCTCGCGTTCAGAGCCTTCACCGACAATAATCAGCTTAGAAGGAATTTTTTTCTGAATACGGTCAAAGACCTCAATTACATCCTTTACACGTTTAACTTTCCGAAGATTACTAACGTGCGTAATAATTCTTTCATCTTTGTCTGCCATCAAATCACGCTGACATTCTGTAAAAGGATTTATTTTTTTTGGGATATCAATAAAATTTGGAACTACGTGAATTTCCTTTTTTATATCGAAAAGTTGTAGTGTGTCATCCTTTAAACTCTGTGAAACCGAAGTTACCACATCGCTATTATTAATGCTAAAAGTTACCGCTGTCTTATAAAAAGGGTGGCTTCCAACCAACGTAATATCCGTTCCGTGAAGCGTTGTAACCATAGGGATATAAACATTTTCTTCTTCAAGCATTTTCTTCGCCATATAACCAGCATAAGCGTGCGGAATGGCATAATGCACGTGTAGTACTTCAATTTTGTGGAGCTTGACCATATCTACCAATTTACTGGAAAGCGCAAGTTCGTATGGCTGATAATGAAATAAGGGATATTCTGGAACAGAAACTTCGTGGAAGTGAATGTTTTTTGAAAGCAACTCCAATCTTACAGGTTGTTTGTAGGTTATAAAATGCACTTCGTGACCGTGCTCGGCAAGTGCCAATCCCAACTCTGTAGCCACTACTCCACTTCCACCAAAGGTTGGATAACATACTATTGCTATTTTCATTTTATATGTTTCAAGTTCAAAATTTCAAGTTTCAGTTTTTCTGAAAATTAATAGTCAATAGCTTCATAAATGGCTTCTTGGATTTTGCTACGCAAATCACTCCTAATCAACTTTCTGTTTTCCGGATCGGGAAAGGTACGGTTTGATAAAAATACATAAACAATTTCCTCTTCTGGGTCTGCCCAGGCAAATGTTCCTGTAAATCCGCTATGCCCAAAACTGGTCATTGAAACACAACCGCAGGTTGGTCCGGAAGTTCCTAATTGAGGTTTGTCAAAACCAACGCCTCGTCTTACGTTTTTATCGCAATAATAACAAGTATTGAAATCGTCTAAAATGTCCGGATTAAAATATCGTTTACCGCCGTAAAAACCTTTCCAAAGATACATCTGCATTATTTTTGCAACATCGTTGGAATTACTGAATAATCCTGCATGTCCGCTCACTCCTCCAAGCATTGCTGCCCCTTGGTCGTGTACATAGCCTTGAACTTTCTGTTTTCTGAAAATATCGTCCTGTTCAGTAGGTGGAATATTGTCTTTTGAAAACTTTTCTAAAGGATGGTACATTGTGTAATTGGCTCCTAAAGATTCATAAAGGTTCTCTTGAACAATCAACTCCATTGGTTTACCAAATTTCCGTTCAAAATATTGCTTCAAAATGTAATATGGCAGATCGCTATATTTATATTCCTGCCTTGAATTCAAATCACTTTCACGAATATCCTTGTAAATGGTATCCATATAATCCCTTCGCATATAAAGATTTTCTGCCACTTGTACGTTGAAATCCTTTCCTGGAATATCAGAATAGTATTTTGAGGAAACACCAGTCTTTGATTCGTTATAAGTATGAATGTAGAAAGGAATCCATGCCTTGAAACGCGCGTAATGTGAAAGCATTTGCTTTAAAGTTACATCTGCTTTATTTGAATTTTTATACTCTGGAAGCATTTCCGAAAGTTTTGTGTTCAGGCTTAATTCTTTCTTATCCACCAATTCCATAACAATTGGTAGGCTTGCTAAAATTTTGGTCAATGAAGCAAGGTCATACACTGTAGAATCTTGGACTTGCTGTTTTTTATCATATTCGTGGTAGCCGAAATTTTTCTGATAAATAATCTTTCCTTTTCGCGCCACTAAAACCTGCGCTCCTGGGTACATTCCTTCACTGATGCCGACGTTTGCAAGGGAGTCTATTTTTTTTAACTTATAGCTGTTAACGCCCACGCTTTCTGGAGTTCCGTATTGCAACCTTCTTAAAGATTTTGTTTGTAAAAAAGTATTCAAAGGAAAGTCTTCACCCAATGAAACCGGCAATTTACCCTTTGCTTCACGCGCTCCAAAAATTAACTGGGCTGAAAGTTGCTGTGAAATCTTACTGTTTTGGTAAGACATTACTACACCTTCAAAATTGGCAGTGGTTTTTAAATCCAACATAGCATACGGTCTAGCAAAAACATCCAGAATCACAGTATTTGTACGCGCAATCTCATAAAGCCAAACAAGTTCATTTTCAGAAAATTCAAACTTTTTCCAGGGAGTTTCGTTGCTTTTATGAAAACCGATAATTACGTAGTTATATTCCTTTAACTTCTGAATATAATCATCCAGACTGTTAGCCTTTACCCAATCTACATTACCGTATTTTTTTAGTTCGTTTAAGAAATCTTCTCCCGAATCATCTCCAAAATTAATGTACGCAATCTTTTTCTTTTGAAGATCTTTTATAGGAAGGATGGCACGGTTGTTTTTAAGTATGGTCAGAGCATTGTCCATCGCTTCTTCGTAAAGCACATCGTCATTAACAGAGTTTAAATCTTCAACCAGATAAGCCATTTTAACAGGCTTGTACTTATTTAAACCAACTTTGTATTTTGCATAAAGGATTTTCTTTACTGAATATGCCAACCGCTTTTCAGTGATTACTTCTTCGTTGTATGAATTGACAAGAAACTCCATAGCCTTTGGAACATCTTCGGAAATCAAAAGCACATCATTTCCCGCCAAAAAAGCTGCTAGTTCAATTTCACCAGGCTTTTTAAAATCGGAGGCACCTTTCATATTTAGGGCATCCGTAAAAATAAGACCGTTGAAGCCCATTTCTTTTTTTAGAAGATCTGTAACCACTTTTGAGGAAAGTGATGAAGGATAATTCATTTGAGATTCTAAAGCAGGAACATTTAAATGCGCTACCATCACGCTATTCAAGCCTTGGTTTATAAGTTTTTTATAAGGATACATTTCCAAAGTATCCAATCTTTCTCTTGAGAAATCTAGAGTGGGCAAGGTTTTGTGGCTATCCATATCGGTGTCACCATGACCGGGAAAATGTTTCGCACTTCCCATAACTCCAGCGCTTTGCATTCCTTTCATAAAGGCAAGTGCTTTTTCGGTTACATTCTCCCTATCTTCTCCAAAAGAACGGTTGCCGATTATTGGGTTTTTCGGGTTTGTGTTAATATCCACAACCGGAGCAAAGTTTATATGCACACCCAACCGTTTGGATTGTTCACCAATACGCCGTCCAACTTTTTCAACAATTTTATTATCTGTAATTGCGCCCAGTGTCATATTCCACGGAAAAGCATAGGTAGAATCAAGCCGCATTGCTAAGCCCCATTCTGCGTCCATCCCAATCATTAAAGGCACTTTGGCAAGTGATTGAAACTCATTATTAAGTTTGGCTTGGCGCACGGGTCCGCCTTTGGAAAAGATAATTCCACCAAGGTGAAAATTCGTTATTAAGTCTTTTATTTTATCTATTTTTTCCTTTGGATCACTACTGAAAATATCTGCCATAAAAAGTTGGCCCATCTTTTCTTCCAAAGTCATAGCATCATAGATGCTATCTACCCATTTTCTCTGGCTTTGGAAATCGTTTTTAAGGATTAAGGGATTATTTTCCTGAGCAATCGCTGGAAAATATATGGATATAAGAATACAAGCGAGCAAAAACTTCTTCATAGCAATGGAAACGGGATTATGATAAAAAACGATTGTGCCAACTTTCAGTGGCGGGTACCTCCCAATTTTCAAGGTATTCTACTTTTGTATTTACAAGATTGTTGAAGACAACTGTATTTTTTGAAACCGATTTATCCTTTGCCATTTTTCTGAAATCAGCCAAAGATTTATAAGCAATATATTCACCCGAATAGAAAGTGACGTTCATTTTATCGAGTAAATCCACGTCAAATTTTTCTTGCAATGATTGAATAAAATGTACTGAAGCATCAATGCTACAACCCGATGCCGAAGCATTGGCCTGATTGAGCCCAATAACTATAAAACGGTTATATTTTATTTCAAGCCCAGCTTCCAGTTCGGCGCCGTGGGCGGTCCATTTTGTTAAGAAGTCGTTAGATAGTTCAGTAATTTCAGCAACTTCATCGTCGCTCAATTTTCTATTGGCCTGATATACCCATACTCGGGAATCATCGGGCAGGTTTTTAAAATCTGTCAGCATTATTTATAAATCTTCAGCATTTGCAATCATTTCTGCAACGTCCATTACTTGCACGTTTTCTTCGGCATTTTTGGCCTTAACACCATCGTTCATCATTACCATACAGAACGGACAGCCAGTAGCAATTATTTTTGCGGAAGTCTCCATTGCTTGTTCAGTACGAGCTACGTTTACGTCTTTATCTCCAGCTTCGGGTTCTTTGAACATTTGTGCACCACCTGCACCACAGCACATACCGTGCTTTTTGTTACGCTTCATCTCTACCAATTCCACTTCCAGTTTTTCAAGTAAATTTCTGGGAGCTTCGTATTCACCATTAGCTCTTCCCAAATAGCAAGGATCGTGAAATGTTATTTTTTTTCCTTTGAATTTTCCACCTTCTACTTTCAATCTTCCTTCTTCCATCAAGGATTTTAGGAATTGTGTATGGTGCATAATTTCATAAGTGCCGCCAAGTTCGGGGTATTCATTCCCTATTGTGTTAAAACAGTGCGGACAAGCAGTAACAATTTTCTTTATTCCATAGCCATTCAGCACTTCTATGTTTGTCATAGCCTGCATTTGGAAAAGAAATTCATTTCCGGCTCTTTTTGCAGGATCGCCGGTACAGCTTTCCTCGGTTCCCAAAACTGCGAAATCTATGTTTGCTTTGTGAAGTAACTTTACAAAGGCTTTGGTTATTTTTTTTGCACGGTCGTCAAAGCTCCCTGCACAGCCTACCCAAAAAAGGACTTCGGGTTGTTTGCCTTGGGCCATATATTCGGCCATTGTTGGGACTTTTATTGGTTCACTCATTTCTTAATGTTTCAGGTTCCAACCCTTCGACTCCGCTCAGGGTGACAATTTATATTTAATCTTCAAATACTTCTATGGTCACTTCTTTTTCTACCAAATCGGTAAATCTGCCTTTATATCGTGTGGCTCTCACCAAATGATTATCAACCCAATGATAGTTTCCGCCACGGGGTTTTCCCATCAACATGCTGTGGTATTTAAAACCGTGCTTTTCAAGCCAGGTTTCGGTTACTTCACGATGGGCTTCGGTGCGGGAAGTGAAAAAGCAAATAATGTGTCCTTCATCGTACCATTTATTCAATGTTTTTAAGGCATCAGGAAATGGTTCACAAGTAGCCATCCGTTCAGGCTCTTCATTTGGAATATCGTCTGTAATGGTTCCATCAATATCTATCAAGTAGTTTTTTATTCCCTCAGGAAGAATTGGGCTAACATGTTCACCCATCTCTACTTTATCGTGCAACATTTTTTCTACTTCTTCTTTCCTCATTATATTTTGTTTTTAATTCAACGAATTGAATTAATTACTAATTCTCATTCTTCCAATTCAACCTATCCATTTGATTGTATGGCCATGGCGCTCCGTTGTTTTCAATATTTGTCATTGCAACGTTAAGTTCGGTTGGCGCTGCAGATTGTTCCATAACTAAATATTGGCGCATATCCATTATAATGCTCAACGGGTCTATACTTACCGGACAGGCTTCTACACAGGCGTTACAAGTGGTACAAGCCCAAAGTTCTTCGCGTGTAATATAATCATCAAGCAATTGTTTTCCGTCTGGTTTGAATTCGCCGTTTTTATCGATGTTCTTCCCTATTTCCTCCAAACGGTCTCGGGTGTCCATCATAATTTTTCGTGGCGAAAGTTTCTTACCTGTATTATTTGCAGGACATTCATCCGTACAACGGCCACATTCTGTACAGGTGTAGGCGTTTAATAATTGAATCCTGCTTAAATCCATTACATCACTGGCACCAAACTTTGCTGGAGCTTCAGTTGCTCCTTCTGCAGGTGCAGCAAATGGATCTACGTTTGGATCCATCATCATTTTCACTTCGTTTGTAACGGATTTTAGGTTTTTGAATTTTCCTTTTGGAACCACTTTTCCGAAGTAAACATTCGGGAACGCCAACATAATATGTAGGTGTTTAGAAAAGTATAGATAATTAAGAAACACCAATATTCCCAAAATATGAAGCCACCAAGCGGTTCGTTCTATAATATGAAATGTATTTTCTGAAGTACCACTAAACCAACCCGCAATATATTTTGAGATAACATTTCCATTGTTCATTTCCTGAAAATGAAGATCGGTTGCATTCATTATAAGGAATAGCCCCATCAAGACCATTTCAAAATAAAGAATGAAGTTTCCATCATTTTTTGGCCAGCCTTTCATTTCGGGCTTCCAAAATCGCTGTAGTTTTAAGATATTTCTTCGCAACCAAAATATAGTTACTGAAACAAATACCAATAGCGCTAATATTTCAAAGGAACCTATTAGGAATCCATAGAGACTTCCTATAGAAGAAAAAATACGGTGGGTACCGAAAATACCGTCAATAATAATTTCGAGTACTTCAATGTTTATAATTATAAAGCCTACATAAACGATAATGTGCAGTAAGCCCGAAACGGGACGAACGACCATTTTTGATTGCCCGAGTGCAATGCGAACCACATTGCCCCATCGTTGCCCTGTATTGTCTGAAGTGTCTACTCTCTGGCCCAATTTTATATTGCGAATTACTTTACGAATATTCAATGTAAAATAACCTATTCCCGCCAATAGGGCGATGCTGAAAAGTATGTTAGGAAGGTACTGCATGGTTTATTCGTCTGGGTTGTCCGGTGTTTCGTATTCTTTTTGTTTTTTACCAAATACAGAAATGTGAACGTATCGTTTTGGGTTCAATTTTACGTCCTGAAGAAGTTGTTCAAGTTGTCTTGAAGCACCTTCTAAATTTTCATAAAGCTTGTCGTCTTTTAAGAGTTTTCCAATTGAACCTTCACCATTATCTACACCAGCAACTATTTTATCCATCTTGTCCACAACGTTTTGCAGATCTGTCACCAGTTTTCCAGTTTCCAATTGCGCCAAGGAATCCGTCAATTGGGAAAGATTGCTAGCGGTTTTGTCAAGATTGGTAAAGGTATTGTCCAGTTTACCTGTGTTATTGGAAAGAATTTTATTCAGATTTTCCGAAACCCCTGAAAAGGAATTCAATGTATTATTCAAGTTTTCAATGGCTTCTTTTAAGTTTTTTCTTGTTTCTTCATCAACAATAGCATTCACGCTAAGCAAAAGTGTGTCAACGGTAGCCAATGTGTTGTTCACTTTTTTCTCCAAGGGCCCAAGTGCTTTGGTAACAGCCGTCAACATCCCGTCCTCAATATCGCCCTTAAGTGTATCACCACTTTTGGCAATATTATTTACATCGTATTCGGGAAAGATACCTAAGTTTTTTCCACCAAGAAGCCCCGAACTGTATATTCTAACAATACTGTTTTTTGAAAAATCGAAGTCCTTTTCAACTGTAAATTTAACTACCAGGCCACCTTTTGAATTGGCAAAGGAAATATTCTGCACCTTGCCCACGGTGAGACCGTTTATAGTAACGGGAGCCGCTTGCGCCAAACCTTCCACATTATCATATTTTACATAAAATTCACGGTTTTTGTCCAGAAGGTTGGTGCCTTTTAAAAAACTATAGCCAAATATTAATAATAATATGGCGCCAATGGCAAGAATTCCGGTTTTAACTTCTTTGGATAGTCTCAAGAGTGCAATTTTAGATTTTAAACAAATTTAAACGATAAATATAAAGAAAGCACGCTAATTGGCTTTCGATTTTAACACTTCTTGCACATTAACTTTTTTTCCATTTTTGAATGCGACAATGTATGCGGATGGAAAACCTTTTTGCTGTACAAAAGTTTTCATTACTTGAATTTTGTTGTAGTCCGAGGTTTCAGCATAATAATATTTGAAGAGTCCATCTTCCTTTTCGCGCGCTACATTTTTGAGCCCCTTAAAGTTACTTGGTTTCGTATCCTGTTTTTTGCTGCTTGCTGCCAATTGTACCTTGAAGGTTACGCCTTCATATATATCCTCTTTCGTTGTTTCGATTACTTTTTCAACTTCCAATTCTTTTACTTCGGGGTCCTTAATTTTCTCTGTTGAAACAGAAATACTGTTGATGTAAGATTTAATTGCATTTCCAATTTCACGTGCCATTTCAGACTGTCCTTTGGCTGAATTTAAATAGGCACCTTCGCTTTTATTTGTAAGAAAACCTGTTTCAATCAAAACACTCGGCATATAGGTATTGTGCAGTACCCAAAAACCTGCCTGTTTCACGCTTCTATCTTTTCTTTTTAAATTATTGATGACGTTATTTTGCACTAAGCTGGCCAATAAAATACTTTGATCCAAATATTCTTCCTGCATCAGCACCATTCCTATTAATGATTCGGGAGCATTGGGATCAAATCCGCCGTATTTTTCTTGATAATTATCTTCCAGATAGATCACCTCATTTTCCTTTTTTGCAACCTCAAAATTTGCCTGGCTCTTATGAAGTCCCAAAACAAAGGTTTCTGCACCATATGCGTCAGATTTATGGGCGTTGCAATGCACAGACACGAAAAGGTCTGCATCTGCCTTATTTGCAATTGCCGCACGTTCCCGCAGTTCAATAAAAACATCAGATTTTCGCGTATAGATAACTTTCACATTGGGGAGTTTTTCAAGTTCCGCCCCCACTTTTAAAACAATATTGAGTGATATTTCAGATTCCTTATAACCATTTCCCTTGTTTCCGTGATCGTGACCACCGTGGCCCGCGTCCAAAACAACAACGAATGTTTTTATAGGGTTTTCAGCCGCTGAAGTAGAGAAAGAAAATAATGAAATACTTATAATTAATACGAAAGAAGAAAAAAGTTTCGTTTGCATATACCTGTTAACGATTAATAAAAAATGATATTTTAAAAAAATGATTTAAAAAAACGTACCCCAAAAAATATGTTTATTTTTGACCGTTTCAAATACTGAGCCAAAACTACAAAATAATAGCATCAGCACATTGCAAACCAACAGGCATTACTTAACAATCTTCTTAACATTCCTGCTCCTTTGCAGCACAGTTTTGCATGCGCAGGACATTCCGCCTAAGAATGAAGCTAACATCCCCAAAACCACCAAAGAAGACACTATTTCAGTAAACCTGAAACCAATTGTTGACGAAATAAACGAGCAAGTTCAGGATACCGTAAAAACTGATTCCATAAAGCCGCCAAAAGAAACTTTAACTGACATTGTGGACTATTATGGCGAAGATTATGTGCTTCTTAATAGAAAGGAAAACAAAGTCTATATGTACAATAAAGCGTATATTATTTATGGTGATATGCGCATAGATGCGGGCTTAATAATTCTTGATTACAACAAAAACGAAGTGTATGCCAAAGGAATAGACAGTGCTGGTGTTTACAGTCAGCGACCCGTTTTTGTGCAAGCAACCAATAAAGTGGAACCGGATTCCATCCGGTATAATTTTGATTCAGAAAAGGCATTAGTTTATAATAGCCGAACAGAACAAAACGGTTTCAGGGTAATTTCTGAAGTAACCAAAAAAGTAAACGATTCTGTGGTTTACCTTCGGAATGTGAAGTTTACCACTTCAAAAAATATTGACGATCCGGAGTATTATTTCTACACACGCAAGGCGAAGTTTGTTCCCAAGAAAAAAATTGTAACGGGTTTAACCAATATGTACATTGCAGATGTGCCAACGCCTGTTGGACTTCCGTTTGCATACTTCCCGTTGACGGAAGACCGTACTTCTGGTTTTATTATTCCTTCGTTTGGAGAAAATAACAGCCGTGGGTTCTTTTTTCAAAATGGCGGGTATTACTTCGCCATCAATGATTATTTGGATTTTAGTTTGCTGGGAGATTATTACACCAACGGAAGCTACGCCCTTCGCGGCGAATCTACCTATGTGCTTAAATATAAATACCGCGGAAATTTCAGTGCACGGTATGAAAACCTCGTACAGGAAGAACGCGGCTTTCCCGAATTTCAACAAAGCACCATATACAACATTCGCTGGACCCATTCGCAGGATACAAAGAGCAATCCGAGTTCGCGTTTTTCGGCTTCAGTAAATTTGGGGAGCAGTAAATATTTCAACGAGTCCATAAACCAGACTAACAATGCCAGTGCCTTGGTGAACACACTTAGCTCCTCTATTTCCTATTCCAAAACTTTTGAAGGCGACCCGCAGGTAAACTTGACTGTGGCGGCAACCCACTCCCAAAACACACAAACGGAACAGATATCTATGTCCTTGCCAAACCTGAATGCAAGTGTTTCCCGGATTTATCCCTTTGCGCCAAAGGACGGTACCAAAAAAGGAATTATCCAAAACATAAACTTTCAATATGATGTTACTGCAGAAAACCGTATCCAGACAGTAGATTCGCTTTTCTTTAAGCCAGAAATGTTCAACAGTGCACAGATTGGCGCCCAGCATAGTATTCCCCTTACTACAAACTTCAAAGTCCTTAAATACTTAAGTGCCTCTGCCGGAACCAACTATCGTGAAACATGGGTTTTAAAGACAACTCGTAAACGCTATGACGAAGGTGCCAATGACGGTGTAGGCGGTGTAGTTCAGGACACGGTTGCAGGTTTTGAAAGTTACCGAACCTATAATTTTTCAACCAGTTTGGGAACCACCCTATATGGGCTTTTCAACTTTGGAACGGATAAAAAAATACAAGCCATCCGCCACGTGGTGCGCCCTTCCGTTAGTTATAATATAAATCCGGCTTTTGACAGGTATTATGACGAGTTCATTATACCCGAAACCGCAAACGAGGCTGCTGGTGAAACCGTGCAATATTCCCGTTTTGAAAACACACTCTACGGTCCTCCCAGCAAAGTATATTCCAGCAGTATCGGGATGTCCTTGAGCAATACTTTTGAAGCTAAAGTGAGCGACCGCGATACCACCGCTGTGGAACCCAAAAAAGTTACGCTATTGAACAACCTGAACTTTTCTACGGCCTATAATCTTGCGGGTGATTCTTTAAATTGGAGCCCCTTACAATTCAACGGAAGCATTCCTATTGTACCAAAACTTGATTTCAACTTCAGTGGAGCATTGGATCCTTATGCCTTGGACAATAACAATAATAGAATTGACGTATTCAACATAAATAATGGCGGAAGTCTTTTTAGACTTACCAATGCCAATGTGAGTATCAACTATTCTTTCAGCAGCAAGGATTTTGAATCAAAAATAAGGGGTACGGGTGAAGACAATGATACCTTTAGAAACGGTGGAAGGCCCGATGATCTTTTTGGGGAAGCGTCCAATATTTATGATGGCCAGATTTATAAAGATAGAGATGAAGAAGAGGTTGAAAACACCAATATGGAATGGTATAACTTCACTATTCCGTGGGATGTGCGTTTTGCTTATACCATCACTTACGGCAATGCACAGCGGCAGAACGAAATATCCAGCCAATCGTTTATGATAAGTACCAATATGGAGCTCGCGCCCCGCTGGACCGTCGGCGTTTCGTCGGGTTATGATTTTAAGAACAAAGGCGTTACCCTTACACAGTTCCGTTTCCAGCGCGATTTGGAAAGCTGGCAAATGAGCTTTAACTGGACGCCTATTGGCAGCATCAATACCGCTTGGTATTTCTTTATAGGCATAAAATCATCCGTGCTTAGTGATATTAAGTATGACAAACGTAGGGAGAGCGACAAGGGACTTTAATGAATGAATGATTAATGAATAATTTAGCTAACTGCTAACTCAAAATACTCAATTCTCAATACTAATAAAATGAAAAAAATAATCACCACCAACCACGCCCCTGCTCCTATTGGCCCTTACAATCAAGCCGTACTTAATGGCACTATGCTCTACACTTCTGGGCAGATAGCTATTGACCCCAAAACAGGTAATTTGGTAACGGACGATATTAAAACCGAAACCAAACTGGTAATGGAAAACCTAAAAGCCATCCTTACCGAAGCCGGAATGACGTTTGAAAACGTATTGAAAACCTCCATTTTTATTAGCGATATGCACAACTTTGCCGCAATCAATGAGGTATATGCCACCTACTTTAATGAAGCCACTGCCCCAGCCCGCGAAACGGTAGAGGTTGCAAACCTTCCCAAGTTTGTAAATGTGGAGATTTCTGCGATTGCTTCGTTATAACTGAATTTTAGAATGTTAAAAACATCTCTAAATATAACCTGATATTTTTTAAAAAGAATAAGACCGTTTGTAACAAATGCTACAAACCAAATCATTTTTTACAATTAATTTTGATTAAAATGTAAAGAATGACACAAAGAATTATACTACTAGCAGCAGCAACATTAATTTCATATTTTAGTTTTTCGCAAACAGCTCCTTTTGAAATTACTATAGAGCCAATAAATATTACTGGTTTAGGTGGAATTCAATCATATGCTGTTGGCCAAGACAATGGTAAATGGCTTATTGTTGGTGGACGTTTAGACGGACTGCACAGAAGACAACCTTGGGCTGCTTTTGATGTTGCGGGAAATAACAATCAATTGATTGTTGTGGATCCAATTACAGAACAAAAATGGTCAGCACCACTTACCTCATTGCCAACTGCAATCCAAGAACAATTAAGTTCCACTAACATGGAGTTTTTTCAAGAGGGAGATTATTTGTATTGTATTGGTGGCTATGGATATAGTGCAACAGCAGGAGATCATACAACATATCCAAATCTTACTGCGATAAAAGTTCCTGATGTAATTAATGCAATTTTAACAAATTCAAGCTTTTCAAATTATTTTAGGCAAATTACAGACCTTCAATTTCAAGTTACAGGCGGCAGTTTAAATAAAATATATGATGTCTATCATTTACTTGGGGGGCAAAAATTTATTGGAAGGTATAATCCAAATAACCAGCCAACATTTGTACAGGAATACTCCAATCAAATTAGAAGGTTTACAATTGCAGATAATGGAACTTCTATAACAATTAATCACTTGCCCTCTTATACAGATATTGAAAATTTACACCGAAGAGATTATAATGCAGAGGCTCAAATACTACCAAATGGAACAGAAGGCATCACTATGTTTTCTGGAGTTTTTCAACAAGCATTTGACTTACCTTTTTTAAACTCTGTTACTGTAGATTCAGATGGATATGCAGTAAATAATGCATTTCAACAGTATTACAATCATTATCATTGTCCCGTATTGCCATTATATTCAACCACAGACAATGAAATGCATTCAGTGTTCTTTGGAGGTATTGCCCAATTTTATGATAGTAATGGCACCTTAGTTCAAGATGACAATGTGCCTTTTGTAAATACAATAGCAAGAGTTACAAGAGATGGTAATGGCATAATGTCTGAGCATAAACTGCCAATAGAAATGCCTGCATTGCTTGGAGCTGGTGCAGAGTTTATTCCAAATTTGAATTTTCCACATTTTGAAAATATGGTTTTTAAACTAGACAATATTACAAATGAAAATACCTTAATAGGCTATATTTTTGGTGGAATTAGCAGTTCACAACCAAACATTTTTTTCATTAATGATGGAACTCAAAGTACGGCTAACAACCAAATATTTAAAGTCTTTATAAAGATGGCTTCTCCCCTATCAATTGATGATTTTAATGCCGCTAGTACAGACGCTCTTAATTTGAAAATTTATCCTAATCCAAATGATGGAATTTTAAATCTACAGTTTAATTTAATCGAAAAAGACGATGTGAAAATTTCAGTTTTCGATCTTACAGGGGCACTGATAGATAAAGTTGTTTTGAAAAATTTAAAAGCAGGAAAAAACAATTTTTCAAAGGAAATTGAGAATCTTTCTAAAGGAAGTATGTATCTAATTACACTTGAAACTTCAAAAGGAAAAGTAACACATAAATTAATTATAGAGAATTAAATAGTAATTAGATTAAAACTTATCATTTTATTAGTATTCCAATTTAAGGTTTGCGTAAATACGTAAACCTTTTTTTACTCAATTTAAAATTTAATCAACTGCTTTGGGTAGAAGGAATTCGCAATACAATATAATATAGAATTAATAAAAGTGCATTGTATCAATAAACAATGAAACAACCTGCTGAACGTTAAGCTAGAAACGCTGATGTCGGCGATGCAGAAATAGGGGGTTTTTGTTATATTTGGTCTTAAGCTTTATAACCCTATAAGGATGGATAAATGTTATATGGTGTTTATCCGCATGTTACCCTACATTTAAAATGAACATTCGTCTAAGTTTACTGATTTCGATTTTCACTTTGGTTTCTTGCGAGAAGATAACCACTTCAGACAATTTTGCGCTTTTATTAAATCAATCTGAACACGAATGGTTTCAATATCGGGAATCGAAAACCTGGAAACCAACTCAAGAGGAAATTGAATTAACGGAAGATATGATTCCGCAAATAATTGAAGAAAATAAAGAAGTTTACGGTACCGAAGAGATTTACGAAAAAATCAATGATTACTATTACCAGCTAGTTCCATATATTGACGAAAATAATCGTAAAATAATCTATGTGAATTCATTGTGTAAAAGTTTCGTTCAAAATCCTGAACCAAAATTAAATAGCGAAGATCAAAAAAAGGAGAAAGAATGGAAATCTCATTTGTACGAAGTCACTGATGGTGGAAATTGTTTTTGGCAAGTGAAAATCGATATAGAAAAGAAAAAATATTTTGACTTTTCTATAAACGAATATTAATCATAATGTGAGCTTCATAACGAAAAAAAACGTAGGGTAACACTGTATAAAAAAATAGGGCAAGTAAGTGCTAAACCCAATGTTCTGGCGTATTTGCGAGGTCGCCAAATCTTTTGATTTGGCTTTTAGAAAAAGAATATAAAACAAAATGCAAAAGATTTGGCTTATGGATAATCCGAAAGGTTATTGCTTATTTACAGCCCTACTTCTTTTATACTAAACGTTAGCCACAATATTGAAAAAAAATTATGACAAGAAATAAAACATTGTTATTTGCATTAATACTATCAATAAGTAACATAGTTTTTGCGCAAACAGACAAAGAAAAAGCACTTGATTTAGGACGCAACGCAATAAAGTTGATGGACGAAGGCGAATTGGACAAATCAATTGATTTATTAGAACAAGCCCAAAAGTTAGATGCAGAGAGAATGGACTATCCATACGAGCTTGCATATGCCTATTATAAGAAAAAAGACTATTCAAAGTCAATTGAGATTTTAAATACCATAACTGAACACAAAGATGTTACCGATGTTGTTTATCAATTACTTGGAAATGCTTATGATTTAACGGGAAATCCAGAAGTTGCATTATCAACTTACAAAAGAGGAATGCTTAAATTTCCAAATTCTGGAAAATTCCATTTAGAAAGTGGAAGTATAAAATATCACAACGAAAAATATAATGAGGCGATTGAATTTTGGGAAGATGGTATAAAAGCAAATCCAAATTATTCATCAAATTATTACAGACTTTCAAAGGTCTTTGCATTGACAGAGGAACGAATTTGGACATTGCTTTATGGCGAGTTATTTATTTTATTGGAGCCAAATACTCAAAGAACAGAAGAAATAAGCAAATTACTTTTTGAGAATTATCAAGAAAGTTATGAAGTGCAAACTGATTCAACTGGCGAATTTCATCTTACTGAAAAAGGCTTCCAAATAATTATAGAAGATAAAAAAGATTTACGAAAAATGAAGAAAAGTGGAGGTTTGCCTTTTGAAGGTACATTTGCAACAGCCTTTGCATTTTCAGCTATCAGTTTTCAATATAATATTGACCTTTCGTCAATTTATAAAGCTCGAAAAAACTTTTTAGAATTTTGGTTTAACGAGAAGAAGTTTCATAAAGATTATCCAAATAAATTACTTGACCACCAACTAAAAATTGAGGAAAACGGATTTTTAGAAGTATATACTTATTGGATTTTATCGCAAGGCAGTCCGACAGATTATCAAGAATGGTATGCAGAAAACGAACAAAATTTTTCTGATTTTGCTAATTGGTTTAACGAAAACAGAATTGAAATTGAAGAAAAAGATTTCTATTCGAGAAAAGATTACCGATAAAATACTGTGACTAACAACGTATAAAAACAATAGGGCAATTGGTGGCTAAACCGAATGGTTTGGGTATATTTCGAGGTCGCCAAATTTTTAAATTTGGCTTGTGTTCAACCGAATGGTAACTGCGTTTTTACCGCCCTACTGTTTTTATACAAGACCGTAGTGCAGCATATTGAAAAATGGATAAAAATTTTTTAAATGAATTTTGATATAGTATATATTATATTCTATTTATATCCTTCTTATCTTCAAAAAAAAATAAACCCAAGAATAATAAAATGATAAAACGCACCTTTTTAATTTCGTTCGCACTTTCTTTTTTCTTTGTAGGCAATTTTAACCTTTACGCACAAGACAACATACTTCAGGAACTTGAAGAAATTGCCATTATAGACCAAAAAGTAATGATGCCCATGCGCGATGGCATTCGTTTGGCAACAGATATATACCGTCCAAAGACCGATGGAAAAGTTCCAATCATTTTTTCACGTACGCCTTATAATTTTAATTCTTGGGTTGATGGAGAACAAAAAACAAATACAGCAAAAAAAGCGCTAGAAGCAGTTAAAAGAGGCTATGCCTATGTGGTGCAAAATGAACGCGGCCGCTTTTTTTCAGAAGGAGAATGGGATATTCTAGGAGTTCCATTAACCGATGGATATGATGCATTTACCTGGATGAAGGATCAAGCTTGGTCCAATGGTAAAATAGGCACGCTTGGCTGTTCTTCTACTGCCGAATGGCAGATGGCTGTAGCAGCATTAGATCATCCTTCGCACGCAGCAATGGTACCTCAGGGGTATGGTGCGGGTGTTGGCAGGGTTGGCGAAATTAACGAACAAGGAAACTGGTACCGTGGTGGAGCTGAACAAATGTTATTCATTGCTTGGCTGTATGGTGTAGAGCAGGATAAATTTAAACCACGTATTCCAGCGGGAGCTACCCAAGAGGATTTGATCAGGATTTCTAGATTTTACGATCTAGCTCCCGAAAATCCAGAAGTAGATATGGCTGAAGCCTTGAGCCATTTACCTATTCAGGATATTTTAAAAAATATAAATGGCAAACATGAGATTTTTGATAAAATGATACGCCGTAAACCGAACGATGAAGCTTGGTTTAACGGAGGAATTTATCACGATAATATGGAAATTGGCGTGCCAAGTTTTTGGTTTGCTTCATGGTATGATGTCTCCATAACTCCAAATCTAGCTTTATTTAATCACATCAGAAATAATGCAAAAGATGGAAACATTCGCGATAATCAATACTTGGTAATTGCACCAACACTTCATTGCGCCTATACCCGAGCAACCGAAAACACTATTGTGGGAGAGCGTAGCGTTGGCGATGCAAGGCTTAATTACAATGAGCAAATTTATGCTTGGTTTGATTTGTGGTTGAAAGAAGAAAAAAACGATTTTAAGGAAAAAACACCCAGAGTGCAATATTATACCATGGGAAGCAACAAATGGCAAGCTTCAGAAACTTGGCCTCCAGAAAAGGCTAAACTTACAACCTATTATTTAAACAGTAATGGCAACGCCAATAGCCTTTTAGGAGATGGAAAGTTAACCAAATCAAAAGCAAAATCGGACAAGCCCGATAGTTTCACTTATGACCCTATGAATCCGGTGCCTTCTTATGGAGGCAATGTGTGTTGCACCGGAAATGCAATTAAAGGAGGTGCGTTTGATCAGCAAGAAATGGAAAACAGAAATGATATTTTGGTTTATACCACAGATGTTTTAGAAGAAGGTGTAGAAATTTCGGGTTTTATTGAATCTACATTATATGTTTCTTCAGACGCAAAAGATACCGATTTCACCATAAAACTCATAGATGTGTATCCTGATGGAACGGCATATAATTTAGACGAAACCATACAGCGCGTAAGGTATCGTGAAGGTTACGACCAAGAAGTATTTATGGAAAATGGCAAGGTCTATAAAGTAGATTTGACCCCTATGTCAACCAGTAATTACTTTAAGAAAGGGCATCGTATTCGCGTTGAAATTTCCAGCAGTAATTTCCCTCGTTTTGCCCGTAATTTAAATACCGGAGGAAATAATTATGATGAGAAAGAAGGTGTGATCGCACATAACAAAGTGCATCATTCTTCAAAATATCCATCACTAATAAGGTTACCGTTGATTTTTAAGTAAAAATTACTAACAAAAATTATATAAACAAAAGCTAGATCAATGTTATTACATGTTTTCCTAAAATTGCTACTCAAGGTCACTGCATCCGTGTCTATTCGTTTTTATTTATTAAATTAGTTGCTTAACTAAGTAACTACTTATATATGTGACCTTTAACAAATATAAAAATTATGAAAATGATCTGTAAACCATTCCACCTCCTAGCATTACTGCTTGTTATTATTCCTATAAAAAAAGCTAATGGGCAAACAAAAGACACCCTAATATCCTATATAAGCTATAGCCTAACTGGCCCAGAAATTAATGGCGTTTTTAGAGTAGAAGTTGATACCGAAGCCAACAAAAATAATGTAACGAATATTGTTTATCCAGATGCTGCAAATGGGCAACATAAAATAACTGAAATAGATTTTATGGATATAGAAAATGAGGGCGGAGCTTTTATGAGAATACCCGCACAAACTGGATTAATAGAATTAACAGAAATAAACCGAGACAAATTTGCTTTTGGAATCTTTAATGATGGTAAAAGCCTAAAAGCCCGTTCGGTTTCTTTTAACATAGAAGAAGTGGTTGAAAATAAAATGATGAAGATGCGCTTATCGCTTATTAAAGGTAAGTTTGAAGGTATTATGGAATACATCTACGAAGATAACGGCGAAAAGGTGGAAACTTATACTGTATATGGAACCTTTCAATATATCTCATCACTTTATAAAAAAAAATAAAGAATTAAATTGCTAAATACTAGCTTAAACCCGCAACACATGGGCATTAGGGAACTGGCAAAGCAAATCTTATAAAAACACTTTATGTCTAAAAGATGGATACACGAAAGAAGAATATTCAAGCTAACAAAATGAAAAAAAACAAGACTGGCTTAAAAGATGATTTGAAATCTGGGATTGAGAATCTTTCTGGATTTTCCATGGACGATGTTAAGGCACATCATAATTCGGGTAAACCAGCCCAACTCCAAGCTCACGCCTATGCACAAGTAACAGATATACATTTAGCCTCTGGGCAAGAAAAACATCTACCGAATGAAGCATGGTTTATAGTTCAACAAGAGCAAGGGCGAGCAAAACCCACTGTAAAAAGTGAAGATTCGTAATGATTTTGAATTGGAAAAATATTCAATTCAAAGAAAGGTAGAAAAACAATAAATTTTATATTACCAGCTTCCGCCGCCGCCGCCGCCAAAACCGCCACCCGAGGAACCTCCCCCACCAGAAGAGCTTCCACTACTGGAAGGCGAACTGACCATAGTAGATTGTGCCGATGAAATTGAGTCTGAAAATGAATTAGAGAAATTATGCATCGTAAATGCACCCGCAGATGAAGTGTACCAACTTGGTGGCTGTAAATTAAGTGCTTCAAACTTCTTTGCCCATTGGTCAAAAAGGCCAAATGCAAGCGCATAACCCATAGTGGTTTCAAAGTAGGTTGGACTGTCCTGTAAAAGCATTTTCAATTTGTTTTCCTCCGCAACTTTTATGAAATTTTTAAAACCTTTTAAATCGGAGAAAACATCATTGCCTTTTTTGTTCCTTTTTACCATATAAACCGTCATAAACAATAGAAAAATTCCAATAGGAACTACAGCTAAAGCTGCCCAAAGCCCCCAAAAGAACAAAAAAACAAAAAAGAAGAAAACACCAAGCAGCAAAACACCTACTACGGTTCTGGTCTGCATTTTCTTGGCCCGTGCATCATAATAAATCTGTGCCTGATCCTTCAAAATCATTTTTGCGGAGTTCATAGTAGTATAAAAAGTATCTTTTAAACTGCTTATCAAAATTTCTTTTCCGCTAGTGCCGGAGCCAATCCCAAAAAGCCCTCTATAGATAGTTTCTTCATATTTTGGTGCGTCAATGGGCAAAGGACGTAATCGTGTAAGTTTGGTATCGTCTTTTCCGAACCATCCTTTTTTAGGAATCTGTTCCATTTTTATGATACCTCGAGAACCCCAATAGGGAATTAAGGATATAAGATCTGGAGTATCTGCGCTATCGTTGATTAAAAACCCTGCCATTGCAGGGTCCAAGCCATTTGGCGGAAAATAACTTGTAGTGGCCACTACCCTATCATCTTTGCCGTATTTGTTCCAAATTAAATAAAAGATGAGCAGCATTGCACCAAGAATCAGCGTCCAACCGTAATCGGTCCAAAAAGGCCACCAGGGTTTCAATTCTTTTACGGAACCAACAGGAAGATTTAATAAAACCGTTACACTCTGCCCAGGACCGGATATAAAGTTTTTGCGGCTTTCGGCTGTAAAAATCCCATCGATATAATTTACTTCAAAATCCTTACTGACGGCTGTATCTCCAATGAAACCGGAATACACAAAAAAGTCATTCAAATCTGCATCTACATTTATTGGGAGATGGACTGAAAAATCAATCTTTTGAAATGCCGCATACCAACCATCTGGTTTTACATTCCAATAAAACCGTATTTGTTCCTTCTCAAAAAGAAAAGCGTTGTAAACCCTATATTTTATTTGATAGTGTTGCGGTCCAATGACCGTTTTGTTCTTATCACCAATTTTAATTTGAAGGTTACTGGACAATTTTTGAACAAAATCAAGATCTGCCTCAAACTTGTGGTCAGGTACATCAACGTTTCTAATTTTTATCTTGCGCTTTTCCAGTTTGCCTTCCGCGGTAAGTAAATCATATTCAGTCCGAATATCTCTAAAAATCCCGTGTTTATGGGCTGTAAAAGTAAGGTCATAATTTTCCACTACATCAAAATAGCCATCCGCATTGATATAAATATCTATTTGGGCTTTATTAACAGTGAAATCCTGCGCAAAACCCTTAAGAAAAAACAGGACTCCAAAAAGAAACAGGAATAGTTTTTTCATACCTAAATTTACTTAATTAAAACTCACTTTCACGTTTTCGCGGCTAGCCTCTTCAGTTTCAAAATAGTCAAAATGCTGATAACCGAACATTCCCGCAAACAAAACGCCCGGAAAGCTTTCGCCATAGGTATTGTTCTCCCGTACAGTACCATTGTAATAGCGACGACTACGCTCTAGGTTTTCTTCAATTTCATTTAATTTTTGTTGAAGGTCCAAAAAGCCCGCATTAGCTTTTAAATCTGGATACGCTTCCCCTAAAGCAAAAATGCTTCGTAAGGTTTGTTGCAACTGATTTTCAGCTTTTATTTTTGCGTTTATATCATCTGATGGCACAGCCATTGCAGCGTTTCGAGCGTTTATAACGCTTTCCAAAGTTGTTTTTTCGTGGGCAGCATAACCTTTTACGGTCTCCACAAGGTTCGGAATCAAGTCGTAACGACGTTTTAAAGCCACATCTATATTACTCCATGCATCTTTTACCACGTTTTTATTTTTCACAAAACGGTTAAATACAATGACAAGCAAAAAGGCAATCACAACAAGGACGCCGATAAGAAGAAGTACAATACTCATAACTGGTTAAGGTTTATTTATTAATTTTATTGTAGTAATCATTTCATAATGAATTACTAAGATACATTTTTATTCGTTTTTTTTATCCTATACTGTTAAAATAAAATATAGCAATAGTATAATGGCCTTTAAAACAAAAACATTAATTTAATTGCTTCGTAAATATTAATACTCATTCAAAAAAAATAAAAAACACTAACCACCCAATTTTTTACGATTTTGAAAAAAACTACCTACCTCCTATTCTTTTTATTGTTTCCTTTCTATTTAATTGCACAGAATGACAGCATTCAAAAAAAACTTAAGTTTTCTGCCGACTTTAGGTTTCGTGTAGAGCAAGATTGGGATTCCCGAAAATCCGATGGAACCTACCGCGACGACCGAACTCGTCTGCGATATAGGGCACGTGTAGGTACAACCTATGCTTTTAAAGATTGGGCGTCATTAGGGATGCGAATACGAACAGGACAACCCAATAAACAACAAGACCCCCAAATTACATTGGGTGATGAATTTAGCAGTGTACCAATTTCCTTTGAAAAATTATACGCTAGTTTCAACTATAAATGGTTAAGTGCTTGGATTGGAAAAAACACATTTCCTTTTGAAAAACAGAACGAGCTTTTTTGGAGCGACAATGTTTTTCCTGAAGGCGTTTCAATCTCAGGAAAATTAAATTTTGAAAACGTCTTTCTACAATCCTTAAAAGTGAATACAGGACATTTCATTTTTGCCTCCAACGGCAGTTCATTTGGCGAAGACAGTTATTTTGAAGGAATTCAGCTTATTTCTTCACATTGGCAAAACCGAGTGAAATTTTTCCCCGCATTTTATTATTTCAAAAATATGCCGAACATACCGGATGATGGTGATACTTTTAATATAAATTATTCCATAGTTCACCTTGGGACTAAAGTGGATATCCTTAAAAAACCAAAAGTTACCGTAGGTTTCGACTATTACCAAAACGTGCAGGATTACAAAAGCAATGATTCCATTCCAAAAAAATTACAAAGCCAAAAAGCTGGTTATATTGCCAATGCCGGCATTGGTAAATTAGACAAGAAAGGTGACTGGCAAATTCAGTTGACCTATACATATTTGGAGCGTTATGCGGCGGTGGACTATTTGGCCCAAAACGATTGGGCCCGCTGGGATTATTCATCCCAAAACTCACCAGATGGAAGGCTTACAAACTTTAAGGGTCTGGAAGTCATGGCAGGATATACATTGGCCCAAAATATGGATTTAATAATGCGTTTCTTTACCGTTGAGCAAATAGTGCCCTATGGAATCGCCAAGGAAACCGGCAACCGCATACGGTTGGATTTTAATATTGGTTTCTAATATCTTTGAAGAAACTTAGAGAAAACTTCATGTCGCAAATAGATTTGTTCAACTTTAAAATGGATACAGAAAGAAATCTGCTTCCAAAGGACGGTACTGTAAATTACTTCGGAAAAGTTTTTTCTGAAGAAGAAGCCAGCCGTTATTATGAAATCCTTCTTAATACGATCGATTGGAAAAACGATGAAGCTATGATCTTTGGAAAAAAGATTGTTACAAAGCGAAAAGTGGCTTGGTACGGCGAACTCGAGTTTGAATATACTTATTCCAAAATCACCAAGAAAGCACATTTGTGGACACCAGAATTATTGTTACTTAAAAAACAGGTAGAAAAGAAAACTGGAGAAACCTATAATAGTTGTTTGCTGAACCTCTATCACAATGGCGAAGAAGGAATGGCGTGGCACAGTGATGCCGAGAAAGATTTAAAAAAGAATGGCGCTATTGCCTCCGTAAGTTTTGGGGCGGAACGCAAATTTGCCTTTAAGCATAAACAAACCAAGGAAACGGTCTCCTTAAATTTGGAACACGGAAGTGTTTTGATTATGAAAGGTACTACACAAACATATTGGTTGCACAGATTGCCACCAACAAAGAAAGTAAATGAAGCCAGAATTAATTTGACTTTTAGAACTATAGTCTAAAAATATAAAAAACCTAAGTATTACTCTCCTGTTTCTTCTTCAGACTTGGTTGCTTTAGGTTCAAAGTCTACTTGATATGGACTATCGTCTGGGGTAATTGGCAATTCAGTTTCTATTTCAATTTTCTTATTGAATAGTTTTTGCATCAGTTCCTGAAAAGTATTGAAATCAACCGAATATGATATACCTGCCCCTTGTTCAAATATCTGGTCTTCACCTATAAATTGTAAATCTGCTTGCCTGTTAAAGAAAGTCATACGTAAAGTTCCGTCATCATTAATAAGCCACTGTACCTCAATATCGCCCGCCACAGAAGTTTCTGTTGCACCCCCAACGGGCACTCCCACTTTACCGTTAATGAGTATTCGTTCCGTAATTTTTGTGGATATTGTAAGATCTACATAATCAGCAGTTTCTTGATCGGGTGTATTATCGCCCACAGTGTACCCAACACCAAGATTAAATTTTCCATCTTCATCTGCAAAAATATCATTCACTAAATTTGAAACTCGGTCTGCCAATGTTCCCGCAAAAGCATTGGAGCCACCGTAATTATCGTTTACAAAATTACCGGTTGCCAATAAAAAAATTGACTGGTTCTGTTTCTGCTCTTCAGTTTTTAGTTTGTATTCCAGCTCGCTCTTTAGTGTTGAACTTACATTTGGAAACTGAATATCAAACTTTAAAGCTGGCTGAGCAAGTTCGCCATTTAAGCCCACAACAACTTCTACTGGAATCTTTCTATTTATGGAAGGGTTATCTAACAATATTGATGGATTTGCCTGTGTTTTATAAATTGCGCTCAAGTTTAAGTTTGCTTTTTCTGGAGCACCGTCCCAAGTTATGTTTCCACCAGGTACTACCCCTATTCTTCGTTGAATTAACCCCCCATATCGGAAATCAAATACTCCTTCATAAATTTGAAAATCGCCATACATCTGGAATTTTCCATTGGTGTTTATTTCAATAAGAAGAATCCCCGCCCCACGTCCTATTAAGGTAGAATTGTTTTGCTGGTCCACAACGACTTCCACTTCAGCATTTTTATTGATATCCAATTCAAAATTGAGTGATAATCCTTTTGTATCAGCACCAACAACTGTTTCACCGTTTATACGCGCTTCTTTTTCTTTCGGTGAAAGGAAATATACAAAGGAATCATCACTGATGGATTCTGTATCGCTAATGGGGATTTTAAACGTAGTGCCTTTTTCGGTAGTTGCATCAACATTAATAATCAATTCGTCGATAGGGCCTTCTATGTCTGCCCTCCCACTAATAAATGCTGTTCCGTAATACAGGGCATCTTCTTCAGGTGGTTTATCCAGAACCAATAATCTTTCAGGAGCCTCAATATGTAAATTCAGTTCCCAATTGCTAAAATTGGTGTGTGTTGCATTTCCATATAATACACCTAAAGTTTTATACTTTGTGTCCTCTATTTGTGTACCATCAATTTCAAATTTATTTTTGGTCACAATTATTTGGGCACCTGTTTCAATATCAAAATCTGTGTTTAGATAGGGTATTTTCATCCCACTATTTTCCAAGGTGAAACGCCCCAAAATATCTGGTGATTTATAATTTCCGGAAACACGTGCATTACCAGATATTAGTCCACGGATGTCTGTTATTACATCGGCACCAAACGGGCTAAAAGCCTGCATATTGAATTGATTAAGATCCAAATCTAGCCGTATTTGCGGATTTTTAGCAGAAACATCTATCTCTCCAACCGCATTGATTGACTTTACATTGTTGTTGGTCAGTGAAGTGTTTATTCTGTATTTGGTAAGATCTTCATTGCCATCTATTTTTAAATCCAAATCTCCGAACGGTATTTCATTGATTTCCACTGCATCAATCGTAACAGAACTATTGGGGTAATAAGCGCCATTTTTTTGAAGAAAATCAAACTTTCCGTTCATATTTCCTTTAAGTCGAAGACTATCTATTTCTGGAGTTATATCCCCAATGTTTACGTCTTTAAAACGCACTTTTAAATCTTTATAAGTAGAGTCCCTTAAAACCCCAGCCATTTGTATTAATTGCTCATTATGGCTCAACACCAAGGAATCAATTCGGATTTCCTTAAAATTATCATCAAAAACAACTTTGTTCAAACGGTTATTGTTTTCGTTTAAATACCAAACTTTGTCCTTATAGGTAATATCAGATCTTTTTACACCGATTACTGATTTTCCCGAAGGGTTAATTGTGTGATATAGAGAAAGGTTAAAAAGGTCTTCTTTCTTTTCGCCACCCCTGAACTCAGAACGCACATACATTGTATCGTTCAATGTTTTGTTGATGACGTTTACATCCTTCAAATTATAAAAACCAGTATAAACTGAATCAGCATATATGTACGTGTTATACAGCGGATTATCATTATCTACTTGAATATTCAGTTTACTAATATAATTATCAATAATTATAACTTCCGGAGAACGGAAATCAAGCTTGAACTTAGATTCGTCTGAAGAAACTGAACCTTTTAAACGTGTATTATCACCCAATTGCAGTTCTGGTACAAAGACGTCAATGATTTTATTATAGATTACAAATTCATATTCTAAATACTGATTGGTAGTAACTTCCTGCGGAATGTAATTCGCATAAATACTGGCTATCCCATTTTGAAAAAGATTCGGGATATCTTCAATTAAAAACTCACCCGAAATTTGACCATTTAGAATATCTGGCGAATTAATCTCAATGGTTCTTTTTGGTCCTTCAAAAGAAGATGTGATTGTAAAATCATCAAAATAAAAGTTTTCACGCTCGTTTTGATAAAATGTTTGGCTGAAATTTATAGTTCCAACAACATCATCAATTGTCTTTCCATTCATATCGACAACTATTTTTCCTGTGAAAACCGATATACTATCCCGCTTTATAAGGTTAAGTTTATTTAATTCTGCATATTCCACATCTACTTCAAAATCCAATTGATTTGTTTCAGACGAAGCATCTATTAAACCTTTAAATTCAAGTTTCAGATTTGGATCGTCTATAGCAAGTTCACCATCAAAAAGCGGATTTTTTAGGTTCCCGGAAACAACGATATTTTGATAATTATACCCTTCAAAAGCAAAAGAAGAAACCGTACCCGAGATTTCTGTGTTTATGTTATTTTTATCAAAGCCACTACCGTCAAAATCAAGGTTTGCAGTCATTTTGCCGAGCGAAGTGGTATTTGCTATCTTACCAAGATTAAAATCCTTCAAAACCACGTTTCCTTTATAATATGCCTTTTCTATATTGTCAATATTGCCCATTTCTAAATCTACATTAGCTTGCCCTATTCCACTGAACAAATTACTTTTTGTTTTGAGCGCATTGCCAATTATTGAAGTGTTTCCACTAAGATTAAAACTTCCCAATTCTTTCAATTCCACAGGAACCACATCACCCAAAACACGCGGCATAAAACGTCTTAGATCAAAATAATTGGTGGAAATATCATGATTGGAAGCGATAATTGTATACTCTTTTTCTGAGTCCAGGATATTCTTAAAGGTGTAATCGCCTTGAATATTGGTGTCCCCGGTTTTAAAGGTTAGATTATTCGCCGTGAAATCATTCAGAGTTCCTTTAAGCTCAGTGTCAATTAAAATTAATTGATCAGGACCGAATTCATTATAAAAACCATTCAAATCGTTTGTAGCGACTTTGGAATCCTTCAAATTTGCGGTAATAAATACATTATTTACAAAGTCAGACATTCCATTTTTTGAATAATCCAAATCCACATCACCCATAACTTTAGATTCTGTGGTTTCAAGGTTGAGATCTTTCAGCGTTATATTTGTTTCAGTATATGAAAAATCTGCCTGCATATCCGTAATGGTTATTCCCCAAGATGCAACTAATGATAAGCTTTTGATGTTGGTCTTTACATCTGTGTCGTCAATTCTAAAATCATTGGCAACAACATTCACATTTTCTAAAACAAAAATCTCTGGATTTTCAAGGTTTTCATCCGTCATTTTAACCCTGCTATTGGTTAAAGTCACATCATTACTAAAAAGCGAAAAAGGGGAAGTGCTGGGCTTGCCTGTGTCAAACTTTTTTGCAAAAATGGAAAGGTTGTCGTTTTGTTCGTCTTTGTAAGTTTTAATGTAGAGTTTGGCGTGGTCCAGTACAATATTTCCAAAACCAAGGTCGCCCTGAATTAAATTTTGAAAGCTTATAATGTTGGTTTGTAGTTCTTTACTGTAAATTAAAGTATCTTGATGGTGATCGGCAATAAAAACTTCACGAATGTCCACTTCGCCTTTCCAGTTAAGGCCCAAACGTTTAATGTTTATGTCGGTGCCATACGTTTCGTTAAGACTTGTTGTCACCTTTTTTGCTGTCCAAGTCTGCACTGCGGGTATGGAAAAAATAATCACTATAAGCACGAGCAGCAATACAATGATTACGAAGGTGCGAACTATTATTTTCCGAAGTTTTTTGATACGCTTTTAAAGTTTTAATTTTACACCCAATAAATA